>Ga0210408_10000396_pt1 | contig 58139 bp, 47 predicted proteins | sample IncBWH4MmetaG_FD_155471 | JGI IMG/M metagenome (GOLD analysis project Ga0210408, IMG submission 155471) | Forest soil microbial communities from Barre Woods Harvard Forest LTER site, Petersham, Massachusetts, United States - Inc-BW-H-4-M | ecosystem: Environmental > Terrestrial > Soil >... | reverse complement strand
TCACTCGACACGAGAAAATGTTCACGGGCACGGTCTCCGCCGTGGACGCGAAAGAACACGTGCTGCAGGTGCAAGGAGTGCTCCTCCAGAAGCGCTTCCACCTTGGCGACACTTGCACTTACACGTTTCTGGCCAAAGGTTCGGGCGCCTTGGCGGATTTGCATCCGGGTCAGAAGGTCAGTATCGGTTACCAGAATGCCGAAGGCGTGCTGGTGGCGGACCGCGTCCTCCAGGAACCGTTGCGGTATGAGGGCGCAGTGAAGGCCCTCGATGCCACCAGGCACACCCTCACCGTGCATCATGGGGTGCTGGAAAAGACTTTCCGCCTCGCCGATGACTGCAAAGTCCGGCTCTATGAAAACAAATCCGGCACGCTCGCCGACGTACAGCCCGGTGAACACGTGACGGTCATTTATGAGGCGCCCAAACAGGGGGCGACGGCGTGCGAGATCGAGCAAACCAGCGCGACCTTCACCGGCACGCTCACGGCCATCGATCTGGACGAGCGGACCGTGAAGGCCAAGGGTCTTCTCGGCGGCAGGGCCTTCAATCTAGGCCATGACTGCGCCATCGTGCTTAACGGTAAACCCAACGGACATCTGCGCGACCTGCGCCCCGGAGACAAACTCACCTTGAGTTACAACGACGTGAACGGCATCAACGTCGCCAACCGCATCGCCGATACCGGTGCGTCCTCGGAAACGGTGACAGCGCAGAACGGCAGGTAAGGGCACAATCGGAAAAACAATTGGGCACGCCCCAGCCTGTGCAGAACAGGCGGACGTGCCCGTTTTCTTTTAGGGAGTAAAGTGCAGGGCGGGCCGGCAACAGGTGGTTCGGGCTGCGGGTGCCGGACTGCCGTCAGGTGAAAGGTGGCGGGGTCAGGCCAGGTTCTTTCCTCTTGGCCTCCTGAATAATCTGCAGGCTGGTTGATAGTGCCCAGAGCCAACCGATGAGAAACACGGCCATGCCAAGCAGTGCCCAGCGCAGCTCCATCCACATCTCACCGAACACGGTGAAGGGATCGGCTTGCGGCCCATGCAGCCGCGACCAATTGGTCAGGTTCCAGTAGATGAAGCGCACGCCGTAAATGCCGGTCAAGATCAGGCCGCCAATGCCCAGCACCGCCTGCCAATAGCCGACAGCACGCCCCGCTACCAGGGAACCAAAACCGGGCAGAGCGAGATTGGTGGTGAGGCACCCCCAGGCGGTCTGGCGGCTAAGCGGTTTCCGCGGGCCGAGCGCCAAAGATATCTTCATACGCTACCATCAGTGCGCCCAACGCAAACGGCAAGTTGAGCAGGAGAACGAGTTTGGTTAAGAGGCCGAACAAATAGTTGCTCTTAGGGATTTGGGCAAACGCGTGGACGATTCGCTCGATATCAAGTTGCCCGGTACCCAGTAATCCCTGGAGGCTCGAGAAAACTGTCAAAGAGGTCTTAATTCCAACGAAAATATCGACCAGGATTAAAGGCAAAAAGGCCAGCAGAAGCAGTCCGAGCATTTCGAACCAAACTCGGGTGGCCGCTTTTCGGCTTAGCTCCAGTGCCGACCAGAACTCCAGGTGCTGGTCGGCCACGAGCGGTACCGCGAAGACCCAAGCGATCATTAAGTAAATACCCGGCAAAACACAGAAACACATGCCAATAGCGCTCAAGAGCGAGCTGATCACTCCAGCCAGCATCAACTGCGCGAAGCCCTGCTTGAACCCTTCAAAGACCTCGCCAATGGCGGCAGGCTGGCCGCGAATCCGTTTCAGAAATATCCGGTACAGCCCCCCATGCAAGGGGCCGGAAAGAACCCAGTAAATAATTCCGACAAACGGATTGAGCTGGCACAAACTTATCAGCCACACCACAGCGGTCGCCCCAAAGAGCAGCCCGAAATTGGCCTTCAAGAGTGTGCCCGCTCGGGAAAGGCAACGGCCGATCTGGACCACGGGCTGCCGAGCGAGGACCTCCGTCGTCCAAACTGCCAAGTTTGCTGGTGGAGACGTTCCTCCCGCCTTCGGCAGCCGCCCGGTACTTCCGGTCAACACCTCCGCAAACTCCGGGCAAGTCGCCAGCGGCTTCCATTCCCGCGCTCCTTCCGCCAGCACCGCCGTCTGCCCATGGGCGCGCCCTTGGGTAATCCATTCACGCAACTGGTCTGCTGTGACCGGGCCATACTCCTTTTGATCCGCCCCGATGATTTTATACATAAGCGTCTGGCGGCGTTGCTCCCGCCGGCGATGCTTGTAGGGCATCCGCCGCCCCGGAGCAAGCCTCGAGCGGATACCGGAAGACCGGGAGCGCATGACATTTTGAAATGAGACGGCCGTCTCCCTGCTGCATACTCTTCACCTTCCGTTAATTCTTCATCCGCGCGAGCCGTTATCCGCGGTCTAAAGCTCCAACTTTTCGTGGCAGGCCCTTCATGTTCTTTTGTGTTCTTTTGTGTTCTTTTGTGGCAATCAATCCCCATGCACCTGGCGCATCTCCGGCTTCGCGACTTCCGCAATTATGGGCGGTTGGATGCCGATTTTGCGGCGGGTTTTCACTTGCTGCTGGGCGATAACGCGCAGGGCAAGACCAATATCCTCGAGGCCCTCTATTTGGTTGCGACCTTGCGGTCGTTTCGCGGTGTCGGCGGCGCGCAGATGATTCGGCACGGGCAAAAGGGGTATTTTGTCGGCAGCCAAATCGTCGGCCTGGGCCAGCATGAGACCAAAATGTATTGGTCGGTCCAGGAGCGCAGCCTCAATCTGGATGGCCGCCCGGTGCGCAAGCTCACCGAATACCTGGGGGTGCTGCGCACCGTGGTCTTTTGCACGGAAGATTTGCTGCTCATCAAAGGGCCGGGCCGCGGCCGGCGGCGTTTCCTGGACCTGCTGCTGTCGCAAACGCACCCGGGTTATCTGCCGCTGTTGCAGCGCTACACCCAGGCCTTGCGCTCGCGCAATGCGCTGTTGAAGCAATCCATGCTCGACCCGATGGCGCTGGACGGCTTCTCCCGCGAATTGGTGAGCGCCGGCCAGGAAATCATCCGCCTGCGCCGCGAGCTGGCCCCCAGGTTCTCGCCCCTGGCCTCACTGGCTTACCAGCGCATTGCCAGCGACGCGGAGCAATTTCGCCTTGAATACGCGCCGAGCGTGAAGGGGGATTTCACCGTTGAACTGGCGCAATCCCGAGCGCGCGAGCGGACCTATCGCACGACCCTCATCGGGCCGCACCGGGACGATTTGCAACTGCTGCTCAATGACCGCTCCGCTGCGCAGTTTGGGAGCGAAGGCCAGAAGCGCACCCTGGCCATCGCGCTCAAGATGGCCCAGGCGGAGCACCTCACCGCGTTGTACGGCGCGCCGCCGGTGCTGCTCATCGACGACATCATGGGCGAACTCGACGCCAAACGGCGGAGCGGCTTTTTGCCGTTGCTGGAGCAGGCGCACCGGGCGCGAGGGCAGGCCTTCATGACGGCCACGGAGGAGAACTGGCCGGCAGAGCAGGCACAGGAGGCGCAGCGGTGGATGGTGATGGGAGGAACGCTAAAGAAGGACTAGGGAAGCAGCGCCGGTTCTTAAATCCTGGTTTTCCTCTTTTCCGACCTCCCGCCTCGTTGCTACCTTGCCGCATGCGAATTTTATCCGGCATCCAGCCTTCGGGCGCGCTGCACCTGGGGAATTATTTTGGGATGATGAAGCCCTCCCTCGATCTGCAGGACAAGGGCGAGGCGTTTTATTTCATCGCCAATTACCATTCGATGACTTCGCTGTTTGATCCCGCTGAGCGGCGCCAAAACACGTTGGATGCGGCCCTGGATTTTCTGGCCTGTGGGCTGGACCCGAAGAAAACGGTTTTCTTCCGTCAATCGGACGTGCCGGAAGTGACGGAACTCACCTGGATTCTGACCTCGGTCACGCCGATGGGATTGCTGGAGCGGTGCACGAGCTACAAAGATAAGGTCGCCAAGGGTATTTCGCCATATCACGGGCTGTTCGCCTACCCGGTGCTGATGGCGGCCGACATCCTGATTTACGACTCGAATATTGTGCCGGTGGGGCTCGATCAAAAACAGCACGTCGAGGTGACCCGTGATATCGCCGTCAAATTCAATGAGCAGTATGGCCAGACCTTCGTGATTCCTGAGCCGCAGATTCGGTCCGAGGTCGCCAAAGTGCCCGGGCTGGACGGGGAGAAGATGAGCAAAAGCTACGGCAATACCATCGAGATCTTCGGCGAGGAAAAGGCGCTACGCAAAAAAATCATGAGCATCAAAATGGACAGCCGCACCCCGCAAGAGCCCAAGCCGGACGCCGACCAGAACCTGGCGATCCAATTGTTAAACCTGGTGGCCCCAGCCGGCACGGCAAAGGATTTTGAGGAACGTTTGCGCGCGGGTGGACTGGGTTATGGCGATTTGAAGAAGGCGCTGTTCGAGCACTACTGGAATTATTTCTCGGCCGCGCGAGCCAAACGGGCCGAGCTGGCAGCCAACCTGGGTTATGTCGAAAAGGTCCTGGCCGATGGTGCGGCGAGAGCGCGCAGCCTGGCGCAGAAGGTCTTGCAGCGGGCCAGGAAGGCGAGCGGGCTGGACTGAGACAAGGAAATGACACGGTCACGGGTGACCAACTGCTCGTCAACCGTCACCCGTCGCTTGTCACCCTCCTAAAATGCAGGGGCTGGTGGCGCCAAGTTCCGGTTGCACGGCGTGGTTACTGCCACCAGCCCCCAACTTTACAACCAACCACAACCATAATGTAGCAGTTGCTACTCTCGCTTTTACTCCCGTTCCAGGGTTTGCCAACTGTGCGTTTGGATGCACACCCCCCAATTGAGGAGACGAGTTCAGGGGTGGCGGGTGACGAGGAGCTTGTCACCCCGTCACTCGTCACCCGCCACCCATCACTTCCTTTCATGCTGCAAGAGCCAGTCGTAAACTTCCGGGTTTTTGTAGGTCTCCGTCCAGCAGTCGTGCTGCGCCTCGGGATACACCGTGAGTTTCACTTCCGACACCCCGAATTTCTTCAGTAGCTCGACCATGCGCTGGGATTCCTGCACCGGGACTACCGGGTCTTTGGCGCCGTGGAACGCCCAAACGGCCAGAGCCTTCAAAGCGTCTGGCTTGTCGTGGCTGGAAACGAAAAGGGTGATGAGGTCGCCTCCTCCGCAGATGGGCACGATGGCCGCGAATTTCTCCGGGTGGGCCAGACCCAGGCTCCAGGCCCCGTAACCGCCCATGCTCAGGCCGGTCAGGTAAACCCGACGCGTATCGACGGCGTAATGGCTCATTATATCGTCGAGCAAGGCCAGCAAGGTGTCGTTGGACCAGAGTTGACCGTCGGGGCACTGCGGCGAGACCACAATAAACGGGAAATCAGGATGTTCGGCGACGTATTTAGGGGGCCCGTGGGTGGCGACCTTCCAGACATCCGTGCCACGCTCGCCAATGCCGTGCAGGAAGAGCAGCAGCGGCCAGCGCTTCGCAGATTTCGCTTCATAGTCTTTGGGCAGGAACAACAGGTAATTGACGTCGAGATGCTGAGTCTTCTGGAGCTTGAATGTTTTAGCCATTTGCATAGGCGGCTGGTTTGAAGTGACGGCCGCTTTGGTTGAGGTGCAAGCAGTCAGCGTGAACAACGCTGCGGCGCCGGTTGAGAGGATTTGTCGCATCGCAGTTTTCTTTCAGTTCTACATCAGCTTTAGCTTTGGCAAATCCTGGGAGTCCACCAGGCCGACTGGTTCGTTCTTGGCATTGACGACGATCAAATCGTCGATGTTGCGCTCGTTGAATATCTTGAGAGCCTCAGCCGCCAGGGCGTTGTCGCGGATGCAAATCGGGCGAGCGGTCATGACTTGCTTAAGTGGCCGGGTCAACAGGTTGTCATCGTCGGCCATGCGGCGGCGAAAATCGCCATCGGTGAAGACCCCGACCAGCTTGCCGCGAGCGTTCACCACACTCAAGCTGCCGGATTTGGATTGGGTCATCACCATCAGGGCTTCTTTGACGGTGAGGTTCTCCCCGGCGACGGCGTTGCGCGAGCCGGTTCGCATGATTTCGCTCACCCGCAAGAGCATCGCCCGGCCAATCGCGCCGGAAGGATGCAGCCGGGCAAAATCCTGCCGCTTGAAACCGCGCGCCTGCAACACGGCCATCGCCAAAGCGTCGCCCAGGACGAGCATGGCGGTGGTGCTGGCGGTCGGGGCCAGGTTGAACGGGCAGGCTTCTTTGGGCACGCGGACGTTGAGGACGAGATCGCTGTGGTGGGCCAGGGAGGATTTGAGCGCGCCGGTCATGGCGATGATTTTTACCGAAAATCGTTTCAGGGCGGGAAGGAGATTCAGCAATTCTTCAGACTCACCGGAATAGCTCAGCGCGAGGATGGCGTCGCCGTCGTTGACGATGCCCAGATCGCCGTGGAGCGCATCGACACTGTTGAGCACGACGCTGGTCGAGCCGGTGCTGGTGAGCGTGGCGGCGATTTTATGCCCCACATTGCCGGATTTGCCGATGCCGACGACGACGATTTTGCCGCGCTGGCGCAAGGTCTGGACGACCAGTTCGACCGCCGCGCTGAACGCGCCGTCCAATTGCGCGCGCACGGCTTTCAACGCGGCCAACTCGATGGAGAAGACTTTCCGGGCCTGGGCCAGGTGATTCACGAGGGCAGGATGGGGGCAGGAATCGTGCGATTCAACCTGAAAGAATCGGCCTTGCGCTGCGCGCTACGGAGGCGGCTACTCGGTATTGGGAAAGCTCCCCAGCACTTTGACGAAGTTGCAGTGCTCGCCCAGATGGCCGAGGGCATTTTCCACTTTGCGATCCTGCACGTGGCCGTCGCAGTCGATGAAGAAGAAGTATTCCCAGGCTTTCCGTTTGCTGGGCCGGGACTCGATCTTGGTCATGTTGATGCGGTATTTGCGAAACGCGGACAGGGCGCTATAAAGCGCGCCGACGCGGTCAAAGATGCTGATCATGATGCTGGTGCGGTCGTGGCCGGTGGGCGGACTGCACTGCCGGCCCAGCACCAGAAACCGAGTCGCGTTGGCGGCGTTGTCCTGGATGTCATACTCCAGCACGTCCAGATCGTATTTCTCGGCCGCGAGCAGGCCGGCAATGGCGGCGGTGGACTTCTCGCGCGCTGCCAGTTCGGCCGACCGGGCATTGGAGGAGGTCTCGATGATTTCGGCCCGCGGCAGGTTATTTTGGACCCAGAGCCGGCATTGGCCGAGGGACTGCGGATGAGCGAAGAGTTTCTTGATTTGCGAACGCGGACTATTGCTCAGCAAGCAATGCTGCACGGGCAGGACGATTTGCGCCACAATCTTCAGGTCGCTATCGACGAACATGTCCAGGGTATGAGTCACTACTCCTTCGGTCGAATTCTCGACCGGGACCACGCCATAGTCCGCGCGCCCCTTGCTGACCTCAGTGAAGACGTCGCTAATAGTCTTGAGCGGACAGTAGCGGAGGCTTGCTCCGAAGCGGCGGATGGCGGCCTGATGGGTGAACGTCGCTTCGGGCCCGAGATAGGCGATTTGCATGGATTTTTCCAGCGAGAGGGCGCTGGACATGATCTCGCGGTAAATGGCCTTCAGCGAGTCATTCGTGATCGGCCCCGAGTTGACCCGGCAAATCCGGTTGAACACAGCTCGTTCCCGGTGCGGGGCATAGATTTCGGCTCCCGCCTTACGCTTGATTTCGCCGATGGCCAGTACGTGCCGGGTCCGCTCGTTGAGGAGTTTGACGATTTGGGCGTCGAGCCGGTCAATCGCCTTGCGATGTTCTGGGATGTTCATCCGAGGAAGAATAGAGTGATGGAGTGATGGAGTGGTGGATTGATGGAGCGCCGAAACGTAGGAGCATGCGCTCCGCCTCGGCCGCTACGCTCTGCTGTGTTCATTTGGGTCGCTCGTGGGCTCGGGAGCGCTTGCCTGCGCGTCGGCGGTGGGCTGCTCGCGCGCTGGCTCGGGCGGTTCGCTGGGCAGGTTCAGTTGCTCAGGCGGCACGGTGGCTAGGCCGGCCTCGGCGGTAGCAAGTGTCTCAGGCTTTTGGATGACTACGCGGCGCAATTCGTCGGCGGCCGGCAAATCTTCCAGGCAGCGCAGGCCGAAGTATTCCAGGAACAGCGAGGTCGTGCCATAATTCATCGGCCGGCCCACCACCTCCGCTCGGCCCAGTTGCTCGACCAATCCGCGCTCAAGCAAGGTTTGCATCACACCGTCCACTGCCACGCCCCTGACCTGTTCGATCTCGGCGCGCGTAATCGGCTGGCGGTAAGCGATAATGGCCAGGGTCTCCAGTCCGGGCTGGGACAGCCGCGGCGGCCGAGCCCGGTGACCCACCAGCGCCTTGAGCCACGCGCCGTATTCGGGCTGGGTGACGAATTGCCAGGCCCCGGCCACGCACACCAGGCGGAAGCTGCGAGCCGCCGTTTCGTGGTCGCGCGCCAATTCCTCCAGCGAGGCGGTCAGTTGCTCCTCCTTGACCTTTTTCAATCCCCGGGCGGTCTCATCTCCTTCCGCGTGCTCGACCGCGCCGGCAAAGACCTCGCGGAGTTCTTTGAGGCTCAGCGGTTTTTGCGCCGAGAAGAGAATAGCTTCCAGGATGTATTTCAGGTCCATGCGACTAATTTAGATTTCACGGGGCGCGTGGGTTCGGCTGGGCAAGTTCGGGGGCAGTCTCCGGCGTGGGGGAGTTCGTGGCGGCAGGCTCGGCGCGGCAGATTTCGATTTCGCCAAAAGCCTCGCGCTGCACCGCGATGAGTTGCTTGAGGCGGATGAGTTCGAGTAACGCCAGGAAAGTCACCACCACCTCGGAGCGGCTGGTGACGCCGGCGAATAGCTCGGAGAAGCGCAGGCCGGACTGCTCACCGACCGCGCGCATGAGCTGTTCGATTTTTTCGCTGACGCTCCATTTATCCTCAAAAATATCGCGTTGGTCGGCGCGCTGGGTAAAGCGCTGGAGCACGCTGTTGACCGCGTTGAGCAGGTCAAACAGGGAGGCCTCGTTCCGCCGAGGCGGTTCCGCCTCGAACTCGAGTTTGCCCGGCGCGCGGGGAAAGATTTGCTCCTGGCGGGCCTCGAGCATCGCGAGTTGGGCAGCGGCGTCCTTGAATTTCTTGTACTCGACCAACTGCCGGATTAGTTCCCACCGCGGGTCTTCGCCCTCATCCTCGCCTTCGACTTGCACCTGCTGGTCCACGGGCAGCAATTCGCGGCTTTTGATATACATGAGCGTGGCTGCCATCACCAGGAACTCCCCGGCGATTTCCAGGTCCAGTAAGCGCATCGTCTCAATGTATTCGATAAATTGCGTGGCCAACTCCGTCAGGTTGACCTCGTAGATATCGACCTCCTCCTTCTTGATGAGATAAAGGAGTAAATCAAGCGGCCCTTCAAAGACCTCGAATTTTACCTTATATTCAGCCATCGTAACCGGGACCGACCATCTTACGCACGCGGCAAAGGCTTGGCAACGGCAGACAAGGTTCAGAACAGGGTATATATGAACGGGGCCAGGCCGGTGCCGGACAGCAGGACCAGCAACCCGAGCACCAATAGCGCCACCACCAGCGGCAGCAGCCACCATTTCTTGTTCTCTTTCATGAAGCCCCAGATCTCCCGCAGGAAGCCGCCGCGGCCCTCCTGCGCCGCGGCGCGCTCGAATTCGCTTTGTTTTGGTTCGCTCATAATGGTGCTCACTGATGGGTCACTGGTAATCGCTGATGGGTGATTCCTAAATTCCTTAACACCCGCACGGTTGAGGGTGCTTTGTTTAACGTGTAAAAATGAATGCCCGGCGCCCCGGCGCGCAGCAACTCCTCGCATTGGCGGGTCGCGTATTCGACCCCGAAGTCCGCCACGGCGGCATCATCCTCGCCCAGCTCGTCGAGCCTGGCTCCCAGCGCGGCCGGAATCCGCGCGCCGCATAGCGCCGTGAAACGTTTGATTTGCGACCCGCTCAGGATGGGAACAATGCCCGGCACCAGTGGGACCTTCAGCCCGTGGTGACCGCTCATCTGGTCGCGGAACTCGAAGTAATCCGCATTGTCAAAAAACAATTGGGTGAGCACGAAATCCGCGCCGGCCTCGACTTTCTGCTTCAAATAAGTCCAGTCCACATGTTTGCCTTCTTTGCAGGCGATGTGACCTTCGGGAAAGCCAGCCACCCCAATACAGAAATCTCCCTGCTCGCGGATAAAACTCACCAGTTCATTGGAAAACTCGAATCCGCCTGGTGTGGGCTGGAATTCGCCGCCGCCGGGCGGGTCGCCACGCAACGCGAGCACGTTCTGAACGCCGAGCGCCCGAATCTGGGCCAACAGTTCGCGGATTTGTTCCTTCGTCGCGCAAACACAAGTCAAGTGGGCCACCGCGGTGAGACCGTGCTGCCGTTGGATACGATCCACAATCATCAGGGTCTTCTCGCGCGTACTGCCCCCGGCGCCATAGGTGACCGAGCAATAATCCGGCCCGGCCTGCAGCAACGCCGGGATGGTCTTTTCCAGCAGGTTGCGCTCGCCCTCCTCGGTCTTGGGCGGAAAAAACTCAAACGAAATCACCGGCCGGCGCGCGGCCCGTCCGGCGGCGTAAATCTCTCGAACAAACTGCATAAGCGGTCAGCATGCCCGAAACGCCGGAAAAATCCAATCGCCAAAAACGTTGAGCTGTTAACGAGTTAAATAGGCTAAAAGAGTTAAAGCAGTTAAATGAGGCTGGCGAGGTCGTCCGAGTCGCGCGATTTCCTCCTGCCTCACAGATGGACCCTCGTTTAACTTAATTACCTCATTTAACTCATTTAACCGTACTCGCCACATTCTGCGGCTGCCTTGGAGGAAGCAGCGCACGTTTTCGACCGCAATTTTCAGCAGGCGCGCCCGGGCGGCCCCCGTGCCCCACGCCAGATGGGGCGTGATAATGCAATTCCTGGCGTTTAAGAGCGGGTTGTCCGCCGGGGGCGGTTCCGCCGACAGCACATCCAGCCCTGCGCCGGCGAGCTGGCCGGCATTCAAGGCGTCCGCCAGGGCCTGCTCGTCCACCAACGGCCCACGACTGGTGTTGAGCAAAAACGCGGTCGGCTTCATCCACAACAGGCGCTCGGCATTGACCAGGTTCCGGGTCTGCGCGGTCAGCGGGCAGTGCAGGCTCACCACGTCGCTTTCTCGGAACACCATTTGCAGCTCGACCAGCCGAATAAAGGCCGGCACGCTTTTCGGATGCGGCGTGCAAGCGAGGACTTTCATCCCAAAAGCGGCTGCCAGCTCGGCCACGGCCAATCCGATACGACCCAGCCCTACGATGCCCATCGTCAGGCCGTCCAACTCCACCAGCGGGTAGTCCCAGTAGCACCAGTCCGGACTTCGGGTCCAGCGGCCTTCACGCACCGTCCGGGCGTGGTGCCCGGCCTGTTGCGTCATCTCCAGCAGCAGGGCCAGCGTCGTCTGCGCGACCGAGCGGGTGCCATAGGCGGGAACGTTCGTGACGGGAATGCCCCGTTCGCGCGCGGCGGCCAGATCCACGATGTTGGTGCCGGTCGCCACCACTCCGATATACCTCAGCTCGGGGAGACGCTGGATGTGCTCGCCATTCAGGACGGTTTTGTTTGTCAGGAGAATCTCAGCATCTTTTGCGCGGGCCAACACCTCGGCAGGTGGCGTCCGGTCATAAATCACACACGGTCCAAGCGAGGTGAGCTCGTCCCAGCTCAGATCGCCAGGGTTGAGAGTAAAGCCATCCAGAACGACAATCTTCGAGGTCATGGTTTGCAGGACATCTCCGAAAGTCTAGCCGCTCGAAGCGCCCCGCTGCAACCGAACAGTCCTTCTGTTCTTCTTGAGGCACGGTGCACTCTTGAACTCCATCCCTTGCCTGATACCCTTCGCTCATGAATCCAGCCCCATGCCCGGTCTTTGTCGGCGGAGAATGGAATCGTCTCGCCAATCTCGCCACCACGCCCGTTCACAATCCTTCGACCGGTGAGATCATCGCCGAAACACCAATGTGCACGGCCAAACACGTGGACCAGGCGGTGGAAGCCGCTGCCGCCGCCTTCCCGGCCTGGTGGGAGACCCCGCCGACTGACCGTGCCCGCATCCTGTTTCGTTTTAAATCGCTGCTGGAGGAAAACTTCGAGGAACTCGTCCGCTGCAATACTCGCGAGCACGGCAAGACGCTCGTCGAGTCGCGCGGAGACGTCAAACGTGGCATCGAAATGGTTGAGTTTGCCTGCGGCGTACCTTCGCTTCTCATGGGCGAGGCGCTTGAGAACATCGCGCGCGGCATTGATTGCGACAGCGTCCGCCAGCCGCTCGGGGTCTGCGCCGGCATCACGCCGTTCAATTTCCCCTGCATGGTGCCGCTCTGGATGTACCCTGTAGCGCTGGCCTGCGGCAACACGTTTGTCCTCAAGCCCAGCGAAAAAGTCCCACTGACTTCCATCAAAGTCGTGGAGTTGTTGGAGAAAGCCGGCTTGCCCAAAGGTGTGCTCAACCTCGTCCACGGCGGTCGTGAATGCGTCGATGCCCTGCTGACTCGTCCGAAGGTAAGGGCGATTTCCTTTGTCGGCTCGACCCCCATTGCCCGTTACATCTACGAAACCGGCACCAAACACGGCAAACGAGTCCAGTCCAACGGCGGTGCAAAAAACTTCATCCTGCTCATGCCCGATGCCGATGTGGACAACTCCGTCCGCGGCGTCATCGAAGCGGCCTTCGGCTGCGCCGGCGAACGCTGCATGGCGGGTTCCACCGCCGTCGCCGTCGGGGACGCTGCCAGAAAGGTCCTGCCTCCGCTGGTCGAAGCTGCACGCCGTATCAAAGTGGGTCCCACCGATCGCGAACCGCAGCCCGATATGGGACCCATCATCACCCGGCAACATTGCGACCGGGTTGCCCAACTCATCGAAACCGGCGCGAAAGAGGGCGCCCGGGTCGCCGCTGACGGCCGCGGCGTGAAGGTCGATTCTGCGCCCCAGGGTTTTTTCCTCGGCGCAACCATTCTCGATCAGGTCCAGCCCAGCATGACGGTCGCGCGTGAAGAAGTCTTCGGCCCAGTGCTCAACGTGATGCACATGGAAGATCTGGACGCCGCGATCGAACTAGCGAACCGTTCGCCCTACGGCAATGGCGCCTCGATCTTCACCTGCTCCGGGAAGGCAGCGCGCGAATTTAAACACCGCATCAAGTGCGGCATGGTTGGCATCAACGTAGGCGTGCCCGCCTCGATGGCCTGGTTTCCGTTCAACGGCTGGAACGAGTCCTTTTTTGGCGACCTCCATATGCAGGGCAAAGAAGGCGTCCAATTCTTTACGCAACTGAAAGTGACCATGAGCCGCTGGTTCAGTTACGGCGAAGGCGACGTCTGGTATCGGGAACCCAGTGCGCGCCGGTAAGCGCCAAATCGTGTGCGGTTTCCGCCGTTTGACCGCCCTCGTTCGGCAGCTCAAAAAGCCTTTGTTTCCTTCGGTTGCTTCTGTTCAACTAAATGGATACGGCTAAGACCCGAACGCCTGCTCTCCGTCAGTCTGCATTGTCAGCGCGTGACGACCCGGTCTCAGTCTGCTCTGTGATTGTTTGACGAAATGAGGCGAATGCCTCAATCTTCGCGCCCATGAGATTGTTTAGAATATGGTTGGTCCTGGCCGCGGCTGCTACGGCGGTGCCGGCCCAAACAAACACCACCGGCAAAACCGACGCTTACGGCATCAGTGGCGCCGGCGCCGGGGTGCCGGGGCCGACAAACTCCACGGATTTCATCGACCTCTATTTTTTCAGAGGGGATGACACGAATGCCTCGCCGCTGGCGCGACCGAATGGGTCGTGGTCGGTCCGCCGGGTGTCGTTGCAGGACTGCATCCAATTGGCGTTGCAGCACAACCTCGACCTTCAAATTGACAGGTATAACCCGGAAATCTCGCTCTATAACCTGCGGGCAAACTATGGGGATTATGACCCGACCTGGACGATCTCGGGCCAGCATGATCACAACGAATCCGGCACGCAAGTGCTCGGCGGCAATTTTACGATTGCCGGCTCGGTGTCTGACGATAACAGTTTCGCCTCGACGGTGAGCGGGTCGCTGCCGTGGGGGACCACGTACAATTTCGGAACGCTCCCCAGCCCGATCAAGGACACTTACGGGCCGGGCCTGAACAACGCGTTTGGGTCGGTGGGCCTGACCATGAGCCAACCGTTGCTGAAGAATTTCTGGATTAACACGACGCGTTTAAACATCCGGGTAGCCAAGAACCGGCTGAAATACACGGAGCAAGCCCTCCGGTTGCAGATCATGCAGACGGTCACGACGCTGGAGCAGGCGTATTACGATCTCATTTACAATCGGGAAAACGTGATTGTGCAGCAGAAAGCCGTGGAGCTGGCCGAACGGCTGGTGGCGGAGAACAAGAAGCGCCTGGAGGTGGGGGCGCTGGCGCCGCTGGACCTGCAATCGGCGGAAGCGCAGGCGGCGTCGAGCCGGGCGGCGGTGATCCAGGCCAAGAATCAGTTGGGGACACAGGACCGGCTGGTCAAACAGTTGCTAACCGACCGTTACCTGGAGTGGGCGAACGTGGTGCTGGATCCGTCCGGCACGCTGGCGGCGCCGCCGCCGGTGCTGAACCTGCAGGACAGTTGGAGCCAAGGGCTGGCGATGAGGCCGGAGCTGCTGCAGGCCAAAATGGACGTCGAGAAGCAGGGCATTCAGTTGAAATACGACCACAACCAGATTTTTCCGGAATTGGATGCGTTTGGCACGTTTGGCTACAACGGCGCCGGCCCGCAATTCAGCGACGCCCTGGACAACATACGGTCCATGACCTCAAAGTTTTACACCTACGGCGGCCGGATTAGCATACCGCTGTCGGACACGCGCACGCGCAATACTTACAAGGCCGACAAAGTGACCATGCAGCAACTCGTGCTGACGCTCAAAAAGCTGGAAGAGACTGTCATGGTCCAGATCGATAATGACATCGGCTCCGTGCGCGCCGGCTACGACCAGGTGCAGGCGACCCGCACCGCCCGTCAGTACCAGGAGTCTGCGCTGGACGCCGAGCAAAAGAAGCTCGAAAGCGGCAAGAGCACCACTTATAACGTGTTGTTGGTGCAACGCGACCTTACCACTGCCCGCGGCAATGAAATCCAGGCGCTGGACACGTACAACAAGAGCCTCTCCCAGCTCAGCCTCGATGAAGGGTCGACTCTCCGCCGGCTGGGGATCAATTACGAGGTGAAATAGGAAGACCAGCCGAGCGCGCTTGTAGCCGCCGACGTGAGGAGGCGGAGAGTCGAGCCCGAGAACGTGTTTGGAAATTGTAGCAGCCGACGTAAGGAGGCTCAAACTCCCGGCATTTTTCGTATTGATCAGAGCATTACGTCGGCTGCTACAATTTTAAAACACGTTCTAAGTTAGTAATCCCACTTCCAATAAACCTCATACACATCCACCCGGCCGCCAGGGAACCAGGAGTTGGCGGGAAACAGGAAGGTGCGGGTGGCGCGCTCATACTGGAGGGTGCCCGGTTTCTCTGGCTGGTTGGGGTCGTAGATGACGAACTGCAGGCCCTGGTCGGTTTCTTTCACATCAAAGATGACCACCGCGTGATTGATGGTGAGCTGCGGGAATCGGACGAGATGAACGATCAGCGGATGGTTAGGGGTGAGATGCGCCTGGAGCCGTTCGGCCATCCGCTGTTGCTGGTGACGCGTGAACGGTGAAACCATCCGCCAGTTGCCGCGCTGGGAGTAAGATTGCCAGGCGCCGCCGCATCCGGCCTTCAAGAGTTTCTCCTGTGCGTCGCTGAAGGCGCGCAAATCCGCATAACCCGGGATGACGATGCGCCGTGTTTCCGGCAAGGGCCGGCGCGGATTAACCGAGACAACCCGGCGAATCAACCGGCGATAGGTGGCCTCAGTGGCCCTCGGCAGCTCGGGAGCGAACCGGGCGTTCTCGAAGAACTGCCGGGCGGACCGCGCCACGACAAAACAATGCAGCGTGTAGGTGGGTTTGGGTTCGCGGCGGTGCGTGGTCCATTTGCCGGCGGCATCGTAATGATATTCCCAGACCAGCTCGTTCGGGTAGGCGAAAGTATCTTTCTGGAAATCGAAGCCGCGGGCGTCGGGGGTCGCCGCGAAGTGCGGCGTGGCGCACCCGCAGAGGCCGGCCAGGAGAAGAACGCCGAATGCCGGAAGAGACAGGGAGCAACTACCCTGCTCGCCTCCACGTTTCGACCCTTTCGTTTCGCGCCTCAGAGCGTGTTTTAAATTTGTAGCAGCCGACGTAACGAGGCTCTGATCTCTACTAAAGATGCCTGAAATTTCAGCCTCCTTGCTTCGGCTGCTACAATCGGATTGATTTTTTAAACGCGCTCTCATCATTCCTGCTTGCGGCACAACCTATCGGTGCATTACGTAAGTGGCAATGCTCTACGATTGTTGGCGGCAAATCGCGCGGGCTCACCCGGACGAAATCGCCCTGAAAGATTTGGCCGAGGGCCGCGCATGGACTTTTGCCCAACTCGAGGCGGCCGTTGAACACGGTGCTCGCCCCCTTCAGACTGTCGCTTTTCCTCAGGCGAACTCCGCGGAATTCATTATCGCTGTGCTCCGCGCGTGGCAGGCGGGGCAGGTGGTCTGTCCTCTCGAACCCGGCCAGCCGGCCCCGGCGCTCGCCGGGGAATTGCCGGTAGGTATCGTCCACCTTAAGACGACTTCCGCAACGACCGGCACGCCACGGCTGGTGGCTTTCACCGCCCCCCAATTAATGGCCGACGCCCAAAACATCGTCCAGACGATGGGTCTGCGGCCGGACTGGCCGAATCTCGGGTTAATTTCTCTGGCGCACTCCTACGGTTTTTCAAACCTGGTTTTGCCGCTGCTGCTGCACGGCATCCCTTTGAGCCTGGCGGGTGCGACTCTGCCGGAGGCTTTGCGCCGCGCCGCCACCAGCGAATCGGCCGTGACCCTCGCCGCCGTGCCGGCCTTGTGGCGAACCTGGCAGGACGCCGACGCCATCCCGCCCAATGTCCGTTTGGCGATTTCCGCCGGCGCTCCTCTCCCGCTGGCTCTCGAACAAAGTGTCTTCGCGAAACAAAACCTCAAGATCCACAATTTTTACGGCAGCAGCGAATGCGGTGGCATTGCCTATGACGCGACCGACCGCCCCCGTGCGGACGCCGCCCGCGCCGGCGCACCTTTATCCAACGTGTCGGTTTCGGTTGCCGAAGATGGCTGTCTCGAGGTGCGCAGCCGGGCCGTGGCGCAAGGTTATTGGCCGGACCCCAACCCCGCGTTGCGAGACGGCGTTTTCCGCACCAGCGACCTCGGCGAAATCTGCGGTGGGCTGGTTTATGTGCGTGGGCGGGCCAGCGATCAGATCAATGTGGCCGGCCGCAAAGTCGCGCCCGAGGCGATCGAACGGGTGCTGGCGGCGCACCCGGACGTTCGGGAGTGCCTGGCCTTCGGGATTCCCAGCGCCGACCCGCACCGCGGCGAGACCATCGTCGCGTGTGTGGCGGGGGAGCTGCAGGGAAGGAGCGAGTCCCTGAAACAATTCGCGATGACGAAGCTGGCGCCGTGGCAAGTGCCGAGGGAATGGTGGTTCGTGGATTCCCTGGCCGTCAACCATCGCGGCAAGCTTTCCCGCGCCCAATGGCGGATGCGTTATCTCGAGCAGACCGCCAAGCGGTAGTTTTTAATTCTTCTCACCCGCTTTGGCCAGCGATTCGGGAGCGATGAGCTTCAATGCCTCAGTCGCTGCTTTGCGCACCTCCTGATCCGTGTCCCGGCGGACCGCTTCGGCCAGGGCCGGAAGCACCGACTCCTTTTCGGTTCCTTCGTAAGGAATCAGTCCAAGCGAGAGACAGGCCACTTGCCGCAGCACGGGGTTTTCCTGTTTCAAAACGCTCACCAGAATCGGGATCGTCGCCTTGTCGTAACATTTGTCATTGATGAGCGTCAGCGCGGTCCACATCCGCACCTCCGGGTCAGTGTCCTTGAGGGCATTGCGCAGCGCCGGCACGGCTTCCCCCGCCTCCGGGCCTAGCGAATGCAAGGCGCTGGCGGCTCGCCGGCGTTCGACCGGGTCCGGCGCCTTGAGTGAATCAAGAAGCTGCGCCAGGCTCTGCGTTCCGGGTTCAGCGGGAGGTGGTTGGGTTGGTGGGTTGCCGGTGGAAGAATCGGCGGCGGTTTTGGGAAGTATGGCCTTCCCGAGCGTGGCCGCCGGGGCTGCTTTGTTGGCCACCAGCGAAAAGTCGGGAACGGGCTCCAGGTGCCGGTCCGAGCCCGGATGCTGGTTATGAAAGAATTTCCATCCGATGAATATCAAAGCCGCCAGGGCCGTGAGCCCTCCCAGACCGGCCACGGCCACGGAAATCAGGCGTTCGGTTTTCGCAGCCGGTTTGGGCAACGGCGCAAAGTTGGCTTGCGGAGCAGGGGTCCCCCTCGAAAATGGAGCCCCGGCCAGCGCGAGCTGGGCCACGGGTGCAGCGGCGCGGGCGGGCGCCCGAGTGGCGTTGGACGGCGCCGCGGGCGCGGGTGGCCCGGTGAGCGCCGCAGATTCAGCCAGCCCCGCGCCCGCTTTCGCGGCCGCGGCGGATTCGTCAGTCAGGAAAAACTGCGCCGGCACACTGGCGAAACTGACTCGATCCTTATCCTGAAGCCTGGCTTCAGTGAGACTTTGGCCATTGACGAGCGTTCCGTTGGTCGAGTTTAAATCCTTGAGATAAAAGTCGCTATTTTTGCGAATGATCTTCGCATGAACCAGCGAAATGGAAGAATCGTCGATCACAATCCCATTGCCCTTCATCCTTCCGATGGTGATGATCTCATCCTGCAACACGTGCGAGACTGGCGGCAAACCAGCAATCTGAATCGTCAACGTGGGCATATGATCGTTCGAGTGCTTAGGATAACTTACCAAAATAAGGGATAAGCGCAATGGATTTCGCAGCACCATTTTGCTTGGCCTCGTATGCTATTGATTAAGGATCTCAGGAAAACGATCCAATCCGCCCAACCAAACCTCACTACTGCAGCCGATAGAACTGACTGTCCGTGGCAGCAGTCCCGAGGGGCACTTGCCATTGGCCATTCGACTGCACCGGCACATTGGTGGCAGGGACCCACGCCACCGGAGGCATCAGATTCGTCGCGGTGAACAGGGTGAACACGCCGGCGTCGGTTGACCAGGATAAGAACGGGTCGCTCCCGGAGACAGAAATCGAAAGCGTCGGGCGAGGGTTCACGACCGAGTAACTGGCGAAGGTGGTATTCGAGACCACTGTCATCCAGCTCGCCCGAACCCAATTCGAGGAGCGCGTTCCATTGGCGATGCGCGCCTCGTCCATCGTGCCGTTGAAGTAAAAACTGGAATTGGTGAAACGGCCAAGATTGACGTCGGCCTGATTCGCAAACCCTGAGACGACGAGGCTGGAGCTACCTAGGTCAGTACCATCGACGAAGAACTCCACCGTGCCAGCGCTGCGATTGACCGAAGTGCTGACCAGATGCCACTGGCCAAAACTCACCGAGTTGGTCGCCGTGGTGGACTCATTGCCGTTGACGCCGTCTCCGCTGGCGAAGTCCACCACTTTGTTGGTGGTTTGGTATGCATCGATGAATAAGGCGAATCCATTGGAGCTATAACCGCCGCGCTGATTGGCCCAGAGGGTTTGAATACTGCCGGCGGCGGGAGCAACGTTGACCCAGGCCGATAGGGTAAACGCGTTCCCGAGGTTGATCGGCCCTCCATCGAGGAACTCCGAGGCGCCGTTGAAGGCAGCGCCTTTGCCGATGAGGCCGGTGGTAGAAGCCGCCGCGACTCCGGAGAGCGCCGGGTGTTGTTGCGCGCTGTCGAGATACGGAAATCCGCCCTCCTTGAGGTGATAAACAACGTAATAATTGGGCGACCAGACCGCCCCATTCGTTGTCCACGTCGGCGGGTTGGTCTCGGTCGGATTGTCCCAGTACATCCACATGAACGTGTTGGTGCCGGACAACTGCGGCAGGCTGACCCACACGGTCGCGGTCCCGTTGGTGTTCCACTCATCAATCTCGTGCGGGATGCAAAATAAACCGCCGCTATCGGTGAACCGGAGGTCGCCGCCGGTGGGCGAGGCAAATTGGCGGTAGGAAAAGCCGTTCAAATTGCTGCTCAAGTTCACCAGCACCGGGAAGTTGCTCAGCGTTTCACCCCGGTTGTAGCCGGGAAAGCTGAGCTTAAGCCGGCAGGCAAAAGCCGACGGGTTGATCTGCGTGGGCGTGGTGAACTGGCCGGAGGCGGGGGCCCAGGCCTCGCCGCTGGCGTTGGTGGCGTAAAAACGGAATGAGTAAGTGGAGTTGGCGGTTAAGTTGCTGAGGGTAGCGGTAAAGGTCGCCGGATTGAAATTCGTGTTCACGCCCACGAGTTGGCTTTGCGCCCAATTGCCTTTAACGCTGCCGCCGTCCTGTGTTCCCCAAAAGACCCAAACGGTCGCGCGGTCATCGCCATAAATACCCTGAGTGAGAGCGCCGGCGACCCGAGCCGCGCTGGCGGTGAGCAAAGAGGAACCGGAATTGACGACCGTGAGCTGAACGGGCGCGGACAAGGGATTGTTCAAGCTGGAAGAGACCAGTGAAACGAACTCGGAATCGGTCGGCAAGCGGCCATTGGTTTCCTTGAATTGCCCGGTGAACAGGCGCGCTTCATTGATGAAGTAGGAGTGGAGATAATAGCAGGGAGCCTTGTTGTTGCTGGAATCGATGAGATCGAAATTTTTCGGCGACCCGTCGGTGTTGGTTTCGTTGTCGTAAATCTCCCAGAACAGGATGTAAGGCAAGGTGTTGGTGTAACTGAGCAGGCGTTGGAGGTAAGCGCGGGTGGTGGGTTCCTGCTGGGCGGGGGTCTGGCTGCCGCCCCAGCCGTACTCGCCAATCCAGAGGCGTTGTGCGGGCAGGAGACCAGCTTTGGCGGGTGGGATGGGCGGCGTATTCGTCTCGATGCAGTGCAGCGTCGTGTACAGGCTGGCGCTGTCCAGATTCATCGCGTCGTAAGACGAGTAGGAGACGAAATCGATGTTGGTGACAAAAGGCAGAACGGCATTGACCATCCGCACGTTGTTGTTGGTGCCATTGAGCATGGCGTCGCGTGGACGGTTGACTTCAAGATAGTAGAAGACACCGACATTATTATGGGCGGTGGCGGTCCGCGCGTCGTCCACCGCTTTCTGGCGGACGTTTTCCCAAATGATCATGTTCGAGACGACGGCCGGGCTGGGATTGGTGGTCCAGTTATTCACGCTGAGGTAGCCGTCACCTTCCCAATGGCCGAGGTAAAAAGTCTTGCCGGAGTTATTGTAGTTGGTCAGTAGGTAACTGGTCAGGTCGTACATCTCCCGATAATCATTGGCCTGCTCGGTCGAGGTGTAATTGCCGTCCTGAAAGGGCGCGTCGGGATTGGAGAAAGGATAGGCCCAGCAGATGAGGTGGCGGAAAGGCAAGTCGAGGACCGCATGGCAACTGGGATCGTTTTTGGCGAGGGTCATGAGCGTGGTGACATTGCCCGCCAGGTTATAGCGATATTGTTTCGGGTAATTACTGCCGAGGTACATCTTGATGGTGTCGCTACCGAGGTTGGTGATGGCCTGGGCGGTTTCCACCAGCAGGGTGTTGGTCGTAAATTTGTAAACGCCCGCGAACGTTTGGGTGCCGATGCGCGCGTTGTAGGCATCGACCGCGGGGTCGGAGAGGGGGGCGGCAACAGAGGAAACAACAAACACCAAACACCAAACACCTGAGAAAGCTCCAAACATCAAACTCCTGAAGTTCATTGATTCCGACTACTTTTTCACCGATTCAGAAGCTTCACTACCGCTTCGGTGCGGGAGTGGACGTGGAGTTTCTCGTAGATGTTGCGGATGTAGCTGTGGAGCGTCCCGGGGCTGATATGCAGGTTATCCACGATTTCTTTGTAGCGGAAACCTTTGGCAAGTTGGTTAAGGACTTCCTTTTCGCGCGGAGTTAACTTCTGCAGTTCGGAAGACGGCTCGGGGACCTGTTGGAAATGGAGCACGACGCGTCGGGCGATCTGGGGTGTCATGGGGGAGCCGCCTTCGTGGGCTTCGCGGATGGCGGAGAGCAACTTGGCGGGCGGTGTACGTTTTAAAAGGTAGCCGCTGGCGCCGGCGATCAGCGATTTGAAGAGGCGGTTGTTGTCCTCATAAACGGTCAGCATGATGAATTGGGCATCCGGCATCTTGGGTTTCAATCGCCGAACGCATTCGACGCCGTCCATGCCGGGCAAGTTGATATCCATCAGCACGACGTCCGGCTTGTGCCGGGGGAGGTCGTTCAAGGCCGTTTCGGCATCAGGGTAACTGCGCAAGAGTCGCAGGGAACCGCTCTCGGTGATGCGGTGGGTGAGATTGGCGCGAATCTCCTCATCATCTTCGACGATAGCGACTTGAATGGGCACGACGGCCAGGGTGCTGCTACTCACACTGCAATAGTACCTGTCCAATCAGGTTATACCAACCGTATAAACATACGGCCAGCAAAACGAGACAGAGGCTGTAGATTTATCATCCTTTTTATCCGGGAATTACCGATAATCATGTGGCTTCTGACAGGATTCGGCGGCGCATGGGCATCGGTACGGATTGGTGGATTGAGGATTAATCCATCATCCTCCCGCCGGACCAAGCGGGGCACGCCTCGGGCACGGCTACAAATTCAAAAAACCTCCGTAAACAGCGGCTTGACACGACGGTGCGGGTAAAAACACATACTGCGCGCGCGCAGCATTTCCTGTCCATCCACATTAACCCATCTTCCTGGACCCGCTTTTAGCGGCTATCCACAAATTCGCCTTCCGAACCGTGACAACGTGAACAAACCTCGCAACGCGCAATCTCGCGAAGATTTCTTGTGCGTTCGCAAAAGTGCTGTTCCTCATTTAACTCAGTTAACTCTTTTAACCCATTTAACTCCTTGGTGTTTAACTCTTTGGTTGCGGCGTCAGCCGCGCTGTGTCCATTGTGGTTGTCTTCTACATGGTTCCGGCTAAAAGCGGTCACTTGTAATGCCTGGCCTTTTGTGAGCCCATAGACACATGGATCGCACATCCAAAACGGTTCCGGCCCTCCGCTGGCGAATCGCCGTCATGGTGAGCGCGGCTATCGCGATCAGCTATCTCGATCGGCAAACACTGCCGGTGGCAATCAAAGCGATCCAGCAGGATATTCCGATCTCGAACGAGCGGTTTTCGTTCCTTAATACCGCCTTCCTGGTTGCCTATGGGCTGATGTATGCCGGCGGGGGCAAGCTGCTGGATCTCCTGGGCACACGCCTGGGTTTCACCGTCGTCATGGCGTTCTGGTCCCTGGCTTGCGCCAGCCACGGTTTGGCCGCCAATCTGGCTATGCTCGCTGCGAGCCGGTTGCTCCTGGGAATGGGCGAGGGCGGCGGCTTTCCGGCCGCGACGCGGTCGATGGCCGAGTGGTTTCCGGAACGGGAACGTTCGACGGCGATGGGTATTATGAACGCCGGCACCGCGCTGGGCGCCGTGGCCGCCCCGCCCCTCATCGCGCTAGTGTTGTCCTTCGCCAACTGGCGGTGGGTTTTCTTTATCACGGGTGCACTCGGGTTGGCGTGGACGGTTTGGTGGCGCCGGGACTACTTTCTGCCGGCGAACCATCCGAAACTGGGCGATGCGGAGCGGCAGCAGCTTCGGTCCGTCATCCAGGCCAGCCAGGCCGCGCCGGCCGGATTGAAATGGTCCCAGCTTTTCCGTTATCGCCAAACCTGGGGGTTGGTTATAGCGAAAACCCTGAGCGATGCCGCCTGGTACTTCTATTTGTTCTGGCTCCCGAAATACCTCTACGACGCCCGCGGCTTCGACATCAAAGCGGTGGGGACTTTCGCCTGGATTCCCTACGCGGCCGCCGGCATTGGCTGCCTGTGCGGCGGCTGGTTTTCGAGTTTGCTCCTGCAGCGCCATTTCTCGCTCAACACCGCGCGCAAGCTGGCGCTCGGAGTCAGCGCTGCCATGATGCCCTTTATCCTGTTTGTTCCTCACGTGCCGGCTGCCGGCGCGATTGCCCTCTTCAGCCTTGCCTATTTCGGGCAGCAATCCTGGTCCACCCTGATCATGACGCTGCCCGCTGACATTTTTGAAAAAGCATCGGTGGGTTCCGTCGCCGGCCTGGTGGGTTTTGGGGGCGCCATGGGCGGAGTGGTTTTCGGGCAACTGGTTGGCTATCTCCTCGACCACGGCTCGGGTTACGGCCTGGTGTTTGCGCTGGCGGGTTCGTTTCACATCCTTGCTTTCCTGGCACTTTGTTTGATCATACCTGCGATCGGCCCGTTGCACTTCAACCCTGAATCAATCGATGAAGATCAAAGAGATTCGGACACGAGTCGTCGAGTGGCGCGGTAAAACCGTGCCGTTGCCGCCCCATTTCTGCACTAATCCCATGGACCTCCTTTCGTTGCCGCAGGCCTCGATGGGCACCTTCACCTTCCATGGCTGGCTGGTCGTTGAAATCTTCACCGACAACGGCCTCGTGGGCATCGGCAACGCCGCGCTGGCGCCGCGCGTCACCAAGCAGGTTATCGACCTCTACTTAAAACCGCTGCTGCTCGGAGCGGATCCGTGGGACCTCGAATTCCTCTGGCAACACTTGTATCGAAAAACCATGGCGTTTGGCCGCAGGGGCATTGGCATGGTCGCGATCAGCGCGGTGGATATCGCCCTCTGGGACCTGCTTGGCAAGGCCGCCGGGCAGCCGGTTTATCGGTTGTTGGGTGGACGCACAAAGGCGCGTATCCCCGTTTATGCCAGCCGCCTTTACAGCACGCCGCTCGAGGAACTCGCCGCCGAAGCGGCGCGCTACAAAAAGGAAGGATACCGCGCGATGAAACTCCGGTTCGGCTGGGGGCCAACCGACGCCGCCGAGGGCATGCAGCGCAATCTCGACCTGATCCGCACCGTGCGCGAGACCGTCGGTGACGGCATCGACATCATGGCGGACGCTTATATGGGCTGGAATCTCGATTACGCCAAACGAATGCTGCCGCTGCTCGAGCCCTTCAACCTGCGCTGGCTCGAAGAGCCGGTCATCCCGGACGACATCCACGGCTATGCCGAGCTAAAACGGTGCGGCCGAATCCCCATCGCCGGAGGCGAACATGAATTTACGGTTTATGGTTTTCGTGAGTTGTTGGAAGCGCGCGCGGTGGATTACATCCAGTTCGACACCAACCGGGTCGGCGGGCTGACGCAAGCCCGCAAGATCGCCGCGCTCGCCGAAGCCCACTCGGTGCCCGTCATCCCGCACGCCGGCCAAATGCATAATTTTCATGTCGTGATGGCCAGCCTCAACTCGCCGATGGCGGAATTCTTTCCACCGGTGGATGTCGAGGTCGGTAACGAGTTGTTCTGGTACATTTTTAAGGGTGAACCGATGCCCAAAGATGGGTTCATTGACCTGGACGAGAAGGTTCCCGGCCTCGGCGTGACGATCAATGAAGAGGGACTCAAACGGTTCACCGTAATTGAATGAACTATGTCAAAACCTCATGTGGCGTTTTGCGGCCTGGGATTGATGGGTGCGGGAATGGCGTGCCGTCTCCTCGCGAATGGATTCCCTTTGACGGTCTATAACCGGAGTGCGGAGAAGGCCGCCGCGTTAAAGACCTCGGGCGCGCAAGTTGCCGCCACACCGCGAGACGCCGCCGCACATGCCCAGGTCATCTTCAGTATGGTGGCCGATGACGCCGCTTCCCGCAGCATATGGTTGGGTGAAAACGGCGCCCTGGCCGGCTCAACTAAAGGGGCTGTATTGGTCGAATCGAGCACGCTCTCCTTGGGGTGGGTGAAGGAACTGGCCGCTGCCGCCTCGGCCGGCGGATGTGAGCTGCTGGATGCGCCGGTAACCGGCAGCAAATCACAGGCAGCCTCCGGCGAACTCTGCTTCCTCGTCGGCGGACCCGCCGCCGCGCTGGAAATCGCGCGTCCGGCTTTCTCGGCCATGGGCCGCGCGCTTATTCATCTTGGTCAGACCGGCAGCGGCGCCTTGCTTAAGCTCATCAACAATTTTCTCTGCGGGGTCCAGGTCGCCTCCCTTGCCGAAGCTCTCGCCCTAATCGAAAGAGGCGGACTCACACGCGACCAGGCTATCGAGGTCCTTACAACCGGCGCTCCCGGCAGCCCGCTCCTCCGGACGCTCTCCGACCGCATGACCGCGCGCGACTATACACCGAATTTTCTCCTGCGGCTGATGGCCAAGGACCTCGGGTATGCCATTGCCGAAGGCCAGCAGCATTTGCTCAAACTGACAACGGCAGCTTCCGCTCTCGAAGTCTTTAACCAATCGATCGCCGCCGGCCAGGGCGACAAAGATATGTCCGCCGTAATGGAACAATTTCGTTCCAATGTGTGAAAGAGTCCTGGGTCAGGCCGCTTTCGTTTCCAACAAAGTGGTCGCCGATTCGCACAGGCCAACAAAAGTTTCTTCAGCCAGGTTGAGCCGTTTGCCGTGCCAGTGGAGAAGGCCCCAGCGGCGCTCGAGCTTGCGCCGGCCCAGCGGCAGCGCCACGAGTGACCCCTCCTCGATTTCCCGGCGCGCGATCCACGGCGCGACGATGCTCACGCCGAGCCCCAGCTTCACCAACTCCTTGGTCGCCTCCATGCTGCCAAGCTCGATCACCGTGTTGAGCACCATCTGCTCGCCGCTGAAGTAATTTTGGATCAGTCGGAACGTGATGCTGGTTTTATTGTAAAGGATGTATTTCTGCCGGGGGATCTGGGCTCGTTCGACGCGGCCGGCCTGGGCCCAGGGATGCAGCGCTCCCACGATGAACTGGAGTTCGTCCGAGAAGAGCGGGTGGAAGGCAAGTTGCGGTTCTTTGTCGGCCTCGAGTGTCAGGGCCAGATCGATCCGATGCCGGAGCAGCAACTCCACCAGGGCCGGCGTGTCGCCAGGTTCAATCGTGATGGCATGGTGGGGGAAGCTTTCCTTGAACTCTCGCAGCACGGCCGGGATGACGTGCTGGCAAGCGGTGGTGCTGGCGCCGAGCCGCAACCGGCCCCGCCCCCATTTGCCCAGTTGGGTCATGGTTTCGCGCGCGGTTTCCATCTCCTGCAAAATCTTTTTGGCGTGATGCAGGAGCTGTTCCCCGGCCTCGGTGAGCACAACTTTTCTGCCCAGCCTGTCTAAAAGACGACAGCCCACATCGCGTTCCAGAGCTTTCATCGCATGGCTTACGCCCGATTGGGTGACGTGCAGCTCGCGGGCCGCCTGCGTAAAGCTCCCCGTGCGAGCCAACACGCAAAACGCGCGAACCTGCCGGCTGTCCAGCGGGTTATTCATGTATGAATCCCATTCATGGTTTCCATGCGCATTAAGCGAAGCATTCCTTGCACCAAATCCGCCAACTGGCACCAACGCCGCTAAATCCAGCGCGGCAGCAGAAATCTGCCGTGCAATGGCCAAAGAAATACAAACCGTGAAATTGACTAAGCCGCCCCGGGCGCTGCGGCTCGGCTTTGTGCCGCTGACGGATTGCGCGCCGTTGATCATGGCGCGCGAACTCGGTTTGTTCCGTAAGTTCGGAATCCAGGTCGTCCTCAGCCGCGAACTCGGTTGGGCGACGATCCGCGACAAGATCATTTACGGCGAACTGGATGCGGCGCACGCGGTGGCCGGCATGCCCTTCGCAGCGACGCTGGGACTGGGATCAATCAAATGCGATTGCCTGACTGGGCTGGTGCTCAATCTCCACGGCAATGCCATTACGCTGTCAAACCGACTCTGGAAATCCGGCGTGCGCGATGCAGCGACGCTGCGCGCGGAAATTCAGAACATGCGCGGCACAAAAACTTTCACCTTCGGCGTCGTTTACCCTTTCTCCTCGCACAACTTCCTGCTGCGCGGCTGGTTGATTGCCGCCGGGATCCGGCCCGAGCGCGATGCACGGATTGTCATCGTGCCGCCGCCCCTGATGGTCGCCAACCTCAAGGCCGGGAATCTCGACGGCTTTTGTGCGGGCGAGCCGTGGAATTCCATGGCGGTGCAGTCGCGGGAGGGCTGGAGTGTGGCGGCCAGCGCCGACCTGGCCCCCGGCCATCCGGAAAAGGTTTTGATTGTCCGCCGTGAGTTTGCCGAACGGCGCGAGCGCGAGCACCTCGCGCTAGTAGCGGCGTTGCTCGAGGCCTGCGCGTTTTGCGATACCCCGGAAAACCGAGCCCGGGTCATCACCACTCTAGCCCGCCCGGAATACGTCGGTGCGCCGGAAAAGGCGCTGCGCGCCGGGATACATGGTGAATTTGATTTCGGCCATGGCCGTGTCCGTTCGTTCCCGGATTTCACCGTCTTTCACCGCCAGGAAGCCAATGAACCGTCGGCCGATAAGGCCGCGTGGGTGCTGCAACACCTGCGGCAAAGCGGGCTGTGCAAGGACCCCGCCGTCCTCAATGCCGCGCTGGGCCGGCGTGTGTTCCGAACGGACATATACGAACAGGCGCTTCGCCTGGACCGTTTCTCGCCCAAGGCCGCCAATACTAAACATGAAACCAAAAAAGAATTCTTGCTCGTCTGAGCTCAACCGCCGCGACTTTCTTGCCCGGACCGCCAAAGGCGCGACGCTCGCCGCGCTCTTAGCCGGTCTGCCGAAGGGCTGGGTCGGCACGGCCTTCGCCAGCGATGCGCCGGAAACCTCCGCGATGAAGTTTGGCATCATCGCACTGACGGATTGCTCACCCATCGTCATTGCGCACGAGAAAGGCTTGTTCAAAAAATACGGCATCGATTCAACGGTGCTAAAAGGCGCGAACTGGGCGGCCATTCGCGACAACCTCAGCAGCGGCGTGCTCCAGGCGACTCACATGCTCATCGGCATGCCCATCGCCAGCACAATGGGCCTGGCGGGTTCGCCCCGCAAGCCGATGATCATTCCGTGGCTGCTGAACCGCAACGGCCAGGCCATCACCCTCAAGACAGAATGGAAAGGCAAAGTTTCCAGCGACCCGAAGGCGCTGAAAACGTTCGAAGAAAAGGCGAAAAAGCTGGGCGAACCGCTCACGTTTGCCATGACCTTTCCGCCGGGCACGCACGCGATGTGGATGCGCTACTTCCTGGGCGCCGGCGGCATCAATCCCGACAAGGACGTGAGCCTCATCGTCGTGCCGCCCGCGCAGATGGTTTCCAACATGAAAATTGGCAAGATGGATGGCTTCTGCGTCGGCGAACCGTGGAACGCCCGCGCCATCACCGACGGCATCGGGTTCACGTCCGTCTCGACGCAAGACCTGTGGAAGGATCACCCCGAAAAGGTCTGCGCCTTTCTCGGTGAGTTCGCTGACAAGAATCCGAAGACCGTCAAAGCCGTGCTGAAGGCGTTGCACGAAGCGAGCGTGTGGCTGGACGATCTGAACAACCGCCCCGAACAATGCGAGCTCGTTTCCCGCGCCACCTACATCAACTGCGACAAGAACATCATCCTCGGCCGTTTGCAGGGCCATTACGACTACGGCGACGGGCGGCAAAAGCAGGACGAGTTCTACATGCACTTCAGCAAACGCAACTGCAACTATCCCCAGCCGAAGTACTGCAAATGGTTTCTGACGCAATACCGCCGCTGGGGCCTGGTCGCCGGCACGCCGAACTACGCCGGCATCGCCAAGGAGGTCATGCGCGCGGACATTTACGAGGAGGCGATGAAGGAAATCGGCTATGCGCACGGAGGCGAGAACAATGACCCGGAAACGCTCTTCGACGGTGTGGCGTTTGATCCGAAAGGCGACCTGGAGGGTTACGCGAAAGGCTTCGCGGTGAACAACCTCAAAGGCTGAAGCGGACACACGCTGAAGAGATACAGGTATGAGAAAATTCAAACTCGACTGGCTGATTCTTCCGCTGCTGGGATTCATGGCGGCGGTGGTGGTCTGGCACATCTTAAGCCAGACGGTCTCGAAAGATTTGCCTTCACCCGGCAAAACCTGGCAGGAAAGCAAGGATTACATCCTGAAACCCTTCGAGAAACGAGGTGAAATGGACCAGGGCATCCTGCGCTTCACCTGGTATTCCCTGCTGCTGGTCGCTAAGGGCTACGCCCTCGCGCTCGTCGTCGGGACGCCCATTGGTTTCATGCTGGGGCTGTCGAAACCTTTTGCGAAGGCATTCGACCCCATCATCCAAATCCTGCGCCCGGTATCGCCGCTGGCGTGGCTGCCGTTGGGATTGGTGCTCTTTTTGAGCGCGGGAAAGAGCGCCTCCGACCTTGGGGCGCTCTTTACCATTGCCGTTTGCGCGATGTGGCCGACGGTATTGAACACCGCCGTCGGCGTGCGCGCGATTCCGCAGGATTATCTCAACGTGGCGAAGGTGCTCAAGCTTTCGCGCAGCAAGACGCTGTTCAAAGTGCTCATCCCCGCGACGCTGCCGTACATGTTCACGGGCTTTCGCTTAAGCCTGGGCATTGCCTGGCTAGTGATTGTCGCGGCAGAAATGCTGACTGGGCGGCCGGGCGTAGGCGGATTCCTCTGGCAGGAATACAACGCTTTGAATTACTCGCACATCATTCTGTGCATTCTCACCATCGGCTTGGTCGGTTTCGCGCTGGACCGGCTGATGAGCGTGGTAGAAGGGAGCTTCAAGACAGCGTGAGCATTTTGTTTCCATGGCTTTCCTCGAACTAAAAAACGTCAGCAAATCTTTCGGCGGCTTGCCGGTGCTCAAGGATATTAACCTGCACATCGAGAAGGGCGAGTTCGTGGCCATCGTCGGGTTCAGCGGCTCCGGCAAGACCACGCTCATCTCGTTGATGGCCGGTTTGCTGCGGCCGGATTCAGGTGTCGTCAAGTTGAATGATCTAGAAATCACTGAGCCCGGGCCCGACCGCGGTGTCGTCTTTCAAAATTATTCGCTGCTGCCGTGGCTCACGGTTTCGGAAAACATTTTCCTGGCGGTAGATCGGGTGAATCCAAACTGGTCGGCGCAGAAAAAAAAGACGCACGTCGGGAAATTCATTGCCCTGGTCAATCTCACCGCCGCGCGAGACAAGCGACCCGGCGAACTGTCCGGGGGAATGAAGCAGCGGGTCAGCGTGGCCCGCGCGCTCGCGATGGAGCCGCAAATCCTGCTGCTGGATGAGCCGCTGTCCGCTCTCGACGCGCTCACCCGCGCGACGCTCCAGGACGAGATTTCCACCATTTGGCGCCAGAACCAAAAGACGGTCGTGCTGATCACGAATGACCCCGATGAAGGCATTTATCTGGCCGATCGCATTATTCCGCTAACCGCGGGACCGGGCGCGACGTTGGGACCGTCGTTCAAAGTCGGGATTCCCCGACCGCGCGACCGCAAAGCCATCAACCATGATGGCCGCTTCAAAGAACTGCGGCGCGACATTACTGATTTTCTGTTGAATTCGAAAGCCCAGCGGCACACGACACTGACGAAGAAACTCGTGCTGCCGGACATCGAGCCCGAGGACCTTAGCCGTCCCCGCGCGGTTTTAGCGGGCCGCCCCGGACCAAAGCGCCGCAGCGAGATCAAGAAAGAAATGGTTGAGGTAGAATGAGCGACTACGTCGAACTTTCAAATCTGACAAAGCATTACGCGAGTGCGCAAGGCGCGATGGTGGTCGTGAGGGATTTCAACCTCCGCATCCGCAAGGGTGAATTCGTCGCTCTCATCGGCCACTCTGGCTGCGGCAAGAGCACAGTCCTTTCCATGCTGGCTGGGCTTACTGAAATCACCGGCGGCGGCATCATTCTTGCCGGCCGGGAGCTGGCCGGACCCGGGCCGGATCGCGGGCTGGTTTTCCAGTCGCCCTGCCTGCTGCCCTGGATGACGGCCTTCGAGAATGTGATGCTCGGTGTGGACCAGGTCTTTTACACGGCCAGCCGGGAGGAGCGGCGCGAGATCGTCGAGTATTATCTGACCGTGGTCGGCCTGGGCGAGGCGATGCACAAGAAGCCCGCGGAACTCTCCCAGGGCATGAGGCAGCGCGTCGGGATCGCTCGCGCGTTCGCTTTAAAACCCAAACTGCTGCTGCTCGATGAGCCGTTCGGAATGCTTGACTCGCTGACACGCTACGAGCTGCAACAGGTGCTCATCCACCTTTGGCGAAACAACAAAGTCACGGCCTTCATGGTCACGCACGACGTGGACGAAGCGCTGTTTCTCGCCGACCGCATCGTCTGCATGACCGATGGCCCCGAAGCCGAAGTCGGCGAAATTCTCGAAGTTCCCTTCCCACGCCCGCGCGAGCGCAAGGCCGTGATGGAACATCCCGATTACTACAAGTTGCGAGAGCAACTCATCACCTTTCTGGAGGAACGCGCCCACAAGAAAAGCAACGCTTTTTCAAAACCGCCAGCATCGCCTCCACTCGCGCCGGCCGAATACCGTCCGCAGGCGCCGATCTTCGCTCGGAACGTAGAACCCAAACTCGAAACCATCCCTACATGAGACGAAAAACCCGCAACTTGACCAACAAACTCACCCTGGGCGCGCTCGCTTTGGGCGCTGCCGCCAACACCCACGCCCAGTACACCCCCCCGCCCTCGCCTCAGCCCTTTGCGGGATACATCAATGAATTGTTGCGCCAGGAAAATCCCTATCTGAGCGTCTGGGACATCGGCGGCGTGGAACGGCTCCGCTTTGAAGACCACGAAGGCTATGGCATCGCCGGAAGGCCAGGCACGCCCGCCAAACCGAACAATGATTTTCGCGCCAACGGCGCCGACGTGTACAACGATTATTTGCTGTCGCGCCTGCGCCTGCACGTTGGTTACACCGACAAATGGTGGAGCGCGTACGTCGAAGGCCAAAGCAGTTTGGAAGCCAATGACAAGCGTTTCGCGTACGCGAACGTTCCCGCGGTAGCCGCCACGTCCGCCCGACAGGGTAATGGCCCCGAAGACGACCGCATCAACCTGCACCAGGCCTATCTGACTCTGGGCAACCACAAGGAATTTCCGCTCTCGCTCAAGGTAGGCCGGCAGGAATTCCTCTACGGTGAGGAACGCCTGATCGGCCCGTACGGCTGGAATAATATCGGCCGCGTGTTCGATGCCGTGAAGCTGCGTTGGCAGAACGAATGGTTCGCCTCAGATTTTTTTGCCAGTCACGTCGTCATTCCTCGGGACGGAAAATTCGATGTCGATAACGACCACGAGTATTTTTCAGGCATCTATGCTACGACGCCGAAAATCCCCAAGCACGCGCTCGACGTTTACCTGCTGGCCCGCAACGCCGACCCGCAAGCCGCCTCGGATGTTTCCAGCCCGCAATTTCCGCAGCCCAGCGCCCGCGATATTTATACTGTCGGCGGCCGGCTGAAATCCCTCCCGGGTGAACAGCACGGGTTTGACTACACGCTCGAAGGCGCCTATCAGTTCGGCGATTACCGCGACCCGCGCTTCACCATCAATGGCAACTCGCCGCGGCTGACTCAGAACGCGTTCATGGCCGTCGCCCAAGCCGGTTACACCTTTGGCGAACTCTGGGCCACGCCGCGCCTGGGTGTGGAATTCGACTATGGCTCGGGCGACAGCAACGCGAACGATGGGACGCATGGGACCTTCGACAACCTGTTTCCGACGAACCACAAGTTTTACGGCATGATGGATTTGGTTTCGCTGCAGAATATCCAGGACGCCGGCGTCAGTCTTACGCTCAAGCCCACACGCCGGCTCAGCGTCGCATTCATGGGCAACGCTTTGTGGCTGGCCGACACACACGATAATTTCTACACCGTCGCTGGGGCCGCGCGCGGTGGCATCGCGGCGACCCCCGGCAACGGCTACGGCATCAACCCGGGTTACAACAGCTTCCTGGGGACGGAGTTTTCCGCGGTCGCCGGTCTGGCGGTGTCGCGCAGCCTCCAGCTCGAGGCCGGTTACGGCCATTTCTTTTCGGGGAATTACGTTCAGCAGACCTGGGCCGCGCCGGGTTTTGGCTCGCGCGATGCCGACTTTTCCTACCTCCAGGTCAACTTCACGTTTTAGTTTTAGCAGCACATGACCACACTGGTTCCACCAATCGAAGATGAGCCGGTTTCGCTCATCGACGCTCTTTTGGCCGAACAGCGTGATTTAACTGCGGCCCAGCGATTTTCCAGTTGGCACGAATCGCGAAGGGACCACACTCACAGGGCCCATTATCGACGGCCTATGCCGGTCTCGGTGCCGAAAGAGGGCGAGCAGTACGCTTTTGAAGTCGATCTGGATAAGTGCAGCGGCTGCAAGGCTTGCGTCGCCGCTTGCCACTCTCTCAACGGTTTGGATGAGACAGAAACGTGGCGTAGCGTCGGACTACTGATCTCGCCTTCAACTCCGGGACATACCACCCGCAAAACAGCACCCGTAGCGCAGGTGCAAGTCACCACCGCCTGCCATCATTGCGTTGACCCCGCTTGCCTGAATGGCTGCCCGGTGTTGGCCTACGAGAAGGACCCGATCACCGGCATCGTCCGCCATCTCGATGACCAATGCATCGGCTGCCAGTATTGCATTATGAAATGCCCCTACGAAGTGCCGAAGTACTCGAGTCGCCTGGGCATCGTCCGCAAGTGCGACCTGTGCGCAAACCGGTTGGCCGTCGGCGAAGCCCCGGCGTGTGCGCAGGCCTGCCCGAACGAGGCCATCCGTGTCACTGTCGTGGAACGCGATGACGTCACGGCCAGATTCCGAACCGGGCCGGCGGTGTCGGCTGGCGCTGAGGGTGAGGGGGTGACGAGTCTCATTCCTGGCGAAAGAATTAGAACAAAGTTTCCTCAGAATCTGTTCCTGCCGGACTCGCCTGACCCCGCTTTGACTCTGCCAACGACACGTTATGTTTCCAGGAACCCCGTTCTGGCGGATCTCGTCGCTGCGGATTACGCGGCGCTGCGCCTCGAACCACCGCACTGGCCCCTGGTCATCATGCTTGTGCTCACCCAATCGGCGGCGGGCTTGTTGGTAGCCGCCTCGTTGCTGGGCAGAACCGCCGCGCATCCGTTCCCCCTCACGGTGACGGGTCTGGGGTTGCTTGTGGCGGGCCTGGCCACGGCCACGCTACACCTGGGCCAACCCCTAAAGGCGTGGCGCTCGTTTCTCGGTTGGCGTAAGAGTTGGTTAAGTCGCGAGGTCATCGCCCTCAATGGGTTCGCCGCCGCCGCTGGCGCCGCTGTTTTCATGGGCAAACTCGTGCCGCTGGCTGCCCTGCTGGGCCTCGTAGGCGTGTTCACGTCAGCGATGGTCTACGTGGACACGGGCCGGGCGTTGTGGAACGCGCGGCTCGCGTTCTGCAACTTCTTCGGCACAGCGCTGCTGCTCGGGGCGACCTGCGCCGCCCTCGTGCTTAGCTGGATAGGAAACGTCAACCTCGCCCAACCGTTCGCTCTCGCGGCGCTTGTCATTCGCACCGCGCTGTTCTTATGGCGTCGCCTCGAACTCGACGCCGCGCTCCGCGACGATCAGAGCCCGCTTCACTTTAATGCCCGAGTCATCCGCGAACTGTTGCCGTGGATGATGTCTGCCCACACGGCTTTGTTTATCGCCGCGACCTTATCCGGCCTGCTGGCGCTCAGCAATGGCGCGGACCTCGCGCCGGTCTGGGCGAGCGTGACGGCGTTGACGACTTTCGGTTCGGAAATCATTGGGCGCTACGTTTTTTTCGCCGCGAGCGCGAGCAAACGCATGCCCGGAGGTGTGGCTGCATGAACGTACGGAATTCGCTGTTCCGCTCCTGGCACGGCGCGTTCACTGAAGAACTGCAGCCCGCGCCAGGCGGTTTCGGCCTCGGCCAGGTTCCCGCGCGCCTCAAGCCTCACGCCACAACGCGCTCCGTTTGCGGGTTTTGCTCGACGGGCTGTTCGCTCGACATCCATTTGCGAGGCGGCGTCGCTGTGAACCTGACACCTACGGTGGATTATCCGGTGAACCTGGGCTTGGCGTGCCCGAAGGGCTGGGAGGCCCTCACCCCGCTGGCCGCGCCGGACCGCGCCACCGCGCCGCTGCTTCGCCAGTCCGATGGGTCGTTCAAAGCGGTTGGCTGGGAGGAGGCGATGAAAACCTTCGTCGCGAAGCTCAAAACCATTATGGCGGCGAATGGGCCGGAGAGCGTGGCCTTCTTGAGCACCGGCCAAATCTGCACCGAAGAGATGGCGCTGCTCGGCGCGCTCTGGAAGTTCGGGATGGGCGCGCTGCATTGCGACTCGAACACACGCCAGTGCATGGCCACAGCCCATGTCGCCTACAAACAGAGCTTCGGCTTCGACGCGCCGCCGTTCACCTATGCCGACTTCGAAGCGGGAGACGCGTTGGTGTTCATCGGCGCCAACCCTTGCATCGCGCACCCAATCATGTGGCAGCGCGTCCTGCGCAACAAAAACAACCCACAGATTATCGTCGTTGACCCGCGCCGGACCGAAACGGCCATGAACGCCAGCCAGCATCTCGCCTTGCGGCCCAAGTCCGACCTGACTTTGCTCTATGGCGTGGCGAATCTGCTGGTGCAAAACGGCTGGATTGACCACGCGTTCGTCGGGCGGAGCACGACTGGGTTTGCCGAATTCGCCGGTTTCGTCCACCAGTTTACCCCGGACAAAGTGGCCACCGAAACCGGCCTGACCGTCGGACAAATTTACCGTTTCGCCGAAGCGATTCATGAGGGGAAGGCAGTGAGTTTCTGGTGGACGATGGGCGTGAACCAGGGCCACGAAGCCACCCGCACCGCGCAGGCCATCATCAACCTCGCGTTGATGACTGGTAATATTGGCCGGCCCGGCACGGGCGCCAACAGCATTACTGGCCAGTGCAACGCGATGGGCTCACGGCTTTACTCCAATATCACCAACCTTTTCGGAGGGCGCGACTTTCTGAGGGCTCAAGACCGCGTGGAGGTCGCCGAACTGCTCCACATTGCTCTTGAACGAATCCCCAGCCAAAACTCATGGGCCTACGACCAAATCGTCCAAGGGATCGCCGAGGGCAAAATCAAGGGTCTATGGGTCATCGCCACGAACGCATCCCACTCGTGGATTGATCAAAGGAAGTTCAACGCCCTCGCCGCCAAACTGGAGTTTCTAGCCGTGCAGGAGATGTTCGCCACGACCGAGACGGCGCAACGAGCGCATTTAATCCTGCCTGCCGCCGGCTGGGGGGAGAAGGAAGGTACGTTCATTAATAGCGAGCGGCGCCTCGGGGTGGTGCAAAAAGTCAGCCGCGCTCCCGGTGAGGCCTTGAGCGACTTCAACATCTTCCGCCTCATCGCGCATTACTGGGGCTGCGGCGAGATGTTCCGCGAATGGGTTTCGCCGGAAGCAGTGTTTCAGATTTTGAAAAGGCTCTCCGCCGGACAGCCGTGCGACATCACCGGCATCGAGAACTACCAGCACCTGAATGAGAACGGCGGTATCCAATGGCCGTTCTCCAGAATGCAGAGTGCCGAGTGCAGAACGCGGAATGCTCCGTTACGGACTTCGGGCGGTCATTCCGCATTCTGCACTCGGCACTCTGCCTTCCAAGAGCGCCGCCTGTTCGCGGACGGAAAGTTCTTCCACGCCGACGGGCGGGCCAAGTTCATTTTCGACGCGCCGCGCCCTGTGGCCGAACCGGCGGATGCCGAGTTTCCATGGGTGCTGCTCACCGGTCGAGGCACGTCGGCGCAGTGGCACACAAACACCCGCACCAGCAAGTCTGCCATCCTGCGCACGCTCTACCCGGCGAATCCTTACCTCGAAATCAACCCGGACGACGCCGCCGAACTCGGCCTCGAACCGAACGGGAAAGTTGCGGTGATCTCGCGGCGCGCCCGCATCGAATGCGGCGCGTTTATCACACCCGCGGTGCAGCCCGGCCAGGTCTTCCTCCCGATGCACTACGACGTGGCCAATCAACTCACCTGCGCTGACTTCGACCCGCACTCGCGCCAGCCGAGTTACAAGCATTGCGCGGTGCGCTTGGAGAGAATTTCAACGGACAAACGCCGATTCGGATGACCCACATTCCCTACATTCCCGAGACTGCTCCGTTTACGTCCGAGCAACGGGCCTGGCTCAATGGCTTTCTCGCTGGGTTGTTCGCACAAGGTGTAGCTCCGCAAATCGACGCGCCTTCGGGTGTGGCGTCGGCGAAGCCCGGCGAGCCGTTGCTCGTCCTGTTTGGCTCACAGACCGGCACGGCGGAAGGACTGGCCCGGCGTGTTGCGAAGGAGGCGCAGCAACGCGGCTTCGCGCCAAAGGTGCTGGCGTTGAACGATTATGAGGAGGCCAATCTGGCTGCCGGCGGCAAAGCGGTGATCATTTCGAGCACCTGGGGTGACGGCGACCCGCCCGACAACGCCGTTAATTTTTGGAACTGGCTCAAGGCTGATTCCGCCCCGCGTTTGGAGGGACTGAACTTCGCCGTACTCGGTCTCGGCGATAAAAACTATTCCGATTTCTGTGGCGCATCCAAAAAGTTCGATTCCCGCCTCGAAATGCTCGGCGCAAGACGCCTTACCCCGCGCGCCGAATGCGATTCGGATTACGAAACCACAGCGAAGATCTGGGTCGAGGGATTGTGGAACAAACTTTGCCCAGACGCCGCACCGGCTCCTGCCAATGGGACTTCCAACGGCTCTTTCCACCGTAATGGCGCGACCCCAAAATCTGCTCCTGCTTACGGGAAATCCAATCCGTTCCCGGCGAAGCTCTTGAGACAGGTCCTTCTCAACAAACCCGGTTCGAGCAAGGAAGTGCGACATTATGAAATCAGGCTCGCTGGCAGCGGATTGACCTACGAGGCGGGCGACGCCTTAGGCGTCGTGCCGGCAAACTGCGTGGAGTTGGTAGGCGACATTATCGCGGCGCTGCGGTGCAAGGAAGACGAGGAAGTCAGGCTCGGCGGTTCGGTATTCCCGCTGCGCGAAGCCCTCACCCGCCACCTGGACGTCACTCGGCCGTCTCAGGAGTTGGTCGCAGCTGTGGCGAGGGCCGCACCCGCCAGCGAACTCGCGCGGCTGCTGTTGCCGGACAAATGTGAGGAATTGAAGCAGTGGCTCTGGGGACGCGGAGTAATCGATTTGCTTCACCTGCTGCCGCAGCCGATCGGAGTGACTGAGTTCGTCCAGATGTTGAGAAAACTGGCGCCGCGGCTTTACAGCATTGCGTCGTCACCGAAAGCCCATGCGGGTGAGGCGCATCTGACCGTCAGCGCGCTCCGCTACGAGAGTTTTGGCCGCGGCCGGAAGGGGGTGGCCTCGACGTTTCTCGCCGATCGAGTGGGTGACACGGAGTTCGTAAGGGTGTTCGTTCAGCCGTCACCCGGTTTCAAGCCACCGCCGACCGGCGACAGACCGATGATTATGGTAGGACCGGGGACGGGTATCGCGCCGTTCCGTGCGTTTCTCGAAGACCGCCAGGCGACCGGGGCGAGAGGAAAGAATTGGCTGTTCTTTGGCGAGCAAACCCGGAGCGGAGATTTTCTGTACGAGGAGCAACTCTCCGGTTGGCAAGAGGACGGTCTCCTCACCCGGCTCGATGTGGCTTTTTCCCGCGATCAAACGGAAAAGGTTTACGTCCAGCACCGCATGCTGGAAAACACCGTTGAGCTTTGGTCCTGGCTCGAAGCCGGCGCGCACTTCTACGTCTGCGGCGACGCGTCGCGCATGGCCAAAGACGTGGATGCCGCGCTGCACACGGTCATTGAAAAGGCCGGCCAGAAGAGCGCGGATGACGCCAAAGACTACGTGGCTAAACTGAAATCCGACAAACGTTATCAACGGGACGTGTATTGAAATGAGCGCGACCCTCCCCGAACCGTTGGCGAGCGCAGGTTTTTCTCCGGAGCAGAAAGAGTATCTGACGGGTCTGTTCGCCGGTCTCGCCGCGCGCGGCCAACGCTTCAGTGATGTTGAACCCCCGCCCGCACCGAAAAACGACGAGCTTATTTTCGAGGAACGCGTGAAGCGCGAATTGCACCCGCTCGATGCCTATCAACAGATTGTCGAAAACGCGCTCGCGAACAAGGCGCCGGACAAGGAAGACCTGTTCCGTTTTAAATGGAATGGCCTCTTCTTTCTCACGCCGGTCAAAGATGCGTTCATGGCGCGCCTGCGGATTCCCGGGGGCGTGGTGAAAACCTACCAACTCCGCGAACTGGCCCGCATTGCGCAGGAACTCACCACCGGCTACGTGCAGCTCACCACGCGCGCGAACCTGCAAATGCGCCTGATCCAGCCCAAGGACGCGCCGGAGGTGTTGCGCCGGATCCAAAGCGTCGGCCTGCACACGCGCGGTGCCGGCGCCGACAACATCCGCAATCTAACCATGAATCCCACGGCGGGCGTTGACCCGGTGGAGTTGATTGACGTTCAGCCCTTCGTGCAGGACCTCGCCCAAATCATCATCAATGACCGCTCTTTCTACAACCTGCCGCGCAAATTCAATATCGCTTTTGATGGGGGCGGTTTGATCGGTTCGGTCGAGGACACCAACGACATCGGCGTCAAAGCCGTGAGGTTGGGCGATGAAATTCTGTTCCGCGTCGCACTGGGCGGCGCGACCGGGCATCAGAGCTTCGCGCGCGATCTGGGCGTGGTGGTGCCGCCGGTGGAGATCACCAAAGTGGTGGCGGCTATCGTGCGCGTGTTCATCGAGCGCGGTTGTCGCACCGACCGCAAAAAAGCGCGGCTGAAACATCTACTCGAAAAAGTGCCCTTGGATGAATACCTGGCCGAGGTCGAGAAAAAACTCGGCCAAAAACTACGCCGCGCCCTTTTCGACCCAGCCGGAGTGCGCTGGGCGAGCCAGGAATTGCCGCATTCACACGTCGGCGATTTTCCCCAGAAACAAAAGGGTTTAAAGTACGTCGGTGCGACCTGCCCGGTCGGTCAGATCACGCCCAAACAAATGTTGCGCCTGGCTGACCTGGCTGACAGCTACGGCAGCGGCGAGATCCGTTTGACCGTCTGGCAGAATTTTATCGTGCCGAATGTTTCCGATGCATTCGTGCCGACGCTCAAGCGGGCGTTGGAGAAGGCTGGGTTTATGACGAATCAGTCGAATCTCGCCAGCGGGGTGGTCGCCTGCACGGGCAACTCCTATTGCAAATTCGCGCAGTCAAACACCAAGGGCCACGCCCTCCAACTGATCAAGCAATTGGAAAAGCGCCTCGAGCTGGACCAGCCGGTGAATATCCATCTCACCGGCTGCCCCAACTCGTGTGCGCAACATTACATGGGCGACATCGGTTGCCTGGGTGTGAAGACCCGGCTCGCCGGGGAGAGCGTGGACGGCTATCACGTGTTTGTCGGCGGCGGCTTCGGGAAAAATCAAGCGGTGGGCCGGCAGGTCTTCAGCGGCGTGACGGCCGACGAGCTGCCGCGGACAATCGAGCGAATGCTCCGCGCGTATTTGAGGCACCGTCAGGCCCATGAGACTTTCCAGCAATTCACACGGCGGCATGATTTGGGCGCCTTGCAGGTGTTGTTCGGCGAATGATCCGATGAATACCGCACTCGAGATTAGGCTTGAGCGAATTTTCATTTCGCCGGGGCACAGGTTCTTCGGCCATCACGGGCAACCCCCAGGCCAGAATCCCATGATCGAAGTGAATCAGATCGAATGCGTCGCTGGTCGTGGCATCAGGGGCGACCGCTTCTTCGACTTCAAGGAAAACTACAAAGGCCAAATTACATTCTTCTGCGTGGAAGTCTTCGAGGCCCTTCGGCGTGAACTCAACCTGCCCCAAGTTCAACCGTCCGCCACGCGGCGCAATCTTCTTGTCGCCGGTATGGATTTAAATGAGTTGATTGGCGCTGAATTTGAGTTTCATGGCGTGCGCTTTACCGGCGTCGAGGAATGCAAACCCTGTTATTGGATGAACTCCGCCCTCGGTCCGGGAGCCGAAGATTGGTTGCAAGGCCGCGGCGGCTTGCGTGCGCGCATCCTTACCGATGGCATTCTTCGATGCGCAACATGCTGCTTGATGGTTGATAGCCGTGAGGCATCGCGCATCGAACATCGCCCTCGCAGTCACCCTCCCCTCACATCCCAGGCATCCCGCAGGCCGTCGCCCAGGAAGTTCAGCGCCAACAGCGCTGTCACCAAAAACCCGCCAGGAAAGCCAATCAACCACCAGTAAATACGGATCGGGTTGATCTGGTCGGCACCCTCGGCAATCAGCGAGCCCCAGCTCGCCATCGGCGGTTGAATCCCCAGGCCGAGATAGCTCAGAAACGATTCATAGAGCATAATCGCCGGTACGGTCAGGGTCAGATACACGATGACGACCCCGAGGGTGTTGGGGATGATATGCCGCACCAGGATTCGCACCGGCCCGGCACCCAGCGCCCGGCTGGCTTCGACGAAGGCCCGTTGCTTGAGCGAGAGCACCTGCCCGCGGACGATGCGCGCCATGTTCAGCCAGGAAACCGCGCCCAAACCCACGAACAGAAACATCAGCCGCGCGGATTTGGCCACGTTGGGCGAACCGATGCCGCCCAGCCATCGCTTCAACACGCCTTCGAGAGTCGTGATCAGGACAATGACGAAAATGATCGACGGCAGCGAGTAGAGGATATCGACGAACCGCATCATCGCGCCATCGACACGTCCCCCGGCGTAGCCCGCGATCGCGCCCCACAATACGCCAATGGCCAGGCTGACCCCCGCCCCCACCAGTCCGACCAGCAGCGAGATTTGCGCGCCGTAGAGTACCCGCGAGAACAAGTCCCGGCCATGCACGTCGGTGCCGAACCAGTGGTTTGCCTTGGGCGGCTGGAATTGGTCGTCGGAAAGTTGGTCGGGGTCAAAGCGCTGGGCGAAGGCGGCTCCCTTGGGCCCCGAAAGGGTTGAGAGCTTCAGGGCGAAAGGCCAGGCGGAGACGAGCAGGAGGAGCGCCGCCAGGAACCAGGAACTAAGCAACGCCGGACGATTGCGCCGGAAACGAGCCAATCGATGGTTCACGGTCAGAGGGCCCGGACTTCGAGGCTGCACTTTCTGCTCATCCATACTTTACCCTCCGGTCCAGCAGCACATGAACAAGATCGACCAGCAGGTTCAACAGCACCAGCAGCACGGCATAGAGTAACGCCAAACCCACCGTCATCGTGTAATCCGAGTTGAGGGAGCTATTGACCATCTGCAATCCCAGCCCGGGAATCTGGAAAATGCTTTCAATGACAAATGAGCCGGTCAGCAGATCCGCCAGCAAGGGGCCAGAGTAGGAAACCACCGGCAGGACCGCCAGCCGAAAGGCATGTTTCAGCAGCACGGCATTCTCGCTCAGCCCTTTGGCACGGGCCGTGATGATGAACTCGGCCTGCATGGTCTCGAGCATCCCTGCGTGCAGCAGCCGGGCGACGCGGCCGGAAAAGAACAGTCCAAGGGCGATAACCGGCAGAATGGCATGCTGCGCCGAGCCCCACAGCGCGACCGGAAACCACCGCCATTTAATTGCAAAAAGCATGATGAGCAGCGGCCCCACCACCAGGCCCGGAATGCAGACGGCCAGCATCGCCAAAAAACTGCCCGCATACTCTTCCCAGTGCCCCCGCCGCACTGCGGTGAAATAGCCCACCGGCAACCCGACTCCGAGCGCAAAACCGAACGCCACCAGGCCCAGTGACATCGACACCGGCAAGCCTTGCGCGATGACGTCGCTCACGGCGTGATTCCGGTACCTCAGGGAAGTGTCGAAGCTGGCGGGGGCGTGTCTCCAGCGCCCATTCTTGTCCCTTTCCCAAACCAAACCCAGATAGCGGAAATATTGTTTCAACAGTGGTTCGTCGAGGTGGTACTTCGCCTTGACGGCGCGTTCGATTTCGGGCGAAGCGGGCCGGCGTTCACGATCAAAGGGCCCGCCGGGAGTCAGGTGCACCAGCCCAAACGCCAGGAAGCTGATCAAGAGCAACAGCGGAGGGAGGAGGAGGAGGCGTTTGAGGAAGTACATCGTCACTTCACTTTCCAGATGTCCTGCAACGGATGTTCATCGAGCACATTGGGATAAATGCCTTTGATCTTAGCATCATTAAAATACATGAAGCCCGAATAGAAATAAATCGGCACGATGGGGGCATCTTCGGCAATCAATAGCGTCTCGGCCTGTCGGAGCAAATCGGCGCGGCGGCTCAGCTCTATTTGCCAATTGGCCTCCTCTAGCAAGCGATCGTAACGCGGGTTCTTCCACCCGGTCCGGTTATTGCCGCTGTTGCTCAGGTAAAGATCCAGAAAAGTATTGGCATCATTGTAATCGCCCACCCAACTGGAAGCCGAAACATCGTAATCCAACCGCGATTGCGCATTGTAAAAGATTTTACGCTCGATCTGACGCAGTTCCATGTCGATGCCTAACTCCTGGCGCCACATCTGTTGCAACTCGATCGCGATCTTGCCCTGGATCTTTGCCGCACCGCCCGCCGAGGAGAAAAAGCTGTACTGAAAGCGGGGGAACCCTTTGCCGCCCGGGAAGCCGGCCTCGGCCAGCAATCGGCGCGCCTGCGGCGGGTCAAACGGCAGGCCCTGCGGCGATTGGTAATTGGCCACGCCTTCCGGCACGAAATGAAACGCCGGCTTTTCGCCACCGAAAGTCAACTTGCGCGTGATGCGTTGTTTATCTGTCGCCAGGGCAAAGGCCCGGCGCACGCGCGGGTCATCGAACGGCTTGCGGGTCACATTGAAGCGGTAGAAATACGTGCCCAGAAATGCGAAATTATGAAAATCCGGCCGTTTCATCAGCGCGTCCATCAGTTCAACTGGCACGAGGTCTTTGTCCCAGATGACATCGGCCTCGTGGGTTTGGTAGAGGTTTAGCGCGGTGTTGGGGGAAGGCGTCGGCAAAAGGTCGATGACCGCGCTCCTGGTGTTGGCCGCATCCCAGTAACGCGGGTTTTTGCGCAGGCGAACTTTGTCGTTCAGGCGCCAGGCTACCAGTTCGTAAGGGCCGCTCGACGGCAAAGGCCGTTCCATCAGCCAACGGTCACCGTGGTTCTCAATTGCCTGTTGCGGCACACTCGCCAAGACTGGCAGACAGCATAGGTCCGGGAAAAACGCCACGGGAGAGCTGAGCTCGACCTCGAGCGTGCGCGCGTCCAAGGCCCGGATGCCGAGTTGCGCCGGGTCTTTGATTGCCCCGGTGTAAAAGGCCTCGGCATTCTTGATATAGAAGAGCTCGCCTGCGTAATCGGCGGCGGTGGCCGGCGCCAGGGCGCGGCGCCACGAATAAACTACGTCCCCGCTGGTGATCAGCTCACCGGTGGACCAAACCGCGTTCGTGCGCAAATGGAAGGTGTAGACCCGGCCATCCGGCGAGACATCCCAGCTTTGCGCCAGTGCCGGCGCGGGCCGGCCGGTTTTACCATCCAGCCGCAACAACCCTTCGAACAGCGCCTTGGTGATGCGCATGTCCGGCATGGAGGTCACCAGCGCCGGGTCCAACGACTCCGGCTCACTCCCGTTGACGATAACCAGGTCGGCCGCCGGCTCCGGGCGGCAAGCGGTGAGGAGCAGGGCGGCGATTAATGTGAAGGGCGATGCGTGGGCTGTGCCAGACGGGATGAGCGATGCCTGAGCCGTGATCACTACCAATTTTAAACCCGGACGAGTCGCGCCAACAATAGCAAACGGGTCCGCAACCTCAGGGACACCCGTGTGCGTTCAAACGCACAGTTCCCTCCTCGAACAAGTTTTCCACAATGCGGTCAAGTTAAATGGATTATGGAATTGCATTCGGACTTATGATTCATATCCTGTCACGCTTGACTGACTAGCAGATGCGACAGTTCATTACCATCGCCACCAACGCGCTCATGGAACTGGTCCGGCAACCGGTCTTCCTGTTGCTCATGACCTGTTCGGCCCTGTTCGAGATCTTTCTAGCGACCCCCTATTACTTTGCTTTCGGCGACGAGCCCAAGCTCGTCAAAAACAGCACCCTGGCCGTCATGCTGCTGGCCGGTCTGCTGGGTGCCATCCTCAGCGCCTCGGCCTCGCTGGCGCGCGAGATTCGGACCGGAACTGCCCTGGCTGTGCTGTCCAAACCTGTGGGGCGCGCGCAGTTCCTGCTGGCCAAATACGCCGGCCTCATCGCGGCGCTCACCCTGCTCACCTACGTCAACCTCGTAGCCGCACTGCTCGCTAGCCGGATGGCCTTCGACGCCTACGGGTCCACCGATTTGTTTGCCCTCGGCCTCTTCGCCCTGGCCCTGGCCCTCGCCTACCTCTTGGGCGGCTTCAGCAATTTCTTCCTCCGCCGCCCGTTTGTCTCTGACGCGGTTTTTTGCGTGCTGGCGATGCTCACCCTCGCCTTTGTGGTCATCAATTTCTACACCAAAGAAGCCAAACCCCAGGCGTTCGCCACCGGCGTGGATTGGCGCATGATTCCTGCGGGCGTCCTTATTCTGTTTGCGCTTTGGATTCTGGCAGCGCTCGCGCTGGCTTGCTCGACCCGCCTGGACATCATTCCCACGCTGGCCATCTGCTCGGCCTTCTTTCTCCTCGGCATTATGTCCGATTACCTTTTCGGCCGCCGCGCCGACCCCGTCTGGCGCTATGAATTGAAAGCCGAAATGAGCGGCTCCCGCTGGTCCGAACCTCAAAAACGACTCCTCAAGCAAATCGTCGAAAAATACGACACCGATCACAACGGCACCCTCGACTCGGCCGAGCGGCAAAAAATCGGCGCCGAAGACAAAGCGCGGCTGGCGCGTGCCGGCCTCGGCGGCTCCGGGTGGGCCTCTGTCCTTTACACCATCACTCCGAATTGGCAGCTTTTCTGGCTCGCCGACGCGGTCGAGGCGGGCAAGGGCCCCTTTCATTGGGGCTATGTCGGCAAGGCCTTTGCCTATGTGCTCGGGTACGTCGGCGCCGCGCTCGCGGTGGCGATCGTGCTGTTCGAGGAGCGGGAACTCAGTTGATTTAAATGGAACGAACTATACAAAAACACGGGCTGATCAATCTGCTGGTTTTGCTGTTGGTGGGAACCGCCGCCTTTGCCGTCGCGCGCTACAGCGACACCCTGGCGGGCCTGGTCAGCGTTGTTTATCTTGGCCTGGGCATCCTGGTCGCGGCGGTGAGCTGGTTTCAGCTCCGCCTGGAAGACAGCGAACGCCTCGAGAAGCTGGAACTCGAGGAATTAGCCAAAGGCCATAGCGGTTCGGCGCTCTTCGAAGCTAAAGACGCGGAGATCTTCCCGGCCCAGCGTGCGCGGGAGCAGTTCGAGCGCTTTTTTGTGCCGGCCTTCACCGTTCTGCTGTGCCTCGTCCAGGCTGGCGGCGCCTGGTCTCTCTGGCGCTGGCTCTCCCGTTCCACCACTCTCGTCGAGCTTAAAGAACCGACGGCCGGCGCCTTCCTGTTTCTGCTGTTCGCGCTGGTCCTTTTTTTGCTCGGCCGCTTTTCGGCGACTTTCGCCCGTCTCGAAAACCAGCGCCTGTTGCGTCCCGGCGCCAGCTACCTGCTCCTCAACGCGATTGTCTGCGCCGCCGTCTGCGCCGGCATCGCCAGTGGGATAGCCGGCTTTGCCCGGACGGATTTCTACCTGGCGTATGCCTTATGTGGGTTGCTCGCCGTCCTGGCCGTCGAGACCATGGTGGCCCTCGTCCTGGAGATTTACCGCCCCCGCCTTAAAGGCAAGCCTGAGCGGCCGCTCTATGAGAGCCGGCTCGTCGGCCTGCTTGGCCAGCCCGAAGGCCTCATCACCACGGCGGCCCAGGCCATCGATTATCAGTTCGGGTTCAAAGTATCTGAGACCTGGTTTTATATTTTCTTTCGGCGCGCGATTTTTTGGCTGCTGCCTCTGCAGGTGCTGCTGCTGCTTTTGTCCACCGGCTTCGTCGTCATTGAGCCGGGCGAGCAGGCTCTCCTCGAGCGCTTTGGCAAGCCCGTCGACGGCCGGCCTGTGCTCGGACCCGGCGCGCACTTCAAATGGCCCTGGCCCATCGACCAGGTCTATCGCTACCGCACCGAGCAAATCCAGACCTTCGATGTCGGCTTCACTGAGGACCCCGAGAAGGAAAAGGAGCGGGCCGTGCTCTGGACGGTTGCTCACACCAAAGAAGAGAATTTCCTCATCGCCCACCGCGAGGCCGCCTCGCTGACCGCAACGAACGAAGCCGCCGGCAAACGCACACCCCCGGTAAGCCTTTTGACCGTCAGCATCCCGGTCCAATATCAGATTACGAACCTGGAGGATTGGGCTTACAACAACGAAGACGCCCCCTCACTCTTGCAGGACCTCGCCACCCGCGAAGTGGTGCGCTATCTGGCTGGAGTCGATCTCAACCAACTGATGACCCAAGGCCGCATGCTGGCTGCCAAATCCCTCGTCGAGCGCATTCAGGCCGCCGCCGACCAGCACCAACTCGGCGCCCGCATCATCACCGCCGGCCTGGGCGACCTCCACCCCCCGGTCAAGGTCGCCGAGGACTACGAAAAGGTCGTCGGTGCTGAGCAAACCCGAAAGGCGAAAGTCCTGGCCGCCCGCGCCGACGAAATCCGCACCAACGTACTGGCCGATGCCCAAGCCACCACCATTCTCAACCGTGCCCAGGCCGACCGCACGGCTCGTCAATTGGGCGCGGTCGCCCAGGCGGGACTCTTCACCAACCAGCTTCCCGCCTTCGCCACGGCTCCCACGGTTTATGCCCAACGCGCGTATTTGCGGACCTTCGAACGGGCCACTGCCAATGCGCGCAAATATATCATGCTCACCACCAATACCCACGACGTAATCACCTTTGACCTCCAGGAATCCGCGGCGAAAGACATTCTTAACATCACCGTCCCCGCCCCCAAGAAATAATCCCCCATGACAAAGAATCCATTCACGATCATTGTTGGCCTGCTCATGCTCGCCATCGTTGGCCTGTTGCTCTTCAGTTTCCAGGTCCGCAAATCCGAAGTCGTTGTGGTCACGACCTTCGGCAAACCCACCCGCACCATCACTGAACCCGGCGGCCCCTATGCCCGATTGCCCTGGCCCGTCCAAAGCGTTCACCGCTTCGACCAGCGCGTCCAGAATTTCGAGGACAAGTTCACCGAAGGATTGACCGCTGACAGTTTCAACTTGCTGGCCTCCGTCTATGTCGGTTGGAAAATTACCGAGCCGCAGGCCTTCTTTCCTAAGTTCGCCAGCACCGCTGACCCGATTGCCGCTGCCGAACAGGTCATGGACCGCATGTTGGGTGGCGCCAAGACCGCGGTTATCGGCAACCATCCTTTGGCGGACTTTCTCGCCCCGGCAGGTGAGGGCAACAAGTTCGCCGCCATCGAACAGGAAATCCTTAACCTCGTCCAGGCCGAGGTCCGCGCTCAGAATTACGGCCTGGAAATCCAGTTTCTCGGCGTCAAAAAATTGGGGTTGCCCGAAAGCGTCACCACTTCGGTTTTCGAGCGGATGAAATCCGAGCGCAAGGTCCTGGCCGACCGCTCCGAGTTCGAAGGCGTCGCTGAGGCCCAAAAAATCCGCTCTGAAGCTGACCGCAAAGCCTCCGAGTTGCTCTCCACCGCCGAGGCCCAGGCCACCGAAATCCGCGGCAAAGGCGAAGCCGAAGCGATTAAATCCCTCAAGGTCTTTCAGCAGAATCCCGAGCTGGCCAGCTTCATCTTCCGTTTGAGCGCGCTCGAAGGTTCCCTCAAGGGCTCGACGCTGATCTTCGACCAGCAAACACCGCCCTTTGATTTGTTGACCGGCGTCTCGGTTAACCCCACCAATCTCCTCCACAAATAAGTATGCCGGACCAACCTCATTCCCCCGAGGATTTGCGCGAGCCGCTCTCCCCGCCGGAAACCGCGCTCGACGCCGGGTCTCAGGCCCTCTCCGAGGCCTTGCGCAGCAGCTTCGGCATCGTCAAATTCGTCATGGCCGTGCTGGTGCTCGTTTTTCTTGGCTCGGGCATCTTCATCGTCGGGCCGCAGGAACAGGCCATGAGAATTCACCTCGGCAAACCCGTCGGCGAGGGCAAGGCCGCCTTGCTCGGTCCCGGTTTGCACCTCTCCTGGCCTTACCCCATCGATGAATACATTAAGGTCCCCATCTCCTCGATCCAAAAAGTCACTTCGACGGTAGGTTGGTTCGCCATCACCCCCGCCCAGGAAGCCGCCGGCATCGAGCCGCCTGTGTTTGGAAACACTCCCATCAACCCGCTGGTGGATGGTTATGTCCTGACCGCCGATAACAACATCATTCACACCCGGGCCACCCTCACCTATCACATTGCCGATCCCGTCGGCTACGTCTTCAATTTCGTCAACGCTTCCAACGCCGTCCAGAACACCCTGGATAGCGCTCTGCTGGACACCGCCGCCCAGTTCCACGTCGATGACATCCTCAGCCGTGACGTCGCCCGGTTCAAAGAGGCTGTCCAAAAGCGAGTCGAGGGCCTGGTCGAACAGCAGAATCTGGGCATCGTCGTCGATGGCTGCCAGGTGCAAAGCCGCCCGCCGCGCCAGTTGAAAGAAGCCTTCGACAGCGTGCTTAACGCGGAGTTGGGCCGCAGCAAACAACTCGATTCGGCGCGCAGTTATCAAAACCAGGTAACCAGTCAGGCCAGTGCTGATGCTCAATCGCGCGTCAATTCCGCCCAGTCTGAGCGCGCCCGCCTGGTCAACGACATCACCAGCCAGGCCGAACGCTTCAACGAGATTCTGCCCAGGTATCAGGAAAACCCCGCCCTCTTCTTCCAGCAGCGCCTTAATGAAACTCTCGGCCGGGCTCTCACCAATGTGCAGGACAAAATCTTCCTCGCCGAAAGCGCTAACGGCAAACCCAAGGAGTTCCGGGCCCTTCTGAACCGCCCGCCTCCTCCCAAAACCGAAGAAACAAAACCGTGACACTCTCCTGGCAGTTCTTTGTGAACGCTCATAACCCGTCACGCCGCACTTTTGCGGACGCCCTGCCCATGATTCTCCCTCTCCCTAGGGGAGAGGGCCGGGGTGAGGGGGAACAGATCGAACAAATATCAGCCATCACCCGAAACTCGAAACTCTCTCGTCACCCGTCACCCGTCACCCGTCATTTTCTATGCAAGTCACCTCTCTCTTAAGTCGGACCGAGCACGAACACGACGAGTCCTGCTCCACCTGCGGCCACGACCACGAACACGCCCCGGTGCGGCTCTGGCAAACCCTGGTCGGAGTCGTCTTCGTCCTCAACGCATTTATCGTCGATTGGGCCTTCGGTCTGCCTGGCCACACCGTCGCCAGCGTCAGCGCCTTGCTCGGCGCCGTCATCCTCGGCTACCCCATCGTTTGGACCGCGATGAAGGACATTTACCGCGGGACGTTCAGCATCAACGAGTTGGTCGCCATTGCCGTTTTGGCGGCCTTTGCCACCAGCGATTACAAGACCGCCGGCATCGTTGCCTTCTTCATGCTCATGGGCGAGATCATCGAGACCCGCACCGCCGAAGGTGCCCGTGCCTCGATCGAGTCCCTCATCAAGCTTACGCCTACCAAGGCCCGCCGCATCCTGACCCCGGCCAAAGAGGGAGGCGCATTTTTGGCCGCCGTGCCCTCGCTGGCCGGCCCGGCTGCCGAGCGCTCTTCGGCCCAGGGCGAAGAAGAAGTCGCCGCCAGGGACCTGGCCGTCGGCGACCTGATCCGGGTTCGGCCGGGCGACAACGTCGCCGCCGACGGTATCATCATCAGCGGACAGGGCTCCTTCAACCAATCGACGATCACGGGCGAATCGCTGCCGGTGGACAAGAAGCCCGGCGATGAGGTTTATGCCGGCACGCAAAACCTCACCGGCGTGCTCGAAATCAAGGTCAGCCGCGCGGGGCAGGACACTACCCTGGGCCGTGTGCGCGAGCTGATCCTGGCGGCCGAAAAAACCAAGCTGCCCATCATGAAAATCGTGGACCAGTACATGAGCTTTTATACGCCGCTGGTGCTGGTGATTGCTGCCTTGGTCTGGGCTTTCACGCGCCGGCTGGACAACGTCATCTCCGTTCTCATCTTCAGTTGTCCCTGCGCGTTCATTCTGGCGACGCCGACCGCGATGGTCGCCGCCCTCTCCGCTGCAGCTCGCCTCGGTATCCTTATCAAGAATGTCGCCGATATCGAATTGGCCGCCAAAATTAATGCCTTCATTTTCGACAAGACCGGCACCCTCACCACCGGCGAACTCGCCGTCAGCCGCCTGGCCCCGTTGGGCGACACTAAACCCGCCGAACTGTTGCGCTTGGCCGCCTCCGCCGAAAAATACAGCAATCATCCGACCGCCAAGGCCCTGGCTCAACTCGCCGGCGAGGCGGGCGTGCCCCTCATCGAGCCAAAGGATTTTTCCGAGGCCGCTGGCCGCGGCATCAAGGCCCACGTCAATGGCGCCGCCGTCCTCGTTGGTCGCGCCCAATGGCTCCGCGACAATGGCGTGAAGGATGATTTCATCAAATCCGTGGACCTCAACGAAACCGAAGGCTGGAGTCTCATCTTCGTCGCGCGCGACAACCGTTGCATCGGCTGGGTCGGTTTGCAGGACCAAACCCGCCGCGAAGCTCGCGAGTCCCTGGCCGAGTTGAAAGAGAACGGCGTGCGCCGCATCGCGATGATCTCCGGCGACCGCCAGCCGGTAGCCACTCGCGTCGCCCAGGAAATTGGCTGCGAAGAAGCGAAAGGCGAATGCCTGCCCCAAAACAAGGTCGAGTTCGTCCGGGCCGTGAAAGCCAAGGGCTACCGAGTGGCGGTCGTCGGTGACGGCGTAAACGACGCGCCCGCCCTGGCCGCCGGTGACATCGGCATCGCGATGGGCGCGGCCGGCAGCGAAGTCGCCATCCACAGCGCGACCATCGCCCTGATGAACAACGACCTGCGGCGGCTGCCGTTCCTGGTCAAACTTTCCCGCAGCACTCGCAGCGTTATCAACCAGAACTTCCTGTTTGGCGTTGTCTTCATCATCGGCGGCATCACCCTGGCGGCCTTGGGCAAAGTGCCGCCCGTGCTCGCTGCCGCGATGCACACCACCGGCTCACTCATCGTCGTTTTCAACAGCGCCCGGCTGGTCCGCAAAGGTGAGGAGTTGGAGCATTATCGCCCCGAACCCGCCGCCCCAAAACCCGTGCCGCCGCCGGCCCTGACACCTAAACCCGAACTGGCGGCGGCGTAAAGAGTTTTGGAAATTCGAATGCCTAAACTCTATGATTACTTCGGACTGCGCGTTTACTTCTATGCTAACGACCATGAGCCCGTGCACGTCCACGGCTTTTATCAAGGCCGGGAAAGCAAGGCTGAGCTTGTGATTGTCAATGGCTCGATTACCGGGGTCCGCATCTTGCGAGTAGCAGGCATGCGTCCTCTCACCGGCAAAGCGCTGGCCGACTTTGAACTGCTTGTCTCCCGGCGGGCAGGGGATATAGTTGATAAATGGGTCGAGTTTTTTGTTCACCACCGAACGGTGCGAGCTGAGACAATTACCCGGAAACTGAAATGATAACGATTGAAGAAAAAAAGACCAAGCGAATGCCAAAGGTGGTCCGCATCGAGAGAGTATGCTATGCTGCTGCGTACAAACTTCGCATCTGGTTCGACAATGGACATGAGGTGACGGTGGATTTTGGACCATTTCTCAAGCGTTCGCTTCACCCTTCCATTCGGGCCTATTTGGACTTCGAGCGGTTCAAAAACTTCACGGTCGAAGAGGGCATGTTGCACTGGAATGATTTCGACCTGGTCTTCCCGATCGCGGATCTCTACCAAGGGAAAATCGCTTGATGAATTGCCAACCATGAGCGCCTCTGAAATCATTGCCGAAATCCAGAAGCTCCCAACCGCTGAGCAGGAGCGAATAAGCATCTGAACAAAACCGGTTTGGCCGCCCTTTTCCGTAAAGCAGCGGAGCAACAGGATTAATTGCATGCCCACGACTCTTACTGAGCCCACTCAACACTCCACTCTCCGCACTCCCCCTTCGAATGGCGAAGTAATCGTCTCCGTTCGCGGCCTGACCAAGGTCTTCAAAGATTTCTGGGGCCGCCCCAAGGCCCGCGCTGTCGATAACGTCGATTTCGAGGTCCGTCGCGGCGAAGTCTTCGGTTTGCTCGGCCCCAATGGCTCCGGCAAATCCACCACCGTCAAACTGCTCCTGGGCCTGCTCTATCCCACCAAAGGGCACATCGAGGTCTTCGGCCATTCGCCGCGCCATGTCGCCACCAAGGCCCGCATCGGCTACCTGCCCGAAGAATCCTATCTCTACCGTTATCTGAACTCCCGCGAAACCCTCCAGTTCTTCGGCAATCTTTTTGAACTCGACAAGGGAGACCGGCACAAACGCACCGAGCAGTTGCTCGAAATGGTCGGCTTGGGCCAGGTCCATTTGCGGGCCGTCGGCGAGTTCTCCAAAGGGATGCAGCGGCGCATCGGTCTGGCCCAGGCCCTGATCAACGACCCCGACCTGGTCATCCTCGATGAGCCGACCTCCGGCCTCGACCCCATCGGCTGCCGCGAAGTCAAAGATTTGATTGTCGCTCTTGCCCGCCGCGGCAAGACCGTCATCCTGAGCAGCCATCTGCTCTCCGACGTCGAAGACGTTTGCAACCGGGTCGTGATCTATTATGGCGGCAGAATCCAGGCTATGGGAACGCTCAAAGAACTCCTGGCCACCCCGGACGTGGTTCGCATCACCACCCCGGCTCTGTCCCGCCCCACCATGGAGCGGGTGCTCGAGATCATCCGTAAAGACGTCGCCCAGGACAAGGTCAGCATCGACACTCCCACGCAAAACCTCGAAAGCTACTTTCTCGAGGTGGTCCAAAAGGCGCGTCGAGCCGCCGCGGAAACCTCGGGCGCCATGTCCGGCGCCACCGTCGCCGCCTACCTCCGCGGCGATGCCGAAACAAAACCCGCCGGCGACCAACTTCTTGAACGCCTCAGCGCTCCCCAACCCGCCCAACCGGCCCAGCCTTCGCTCTCAGAGGCGGTTCAACCCGTGGATGAACAAAAACTTGCCACCCTGAGCCAGCCAACCGAACCCGCCGCGCCTTCCCCCAAACCACCGGTGCCGGAAAACCCTGCCGAATTGGAGAAAGCCAACGAAAAACTCACGTCGTTGCTGGGGACGAAGGGTAAATGAGCGCAACCCTTCCCTGACCTCATGCAGCAACTGCTCGCCATCACCTGGCTGACCTGGAAAGCCGCCCTCCGGTTTCGGCTATTCCTCGTCGTCGCTGTGTTGTTGCTGGTCTCGGTCATCGGCCTGCCGTTGCTGATTAAAGACGACGGTACCGCGCGCGGATTTACTCAGATTCTGCTCACCTATACCCTCAGCACGATCAGTGTATTGCTGGGACTCTCCACCTTGTGGCTGGCCTGTGGCCTGTTGGCGCGCGAAATCGAGGATTGCCAGATGCAAATGGTCGTCGTCAAGCCCGTGGCCCGCTGGCAAATCTGGCTGGGCAAATGGCTGGGCATCATGTCCCTCAATGCAGCGTTGCTGGCCCTGTCCGGGGCCAGCCTCTATGCTCTGCTGCAATGGCGCGCCACCCGGCTGCCGGCTGACCAACAAAGGATCCTGCGCAACGAAGTGCTGGTCGCCCGCGGCTCGGTCAGGCCGGCCAGCTTGGATAAAGAAATCGACGAGCAAACCGAACTGCGGCTGCAGAAACGCTTGCAACAATTTCCCGTGGACCGGTCAGACGTGCCCGAGGTGCGTAAGAACATCCGCGAGCAGGTCAAAGCCGAGGTTCAACTTGTGGACCCCGGAGTTGCGCACATATGGCAAATCGATCTGGGTCTGAGGCGGCATTTTCTGCGCGGCCAGCCCCTGCATTTGCGCATCAAATTCAACTCGTCGGACAAAAACCCGACCGGCACATTCCTCGGCCTCTGGCAGCTCGGTGTCCCGCGCCAGACCAAACTCTGGCGCAGCGAGGTGATGAGCCTGGCGCCGGACACCTTCCATGAATTCCAAATCCCGCCTGATCTCTTCGATGAGAACGGCGTATTGACCATCTGGTTCCTCAATTATAATGAGACCACTTTGCTCTTCGCCCTCGAAGACGGCATTGAAGTGCTCTATCCCGAGGGTGGTTTCGCCCTCAATTTCGTCCGGGGATTGGGCATCATCTTCTGTTGGATGGCGCTGTTGGCCGCCCTGGGCCTGGCTTCGGCCAGTTTCCTGTCCTTTCCCGTCGCCGCCTTCTTCTCCTTGGGCATGCTCGCCATCGTCCTGTCCAGCGGCACCATGGCTAACGCTGTCTCGGAAGGCACCATCGCCGGTTACGACTCGGAGAAGAGCACCAAGGGTTGGTCCCCCGCCGATTTGGTCGTCATCCCCGCCTTTAAAGCTATTCTCAAGGTCGTCAGCCTGGCCAAAGATTTCAGCCCGGTCGATGCCCTCAGCAGCGGCCGTAGCATCACTTGGAGCCAGCTTGGCCAGGCCTTCGCGCAGATTGTTCTGCTGCTCGGCGGCGCCTTCGGCTTGTTCGGAATCATCGGCTTCACTCGCCGCGAACTGGCCACCGCCCAGGGAACGCAATGAACGGTCCACGGTCCACAGTCCACAGTCCACAGTCCACAGTCCACAGTCCGCGACGCCTGCCTTTGGACTTTGAACTTCGGATCGTGGACCGTGGACTGTGGACTGTGGACTGTGGACTTCTCCCCCCGTGACTCCCGGATTCAAAAAGGTCGCCCTCCTGCTACTGGCTGCCCTGCTCCTGGTCGGCGTCTCCTTCGTGCAGCAGTCGCTCAATCAGGACCGCGAGGAACTCGGGTTGACCCGCATCCAGCCGCTGGAGAACGCCCCGCCCGTGCTTGCTTTCACCACCGTCGCGCTGGGCGGGTTTCGCGGATTGATTTCCAACGTCCTTTGGATTCGCGCCAACGACCTCCAGGAAGAAGACAAGTTCTTCGAAATGGCGCAACTGGCCGATTGGATTACCAAACTCGAACCGCATTTCGTCCAGGTCTGGCTCGTGCAAGCCTGGAACATGGCCTACAACATCTCCGTCAAGTTCAAGGACTTCTCCGACCGCTGGCGCTGGGTCGAGCGGGGCATCGAACTGCTGCGCGATGACGGCCTGCGCTACAACCCCAACGAGACGCTGATCTATCGGGAACTCGGCTGGTTCTTCCAACACAAGATGGGCCAGAACCTCGATGATGCCAATATGTACTACAAGCGCCAATGGGCCGATGAAATGACCGGGGTCTTTGGCGACACCTGCCCCGTTAACTTTGATACTTTGATTCATCCCCAAACTGCGGATCAAACCAATCGCGTCCGTTTGCTGGTCGAAAAATACAAGATGGACCCCGACCTCGTGAAGGAAATCGACCAGCGCTACGGCCCTTTGGAATGGCGCCTCCCGGAAGCCCACGCCATCTATTGGGCCGTCCTCGGACTCAAAAAGGCCCAGGAGAATCCCACCAAAATTAACTCCGACGATCTCATCACCTTGCGCCGCCTGGTTTATCAATCCATGCAGTTGAGCTTTCACCAGGGTCGCCTCGTTCCCAATCCGTTCTCGAAAGTCCCCGACCTGGGCCCCAACCTCGACATCATCCCCAAAGTCAGCGCTGCCTACGAGCAGGCCGCCGTCGACGACGAAAAAAACCGCGACCACATCCTCAAGGCCCATCGCAACTTCCTGCGCGATGCCGTTTATTTCCTCTACATCGATAACCGCCTCACCGAGGCCGCTTTCTGGTACAAATACCTCGGCACCAACTACCCCGACCAAACCTTGCTCGATTTTGATGCCAATTCCTATCCGAGGAATCTCACCCTGAGCGACTATGCGGTTGAACGCGTTCAGGAGGACGTCACTGAAAGCATGGATCAAAAGCGCGTCAAGGCCATTCTCGCCGGACTGATCGCCCAAGCCTATACCAGCATGGCCCTCGGCCAGGAGCAGCGCGCCGCCGGGTTCAAGCGCCTCGCCGACCTGGTCCTCGCCTCCTACCAGGACAAGACCAAAGCTCGCGCCGAGTCGCTCTCCGTCGCCCCCATCGAGGAGATTAAAAGAGACGTGCTCAACCGCATGCTCGATACCCAGCATGGTCTGCCTCCTGCGATGCGCGCCGTCCTGCGCACCAAACTCGACCTCGGCCCGGAAACCGCCCCGCCCCCTCCCTCGCCCCCCGCCACCAACTCCTCCTCCGAGAAGTCCAGATAGTGCTCCAGGCTAACCTGACTTTCGCAACTCGACCTGGTTTTTGAGAATTTTCGCGAGGTGAATTCATTGTTTTCCGTGGAAATCAGCCGATTTCGTTTCAAAAACGCCTT
>Ga0210408_10000395_pt1 | contig 58228 bp, 52 predicted proteins | sample IncBWH4MmetaG_FD_155471 | JGI IMG/M metagenome (GOLD analysis project Ga0210408, IMG submission 155471) | Forest soil microbial communities from Barre Woods Harvard Forest LTER site, Petersham, Massachusetts, United States - Inc-BW-H-4-M | ecosystem: Environmental > Terrestrial > Soil >... | reverse complement strand
AATTCGTATTGATCCGGAACCGCAGCGTCTTCGGGCCGATGAACTGCACCAGATCGCCCTGCCGCTTCCAGCTCGTGGCGTCGCTGAGCGCGGCGAGCAGGTCATCGTCGGCCTGTGCGCGATCGGGTGGGCAGTTGCGTGTCTCGAACGCACCGGCGACGAAGATCACGCTGGTGCCGGCAACCGAGAACTGCCCCTTGCCAACCTTGCACCACAGCTCGATGACGACTTCGCCATTGTCGCCGATGTCGAGGTCGGGAACCCGCTTCGATCCCGGCATGCGCGCCGCGTCCAGGGTCATCTCCATGCCGAAGGGAAAGCCCTCCTCCGCCCGCGCGACATCTGTGATTGCCGAGAAGGTCAGCGGGATGAGCGCAACGGCAGCATGGATCGGCTTGAGCATGGATCCTCACGAGCTGGAGATTCGCTGGCGTTCTATTCGAGCAGGGTGACCTTGGCCAGAGGGCGCGCAGCCCAACCAAAATCCCCGCACTCTTTTCGAACGCGGGGATCTCGGAACGACCAGGTCCGCAGCGCTACTTCAGCACCATCGCGGTGAACGGATAGACATAGGCTTGCAGCATCACGAGGATACCGACCAGGCAGGCCAGCACGATCGAGTGCTTGAACACATAGCGCAGGATTGAGCTTTCGTGGCCGAACCAGTTGGTCGCGGTCGAGGCGACCACGATCGACTGGGCATCGATCATCTTGCCCATGACGCCGCCGGAGGAGTTGGCTGCAGCCATCAGGACGGCGGGCAGGCCGAGCTGCTCCGAGGTGATCTTCTGCAAATTGCCGAACAGGATGTTCGAGGCGGTATCCGATCCGGTCAGCGCCACGCCGAGCCAGCCGAGCAGCGTGCCGAAGAAGGGATAGAGCACGCCGGTCGCAGCAAAGGCGAGACCGAGCGTCGCGTCGATGCCACCGAGCCTGGTCAGCGTGCCAATCGCCAGCATCGCCGAGATCGTGATCAACGGGATCGCACACAACTTGATGGTGCGGCCATATTCGGAAACCAGCTTGGCCGGCGACAGCCCCATCAGGAAGCCGGAGATGATCGCCGCGATCAGCATGCCCGAGCCGGTGAAGGACAGATAGGTGAAGGCGAACACCGCGCCTTCCGGCGTCGGCTTCGGCACCACCGGCGGCATCTTGTTGATCATCTGGTGCAGGTCGGGGACCGGATAGTTCCAGGTGAAGATCGAGTTCGCCCAGGACTTGAAGGCGCCGTTGCCCCAGATCAGCATCACGACGCAGACGATGATCCACGGCAGCAGTGCGCCCCAGAGCTGGGCCTGGCTCAACGGCGTCTTGTCCATCGCCGGCGCCGCCGTCATCGTGGACGCCGATTCGTCGTTGCCGCGCAGCGCCGGCGACAGCCACAATTGCCTCGGCTGCCACACCCGCAGGAACAGGATCAGGCATCCCATCGAAATCAGCGAGGCGCCGATATCGACGATCCACGGATTGATGTAGTTCGAGATCACGAATTGCGGAATCGCGAACGACACGCCGGTGACCAGGATGGCGGGCCAGATGTCCTTCATGCCTTTCCAGCCGGCGAACGCCCACACCACCCAGAACGGTACGATCAGCGAGAACACCGGCAATTGCCGGCCGACCATGGCGCCGAGGATATAGGGGTCGAGGCCGGTGACCGACGCCAGGCCCTGGATCGGCGTGCCCAGCGCGCCATAGGCGACCGGCGCGGTGTTGGCGATCAGCGACAGGCCGGAGGCAGCGAGCGGCGAGAAGCCGAGCCCGATCAGGATCGAGCCGGTGATCGCGACCGGCGTGCCGAAGCCTGACGCGCCCTCGAAGAACGCGCCGAACGAAAACGCCACCAGCAGCAGTTGCAGCCGGCGGTCCTCGGTGACGCCGCCAACCGCGCGCTTCAACAGTTCGAAGCGTCCGGTCGTGACCGTGATCTGATAGAGGAAGATGACGTTGAGAACGATCCAGCCGATCGGGAAGAAGCCGGACACGATGCCGAGCAGCGAGGCGCGGATCGACAGGCCGGCCGGCATGGTGAAGATCACGATCGCGATCAGGTTGGTCACGATCACGGCGATGATCGCCGCGATATGCGCTTTGACCCGGCCGCTCGCGATCAGCACCAGAAGCGTGACGACGGGTATGGCCGCGGCAATCGTCGACAGCGCCGCGCTGCCGAGCGGGTTATAGACTTGATTCCACATGTTCGGGCTCCCTCCCACGCCATCCTTGTGCGCCAGATTCCTGCGTGGCGGAATCAGGCATGCCAGACGCGGAGGTGCCAGCGAGGTGAGCCTAACGATTTGGCAATGTTCGCCAAACGCCGCTCAAAACCTCGCGAATTGCGCAGGCGCCCCCACCCCTCGCCGTTGGCCCCATGCTAGGGTCTAGGTGAAGGCTCGGACAAGCGGACCACAACACCGCCCCTTACGACTTTAGTCTAAGCAATTCGGTTTCGTGCGACCGTTCAGGTGCTTAGACCGTCCTCCAGGAGATCAGAATCTGTGAACAACCTCCGCTCGACGCTCGCCATCGTATGGCGGATCGCCATCCCCTATTTCCGCTCCGAGGACAAATGGGCCGGTCGCGGCCTGCTTGCCACGGTCATCATCATCCAGCTGTTGCAGGTTGCGATCGACGTCCTGGTGAATGCCTGGCGAAACCGCTTCTACAACGCGCTTCAGCAATATGACTGGGACTCTTTTGTCCGGGAGCTTCTGATCTTCTGCGCTCTGGCCGGTGTCTCGGTCGTGCTGGCCGTATACGGACTCTATCTCAACCAGTGGCTGCAGATCCGCTGGCGACGTTGGTTGACCAATGATTATCTCGGCCGCTGGCTCAACGGCGCCAATCACTATCGCATGCAGCTCAAGAGCGAGGCCATCGACAATCCGGACCAGCGTATCGCCGAAGACGTCAGGAACTTCATCGAGCTGACGCTGGTCATCGGCATCGGCCTGCTCAGTGCAGTGGTCACGCTGGCGTCCTTTGTCGTGATCCTCTGGGGCCTGTCCGAAGCGGCTCCGCTGCGCTTGTTCGGCAACGAGGTCTCGATCCCCGGCTATCTGGTCTGGGGTGCGCTGATCTACGCCGTCATCGGAACGGCGCTGACGCAGTGGATCGGCGCGCCGCTGGTCAATCTCGATTTTCAGCGGGAACGCTTCGAGGCGGACTTCCGCTTCAACCTGGTCCGCGTCCGCGAGAACGCCGAACAGATCGCGCTGCTCAAGGGCGAGCCATCGGAGCGCGAGCGGCTTGCGGCGCGCTTCGGCAATGTCATCACGAACTGGTATGCCATCATGAGCCGGACCAAGCGACTCATCGGATTCACGGCGAGTTTCGACCAGGCCGCGGTGATCGTGCCCCATATCCTGATCGCGCCCGCCTATTTCGCCCACACGATCGCGCTCGGTGGCATGCAACAGACTGCAGACGCATTCGGCAGCGTGCAGGGTGCGCTGTCGTACTTCGTGACGGTCTACAGGACCATGGCCGAGTGGCCGCCGTCGTGGCACGTCTCGACGGCTTCGAGACATCGATCGAGGGCGCGGAAGCCCTGGCGGGCGCATCGCGCGCGATCGATATCGCCAGCTCGAACCAGCGCGATGGCATCGATCTCGCGCAGCTTCTCGTCAACCTGCCGAACGGCGCGCCGCTGGTGTCGGCGGAGGATTTCAGTTTCAAGGCTGACGCAAACACCCTCGTCACCGGGCCCTCCGGCGCCGGCAAGTCGACACTGTTCCGCGCCATCGCCGGCGTCTGGCCGTTCGGCAGCGGCTCGATCGCCATTCCCGCCAACGCGACGCTGATGATGCTGCCGCAGCGCCCCTATTTCCCGATCGGCACGCTGCGCTCGGCGATCACCTATCCGGGGCCGGCCGAATCGTTTGCGGCGGACAAGGTCCGGGAGATCCTGAGCGCGGTGGGCCTCGGCCGGCTCGAGCCGCAGCTGGACGAGGAAGGGCACTGGAATCAGACGCTGTCGCTCGGCGAGCAGCAACGCCTCGCGATCGCGCGCGCGCTTCTGCATACCCCGCAATATCTGTTCCTCGACGAGGCCACGGCCTCGCTCGACGAGCCGTCGGAAGCGCGGCTCTACCGGCTGCTGGCCGAGAGCCTTCCCCACACCACGATCATCTCGATCGGCCACCGCTCGACGCTGCAGGCCTTCCACGAGCGCAATGTCGCGCTGGCCCCCGAGGGCGACCATTTTGCGCTCGGGCCTCGGACCGCCGAGAACGCGGCGGCCTCCTGAGCCGATCGCGAACTCCTCTCCGCCCTCGCGTCGCGGTCTCCTCACCTCCTCCGTGCAGGGGGAGGGAATCACACTGCGCCCGCGGCCAAATCCGGTCCGCTTGGCGTAACGCGCAAAAGCAAAAGGGCGGCAGATCGCTCCGCCGCCCTTGCCCGCAATCCCCTAAGGGAAAAAACTTACTTCAGGTTGGTCACCGCCGTCAGGTCAAACGAGAGCTTGGCGATGCCGGCGTTGCCGCACCAGTTCGAGCCTGTGCCGAGCGGATTAATCGGGGTGACGTTGGTGTTGCCGGAAGCATTGTAGGCGCTCGTGAAGGCGCTGCAGTTACCCTTCGACAGGTCGGTTCCGGAGTAACGCAGGTCCAGCGTGAACACCTTGTACGTAAAGCCGATGCCGATGTTCCAGGTGTCGTAGTCAGCATACTTGATACCGTTCGGGAACGCTTGCACCCCGTAGAAGCTGTCAGACGTTCCCAGCCACTGGCGGCCGAACTCGCCCGACACGTACATGCCGACGCCACTGGACCCAAAGATGGTGCTGGGCGCGGTGTACTTGCCGGTGATCGAGGCGTAGTTGCCCCATGCGCCGGAGTTCAGGAAGTCCGGAGAGTAGAACTCGTTGACGCCGAACGCCCAGTTGTCGTTGATGGTGTAGTTCAGCTTGCCATAGACCTCGAAGAAGCTGACGTTCTTCTTCATGACGTTGCCGTTCTGCAGGAAATTCTGCTGGCAATCCGGGCTGATCGCATTGCCGGCAAAGTCGGTGGCAAAGGGGCCGAAGAAGCAGGTTCCGCCCGGATACAGATAGCCCCAGACGCCAATATCGAAGGCCGCAGGTCCGAAGGTCGGGCGGATACCACCATAGACGTCGACTTCAGCGGCGGCGCGGTTGGCGAACGAGATGCTCTCGGCGGAGGTGCCGACGTAGAGCTGCAGATCCTTGTTGACGTTGTAGCGCGGCTCAAAATAGGCCGTGACCGACGGCTGGTGGTTCGACTGCGTCACGCCGCGGAAGATGTAATCGCTCATGATCGCGCCGCCGAAGGCGACGTCCCAGGGGTCGAACGGCGCGGGCGGCGGGGCCTTGACGGCCTTCACGGCCATGTCGGCCGCCATGGCTGATCCAGTGACCATTGCTAGCGCCGTTGCTAACAAAGCGATTTTCTTCATGTTGTTATTCCCCATCACTTTCCAAAACTCAGTCCGATTTCCGGCGCCCCCGCGGCGGACGACAATCGACTGCGACCAAATCTTCGCAAACCCGCCTCAATCTGGATCGCCTTCTCAAATCCGTGAAGCGAAAAAAACGAACATCTGCCGACTTTTTGGGCGTTTTGGCCATTCCGTGAAATGTTGTCGGAGCATGTTGCATTTGGACAACAATTCCAGAGTGTGCCGTGCACCTCATGAGGCCTTTCGGACACGGCCGGAGCTGGCAGTGGACGCTGTGGATAGACCGCGAATCACTTATCCACAGCGGTATCCGCAATCGATTGCAGACTCAGCCATACAAAAGGCCGCGGCAAACGCGCCGCGGCCTGTTGCTGACTTGCTACTGCCTTGTCGCGGGCTTCCGATCCGTTCCGTCAACGCGGGGATCGACTTCCCGTAAGCGATGCCCTCGGGCTTGCCCGAGCGGCGATGCTCAAACGATAAACCAAAGCGCGATGGCGATTCGATTGCAAGCCATCGCGCTTTAGCTTCAGCGTCAGTTGTGGTGCTCGCCGCCCGATGACGGACCTGCCCAGGACGATTCGGAATGCGAGGGTGCCGCCGCCGGAGCCTCCCAGCTTGATTCCTCTGGCGCAGGAGCCGGCTCGGGCATCGGCGCCGGCTTCTTCGCGGCACGCTTCTTGGCAGCCTTTTTCGGCGCCGCCTTGGCCGCTGGCGTCGTGGCTGCTGACGTCTTGGCTGCCTTCTTCGCGCCCGTCCTGGCCTTGGCGGCCTTCTTGGCCGCTTTCTTCGGCGCCTTCTTCGCAGACTTCTTGGAAGCCTTCTTCGCGCTCTTCTTGGCCATCAGAAGTTTTTTCTTCTTCTCCTTTTTGGCCTTCTTCTTTTTCGCCTTAGCCATTTTGATCCTCCTATTGCCGCCGATCGATGTCCATCGGGCGCTTGCGTTCGTCCCGCATGAAAGGCGGGGTCATCAATCATTCGATCCTGGCCGAGGACCGCCGGTCGCCCAATCGAGAAGCTCAATCGTGTGCACCACAGGCACTGACGTGCCGCCGGCAATCTGAACCATGCATCCAATATTGCCAGCGGCGATCATGTCCGGCTTGACGCTTGCGATGTTGGCGACCTTTCGATCGCGCAATCGTTGCGCAATGTCAGGCTGAAGGATGTTGTACGTCCCTGCCGAACCGCAACACAAATGGCTCTCGGGTATATCTTTCACCACGAATCCGTTCTTGGAAAGCAAATCTTTCGGAAGGGCTGTGATTTTCTGTCCATGACTTAGCGAACAAGCCGCGTGATAGGCGATGATGAGATCGCCGACCGGCTGCACGGGACGCATCTTGATGCTGTCAAGATACTCGGTGACGTCCTTCGCCAACGCAGAGATTCGCGCTGCGGGACCTGCAAAATCGCGGTCTTCGCGCAGCATGTAGCCGTAGTCCTTGATCACGGTTCCACAGCCTGACGTCGTCACCAGAATGGCGTCGAGGCCGCTACGCTCGGCTTCCGCAAGCCACGCCGTGATGTTGGCGCGCGCCCGAATCAGCGCGTCGTCGTCGCGGCCGAGATGATGGGTCAGCGCGCCGCAACATTGCTCGTCCTTGACCAGCACGACCTCGATGCCGTGCCGCGTCAGGACATTGATGGCGGCGGCATTGATTCGCGGCGCCAGAACCTGCTGGGCGCAGCCCTGCAGCAGCGCGACGCGTCCGCGCCGCTCTCCCTGCGCCGCGAACACGCTGCCGGCTGCCGGTCCAGGCGCCGGCAGAGCGGATGGCGCAAGCGACAGCATCGCTTTGATGCGCCGCAGCAGAGAGGGTGTCGCGGTTGCGCGGCCGGCGGCCGGCAACAAGCGCCCCAACGGCCGGCCCAGCCGCGCCAGCGTCATGGCGAGGCGGAATAACCAGGGTTCCGGCAGGATCCGCGCCAGCACGGCGCGCAACATCCGATCGGCGAGCGGCCGCGCAAATCCCTGCTCGATTCGCCCTCGCGCCTGATCGACCAGATGCATGTAGTTCACGCCCGACGGGCAAGTGGTCATGCAGGCAAGGCAGGACAGGCAGCGGTCGATGTGCTTGACCACCTCCGTCGTGGGGGCCTGGTCCTTCTCCAGCATCTCCTTGATCAGGTAGATCCGGCCGCGCGGGCTATCGAGCTCGTCGCCCAAAAGCACATAGGTCGGGCAGGTCGCGGTGCAGAAGCCGCAATGCACGCAGGCGCGCAGGATCTTGTCCGCTTCCGCGATGTCGGGATCGGCGAGCTGGGCCAGGCTGAATTCGGTCTTCATGCCGCACCCTTCCGAATCATCCGGCCGCGATTGAGGATGTGCTTCGGATCGAAGCTGGTGCGGAGCCGTTCGCTGAGCGCGGCAACGCCACCGGCCTGTGGTGGAAACACGTCGACCTCGCGCCGCGCTGCATCGGAGGCGCGAACCAGCGTCGCGTGGCCGCCGGCGGCCGCCGTGCGCCGGCGTACGAGGACGGCCTGCGCATCCGCTTTCGGCGGCAGCGCCGCCCAGATCAGCCCGCCGCCCCAGTCGTAGACCACCTCGCCTCCGGTCTCGCGCGCGAGCCCGAGGCCCAATGCACCGCCCGTGGCGGGGGGGCACACGATCCGCCACACCGGCCGGGCCCCGAGCGGCCCCGATGCAGCAAAGGGCAGCACGTCGCGGACGGCGCTCCAGGCCGCCAGCGAAGCAGCGTCCTCCACGATCTCCACGGTGCCTGACCCGGCAAGCCCGGCAGCCAGCGCCTTGGCGCGGTGGACCGCCGAGGCCAAAATGCCCTCCAGCCGCAGCAGGGTGATCGCCTCGCGCGGCGAACCGAGCCCGTCGAGCCCGCTTACCTCGGCGCGCAACGCGGACGCCGGCACATGGGCGGCGCCCGTGACGTCGAAGGGCGAGGTCAGGGCCTCTGTCATGACGCGGTTGGCGGCGATGTCATCCAGCCCGCGCAGCACCAGCGTGCGCTCGGCCTCGGGCCGCGGCATCACCTTCAGCGTCACCTCGGTCATGACCGCCAGCGTGCCCCAGGAGCCGGCCAGGAGCTTGCAGAGGTCATAGCCGGTGACGTTCTTCACCACCTTGCCGCCGGTCTTGAAACTCTCGCCAAAGCCGGAAACGGCGTGCGCGCCGAGCAGGTGGTCGCGCGCGCCGCCGGCCCTGATGCGCCGGGGACCGGCCAGGCCGGACGCGATCATGCCGCCGATGGTGCCGAGCAGGGGCGTCCCGAGCAGGGCAGCGGTGTCGGCCGGCTCGAAGGCGAATTGCTGGTTCTTGGAGTCGATCAGCGACATCACGTCGGCGAGCGGCGCCCCGGCCTCAACCGTCACGATGAGTTCGTTCGGCTCGTAGGACTTGACGGCGTTGAGGCCTGCGAGATCGAGTACCGCGTTGGTGGCCATGAGCTGGCCGATCTGGCGCTTGGAGCCGTGGCCGATGATTTCGAGCGGCTGTTCGGCCGCGATTGCCGCGCGCACCGCCGCCTCGACATCCGCTGCGTCTCGTACTTTCAGGACATCCACGCCAATTGCCTTCGTCGCAATCGTTCAGAATTGCAGCGCCGCCCGTCAAACGGCGATCATCTGTTCCGCGAGTTCTCTTCTCATGACATGGATGCCGGACACAAGGGCTGCGAATGCCGCAAAGCCCCTTGCCACCGCGCAGCGGCGCGCGCGCTCATCGAAGGGCGATCAGGGCGGCACCCCGCGCCTGATATGACAATTCGATCATCATCGAACCTTAGAAGAGAACAGTTCGTCTATTGTCGAATTATCGCTGTTGATCGCAGGCGCGGGGAACGCCGCTTGCGACAGCGCCGAGCAGAAGGAGCGACGACGATGATTCAATATGCGATCGACGACAAGACCATAGGCGAGGCCGTCCGTGGCGGCGGCCTTCTGGTGGTTGCGCAATGGGAAGCAAAGGACGGCGAGGCCGACCGGGTCGCCGATATCCTGGCGCGCTTCCTGCCCGAGGCACAGCGCGAGCCGGGTGCCGCGCTGTTCCTGATCAGCCGCGCACGCGACAATCCGGCACAGTTCCTGTTCTACGAACTGTTCCGCGATGAAGCCGCCTTCAAGGCACATCAGGACAGCGCGCATTTCGCGACCTACATCGCAGGGCAGGCGCTGCCGCTTCTCGCCAAGCGCGAGCGCATGCAGTACGCGCTGCTTTGATTGCGGCAACCCTTCGGAACCACTTCGGCCACCGTCGAAGTGATTCCAGGAACGGACTGCGCCGGGCGCGGTTGACCCCACAAATTGCGACCACGCCCGGTAGTCTATTCAAGATCGGGAGTTCATCATGGACGTCAGGCTTTGCCCCAAGCTCGACCCGCGTGAAGAGCATTTCCGGATTCCCGGACCGCGCGCGGAACTGTCGCTGTTCTTGCGCTTCCTGCCCGCGGCGCGAACCGCCTTTGAGCCGCGCCGCGCGGTGCTCTATGTGCACGGCGCGACATTTCCATCGGCGCTGTCGATCGCCCATCGCTTCGATGGACGGTCCTGGCGGGACGCGCTGAATGACGCTGGCTACGACGCGTGGGGGCTCGACTTCTACGGTTTCGGCCACTCCGACCGCTATCCGGAAATGGACCGGCCATCGACCGACCATCCGCCGCTCTGTATGGCGGCCGATGCGGCGGAACAGCTGGAGGCCGCGGTCCGCTTCATTCTCGGGCACCAGGGCCTCGATCAGGTGTCGTTGATCTCCCATTCCTGGGGCTCGATGCCCGCAAGCCTGCTGGCCGCGCGGCATCCGCATCTGGTCGACCGCATCGTGCTGTTTGCCCCGATCGCGCGGCGGGGTCCCCGGCGTTACGAAACCCCGCCCTCATTTCCGGCCTGGCGCATCGTGACCTCGGAGGATCAGTGGAAGCGTTTCATCGAGGATGTGCCGGCCCACGAACCGCCGGTGCTGTCGCGGCTTCATTTCGGGGACTGGAGCGCGCGCTATCTCGACAGCGATCCCGAGAGCCGCGCACGCGATCCCGCAGGGGTGAAGACGCCGCTCGGGCCGTTTTCGGAGATCATCAAGGCCTGGCACGGCCAGCTCGCCTATGATCCGTCGCAGGTGCGCGCGCCTGTCGCCATCATCCGGGGCGAATGGGACGGGCTGATCAGGGATGACGACGCGCGCTGGCTGTTCGATGCGCTCACTCAGGCGCCGGTGAAGTGCGACATCAAGATCGGCCGCGGCACGCATCTGATGCATCTGGAAGCGATGCGGCCGGCGCTGTGGCGCGAGAGCATCGGCTTCCTGGGGGGTAACGATGTCGCGGCCGTCCCGTCATGAAACCAGCAGAAGGAGCAGCCGATGTTTTCCGTGATCTTCGAAGTGCTTCCCAATGAGGGACAGAAGGACGCCTATCTTGATCTCGCCAAGCATCTGAAGCCGGTCCTGGAGAAGATCGACGGCTTCGTCGACAACGAGCGCTTCGAGAGCCAGCTCAGGCCCGGTTGGGTGTTGTCGCACTCGACCTGGCGCGACGAGAAATCGGTCGTGCGCTGGCGCACCGAGGGCAAACACCATGCCGTCCAGGCAAAGGGCCGGTTCGACATCTTCCAGGATTATCACTTGCGCATCGGCGACGTCACCGCTGACACCGATCCGCCGAGCAAGGCCCCGGTCCGGCCGCTGCGTTTCGACGAGACCGAGATCGGCAAGGCAAAGGTCGTCAGCTTCACCGAGATCACCCCACGCGAGGGCGCGGCCTTTGCAAGCCAAGCCGACCTGTTGCCGGCGCATCTTGGCCTCGACGTGACGAACGGGATGGTCGCCGGCCATGACGTGTGGGCCAGCATCTATAATCCCGGCAAGATCGCGCTTCTGGTCGGCTGGAAGAATGCCGAGGCTGCGAGCCGCTGGATGCCGAACAAGATCGAGGGCATCGAGCGACTTCGCCACCGCTCTGTCCGCGTGATCCGCGACTATGGCCGGTTCGACCGCCGCGAGGCGCCGCAATTCTACGACGACGTCAAAGGCCGCGATACACTGCACGCCTACTACGCGGAGCCGGCGAAGTAGCGGCTGCTTATCCCCCCCACGAGCGCAGCGAGTGGTGGGGAGGGATAGACGCCCTAAAATCGCGGAATATCCGGAAACGCCAGCTTGCCGGCGTGGACATGCATGCGGGAGAGCTCGGCGCAGCGGTGCAGGGTCGGAAACACCTTTCCCGGATTGAGCAGGCCCTGCGCGTCGAAGGCGCATTTGACCCGCTGCTGCTGGTTCAGATCGATCTCCGAAAACATCTCGCCCATCAGGTCGCGCTTCTCGATGCCGACGCCGTGCTCGCCGGTCAAGACGCCGCCGAGCTCGACGCAGCAGCGCAGGATGTCGGCGCCAAAAGCTTCCGCCCGGTCCATCTCGCCGGGCTGGTTGGCATCGTAGAGGATCAACGGATGCAGATTGCCGTCGCCGGCATGAAATACATTGGCGCAGCGCAGATCATATTTCTCCGACAGCGCGCGGATCCGCGCCAAGGCTTCCGGCAATTTGCCGCGCGGGATGGTGCCGTCCATGCAGAGATAGTCCGGCGAGATCCGCCCGACCGCGGGAAACGCCGCCTTGCGCCCGGCCCAGAACAGATTGCGTTCGGCCTCGGAGGTCGAGATCCGGCAGGAGGTCGAGCCGCAGCCTTGCGCGATCGCCTCGACGCGCGCGATCAGCTCGTCGACCTCGACCGCGGGGCCGTCGAGCTCGATGATCAGCAGCGCCTCGACATCGAGCGGATAGCCGGCATGCACGAAGGCTTCCGCCGCATGGATCGCGGGCCTGTCCATCATCTCCATGCCGCCGGGAATGATGCCGGCGCCGATGATCCGCGCCACGCATTCGCCGGCCGCCTCGACTTTCGAAAAACCGACCATCAGCGCGCGCGCCGTCTCCGGTTTCTTGAGGATGCGCACGGTGACTTCCGTGACAACACCAAGAAGCCCCTCCGATCCGGTGATCAGGCCCATCAAATCGTAGCCCGTGCTTTCCGCCGCCTTGCCGCCGATCCGCAAGACCTCGCCGCCCATCAGCACGATCTCGCAGCCGAGCACATTGTTGGTGGTCATGCCGTATTTCAAACAGTGCACGCCGCCGGAATTTTCCGCGACATTGCCGCCGATCGAGCAGGCGATCTGCGAGGACGGGTCCGGCGCGTAGTAGAAGCCTTCATGCGCCACCGCCTGGCTGATCGCGAGATTGGTGACGCCGGGCTCAGTGACGACGACGCGGTTGTCGAAATCGATCTCGCGGATACGCTTGAACTTGCCGAGCCCCAGCAGCACCCCGTCGGCGAGCGGCAGCGCGCCGCCCGACAGCGAAGTGCCCGAGCCGCGCGGCACCACCTTGATGCCCTGCTCGGAGCAGTACCGCAAAACTTTCGACACCTGTTCGGTGCTGTCCGGCAGCACCACCACCATCGGCGGCTGCCGGTAGGCCATCAGGCCATCGGATTCGTAAGGCAGCATTTCCGCGGCGCTGTCGATCACGCCCTCGCCGGGCACGATCGTCCGCAAGCAGGCCACGATCGCCGCCCGCCGTTCCAGCACGGCCTGATCGGGTGCGGGCATTGTCATCGCCATCTTTCCGTCTCCTTCAAACGCGCCCGGACCGGTCAAATTTAGCCTGCCAAATCAATCATATCGACACCGGCTTCGAAAACCGCAAGGTCCGGTTGCGCAGGCTCCGCCAGCTCCTCCGTCAGGCGACTTGTGCACAGTCAACTCACGTGCCAGAACCACTTCGATTTCGCCCCCGGGAAAACCACAACAGCACGAGACTGTCCCATGCACAAACTGACTTTGACGGCGCTTGCCGTCCTCGCTTCATCGGCCGTCGCTCCAGGCGCGCTGGCGCAGGATGCCGCCAAGGGCGATCCTGCCGCCGGCAAGACCTCGTTCAACAAATGCCTCGCCTGCCACTCGATCGGCGACGGCGCCAAGAACAAGGTCGGCCCCGAACTCAACGGACTCGACGGACGCAAGTCGGGCTCGGCGCCGGACTATTCCTATTCGGACGCCAACAAGAACTCCGGCATCACCTGGAACGAGGCGCAGTTCAAGGACTACATCAAGGACCCGAAGGCCAAGGTGCCCGGCACCAAGATGATCTTCCCGGGCATCAAGAACGAGAAGGAGATCAACGATCTCTGGGCCTACGTCTCACAGTTCGATGCCGACGGCAAGACCAAGTCGAATTAGATCGTATATTGACGCGATTATGTTCGAAGCGAAAACCCCGGCCCGCGCGCCGGGGTTTTTTAGTTGGTCCGGGTGAGTTGCGCAGTCGTCCCCTACCTATCACTCGTCATGCCCGCGCTTGCCCGCCTCCGCTCAGGAGCTTCGGCGCGCCTCGCTTCAGTGCCGGGTCGAAGCCGAAGGCGAAGATCGGTCGCGGGCATCCATGTCTTGAACATCTCCCTGAACCAAAGGCGTCGTCATGGCCGGGACAAGCCCGGCCATGACGACGAGGAAACATCGGTGCCAGCGTTCGCCGCGGCATCGGCGGAGCCAAGCTGCGCGATCATCGACTCGATCTCCGCGATCACGCGATCCGGCGCTGCCTGCGCCACCATGTGGCCGACGCCTCCCAGCACCACGACCTTGGTATGCGGGACCGCGGCTGCAAACGGCAGCGTGTGGATCGCAGTCGACACCGTCTTGTCGACATCGCCCGCGATGATCGTCACCGGCACCTTGATGTCACCATAATGCGGCGCCTGCTCGGCGACCGCCTGTTTCAGCGTGACGAGATCGCGCGCATTGGCGAGAAACTCGCGCGGACGTAGCAGCAATGTTGTCGCGGTGCTGGCGATGAAGTCGTCTGGCATTGGTTGTGGCAGGAACACGGTCCGCGCGCCGGGCTCCGCCAGGACAAGTCCGAGCGGTAGCGTGATCGTGTAGGCGAGCAGCGGCCCGATCAACGGCGTCGTCACAACCTTATTGTACCATCCCACGCCGCCGCGCCATGGATGGGCCACCGGCGCCAGCATCACGAGGCCTGCGACGCGCTCGGGGTAATCGAGTGCCATGCGCGGTCCCAGCGCACCGCTCCAGGAATGCACCACGACGATGGCCGGGCCGATGCCGAGTTGTTTCAGCGCCTCGGCGATCATGCGCGCCTGCAGTACCGGCGTTGAATCCAGCTCTCTGTCGCGCACGCTCCAGCCATGACCCGGGCGATCGATCAGGATCACGCGATGTTTGTTCGCCAGCAGGTTGCCGAGCGGCTGACGCATGACTTCGAGATTGGAGCTCGCACCGTGGATCATCACGATCGGAAAGTTCACTGAATCGCGAGCACCGATATCCACAACATTCAGCGTTGCGCCTGCGACATGGATGATCTTTCCCTTTGCCGGATATGCGCGCTCGAGTACCGCAACTCCAGCCTGTGTGGCGAGCGCGAGCAGCGCGAGAATCGCCACCAGAACGATTGAAATCACTGACATTTTCCGGACAATTCCTGGCACAAACCAGCTACGGAACAGACCCCATACAGTTTCATGGCTTAACGCCTAGGTTGTACCGTAGTATTTCGGCGTGTGTCATACGCACGTCGTCGGCCTTTTTATAACCATGGTCGACACGTTCTCTGACCGCGGATGATTGCTGATGGGGTGATCATCTCCCGATCTGTCCACATCATCCACAGCTAATACGGATCGGGCGCCACAGCTTGTCTCGCAGGGTAATGAGTGGGAGGGGGTTTCGATGAGTTTCAGAACCAATGATGCAGCCATCGACGAGATCGTGGCCAATTGTGGCGGCGATCTGCGCGGTGCGCTGAAGGCGTTGCTGCTCGTCAACGAACATCTGGAAGCAGAATTGGCGCAGCTGTACGCCGCGGCCGCGCATAGTGGCCTCGCCGAGCGCCGCAACAGCGTGCTGCACTGACAAGGGACAGCTCACCTGTCGCCTTTGCCGTTTGCACATGATCTCGGAAAAACCGGGACAGTTTTCCGGATCATGCTGCAAGTAGGCGGTTATTCGTCGGATTTCGGTTTCGGGCACGCGCCGATGGTCGAGCGGGCAAGCTTGGCATCGGCGCGCGAGCTGTATGGACCGTCTGCGAACCAGATGTCGCCTGATATCACCGGATTGCTGGTGACGATCTCGCATTTTTCGGTCGCGCGATTGCCGACCACCCAATAGAGGCCGTCGGCCTGGGCGACCGAACCATCAACCATCGCGAAAACCGCAGCGGTTGCGACCGTCGACACCGCCGCCATGATCATGAACGGGTGCTTCATCGCGCACCTCCTCGACTCACATTGCGATATTTTAACCAATCGGTCGGCACGCCGGCGAAACAACCGTCATCACGCCTCCGCACAATCGCGGTCGTGGTTAACATTTACCGATATCAGATATCCCGGCCCTCGACCTTCTCACTCAAGGTCTTCACCAGGTCAGGCACCTTCTCAAGGTGCGGATTGACGGCGAGCGCCTTGCGGAATGCGTCCAGCGCGTGCTTGTCGTCGCCGAGCTCCTGCATGATCATGCCGAGACCTGCGAGCGCGCCGAAATGGCGAGGTTCGCGGGCCAGCACCTGCTGGATGTCGGCCAGCGAGCGCCCATAATCGTTCTGCAGATAGTAGACCGTGGCGCGCCGGTTCCAGGCCTCGACAAAGTCGGGACGCAGCTTGATCGTGGCATCGAGCAGCTTGACCGCGACATCCATCTGGCGCGCATCGATCGCAGCTTTTGCGCGCGACATCAGCAACGCGGCGGTGTCGCTCGGGGTCTGCAGCCAGATCGCCCAGATCCGTGCCTCCACGGCCTTGGCGCTGGCGTCATCGGGCGCCGCTTTCAGCGCGCCGAACAGGAAATCCAGGCCGCGGATGCGGTCCGCTGGAACCTTTGGCAGCTTGCTCGGGGCTTCCGGCAGCTTCTTTTGCTTTTGTGGGGGGTCGGGAAGGTCATCCTGCTGCGCCGAGGCGGCAGGCACGATGGCCATCATTGCGGCGACCAGGATCGCCGAACTGAAATTCAAAGCCGATGATCGAAAGTCCATGTCCGAAGTCTAGACATGGTCAGCCGGCCTTGCAATGCAGCAAGTCTGTCAAAGACCTGTGAAGGTGTGAACAGCGGCGCGCGACCGACGGTTCAACCCTGCCGAGCCTTGAAGCGGCGCTGGACCTTGTTGATCACATAGACCCGGCCCTTGCGGCGGACCAGGCGATTGGCGCGGTGCCGGCCGCGCAGCGATTTCAGCGAGTTACGGACCTTCATCTTGAATATCCTGATGCTTGAAAGGCCGTGTTCGACAGGCCGGATATCGCAAAAACGGGATTATCCCCGCCGGCGGCCACGCCGCCCGGGACGGCGGTTTCTAGGCGAAGCAAGGACCGAATGTCAATCGAAACCGCCCTTCCGGGCGTGTGGGCCGCCTCCAGTCGGCCGAATCAGCCCACAAATCCGCTGCGAATGGGGAAATCAGAGGCAGATCAGGTCGCGCGGGAATTCGACCATGGCCTCGCCAATGGCGACCTTCTCGCCCGCCTGGTTGCGCACCAGCACGTCGATCAGGACGTAGCGGGATTTTTCCGTCGCCTGTTTGGCCTTGATCAGCCCGGACGGCTGGATCATGTCGCCGGGCCTGACCGGTTTGACCCATCGGATCTCCAGCCGACGATGGACCGCGCCGAGCAGATCGGCCCAATCGGTGACCATGCGGGCGATCGGCGTCTCGTCGCCGAACTGCACCGTCATGCCGAAGCTCGATCTGTCGATTTTCTCACCGACATGCAGGCTCTCGAAGCTGGTGGCCACGATGTCTCCCCGGGTTCCGACGGTCCGGCTGCCTTGCGAAACTTGTTATATCGTATAATCAATTTACCGAAGCGAGTGGTCCGAACGCCAAATCCACTCCACTCGAAACGATCGGGAGTGTGACATGCCCAAGCAGAAACTGCCCAACATCGACGACGTCGTTGCGATCGATATCCACACCCATGCCGAGGAACCCTGCGGCCTGCATGCCGACGACGGCTATGACGATTTCCAGTCGCAGATGGCGGAGTATTTCAAGTCGCCAAACAAGCATCCGCCGACGGTCATGGAGACCGCGGCCTATTACCGCTCAAAGAACATCGCCGCGGTGATCTTCCCGGTCGACGCCGAGCGCGAGACCGGTTTCCGGCGCTACAGCAATTACGAGATGCTGGAGGTGGCCTCGGAGAATCTCGACGTGCTGATCCCCTTCGTCTCGATCGATCCGCACAAGGGCAAGCTCGGCGTGCGCGAGGCCAGGAAGCTGATCGAGGAGTATGGCGTCCGCGGCTTCAAGTTCCACCCGACCATGCAGGGCTTTTATGCCAACGACCGCATGGCCTATCCGCTCTACGAGGCGATCAATGATGGCGGCGCGATCGCGCTGTTTCACACCGGCCAGACCGGGGTCGGCAGCGGCATGCCCGGCGGCATGGGCATGCGCTTGAAATATTCCAACCCGATGTACATGGACGACGTCGCGGCGGATTTTCCGGACCTGAAGATCATCCTCGCGCATCCCTCCTTTCCCTGGCAGGAGGAGGCGCTGTCGGTCGCAACCCATAAGCCGAACGTCTATATCGATCTCTCCGGATGGTCGCCGAAATATTTTCCGCCGATCCTGGTGCGCTACATCAACTCGATCCTGCAGGACAAGATGCTGTTCGGCTCCGACTGGCCGGTGATCACGCCGGACCGCTGGTTGTCGGATTTTTCAAAACTCGAGATCCGCGACGACATCCGGCCAAAGGTGCTAAAAGCCAACGCGCGCCGGCTGCTCGGGATCTAGCTCGGTCGTCATGCCCGGCCTTGTGCCGGGCCATGACGACGAGGATGAGCCAACGCCGGTGTCGACCGTGTCATCTGCGATGGCGCTGCTGTTGAGGAAGGTGTGCCGTGAGCATCAAAGCCATCGTGTTCGACGCCTATGGCACGCTGTACGATATCCAGTCGGTGGCCGAAATCACCGAGGATGCGTTTCCCGGCTATGGCGAGATCATCACACAGGTCTGGCGCATCAAGCAGCTCGAATATACCTGGCTGCGTTCGCTGATGGGCCGCTATGAGGACTTTTCCGCCGTCACGCGCGATTCGCTCACCTATACGCTGCGCACGCTCGGCCTGACCTATCGGCGTGGCGCATTCGACACCATCATCGACAAATATCTAAATCTCGATCTCTATGGCGATGCGCTGGCCACGCTCGCCACGATTCAGGACAGGAAGCTCGCGATCCTCTCCAATGGCAGTCCCGACATGCTGCATGCGCTGGTCAGAAACAGCGGGCTCGACCGTGTGCTACAGGCCACGATCAGCGTCGACGCCTGCAAAGCGTTCAAGCCGAACCCGGCGGCCTATGCGCTGATCGAAGCGACGCTGCACATTCCGCCCGCCGATGTCCTGTTCGTCTCCTCCAATCCCTGGGACGCCTGCGGCGCCAAGGCCTTTGGGCTGAACGTCGCCTGGATCGAGCGGGTGACGCCGGAGGCGATGGCGCTCGCCTGCGTCGAAAGCGCCGTGCTGCCGCCGCTCACCTTCTTCAAGACGATCCGCACCCAGATGGACGAGCTTGGCGTCGCGCCCGATCATCGCATCCGCTCGCTCTCGGAATTGCCGGGGCTGCTTTCCCCAACCTGAATGGTCCGCCATGAGTCTTGAATCCGTCCGCGCCTTCTTCGCCGAGAAGGCCCCCGACATCAGCGTGATCGAATCCGCGACCAGCTCGGCCACCGTGGTGCTCGCCGCCGAGGCCTATGGCGTCGAGCCAGCCCGCATCGCGAAGACGCTTTCGCTTCGGATCGGCGAGCGCGTCGTCCTGATCGTCGCGAGCGGCACAGCGCGCATGGACAACAAGAAGGTGAAGGCCACGTTCGGCGGCAAGCCGAAGATGCTCGCGCTCGACGAGGTCGCCGAGATCACCGGCCACGAGGTCGGCGGCGTCTGCCCCTTCGGGCTGAAGGCGCCGCTGCCGGTTTACTGCGACGTGTCGCTGCGCGCCTTCGACGTCGTGGTGCCGGCGGCCGGATCGACCCATAGCGCGGTGAAGATCACGCCGTCACGGCTGGCCGAACTCACCGGCGCCGAATGGATCGACGTCTGCCAGAACGGCGGGGTGAGCGTGGCCTCCCCGCAAGCGGGAGAGGTGAACCGAACGAGCGGATAAGCTCGTTCAACCAAAACTCACCCTTCAGCGCGTAATCCGCGCGCTCCGGTCGCCACGACGCGCCGGCTGCTGCGGCGTGCTGTCGATCGGTTCGAACACCGCGCGGCAGGGTTCGGAAAGCAGCGGCGTGTTCGACCGCAAGCAGGTGACGATGCGGTCAGCGTCGGGAATCTGCGCGCCGCAGAGCCGGAACACGTCCGGCGTGCAGGCCATCTGCTGCTCCATGGTTCCGCGGTTGTCCTGCGCGATGGCAATGCCTTGAACGAGGAGGCTGCCGGTCGACAGCGCAAGTGCAAGCATCGTCCGCTGCGTCAGCATGTCCGGTTCCCTCTGATGCTTTGCGCGCGGGTTCCACGCGCGTGGCAATACTTCCCAATGAATACGGCGTCGGAAGGTTCGCGCGGCACAAGAAAATGTGAAAGCGGTCACCCTGGCCACGTGTGCGCCGCTTCTGCACGACGGACAGATCACGGCTCAGTCGCCGGCTTCTGGACATGACGGACGCAAGACTCGGGTGCAATCGCGCCGCGAGAATGCAATGATACGTTTCGAGGATCGTCATTGCGAGCGAAGCGAAGCAATCCAGACTGCCGCCGCGGCGACGGTCTGGATTGCCTCGGCGCTCGCGCACCTCGCAATGACGAAATGTGCTCACTTCTTTTTCCCCTTTGCAAACTGCTTCACCAGAAATTCCGCCAGCACTTCGACGCGCGCGGGGCGCGGGCCGCCGGGCGGCGTCACCAGATGCACGGCGCCTTCCGGCTGCTTCCAGCCTTTCAGGATCACCTCGACCTTGCCGGAGGCAATCGCGTCGCCGACGATGAACTCCGGCAGGTCGGCGATGCCGAGCCCGGCGAGCACCGCCGGCAACAGCGCTTCGCCATTGTTGACGCGCAACGGCCCCGCCGGGCGCACGCTGACCTCCTCACCGGCGGCGTTGGTGTAATGCCAGATATTCGGGTTCGACAGATAGGCGTAGCCGAAGCATTTGTGGTCGGCGAGGTGCATCGGGTGGGTCGGCCGGCCGTTGCGCTTCAGGTACGAGGGCGCCGCCACCGTATAGCGTGGCATCGGGCACAGCCGCCGCGCGATCAGCGAGGAATCCGGCAGCCGCGCGATCCGCAAGCCGGCATCGAACCCCTCGCCGATCAGGTCCACGGTCGCGTCGCCCAGATGCAGGTCGATTGCGACCTCCGGATAGGTTTTCAAGAATTCCGGCAGCAGCGGCGCCATCACCTTGACCCCGAACGTCATAGGCACAGCGAGCCGCACCAGCCCGCGCGGGGTCGTCGACTGCGCCAGCACCTCGCTTTCGGCGGCTTCGCCGTCGGTGAGCAGCCGTGCGGCGCGCTCCGACAAGCGCTGACCTGCATCGGTCAGCGCGAGCCGGCGCGACGTGCGGTTGAACAGCCGCGCGCCGAGCCGCTCCTCGAGCCGGCTGACCGCCTTGGAGACGGTCGCCTTCGACAGCGCCAGTTCGCCCGCCGCCGCCGCGAAGGAGCGCAATTCCACGACCTTGGCGAAGATCGCCAGCCCTTCGAAATCAGGGAGTTTTGCCATTCGCTTGAACCGCCAGCAACAATTTTGGAAACAATGAGTTTCGACAGTTTCTATTTATGCATCATCCGGCAAGGCTTATCCAGAGCTCGACGACGTCCTTGATCGCCAAAGGGAACATCTCATGATCGAACTGAAACCGTTTGCAAAGCTTGGCGGCGCCGACCACGGCTGGCTGAAGGCCAAGCACCACTTCTCCTTCGCGAGCTACCATGACCCGAGGAACATGGGTCACGGGTCTTTGCGGGTCTGGAACGACGACGAGATCGCCCCGAACACCGGCTTTCCGGCACACCCGCATCGCGACATGGAAATCATCACCTATGTCCGAGAGGGCGCGATCACCCATCAGGACAGCCTCGGCAACAAGGGCCGCACCGAGGCCGGCGACGTGCAGGTGATGAGCGCCGGCAGCGGCGTCCGCCACTCCGAATACAATCTCGAGCCGATCACAACCCGGATTTTTCAGATCTGGATCGAGCCGACCACGGAGGGCGGCCAGCCGACCTGGGGCGCAAAACCGTTTCCGAAATCGAACCGCAACGGCAAGTTCGTGACGCTGGCGAGCGGCCTGGAGGGCGACAATGGCGCGTTGCCGATCCGCGCCGATGCGCGGGTGCTCGGCACCACGCTGAAGGCCGGCGAGACCGCGGAATATCAGGCGGACAAGGCGCGGCACCTCTATCTCGTGCCGGCGGCCGGCCGTGTCGAGGTGAACGGCGTTGCCGTCAATGCCCGCGATGGCGCCGCGATCCGCGACGAGGCGACGCTGAAGATCACCGCACTGGAGGATTCCGAACTGGTGCTGGTCGACGCGGCGTAATGACCGCCATCGACATTTGAATTCGTCATTCCGGGGCGATGCGAAGCATCGAACCCGCAATCACGAGGTTCCCCGATGCGCAATTGCGCATCTTCGGTTCGCGTCTTCGACGCGCCCCGGAACGACGGCGCAAAATTCAACCCACGGAGACCAACAATGGCTAAAGTTCTCGTCCTCTATTACTCCGCCTACGGCCATATCGAGGCAATGGCGAACGCGGTGGCCGAAGGCGCGCGCGAGGCCGGCGCCACCGTCGACATCAAGCGCGTGCCGGAGCTGGTGCCGCCCGACGTCGCCAAGGCCTCATACTACAAGGTCGACCAGGCGGCGCCGGTCGCAACCATTGACGAGCTTGCCAACTACGACGCCATCATCGTCGGCACCGGCACGCGTTTCGGCCGCATGTCGTCGCAGATGGCGAATTTTCTGGACCAGGGCGGCGGGCTGTGGATGAAAGGCGCGCTGCACGGCAAGGTCGGCGGCGCTTTCTCATCCACCGCGACCCAGCATGGCGGCCAGGAGACCACGCTGTTTTCCATCATCACCAACCTGTTGCATTTCGGCATGACCGTGGTCGGCCTGAACTACGGCTTCGCCGGCCAGATGAAGCTCGACGAGGTGACCGGCGGCTCGCCCTACGGCGCCACCACGATCACCGGCGGCGACGGCTCACGGCAGCCCAGCGCCAACGAGCTCGCTGGCGCGCGCTATCAAGGGCGCGTGATCGCGGAGACCGCCAAGAAGCTTCATGGCTGAGCTCCATGGCTGAGCTTCATGGCTGAGCTTCATGGCTGATGCGAAAAGGGGGCGGCATTCTCCGGCGTGAATGCCGCCCGCTAACAGGTCAAAGCTCGCGCGCCGGCGGCCTGCCAAGTGCGCGGCCGACCCGCTCCGACAACGCGGGGTAACGCCTGATCCACTCCGCCGCGTAGTCGCGCACATATGGCGCATCGTCCTCGAACCGCGCCGTGTTCTGGCGCTATCTCACCACCAACCCGCGCGCGCTGTATCTCCTGCTCAATGGGAGCGGCGCGGCGGGTACAAAGGCACACGGTGAACAAGAGCCGTGCAGAGCTGGCGTCGATCGGTTGTGCCGCATTGGTCGCGACAAACCCGATCGCGGCGGATGTCACCCGCGACTTCCACCAAAGTTCTGTGCGCAGCGAAAACCCGCGCGCCCTGCAGAAGGACTTGAATCGATACACCCTGAGGACGTCAAGCCAGCCCGTGTGCGCATATGATAACCTGATCACGCCATCCTGCTGGGTCGCGACCAGCATATGGGGCGTTCGTCGGACCTTCATCGAGAGCGTCCCCATGGCCGGCCTGTCATGGAGCAGGTGGTCCAGTTCGCGGACGAGTTTCTCGAACGCATCCCTGTTCACAACCACGAGCCTCCCACGTCCTCGGGCAGAAGCAAAGCGTGCCCCGCTTGCCTCGTCCGCACCGAGAGATTGTGGGCAAGGCGCAAGCCCCGTTGCCCACCCTACCTTTCAACAGGTCGCGAGCGCCCGCCGCAACGCCTGACGATCTACAGCGGCTTGATCTGAACCTTGCGGAATTTCACCACGCCGGAGCCGTATTGCAGGGCGATCGGCCCGGCGTTCAAGTGCTTGGAGTCCTGCACGTCGGCGGTCTTCTGCCCGTTGAGCACGACTGTGAGATGCGGCCCCTGCGCCGTGATCTCATAGGTGTTCCACTTGCCGCCGGCCTTCGGCATCGGATCGACCTTGGCGGTGTCGACGATCGCGCCGGTGCCGTAGGTCGGATCGGGACGCTTGTCGTAGATGTTGACCTCGTAGCAGATTTTTGCGTCGATCTTGTCCGACTGGTCGCAACGCAGGAAGATGCCGCTGTTGGCCTCGTCGTCGACCCAGAACTCGGCGCGAATCTGGAAATCCTTGTACGCCGTCTTGCTGACGAGATAAGCGATGTCCTTGCCGTCGAGCTTGTCGACGGTCAGGAGGCCGTCCTTGAATGTCCAGTTGGCCTTGCCGACCTCGCCCCATTCGCCCTTGCCGGCCTGATCCATCAGTGTGACCCAGCCGTCGTCGCCGAACGCGAGGCCGGCATATTGAACGAAGGCGGCGCCGATGAGCGCCGCAGCCGCGACTGTCGCGATTCGTTTCATGAGACGTCCTCCCTATCGTTTCTTCGTTGTGCGGCAACCTATCATCATCACGCGCGGCGTAAATACGTTTCCATGCTGCAATTGCGTCGAGGCGATGTTTGCCACCCTGCCTTGCACGTCTGGAATAAGGCGAGCTAGCATGGGTTCACGAGAGCGCAGACTCAAAGATCGATCATCGGGGAAGGAACATGACCAAGAACAACCGGCTCGTCCGCACGCTCGTCCTGCCGCTCGCATTCGCCGCGAGCTTGAGCATCGGCTCAGCCGCCGAGCTCAATCCCGCCGCCGTGATCTACAAGCTGCCGGACCAGATTCCGTGGAGCCCGGTCGACGCGCGCGGCGCACAGAATGCCGTCGTGGTCGGCGACCCCAACAAGCCCGGCTTCTACATGGTCTACACCAAATGGACCAAGGGCAATCATTTCAGCCGCCCGCACTTCCATCCCAACGATCGCTACATCGTCGTGCTGCAGGGAACCTGGTGGGTCGGCTCGGGCCCCAAATTCGATCCCGAGCACGGCACCGTGCCGATGCCGGCTGGCAGCTTTGTCACCCATTTCGGCAAGCAGGTGCATTGGGACGGCGCCAAGGACGAGGATGCCGTGCTGCTGATCATGGGCGAGGGACCGGCGACATCGACGCTGGTCGCGGAGGAGAAGTAGCAGCGCGGTGCGCCCACACAGTTCACCTCCCCGCTTGCGGGGAAGGTGCCGGGAGGAGACATTGCGACCAGCAGATTTCCAGATGATGCCCCCAGCCCACCCACGCAAGCGGGGGGAGGGAGCGCATTTCCCGTGCTGTTCCAGTTTGATCGGGTCTAATTCCGCTGCGCGCTAAAAGGCGCTTCGCCAGAGTCGGGGCCGACAAGCGCGGCACCGGAACCTTTTGCCTCACAGCCGATTATCGAACGGGATGTCCGCGGGATGGCCCAACGCCGAGCGGCGGGCACCGTTCCCGGAAATTTCCTGGCGCGGTGAGCAGCCAAAGCGGCGATGCTTGTAGGAGTCTGGGGACATGTTGACGAGTAACCTTCCCAAGAGTGACCGAACGCAGGCGCACAAAAACGCGATCAAGCCGCTGGCCGGCCAGCGAATCCTTCTGGCCGAGGACGAAGGGCTCATTGCGATCGAACTGGAACGGATGCTGGAGAATTTTGGTTGCGACCTGGTCGGTCCGCTGTCGAGCGTCGATCAGGTGCTGGAAGCCGCCCAGCGCGGAAGCTTCGATGGTGCAATCCTCGACGTCAACCTGCGCGGCCGGCAGATTTTCGAGATCATGCCGAAGCTGCAAGAGCTCGGAATGCGGATCATCATCGCGTCGGGCTACGGGGACGTGACGCTTTTTCCGGCGCAATTCCGTGCAATGCCGCGTCTCGCCAAACCGTTCGACGAAGGCGAGCTGCGGCAGATCTGTGAAACGGTCTTCGGGAATCCGGCTATGCAGTAGCGGTTCCGGATGCGGCCGCTCATGCTGCGACGCGACCGCCCACCGGAAACGAAATCGTCCAGCGCACGCCGGCCGAATCGAAATCGACCCTGGTCTTGCCATCGAGATCATAGCTGATCACGCGATCGATCAATTTTGTGCCGAAGCCCGCCGACGCTCCGGCCTCGAGCTTCGGTCCGCCACGCTCCTGCCAGACCAATTCGACCGACTTGTCGCTGCCGCCGCTCACCTGCCAGCTAATTTCGATGTTGCCGCGTCGCGTCGACAACGCGCCGTATTTGGCGGCATTGGTGGTCATCTCGTGCAGCACCATCGACAGCGGCACCACGGCGCGGGTCGGCAGCAGGATCGCCGGTCCGAGGATGCTCACGCGCGAGTCGTCCGGCGAGCGATAAGGCGCCAGCACCGCGGCAACAAGCTCGCTCAGGCCCACGCCGATCCAGCGCGTCTCAGTCAGAATGTCGTGCGCGGTCGCCAGCGCCTTGAGGCGTCCGCTGAACGCGTCGGCGAAGTTTTCGAGCGAGCCTGACGAACGCATGGTCTGCGATGCCACCGACTGAACGATCGCTAGGATGTTCTTCACGCGATGATTGAGCTCGGCGACCATCATGGTCTGCTGCTCTTCGGCGCGCTTGCGCTCGGTCATGTCGGTCAGCGTCACAATCGAGCCGACACTGACCCTGTTGTCGTCGACCAGCGGCCCGGCGCTGAGCAGGTAGGTGGATTGGGCGTTGCATTCGCCGCGCAGCTTCACTTCGACGCCGTGAAACGGCCTGGTCGCCAAAATGGTATCGATGCTGCCGGTGGAAAACCGCGCCAGCGTTGCCGACCCCTCGGCGTTCTGCGCTTCGAGCGGGAACGCCGCGGAAAACGTGCAGCCGACCGGCGGCCGCTCGGCAAGCTGCTCGGCCCGCCAGCTGGCGTGGGTGATGTGGCCGCCCGGCGACAGCACGACGATGGCCTCGGTCGCCTGTTCGAGAACGGAGCGCGCGAAGCGCTCGGCGGCGGCGAGTTGTTCGGCGCGGCGATGGATCGAAAGATCGGTCAGCCGGACCAGTATCGCCGTGGTGCTGCCGATCGCGATCGGCCGCGACCAGACTGCAACCGGCATGGCGTCATCGCCGTTGCGCAACAGTCTCGCCTCCGCCGTGACATCCGGAGTGAGATTCGGCGGCTCACCTTCGAAGAGTGAAGCCAGGTGGCGGCCGACGAGATGCGCGGACGGAGATCCGGTCAGCTCGCAGAGCCTGTCATTGACATAGAGGATGACGCCGTCCGGACCGGCGGTCAGCGCGCCGTCGCTCATGCGCTCGACCAGGACGCGATAAGGCTCCTCCGCGCCGTGCAGCAGAATGACTTCCGGACCTTCCAGGTCCCGCATCACCACGACGGCGTCGACATCGCCCTGGTGGATGGCCTGAACGGTTTCATCGGCGTCTCTGAACAGGGGCAACTCGGGGTCGCGGTCGGGCTCGGGCATGATTCATACTCGGGACATGGGGGGCCCTGCTCAATTCGGCCGGATGTCGAGGCCGACCAGCACCTTGTCGGTATTTGAGAGATCACCGATGATTCGCTTGAGCGGCTCCGGCAACTGGCGGATCAACGTCGGAATGGCAACGATCTGATGCCGCATGGCGAGCGCCGGATCCTTCATGAGGTCGATGATTTCGATCTCATAGCGACCGGGCAGATGCTGCTCGCAGATCTTCTTCAGATTGGCGACGGCGGCGATCGATTTCGGCGTCTGACCCGCCACATAGAGCCGAAGGTTGTACCCGTCTTGCTCGGTCATGCGCTGTCCAATCACTTCTTCGGCTTAGTGGCGGGCTTTGGCGCCGGCGCGTCCTGCCTTGCTCCGGCCTGGCGGCTCTTTTCCATGGCAACGCGGTCGATCGCCAGTTGATCCTCGCGCGCAATACCTTCGCGGTTGAGAAGGGCGACCTCCGCCTCTTCGCCGGCCAGTTGGGTCCGCAGGATTTCGATCTGGGCGGTTATCTCGCGCCGCTTCTGCTCCAGTTCGCGGCTGCGCCGCTCCATGTCCTGTTCGCGGGCGAGGGCTGTGGCCCTGTCCTTGGCCTCCTGGGCAAGCCGCGCCGAACCGGTCAGCACGCCCTCCGGCCCCACATAGGCCGGGCGCAGCGTGATGCCGCCGGACGACATCACAAATTCGCGGACTTGATTGGAATGGGCCATGCCGCGCGACTTCAGAAGGTAGAGCTGACGGTTATGCTCGCCGTCGCTCTCCCGGTTGTTGAGCAACATCCATGTATCCATCAGCGAGGAGATCTGGATCTCGGTCGTGGCATTCTCGCCCGCAGCGACGCCGAGATTGGTGAACAGCGCCGTAATGCCGCGGTTCTTCAGGAAGTCGACCAGCCGAAGCACCATCGTATGCACGTCGCCGGCCGCGCCGCCGCCCAGCAACGCCGACATCGGATCGATGACGACGGCAGCCGGCTCGAAATCGGTCACGTCACGGTACATGGCTGCGAGGTGGGTTTCGAGACCGAACAGGCTCGGCCGCCGCGCGCTGAACTGCAGCAGCTTGTTGTCGCCCCATTTTCGCAGGTCGATGCCGATCGAACGCATGTTGCGGATGATCTGACTCGGCGATTCCTCCATCGCGAAATAGATGCAGCGACGACCCGAAGCGCAGGTCGCATCGACAAAATGGGCGGCCACCGTCGATTTACCGGTACCGGCCATGCCGGACACCAGGATGCTGGAGCCTTTGTAGTAGCCCTTGCCCTCCAACATCTGGTCAAGATCGGGAATGCCGCTCGTCAGCCGCTCGGTCGACGCCTCGTGCGTGAGGCCGCTCGACGTGATCGGCATCACGGTAATGCCCTGCTCGTCAATGATGAACGGGTATTCGTTGGTGCCGTGGGCCGAACCGCGATATTTGACGATGCGCAGGCGGCGCGTCGAAAGCTGATCGTGGACGCGGTTGTCGAGCAGGATCACGCAGTCGGCGACGTATTCTTCCAATCCATAACGGGTCAGTGTGCCCTCGCCGCGCTCGCCGGTGATGACCGCGGTGACGCCCTTCGCTTTGAGCCACTCGAACAGCCGGCGCAATTCCGAGCGAAGCAGCTGTTCGTTTTCCAGGCCGCTGAACAGCGCCTCGATGGTGTCGACGACGACGCGCTTGGCGCCGATCTGGTCGATGGCAAAGCCGAGGCGGATGAAAAGACCTTCGAGATCGTATTCGCCCGACTCGGCGATCTTGCTGCGCTCGATCTCGACGTGGTCGATGGCGAGCTTCTTCTCGGCGATCAGCTTCTGAATGTCGTAGCTGAGCGAACCGACGTTCTTGATGAGGTCCTCGGGCTGCTCCTCGAAGGCAATGAAGACGCCGGGTTCGTCGTATTGGACCGCACCGTTATAAAGGAAGGTCATTCCGAACAGGGTCTTGCCGCAGCCGGCCGAGCCGCAAAGAAGCGTCGGCCGGCCCTGCGGGAGGCCGCCTCGAGCCACCTCATCAAGGCCGTGAATGCCGGTCGGCGATTTGCCTACGCTGGGCAAGGCGCCCCCTTTTGCGCGCGTCTTGCCCGCCACGGAAATAACCGCCATGAAAATCGCCCCTCCAGCTCCAATGGCACGCGCGTGGCGGAGCCCGGCCAGCGCCTGCCGCATTGGCCCTGGAAGGTGAACCCGCCCAGCGCCAGATGGTTCCATTGTTCACCTTTGAATGGCTCCATTGCCGTGGGAGAGCCACAGGCGAGATCAGGGAGGCCGATCGCGGGCAGATCGCGCGACTTCAGGCGCGGGCGCGATTCTGTGATGCCGCCTCCGGCTGCAGCGGCGGCGAGGCAGCCAAGGCTTGCGGCTTCAACAGGTGCGCGAGGTCCGCGGCCGGCAGCGGTTTCGAGAACAAAAACCCCTGCATCTCGTCGCAGGCATGGCTGCGCAGGAACGCCTCCTGCTCGGCGTTCTCGACCCCCTCGGCGACCACCGTCATGCCGAGCGCCTTGCCCATGTTGATGATCGCCTGCGCGATCGCCTGATCCTCGCTGTCGTCATGCAGGTCGCGCACGAAGGAGCGGTCGATCTTGATGGTGTCGATCGGAAAGTGCTTCATCAGCGACATCGACGAGTAGCCGGTGCCGAAATCGTCGATCGCAAGGCGAATGCCGCGGCTCTGGATCGCGGTGAGCACCTTGACCGCCCGTGCCACATTGCCCATCACCATGCTTTCGGTGACCTCGAGCTGCAACAGCGTCGGCGACATGCCGCTCGCGACCAATGCCTCGTCGACATCCTGCAGAAGTTGGTCGTCGGCGAACTGCCGCGGCGAGAGATTGACCGCCATCGAGACCGGCCGCAAGCCGCGGCGCTGCCACGCCATGTTCTGGGCGCAGGCTTCCCGGAGCACCCAGCGGCCGATCGGCACGATCAGCCCGGTCTCCTCGGCGAGTGGAATGAATTTCAGTGGTGGCACCATGCCGAGTTCGGGATGGGTCCAGCGCAACAGCGCTTCCACGCCCGTGATCTGCCGGCTCGCCATGTCGACCTTTGGCTGATAATGCAGCGAGAACTGCTCGCGCTCCACCGCGCGGCGCAGCGCCGTCTCCAGCGTCAGGCGCTCGATCGACTGGGTCTTGACCTCCTTGGAGAAGAAGCGGAAGGCGTTCTTGCCGTCGTCCTTGGCAAGATACATCGCCATGTCGGCATTCTTGGTCAGCGCCTGCGCGTCGGTGCCGTTCGACGGATACATCGCGATCCCGATCGAGGCCGTGGTATGGCACTCATGGCCGTTCAGGAGCACCGGCCGGCCGAGCTCGGCGAGCAGGCTCGCGGCGATCCCCTCGACATCGGCGACGTCGCCGCACTCTTCCAGAAGCACGACGAATTCGTCGCCGCCGAGCCGGGCCACGACGTCGCTCGCGCGCAGCACGGCGCGCAGCCGCTTGGCCACCTCCACCAGAAGCGCGTCGCCGGCATCATGGCCGAGCGAATCGTTGATGACCTTGAAGCGATCGAGATCGATGAACAGCAGCGCGAACTGCCGCTCGTGCCGGGACGCCACCTCGATCGCGTGGCGCAGCATCTCGTTGAACATTTCCCGGTTGGGAAGATTGGTCAGGCTATCATGGGAGGCGAGATATTCGATGCGCTCATCCGCCTTGCTCTTGTCGTCGGCGCGGTCGAAGTTCTCCAGCGCGAAGGACACGTTGTCGGCGAGCCGCTGCAGCAGTTCGGCGAACTCCGGGGTGAAGATCCCCTTCTCGGCGGCGACGAACAGCATGATGCCCAGAACCTGGCCATTCACGAGCAGCGGAAACGCTGCGCCGGAGTTGGCGCCGTCATCCCGGACGCGGGCATGCAACGACTGCATGCTTTGGTCGGCAAGATAATCGTTGCTGATGCACGCCTGCCCGGAGCGGAACGCCCGACCGCTGAGACCACGTCCCCCCGGATGGGCCTCGTTGGTGGAAAGCCTCACCTTGAGAGAGGCATCCGCGGCGGCCCCGCCGGCGGCGACGCTGTCGAGAAAATCGCTGCCAGGCCTTGCCAACGCGATCACGATCGAGGTGAATTTCCCTCCGCTTGCGGCCCCCTGGCAAACCAGCTTGAACATCTCCTCGCGCGATTTGGCACGCAGGATCGCCTCGTTGGTCGCGGACAGCGCGGCGAACATTCGCGCCAGCCGCTCCTTTTGTTCGTCGGCCTTCGACTTCTCCTCGGCACGATCGAAATTGTCGAGCGCAAAGGAGACGTTTTCGGCGAGGCGCTGCAACAGCCCGATCAATTCCGGGCTGAACACGTTGAGCTCGTGCGACAAAAACCTGAGCGCGCCGATGGCTTGGCCGTCCTTCAAGAGCGGGAAGGAGGCACCGGAGCGGACCCCCTGTCGGCGGGCCAAGTCGAGCAATGGTCCGATCTTGCCGAAGTCCTGCAGATAATCGTTGGAGATGCAGGGCCGCAGCGTGCGGACCGCGGTTCCGGTGATGCCGCGTCCTTCGGGCACTTCCGCACTGGCTGATAGCCGCGTCCGCCTGGACTGGTCGCTGCGGGGACCTGCGGACGTGACGATCTCCAAGAATTCTTCGCCGGGCTTCTTCAGGACCACGGCAGTCGAGGTGAAGTCGCCGCCGACCACCGCCGCCTCGCACACCAGCTTGAACAGCTCGGCGCGCGATTTCGCGCGCATGATCGCCTCGTTGGTGGCGCTGAGCGCCGCAAACATCCGCGCCAGCCGCTCCTGCTGGCGGTCGGCGCTGGCCTTCTCCTCGGCGCGGTCGAAATTGTCGAGCGCGAACGAGACATTGTCCGCAAGGCGCTTCAACAGCCCGATCAATTCCGAACTAAACGTATTCACCTCGTTGGACAGAAACACGAGGACTCCGATCGCCTGCCCGCCCTGCAGCAGCGGAAATGCGGCGGCCGATCGATTCTTGCCCTCGACATCCTTGTAGAAATGCCAGTTTTTGCCGAACTCGGCGATGTAGTCGTTCGAAATGCGCGGCTGCTGTGTCCGGAATGCGATTCCCGTGATGCCCTGCCCTTCGGGACGCGCCACGTCGGTCGACACGCGGATCTGCTGCACCCGGTCGCGATCGCGGCCGGCGGAGGCGACATGTTCGAGGAAATCGGCGCCGGGCCGTTGCAGCGAGATGGTGGTGGAGGTGAAGTCGCCGCCGACCACGGCCGCTTCGCAAACGAGCTCGAACAGTTCGGCACGCGACGAGGCGCGCATGATGGCTTCATTGGTCGCGGACAGCGCCGCGAACATGCGCGCCAGCCGCTGCTTCTGCTGGTCGGCCTTGGCCTTCTCCTCGGCACGGTCGAAATTGACCAGCGCGAAGGAGACGTTCTCCGCAAGGCGCTCCAACAGAGCGATCAGCTCGCGGCTGAACACGTCGACCTCGCCCGACAGGAAGCGCAGCACGCCGATCGTGTTGCCGTTCTTCATCAGCGGCAACGCGGCGCCGGAGCGGATTCCCGCCTCCTCGGCGGCCTTGAACAGGGGACCCGAATTGCCGAAGTCGCGCTGATAATCGTTGCTGATGCAGGGTTGCAGCGAGCGCAGGGCCCGCCCCGCAAAGCCTCGACCTTCGGGCAGTTCCTCGAGGGCCGACAATCGGACCGTCATGGCCCGTTCGCGGTCGGGGCCGGCGGACGCGACATTTTCCAGGAAAAACGAATCGTCGCGCAGCAGCGCGATTGCGGTGGACGAGAAATCGCCGCCGACCACGGCCGCCTCGCACACCAGGTCAAACAGCTCCTGCCGCGAGCGCGCGCGCATGATCGCTTCGTTGGTCGCGCCGAGTGCCGCGAACATCCGAATCAGACGCTCCTTCTCGCGATCGGCCTTGGCTTTCTCCTCGGCGCGGTCGAAATTCTCCAACGCAAAGCCGACATTCTCGGCCAGCCGCTGCAGCAGCTTGATCAATTCGGGGCCGAAGGCGTCGAGCTCGCTCGACAGGAACACCAGCGCGCCGATTGCCTCGCCGTTTTTCAGGAGCGGCAGCGCCGCCCCCGATCGCGTTCCGCTGTCGCGGACGACCTTGGAGAAGTGCCCTGCTTCACCGAAAGTGGCCACGTAGTCGTTGCTGACGCAGGGCTGTCGCGAACGGAACGCACGTCCAGTGAGGCCCTGGCCTTCGGGAAGTTCCGCACGCGCAGACAAACGAACCCGCATCGCGCGCGCCCGATCGGGACCGGCGGATGCGACATTCTCCAGAAGATCGGCGCCCGGCCTCTGCAGCGCGACCGCTGTCGAGGTGAAGTCGCCGCCGAGGACGGCCGCTTCGCAGACAAGCTCGAACAGCTCGGCGCGCGACTTCGCGCGCATGATCGCCTCGTTGGTCGCCGACAGCGCGGCGAACATCCGCGCCAGCCGCTCTTCCTCCCGGGCAATGCGGGCCCGTTCCTCCTCGCGCGCGAAATTGTCGAGCGCGAAGGAGACGTTCTCGGCCATGCGCTGCAGCAGTGACACCAGGTGCTCGGTGAGCGAACCGGCGTCCCGCCGCGTGACCAGCAGCACGCCGACGCGTTCGCCGCGGCAGACCAGCGGCAGCGCCGCGGCGGCGCGAACTTGCGCCTTCGCCGCGCCCGCGCGCCAGGCGAGCGAGCTCGCGTCGTTGAGGTAATCGTTGATGATACAGGGCTTCTGGTCGCGAAAGGCGCGCCCGCAGACGCCCTCGCCCTCCGGGGTGCCGGCAAGAATCGAAATATCGACGCTGCGCAGCCGCGGAACGTCCTCGCCGAATCCGGCGGCGAAGCAGAGCAGGCCGGTGGCCGGCTCCAGCAAAAAGACGGATGTCGCTAGGAAGTCGCCGCTGGAGAAGGCGGCTTCGCACACCTTGACGTACAATTCGTCCGGCGATTTGGCGTACAGGATCGCTTCGTTGGTCGCACTCAGCGCCGCGAACGTCCGTGCGAGATTGGTCTCCAAGATCCTCGAGCTCCCGGCGGCATTCTTGCCATTTTCCCGGCCAAATCATGCGGGAGCGACGCCTAAACGGACGTTAGGGAGGGTCCTAAACCATGATTCAAAGTAAATGGCAGGCGAAGAATTTGACCGCGGAAACCGAAAATTAATCCTGCCGTCGAGGTCGCATCACCGGGTCCCTAAAATTCTGCAAGCCTGCGCAGCCCATTGAGCTTGTTGCCATCAAGGCCGCGCTTTGCAACCATGGTTAACGTTCAAGCAACAGCCGCTTCCCGCGCGGACCATCCGAGGAAACCCATGCCGATCGTCAAGGCCGATCGCCTCACGCGCATCGGCATTGCACTGCTGAGGGCCGCCGGCGCATCGGACGAGGAGGCGAGCGCGGTAGCCACCGGCTGCGTCGACGCCAACCTCGCCGGCCATGATTCCCACGGCGTTATCGCAATTCCGACCTATATCGACCGCATCAAAGCCGGCCACATCGTGCCCGGAGCGCGATGGGAGGTCGTGCAGGAATCGCCGACCACGACGGTGATCGATGGTCACTGGGGGTTCGGCTTCCACGTCAATGCGAAAGCGATGGCGTTGACGATCGAGAAAGCGAAAGCCGCCAATGTCGCGGCCTGCACCGTATTCCGGCAAAGCCATGTCGGGCGGCTCGCGGCCTATCCGCTGATGGCAGCGCGTGAAGGGATGATCGGGCTCGCCACCGCCGATTCCGGCCGCTCGCCAAAGCACGTCGCGCCGTTCGGCGGAAGAGAGGCGCGGCTCGGCACCAATCCGATCGCGATCGCGGTGCCCTCCGATCTCGAGGCGCCGTTCTATCTCGACATGGCGACCTCGGCGGTCGCCGCGGGAAAGATCCAGCTCGCGGTCGCGCGCGGCGAAAGCATCCCGGAAGGCTGGATCATCGACGCCGAGGGTCGCGCCACCACCGACCCCCGAGATTATCGCAAGGGCGGCGCGCTGCTGCCGCTCGGCGGCAGCGAGGGCTACAAAGGCAGCGGGCTGGCCGCCATGGTCGAGATCTTGTGCGGGCTGCTGACGGGCCTGGGCTTCGGCGTCGAGCCGACGGGCCGGCACAATGACGGGTGCTTCATGGCCGTGTTCAACGTCGCGGCGTTCCGCCCGCTCGCTGATTTCAAGCGCGAGGTCAAAGACTTCGCGCGCTATCTGAAATCCACCCCGATGTCGGAAGGATCGCGCGGCGTATTCTATCCCGGCGAGCCCGAATATCTGCGCGAGCAGCAGCGCCGGCGCGACGGCCTAAAGATCGAGGACGCCACCTGGGAGAAGTTTCGCATGCTCGCGGCCGAGTACGAACTCGCGGCCGAGCTCGGTCTTGCGTAACGGGAGGACAGCATGACACGGCAAATGGCATTGGTCGGCTTCCTGCAGGCGCAAAACTGCAGCAACCTGCCGAGCTCGTGGCGGCATCCGGACTCGCGCGATGATTCAATGTCGGCGGATTACTACCAGGAGATCGCCCGCATCCTCGAAGCCGGCAAGTTTCACATGGCGTTCTTCGACGATCGCCTGGCGATGCCGGACCGCTACGGCAACGATCACGCCCACACGGTGGAATATGGCATCCGCTGCGTGAAGATGGATCCGATCATCGTGCTGACCACGATGGGCATGGTCACCGACAGGCTCGGGCTCGCCTCGACCTGCTCGACCACCTATTTCGAGCCGTTCGACGTGGCGCGGCGCTTTGCCACGCTCGACCTCATGACCGGCGGCCGCGCCGCCTGGAACGTCGTGACCTCGGTCAATGACGGCGAAGCGCTCAACATGGGCAAGGACAGCCACCTCGAGCATGACCTGCGCTACGACCGCGCCGACGAGTTCATGGAGGTCGTGCTCGGCCACTGGGACAGCTGGGATGACGGCGCCGTCATCATCGACAAGCATAGCGGGCGGTTTGCCGATCCGAGCAAGGTCAAGCGGCTCGACCACACCGGCGCGTTCTTCAAGTCGCGCGGGCCATTCACGGTGCCGCGCTCGCCGCAGGGCCATCCCGTGGTGATCCAGGCCGGCGCCTCCGGCCGCGGCCAGCGCTTCGCCGGACGCTGGGGCGAGGTGATCTTTACCGCGGCGCGCAATCTTGCGAACGCAAAGCAGGGTTACGACGCGATCCGCAACGAGGCGGCCAAGGCCGGACGCGATCCCGAGCAGATGTTCCTCTGCAACCTGGTGACGCCGGTTTGTGGCGCGACCAAAACGGAAGCCGAGGACAGGATGGCGCTGATCGAGAAACTGCCGCTCGAGATCGATGCGCTGTCGCTGCTCGCAGAGGGGCTGAATTTCGATTTCGCGGCAAAGGGCATCGACGAGCCGCTGACCACCGAAGAGCTCAAGGGCATGCAGGGCATGCTCGGCATCCGCGACGGCGTGCTGCGCACCTCCGGCAAGACCAATCCGTCGACGCGCGATTTCATCACCTTCTCCGGCCGCGGCCAGACCCAGGACGCGATCGTGGGCGGCCCGAAGGAGATCGCCGACAAGCTCGAAGAGATGTTCGTCGGCCGCGGCAGCGACGGTTTTGTCGTCGCCGCCACTTATGTGCCGGGCTCCTATGCCGATTTCGTCCGCCATGTCGTGCCGGAATTGCAGCGTCGGGGGCTGTTTCACAGCGATTATGCCGGTAAGACCTTGCGCGAGAATCTGGGGCTGAAGCGGCCGCCGGTCGGCGGTTGGAAGACGCACGCGCGGGCAGCAGCCGAATAAGGGGAGAAAGCATGCGCTGGCTAAAATTCACCGCGGACGGAAAGACCTCCTGGGGCGTCGTCGAGGGCGATCGTGTCGTCGCCGTCGATGGCGACCCGTTCAGTGACCACAAGCGCATCGCGCGGTCACATGCACTCAACGACGTCAAGATCGAGCTGCCGCTGGTGCCGCGCACCTTCTATTGCGTCGGGCTGAACTACCTGAAGCATCTCAAGGAAGCCGCCGACCGGCGCGGCGAAGTGCCGGCGGTGCCCGACCGGCCCGAGGTCGGCTATCGCGCCCAGAACGCGCTGATCGCCCATGACGAGGATGTCGTGATTCCGGCCAGCGCGACCGAGAAGATCCACTACGAGGGCGAGCTGGTCGTCGTCATCGGCAAGACGGCGAAGCACCTGACGCCGGCGAACGCGATGGATTGCGTGTTCGGCTACACCATCGGCAACGACGTCTCCGAACGCACCTGGCAGAAGGCCGATCGCGGCCTGTGGCGATCCAAGAACGCCGACACCTTCAAGCCGATGGGGCCCTGGATCGAGACCTCGGCCGATCTCGCTTCGATGGAGACCATCATCCGCGTCAACGGCAAGGAAACCTACCGCTTCCGGACCAACGACATGATTTTTGGCGTCGTGTCGTTCCTGGTCGAGATGTCGAAATATTTCACGCTGTGGCCCGGCGACGTGGTCTGGATGGGCACCGACGGCACCTCGCCTGATCTCAAGCACGGCGACGTCGTCGAGATCGAGATCACCGGAATCGGGGTCTTGCGCAACCGGTTCGTGCGAGAAAAAGCATAGGGTAGGCAAAGGCGCACTTGCGCCGTGCCCACCATCTCGCCGCAGACAATCATGTTCACGAATAGTGGGCGAAGTCGGGTTAGCCCACCTGACGATCCTGCCGCTACACCGGCGCGGTCAGCGCCTCGGCGATCGCCCGCACTGGCGTCTTGTGCTTGGTGGAAACGAAATCCTCGAACTCCACGGGCCCGAATTCCTTGCCTTCACCATCGGTGATCTTGACCTGCCAGCCTTCGCTGGCCCAGACCCGCGCGTTGGCGAGCACGATGTAGGCACTGCTTCTCTCGCGGGTGAAGATTTGGTTGTCGCGTTCTGCGACCATTTTGTACGCCAAGGCCGTTCCCTCTCACGCTGGTGGCGAAAGACGCGGGACCTTGGCCGGACGACTTGGCCTCAATTCGGCCACGGCGTGACAATTCGGAGGCGGCCAACAGCCACAAAGTTGACCCAATTGGGGGAACAAGTCGTGCGTATGCCGTATTTACGCCCCGATCGCGTTGCGCGCGATCACGTCGCGATAGAACGATGCGCTTAGCTTTGGTGTGCGCGCCTGGGTCTCGAAATCGACCCGGTACAACCCAAAACGCTTCTCATAGCCAAAGATCCACTCGAAATTGTCCATCAGGCTCCACAGGAAATAGCCGCGCACGGGCACGCCGTCGGTGATCGCGCGCTGCAGCTGCGTCAGGTAATTGCGCAGGAACATGATGCGGTCGAGATCATAGACCTGACCGTCGGGATGGAGCTTGTCGATGCCCGAGGTGCCATTCTCGGTGATGTAGATCGTGTCGACATTCCAGATTTCCGCGGCGAGCCGCGGCGCCCAGTACATCGTCTCCGGGGCGATCCGCAGCCAGTCCGAACTCATGTGCGGAAAGGACGAGGGAATCGGCAGAACGGAAAAGCCCGGCGGACGATCGGAGGCAACGATGTAATAGCCCGGCGCATAGATGTTGAGGCCGAGGAAGTCGTTCGGCGAGGAGATGATCTTCAATTCGTCGGGCGTGAATTTCGGCGCGTTGGCGCCGGCATAGTTCAGGAAGCCCTCGGTATACTGGCCCGTGAGGATCACGTTCAGAAAGCCCGCGTTCAGCTCGCGCGTCGCCACGGCAGCGGCTTCGATATTGGCGGGCGTGTCGATCGCCGGCAGGCATGTGGAGATGTTTTCGGCCACGCCGACCCGGGTGCCCACGCGGCCATGGGCGCGGATCGCCTGCACGGCGAGGCCATGCGCGAGCGCGACGTGGTGGCGGGCCTGGTTGACCTGCGCATCCGGCAGCTTGAGGCCTGGCGCGTCGATGCCGAGCCCATAGCCGAAAGGCACGAACCTGCCGCATTCGTTCACGGTGAAGAACGACTTGACGCGATCGCTGAGGCGGGTGGCGACATGGCCGGCATAGTCGCCGAATGCGCGCGACGTCTCGCTCGACAGCCATCCCCCGCCACGATCCTGCAGCGCCTGCGGCAGGTCCCAGTGATAGAGCGTGGCGTAGGGCTCGATGCCGCTCCTGAGCAGTTCGTCCACAAGGCGATCGTAGAAATCGAGTCCCTTCGGATTGGGTGTGCCGGTCCCGTCCGGAAACACCCGCGGCCACGCGATGGAAAAGCGGTAGGCCTTGGCGCCGAGTTCGCGGATCAGGCCGACATCATCCTTGTAGCGGTGGTAGTGGTCGCAGGCCACATCGCCATTGCTGCGGTCGCCGATATTGCCCTCGGCATGCGCGAAGGTGTCCCAGATCGAAGGCCCGCGACCGTCCTCACTGGCGGCGCCTTCGATCTGATAGGCCGAGGTCGCGGTGCCCCAGAGAAAATCCTTCGGGAAGCTCGCGGGCGCGTAGGGGCCGGGTCTTGCCGCGCCGCCTCGCGATCTTGCGAGCGTGGCGAGAGCGAGGGCGGACAGGCCCGCTAGCTTCGCAAAATGCCGTCGCGAGACCTTGAACATCGGATGCCCCCAGTGCGCTTCGCCCTTGGCTCAATACGTCAATAGGAATCGATCTGATAGGCCGAAATCCTGTCGATCTCGAATTCGACCACGTCAGGCGATTCGCCGTCGACGAAGCCGACGCCGCCGAAATATTTCGCACCCATGGCCAGATTGACGATCATATACATCGGGTCGGAAAAATCGTCGGGCACCTTGATGTCCGCCACCGGCCGGCGGTCGATGAAATAGACCAGGCGATCCCTGAGCCACAGCGCCCCATAATCGTGGAAGGCGGTCGCGGCATCCGGCAGCAGGAAATCGAAGCCGCAATGTTGCACGACACCGGACGGGATGCGCCAATGCGTGGTCATAACGAGGTCGCCGCGCTGCTTGCCGCGCCCTTCCAAGATGTCGATTTCGGGCGGCCAGCCGCCATTATCGGCCAGCATCCAGAACGCCGGCCAGACCCCGGTCCCGACCGGCAGCTTCGAGCGGATTTCGAAATAACCGTATTTCTGCGCAAACGAACCCTGGGTCGTGAGGATCCCCGAAACATATTCGTTGTTGAACAGCACGTCCTTCAGCGACACGGGTATGCGGCTCGCCATGATCGAGAGCACGCCGTTGCGGACCTTGAACGGGTCGAGACCGAGCGCGACGGTGCCGCGCCCCTGATATTTCGGATCGACATAGATCTGCTGCTCGCCGTTCCAGGCATCCTTGCGCTTGGCGTCGGAACCGTTACCGCCCCAGTACTGCGCCTCCGGCCAGGCGGCACCGCCCGCATAATGCGGCACCCACAGCCCGCTCGATAACGGATGAGCGTCGAAATCATCATGAAAGGTCCGGTGCAGGGTCACGCGGATGAGGCTCGTGGGATCAAGCTGGTCGAGGCGGCGGCACTGCTCGCCGGGCGCGTCGTTCGCAATCTGCAGCGACATCTCCTGCGGGGCGGTCTCGACATTGGCCTGGGCCAATGCCGATTCGACGCCGCCCGCAGATGTGACGACGAGTATGGTGGCGAAGCCGATCGCAGCCGTGATTTTCCGCGTCATCTCGATGGTCCAGTTGAAGCCTCTGGCGCTCAAGCTGCCGCTGTCTGGCAGCCAAGGTTGGCGCGATTATGCCGGCCGCGAGTGACGCGCGACGGGATTCCGGCGCTGATCACGATGTTCTTATTCCGCCCTGATGCCGGCATCTTGGATAACTTTGCGCCACCGCGCTTCCTCGCCGCGAAAATAACGTTCGAGTTCCTCAGGCTGACCAGCGACCATCACGAGCCCTTCATTGACAGCGAGCTTCTTGAACGCCTCGGCCTGCACGGCAACCGCCGCCGACTTGTTCAGCCGTGCGATGATCTCGGGCGGGGTCTTCGCCGGCGCAAACAGCCCGTACCAGCTCTCGGCCGAATAGCCGGGGACGCCCGCCTCGGCGACCGTCGGCAGATTCGGAAGGGCCGGCGAGCGCTCCGCCGAGGTCACCGCGAGCGCGCGCAACTGGCCGGCCTCGACCAGGGCGGCGCAGCTTGCCACCGTGGTGAACATCACCTGGATCTGGCCACCGATCAGGTCGGTGATGGCGGGCGCCGCGCCCTTATAGGGCACGGTGGTCAGATTGACTTTGGCCATGCTCTTGAACAGCTCGCCCGCGAGATGCGCCGACGTGCCGGTGCCATAGGTGCCGTAGGTGAGCTTGTCGGGCTCCGCCCTCGCCGCGGCGATCAGGTCCGCGATCGAATGAATGTTCGATTTCGGATTCACCACGACGATGTTGAAGGAACGTGCGATCAGCGCGACCGGCGCGAGATCGCGATCCTGGTCGTAGGACAGTTTCGCGTACAGGCTCGGATTGACGGCGTTGGCGAACGTGCCCATCAGCAGCGTGTAGCCGTCGCCTTCGCTTGCCGCGACCGCCTGCGTCCCGACAATGGTCCCTGCCCCCGGCTTGTTCTCGACGATCACGGACGCGTCGAGGTCTTTGGCCATCTCCTGCGCCAGTGTCCGCCCCACCACGTCGGTGCCGCCGCCGGGCGAAAACGGCACCACGATCTTCACGACCCGCTCGGGATAGAGCGCCGCGGCGGGATCGACGGAGAGCGCGAAACACACCGCGCTTGCTGCAAGCGCGAACGCCAAAGACCTGCGTTTGAGGGCTGGCCGGGATATCATGATGGACCCGAACAATGAGGCCTGCCGCTTGATAGCGCAGTGTCGGCGTCGTGTCACATGCGCCGCACGACGTACCGGCGCGCGCGGCTGGCGATAGACGCTGCGAGATGCAATCGCTAGCATCCCGTCTGCATAAAAACAAAACCCGAACGGGAGGACTCTCATGAAACGCGGGCTGGTCGCACTCGTGCTGCTGATCACGTCGCCGGCGTTGGCGCAGCAGGCGCCACCCAGCATTGCCTTCGACTCCGTCCCCAATCCGCTGCGCCTGCCGCACAACATGTATTTCGGCGAGGCCTCGGGCGTCGCGGTCAATTCCAAGGGACACGTCTTCGTGCTGTCGCGCGGCAACACTTCGGGGCCGGCCTATGCCGCGGCCGCCGCGCAACTTCTGGAGTTCGACGGCAAGGGCGCCTTCGTCGGCGAGATGGGCAAGAACCTCTATGCCTGGTCGTTCGCGCATACCGTGAAGGTCGACCGAGAGGACAACATCTGGGTCACCGACAAGGGCTCGGACATGGTGATCAAGTTCGATCCCGAAGGCCGCGTGCTGATGGTGTTCGGCCGCAAGCAGGAGGCCTCCGACGAGGACACGGCGCCGCTGAAACATCCAAAGCCGCCGCTGCCGGCGGAGGACGGTCGCTTCCGCCAGGTCACCGACGTCGCCTTCGACAAGAACGGCAACACCTTCATCAGCGACGGCTACATCAATTCGCGCGTCGCCAAGGTCGACAAGGACGGCAACTGGCTGAAATCCTGGGGCGACCGCGGCAAGGGACCGGGCCAGTTCAATACGCCGCACTCGATCGCAACCGACGCGGCCGGCAATGTCTATGTCGCCGACCGCGGCAATCACCGCATCCAGGTGTTCGACGGCGACGGCAAATTTTTGCGCCAGTTCACGATCGACGTCCCGGTGCCACCGGACGCCAAACCCGCGATCGGAAAGATCCCGGACGAGGCGATGGTCGCGGGCGGCACCTTCGCACCCGGCTCGCCCTGGGCGATCTGCATCACGCCGCCGCCGAACCAGGTGCTGTACTCGGCGGATGCGTGGCCCGGCCGCATCTACAAGCTCTCGCTCGACGGCAAGGTCTTGGGCATCCTCGGCCGGTCCGGCAAGCAGCTCAAACAGTTCGGCTGGATTCACGCCATGGCCTGTCCGTCGGAGAACGTGCTCTATGTCGCCGAGCTGTTGAACTGGCGGGTGCAGAAGCTGGTGTTGAAGCCGTAGGTCTTACCGCGAAGACGGTACGCTCCCTCCCCCGCTTGCGGGGAGGGAGCGCACCGCCGATGCTGCTTGAGTTCACTCCATCTCATGCCATCCCAGCTCACGAATACGGGTTGATCAGCTTCTGCTGCTCGGCGCTGTGCCGCACCAAGAGATCGATGAAGACCCTGACCTTGGCCGACAGATGATGGCGATGGAGATAGATGGCGTTCATGGCAAATTCGACCGGGCGATATTCCGGCAACAGCCGCACCAGCCTTCCGGCTTCGAGATCATCGTGCATCATGAAGCCCGGCGCGACGCAGACGCCGACACCCTGCAGCGCCGCGCGGTGCAGTGTCTCGGCGCTGTTGGTGATGAGATTGCCCGACACACGCACCGAGGCCGGCGTACCCTTGCGGTCGACGAAACGCCATTCATCGCCATATGGATAGTTGACATGGCGGATGCAGTTGCGCTCGGCGAGCTCCGCCAATTGCTCCGGCCGGCCATGCTTTGCAATGTAATCATGCGAGCAGCACAGCACGTGTCGCCAGGTCGCAAGGCTCCGTGCGATCAGGCTTGAATCGGGCGGCGGGACCATCCGAACCGCGATGTCGTAGCCCTCGTCGATCATGTCGATGTCCCGCTCCCCGATGGTCAGATCGACTTTGACATCGGGGTAGCTGTCGAGAAATGAGTTTACGACAGGCGCGAGAAACTGAACCATGACCGAGTGAGTATGGATCCGCAGCGTGCCGCGCGGCGTCGACTGCTGGGCGCCCGCGACCTCATCGGCCTGCTCGATATCGGCGAGGATCTGGATGCAGCGGTCGTAATAGGTCTTGCCGATCTCCGTCAGGCTGACCTTGCGCGTGGTGCGCTGGAGCAGCCGCGCGCCCAGCCGGTCCTCCAGCGCCTGCACATGGTTGCTGACCATGGTGGTGGACATGTTCAGCTTGCGGCCGGCGGCCGAAAAGCCGCCCGCGTCCACCACGCGGACGAACGCCGACATGCTGGTCAGGCGATCCATCGGAACCCTCCGATTATCAAGCTCTGGTGGACAATGATTTCCGCTTTAGCTGGATTATCACATCGTGGGTCACAGTGCATCTTGCTCTCATCAAACGGCGTCGTTCCCCGAGGACGCGCTTCGGACGCGGGAGGTTGCGATGTCAAACGTCACTTATGTCTCTGAGACCAAATCAGAAAATAGCCTTCGCCCGTCCCGCCAGGCGATCAAGCGGGCGGCGCTGGCGCTGGCCGTCGCGCTGGGCGTCGCCGGCGCCGCCGACCTCGGCTACGACTACCTCACCACCGGCCGCTACCTGGTCTCGACCGATGATGCCTATGTGAAGGCCGATTCGACGATCATCGCGCCAAAAGTCTCCGGCTACATGTCCGAGGTGCTGGTCGGCGACAACGAGAAGGTCAAGGCGGGCCAGCCGCTGGCCCGGATCGACGATCGCGATTTTCGCACCGCGTTGAACCAGGCCAAGGCCGATGTCGCGGCCTCCGAAGCCGCGGTGAAGAACCTCAACGCACAGATCGAACTGCAGCAGCCGCTGATTGCGCAGCAGGCCGCCGAGGTCGACGCGGCCGAGGCCAACCTCGATTTCGCGCAGCAGGAACGCACCCGTTACGACGAGTTGATGAAGACCGGCTCCGGCACGGTGCAGCGGGCGCAGCAGACCGACGCGGCGCTGCGCGCGCAGAGCGCACAATTGCGCCAGGGCAAGGAAGGGCTGCTTGCCGCCAGCAAGAAGGTCGAAGTGCTGACGACCGAGCGCGATCAGGCGGCAGCCCAGCTCGATCATGCGCGCGCCGTCGAAGCGCAGGCGGCGCTGAACCTGTCCTACACGGAGATCACGGCGCCCGTCGACGGCACCGTCGGCGCGCGGGCGCTGCGCGTCGGCCAGTTCGTGCAGGCCGGAACGCAGTTGATGGCGGTGGTGCCGCTCGACCAGGTCTATGTGGTGGCGAATTTCAAGGAGACGCAGCTCACCTATGTGCGCGGCGGCGAGCCGGTCGAGATCGAGATCGACGGTTTTCACAGCACCCGGCTCAAGGGCCATATCGACAGCCTGTCGCCGGCCTCCGGTCTCGAATTCGCGCTGCTGCCGCCCGACAACGCCACCGGCAATTTCACGAAAATCGTGCAGCGCGTGCCGGTGAAGATCGTGCTCGACGATTCCCGCCTGACCGGCCTGCTCCGTCCCGGCATGTCGGCGGAGCCGACGGTCGACACCAAGGCGGTGGTGCTTGCGGAGCGCGAGACGGAGCGGCGGGTGGCGGCGAACGTTGCGCGCCCACGCAGCTGAGCCGAACGAGCTTCCAGCACGGACCTTCAATCCCTGCTGGACAATCCTTCCATAAATTCTCCGATTATCTAGATCCACCGCTCAATGCATGCTCTCGCCGCAAGCCGAGAGGAGGCAAACATGACCGCTCTTCAGCCGACCATCGAAACGGTTGCCGCAAGCGATCCTCCACGACCCGCTACGGCGGCCCCGGCCACCCCCGTGGTGTCCGCGAAAACCTGGATCGCCGTGTTCGGCGCCACGCTCGGCGCCTTCATGGCGGTGCTCAACATCCAGATCGTCAACGCTTCGCTGGCCGACATCCAGGGCGCGATCGGTGCCGGTTTTGACGACGGCGGCTGGATCTCGACGTCCTATCTGATCGGCGAAATCGTGGTCATCCCTCTGACCGGCTGGCTCGCGCAGGTGTTCTCGGTGCGCCTTTATCTGCTGACCAACGCCATCCTGTTTCTGGTGTTTTCGGCGGCCTGCGCCTTTGCGCAAGACCTGCCGCAGATGATCGCGCTGCGCGCCGTGCAGGGCTTTTCCGGCGGCGTGCTGATCCCCCTCGCCTTCACGCTGATCATCACGCTGCTGCCGAAGGGAAAGCAGCCGATCGGGCTCGCGCTGTTCGCGCTCTCGGCCACCTTCGCGCCCGCGATCGGGCCGACCATCGGCGGCTATCTCACCGAGAACTTCGGCTGGCAGTACATCTTCTACGTCAATCTCGTCCCCGGGGCGCTGATGATCGGCATGCTGTGGTTCTCGCTCGAAGCGAGGCCGATGCGCCTCTCGCTGCTGCGCGACGGCGACTGGTTGGGCATCATGACGATGGCGATCGGGCTGGCCGCGTTGCAGACCGTGCTGGAGGAAGGCAACAAGGACGACTGGTTCGGCTCACCCTTCATCGTCCGCCTGTCGATCATCGCCGCGGTCGCGCTCGCGCTCTTCTTCGTCATCGAGCTGAGCGCCGAGAAACCGCTGTTGAACCTGCGGCTGTTGCTCCGCCGCAATTTCGGCTTCGGCATTCTCGCCAATATCCTGCTCGGGTTCGCCCTGTACGGCTCGGTCTACATCCTGCCGTCATATCTCGCGCGCATCCAGGGCTACAATTCCGAGCAGATCGGCATGGTGCTGGCCTGGACCGGGCTGCCGCAGCTGCTGCTGATTCCGCTGGTGCCGCGGCTGATGCAGCGCTTCGACCCACGCATCCTGATCGCCGCCGGCTTCGCGCTGTTCGCCGCCTCCAACTTCATGAACATCACCATGACATCGGACTACGCCAATGATCAGCTGCTGTGGCCCGACATCGTTCGCGCCGTCGGTCAGGCGCTGGTGATGACGCCGCTGTCGGCGGTCGCGACCGCCGGCATCGAGGCGGAGAATGCCGGTTCCGCATCGAGCCTGTTCAACATGATGCGGAACCTCGGCGGCGCCATCGGCATAGCCATGCTGCAGACGTTCCTGACCAAGCGCGAACAATATCACTCCAACGTGCTGATGCAGTCGGTGTCGATGTTCGAAGAGGCGACGCGGGCGCGAAGCGCGCAGCTCACGGAATATTTCGTGAACCACGGCGTTCTCGACCGCACCGACGCCGCGCACCGCGCCTATGTGGCGATCGGTCACATCGTGCAGAAGCAGGCCTTCATCCTGGCGTTCAGCGATACGTTCTATCTGTTGGGCGCCTCTTTGATCGTCGCGCTGGTTGCGTCGCTGCTGCTGAAGAAGCCCGATCATGTTTCGAGCGGCGGCGCCCATTAGAGCCGTCTCCGTTCCGATCGAATCGGAACGGAGGCTCTGAATCGTTGTTTTGACGCGTTTTCTTCACGCGAACCGGCGCCCAGTTCGCTCGAAAACGCTCTGAAAGATTTCACCACGTCCCCAAGCAAAGTAAGGAGAACGACCATGACCCCCCGTATGAACTTTATGCAAGCGGCACCCGACACCGTCAAAGCCCTGATGGCGCTGGAGGCCCAGATCCAGGGATCCGGCCTCGAACAGTCGCTGATCGAACTGGTGAAAACCCGCGCGTCGCAGATCAACGGCTGCGCCTATTGCATCAACATGCATACGTCGGATGCGCGCAAGCACGGCGAGACCGAGCAGCGGCTCTATCTTTTGAACGCCTGGCGGGAGGCGCCCGCCTATTCCGAGCGCGAGCGTGCCGCGCTGGCCTGGACCGAAGCCGTGACGCTGATCGCCGACACCCACGCGCCTGACGATCTCTATGCGGAGGTTCGCAAGCATTTTTCGGAAGCCGAGACCGTCAATCTCACGATGCTGATCGCGACCATCAATGCCTGGAATCGCCTGGCGATCTCGTTCCGCGCGGTGCCGCCGGTGCGGGCGAAGGCGGCGAGCGCGGCGTGAGGGCTTCCGGCACGGCGCGGAGCCGCGCTGCCAGTTCTCCTTCTCCCCGCTTGCGGGGAGAGGGGGAGTTACAAGGGACTGAGCGCGTTGAGAGTCCCCCTCACCCGCCGCGCAAGCGCGCGGCGACCTCTCACCGCAAGCGGGGAGAGGTGACTTGAAATGCCGCTTCGCGGATTTATCCGCAACTTACACCGCCGTGGCGCGGGCGAAGTCGACATAGAGTTCGCGCAAGCGTGTCGCCATCGGCCCCACCTTGCCGTCGCCGACCTGCTTGCCGTCGATCGACACCACCGGCTGCACGAACGACGAGGCGCTGGTGATGAAGGCCTCCTTGGCGGCGAGCGCCTCCGCGACCGAGAACGGCCGCTCCTCGACCCGCAGCTGGCGTTCCTCGGCGAGCGCCACCACGGCCTTGCGCGTGCAGCCCGGCAGGATCGCGTTGGAATTGTTGCGGGTGACGATCACATCGTCCTGGGTCAGGATGAAGGCCGAGGACGAGCCGCCTTCCGTGACCACGCCGTCCTCGATCAACCAGGCCTCGCCACAGCCCGCCTCCGCGGCCGCCTGCTTGGCCAGTACCTGCGCCAGCAGGGCCACGCTCTTGATGTCGCGCCGGGTCCAGCGGATGTCCGGCACGCTGATGACGCCGATGCCGGTCCTGGCATTCGGTGCATTGATGATGTCCTTGGCCGAGGTGAACATCACGAGCGTCGGTGCAACACCCTTCGGAAATGGAAAGTCGCGGCCCGCGTCGGCGCCGCGCGTCACCTCGAGATAGACGAGCCCGCTGTCGAGCTGGTTGCGCGCGACCAGCTCCTTCTGGATCTCCTGGATGCGTTCAAGCGTCTCCGGCAATGGTAGCGCGATCTCGCCAACCGAGCGCTGGAGCCGCGCCAGATGCGAGGCGTTGTCGACCAGCCTGCCGTCGAGCACGGCCGCGACCTCATAGATGCCGTCGGCGAACAGGAAGCCGCGATCGAGAATCGAGACCTTGGCCTCGGAGAGCGGCACGAAGGAACCGTTGACATAGGCGATGGGGTCCAAGCGGGTTCTCCTGTGGCGGAAGAGATGGGCGCGAAGCAGGTGCAGCGCATCCTATACGGAAATTGATGAGGCTGATAAAGCCTCAACGGCGTTATTCCGGGGCGCCTCGAAGAGGCGAACCTTCAATCTCGAGATTCCGGGTCACGCTTCGCGTGCCCGGAATGACAGCAAGTGTCAGTGCGACAAAATCTTCGACAAGAACTTCTGCGCACGGTCGCTGCGCGGCTTGCCGAAAAAATCCGCCTTCGCCGCGTCCTCGACGATCTCGCCCCGGTCCATGAAGATGACGCGATGCGCGACCTTGCTGGCAAACCCCATCTCGTGGGTGACCACCATCATGGTCATGCCCTCGCGGGCGAGATCGACCATGACATCCAGCACCTCGCTGATCATCTCGGGATCGAGCGCCGAGGTCGGCTCATCGAACAGCATCGCGATCGGGTCCATCGCCAGGGCGCGCGCGATCGCCACGCGCTGCTGCTGCCCGCCGGACAGTTCGGCCGGAAATTTTTTCGCATGATCCTTCAGCCCGACGCGGTCGAGCAGCTTCATGCTCTTGGCGACCGCGCCATCATGCGTACGGCCCAGCACCTTCTCCTGCGCCAGGCAGAGATTCTCGATGATGCGCAGATGCGGAAACAGCTCGAAATGCTGGAACACCATGCCGACCCGCGCGCGCAGTTTTGGCAGATTGGTCCTGGGATCGTTGACGCTGATGCCGTCGAGAATGATTTCGCCCTTCTGGAACGGCTCCAGCGCGTTGACGCATTTGATCAGCGTCGATTTGCCCGAGCCGGAGGGACCGCAGACCACCACCACCTCGCCCTTGGCGACGGAGGTGGTGCAGTCGTTCAGCGCCTGAAACGTCCCGCCGTACCATTTGCTGACATGCCTGATGTCGATCATGCGTTCACGCTTACCTTACAATCGCGATGCGCGCCTGCAGGCGGCGGACGCCATAGGACGCGATACAGGACATGGTGAAATAGACGATAGCCGCGAGCAGATACATCTCGACCAGCCGCCCGTCGCGCTGGCCGATGATGCTCGCCGCGCCGAGAAAATCCGGGATAGACACCACATAGACCAGGGAGGTGTCCTGGAACAGCACGATGGTCTGGGTGAGCAGCACCGGCAGCATGTTGCGGAAGGCCTGCGGCAGCACGACGTAACGCATGCTCTGGCCGTAGGTCAGGCCGAGCGCGGACGCCGCCGCCGGCTGCCCCTTGGAGATCGACTGGATGCCGGCGCGCATGATCTCGGAGAAATAGGCCGCCTCGAACATGACGAAGGTGATCAGCGAGGAAGCAAACGCGCCGACGCGGATCGGACGCGAGGCGCCGGTCAGCCACTGCCCGACATAGGGCACCAGGAAATAGAACCAGAAGATCACCAGCACCAGCGGCAGCGAGCGCATCAGGTCGACATAGAGGCCGGCGATCCGGCCTAGTGTTTTTAGGCCCGACAGCCGCATCAGCGCGATCAGCGTTCCAAAGGTGATGCCGCCGAGCGCGGACAGTGCCGTCAGCATCAGCGTAAACCCCATGCCGTCGAGGAACAGATAGGGCAGAGCGCGGCGGATGACCTCGAAATCGAAATTGGCAAACATCTCACTTCCCCGCGATGGTGCCGGGGATCGCGACGCGACGCTCGATTAAGCGCATCGCGGCGACGACGACGATGTTGATCAGGAGATACATCAATGTGGCGGCGGCATAGGCCTCAAAAACCTGAAACGAGAATTCCTGCATCGAGCGCGCTTGGCCGGTCAGCTCCAACAGGCCGATGGTGATGGCGACGGCGGTATTCTTGATGGTGGCGAGAAACTCCGAGGTCAGCGGCGGCAGGATGATGCGATAGGCGATCGGCAGGAGCACATAGGCGTAGACCTGCGCGGTGGTCAGTCCGAGCGCGGTCGCCGCCTGCTTCTGGCCGCGCGGCAGCGAGCCGATCCCGGCGCGCAGCTGCTCGGCGACCCGCGCCGACATGAAGAGGCCGATGCCGATTGCAGCGGTGTAGAACGGCGCGTGAGGCAACTGCTTCAGCCACAGGCCCGCGGCGCGCGGCAGCAGCTCCGGCAGCACGAAGAACCAGAGGAACAGCTGCACGAGCAGCGGCATGTTGCGGAAGAATTCCACGTAGGCAAAGCCGATCGCGTTGGCGAGCGTTGATGGCAGCGTGCGCAGCACGCCGACGATCGAGCCCAGCACGAGTGCGATGATCCAGGCGCAGAGCGCGGTCTCGATGGTCAGCAACAGTCCCGACAACAGCATGTCGAGATAGCTGCCGCCCCCGGTCGGGTTCGGCTCGAAAAAGATGGACCAGTTCCAGTGATAGCTCACGTGCCGCTCGCGATCTCTTTCTGCTCCCCTCCCCCTTGCGGGGAGGGGCAGGGGCAGCCTTCGGCGGCCGTCCTCCTAAGAGACACCGAAGCGAAGCTTCGGCTACGGGTGGGGGTCAACGCAAGCACAGTATGCGCCGCATACCCCCCTCCCCAACCCTCCCCCGCCGCAACTCGGGCCTGCCCGACTTGCGCAAATTTATGATGCGCAACCGGGGTAAACCACGGTTGCGTGCGGGAGGGAGCGCACCACCCGTGCGGACGCAGATCAAAACCCCTCACATCGACGGCTTGTAGGAATCTGGATCGGGCGAATCCGTAGGCTTGGCGAATTCGGCCTTCAGTTCCGCCGAGATCGGCGTGTTGAGGTTCAGGCCCTTGGGCGGAATCGTCGACATAAACCATTTGTCGTAGAGCTTCTCGGCCTCCCCGGATTTGTAGATCGCGGCCGTCGTGGCATCGACGATCTTCTTGAAAGCCGGATCATCCTTGCGCAGCATGATGCCATAGGGCTCGGGCTTGGAGAACGCGTCCTTGGAGATGACATAGGCGGAGGGATCCTTCGATCCGGCCACCAGGCCGGCCAAGAGGACGTCGTCCATCACGAAGGCAGCCGCCCGATCGGTCTCGACCATCAAAAAAGCCTCGGCATTGTCCTTGGCGGGAATCACGGTGACGCCGAGATTGCGCGCGGCATTGGCCTCGACGAGCTGCTTGATGTTGGTCGTGCCAGCGGAGGAGACGACCGACTTGCCCTTAAGGTCGTCGATCATCGCGAGATTGTTCGACTTCTTGGAAACAAAGCGGCTTGCGGTCAGGAAATGCGTGTTGGTGAAGGCGACCTGCTTCTGCCGGTCAGCGTTATTCGTGGTCGAGGCGCATTCGATGTCGATGGTGCCATTAGCCATCAGCGGGATGCGGTTCGACGACGTCACCGGCTGGAGCTTGACCTCGAGCTTGTCGAGCTTGAGCTCCTTCTTCACCGCGTCGACGACCTTGTAGCAGATGTCGATTGCGTAGCCGACCGGCTTCTGGTTGTCGTCGAGATATGAGAAGGGCATCGATGTTTCACGGTAACCGATCGTGATGGTGCCGGTCTCCTTGATGCTCTTCAGTGTGCCGGTCAGTTCTTCGGCGTTGGCAGCGCCGGCGCAAAATGCGGCTGCAACGGCAAGGCTCAGGACATCAAAACGCTTCACGCGACTTCTCCCCCTTTGGATCGGAAGAAAGCTAGCAAAATCCGGGCCAGAAGAGAAATGTGACATTTCGGCGATGAGGTAACGGGCGGCCCTCGCGGGGCTGGGATCGGCCGACGAGCAGCAAAATCGCGGTGGTCCTCAACCCGCAAGAGCGAAGCTATGGGGCTTTCCGGATGGCGACAAGCGCCGCGAGACTCAAGACGCAGACCAGCGTCAGATAGTAGCCAGGGGCCAGATCCCCGATGAAAGCGATGGTGCCGAGCCAGGTCATGATCGCCGGCCCCATCCCGCCGAAGAGCGTGACCCCGATATTGTAGCCAAGGCCAAGGCCGGTCGCCCGTGTCTCCGGCGGCAGCAATTCCGCCATCAAGGCGGCCAGTGGGCCGTAATAGAGCGACTTCAGGATTGCCAGGCCGAGCACCGCGCCGATGATCACCACCGGCGTCGGATTCCTGGTCAGCACCAGGAAGGCCGGGAAGATCGCGAGCAGCAGCGCAATTGCGATGGCGATCATATGGGTGGTGCGCCCGATGCGGTCGGAGACGGCGCCGGCGAGCGGTGTCAGCAGCATCACCGCGATGGCGCCGGCAAAGGCGGCGGTGAAGCCGACCGATGGCGGCAGATGCAGCTTCTGCACCACATAGGTCGGCATGTAGACGATGAGATAGTTGACCGCGGTCGAGACCGCAAGCGCGCCGATCCCGAGCAGGACGCGCAGCTTCTGGTGGAGCAGAACCTCCCGCACCGGCGAGCCTTCCCTGCCGGCCGGCGGCGCGGTGGCGTCTTCCATGTGGTTGCGGATGTAGAGGCCGACGGGCCCGATCAGCACGCCGAAGAAAAACGGAATGCGCCAGCCCCAGGCCTGCAGGTCAGCGGCGCTCATGTAGGCGGTGAGGCCGACGCCGAAGCCGGACCCCAAGAGCTGGCTCACGCCCTGGCTCGCGAACTGCCAGCTCGCGATAAAGCCGCGCCGATGCGGCATGTGCTCGACGAGGAATGCGGTCGACGAGCCGAACTCACCGCCGGCGGAAAAACCCTGCACCAGGCGCGCGGTGATGATCGCGATCGGCGCCAATATGCCGATGGTGTCGAAGGTCGGCATCAAGGCGACCGCGAGCGTGCCGAAGGTCATCAGCACGATCGAGATAAGCAGCGAGGCCTTGCGACCGTGGCGGTCGGCATAGGCGCCGAGCACGAGCCCGCCGATCGGGCGGATCAGGAATGACAGGCCAAAGGTGCCGAAGGTCAACAGCAGCGACGTGGTCGGGTCGTTGGCCGGAAAGAACGCCTTGGAAATGTAGAGCGCGAAATAGGCATAGGAGGAGATGTCGAACCACTCCAGCGCGTTGCCGACCGAGGTCGCGACGATCAGTCTCGTGATGTTCTTGTCCTGCGACTGCGCAGCCTCATGCACCATCGCCGGAGTGGATAACGTCATGTCGGATTCCTTGTCTCGAAGCGCACCGCCTACAGAGGCCGCGCCAGTTCGCCCAAATCCCAGAACAACCCGGCCATGATGCCGAGCGCCTCTTCCGTCACCGAGAGCAGGATGTGCTCATCCGGAGCGTGCTGGGAACAGCCCGGATAGGAATGCGGCAGCCAGATCGTCGGCAGTCCAAGTGTCCCGGCGAACACGTCATTCGGCAATGAGCCGCCGAAATTCGGCAGCACGGCCGGCGCCTTTCCCGTCGTGTGCGCAATCGAGTCCGCCGCCCATTTGATCCAGGGACTGTCGATCTCGGCGCGCGAGGCGGCAAAGCTCTGCGTCGCGGTGACCGCCACCATCGGAAAGCCGTTGTCGCGCAGATGCACGCGAACCGCCTCCAGCACCTTGTCGATCTCTGTCCCCACCACGAAGCGGAGCTGCAGCACCGCGCGCGCCTGACCCGGAATCGCGTTCGCCGGCTTGTCGATATTGCCAGCCGACATCGCCAACACCTCGAGCGTGTTCCAGGCATACAGCCGCTCGGCCGCCGACAGCCCGTCCTCGCCCCAGTTCTCCGACAGCGCGGGTTCATCGGCCGAGGGCTCGACCTTGACGTCCGCGAGCGCAGCACGAATCTGGTTGGAGAGCCGCGGCGGCTTCATCACCTCGAGCCTCAACCGGCCATGACCATCGACCAGCGAGGCGATCGCGTTGGCGAGGATCGTCGCAGGGTTCGCAAGCACCCCGCCCCAATTGCCGGAATGATGTCCGCCGTCGCGCAGATTCAAGTCGAGATGAAACCGCATGCCGCCGCGGCAACCCAGAAAGATCGTCGGCCGCACCGCCGACAGCCGCGGGCCGTCGGAACCGACGAACAGGTCGGCCTTGAGTTCATCGCGATGATCAGCACACACCTTGTTGAGGTCCGGTGAGCCGATCTCCTCGCCCATCTCCAGGATGAATTTGGCGTTGAAGCCGAGTCTGCCGCCGCGCGCCTCGCGCACCGCGCGAAGAGCCGCAATGTTGATCGAGTGCTGGCCCTTGTTGTCGGCGGTGCCGCGGCCATAGACGCGGTCGCCGATGGCGGTGGTCTCCCAGGGATCGAGCCCGTCGCGCCATTCCCCTTCCATGCCGTCGACGACGTCGCCATGGCCGTAGGTCAGGACGGTCGGCAAGGATGCGCTCTCGTGATGCTCCGCGATCAGGAACGGCGATTTGCCGCTGGGGGATTCGACGAGGCGCGAGGTGAAATCGAGCTCGGCCAGCGCCGGCCGCATGTCTTCCTCGAGATAGGCGCGCAGCTCCTTCGCGCGTCCGCCGCTCTGGCTTTCGGTCCGGTAGGCCACCCGGCGGCCGAGCTCGGCAAGAAATCCGCCGGAATGGAAATGTTGGCGCACGCGGTCGATGGCATCGGCTCTGGTCATGGTGTCCTTGGTCGGTCGAGGATGGCTTGGCCAAAGCCTATCGGGAGATGGCGCCTGAAAGAAAGCACGCGGAAAGAGAATTTGTCTTGATAAAGTCGATCGGCATGGAACAATTCCGGCGGCAAGCGTCAAGGCCCGAACGCGACCAAATGCCGAGCACCACATGCCCAAGAGCAAATCATAAGGCCCAATCATAAGGTCCAATCATCATGCCCAAGGAAATCCGGCTCAACGCCTTTGCCATGAACTGCGTGGCGCATCAGTCGCCAGGGCTGTGGACCCACCCGCGCGACCGCACCGCCGAATATAACCGGCTGCCCTATTGGATCGACCTTGCGACCACGCTGGAGCGCGGCCGCTTCGATGGCCTGTTCTTGGCCGACGTGCTCGGCGTCTATGACGTCTATGGCGGCAGCCCGGACGCCGCCTTGCGCAACGCGACGCAGACACCCGCGAACGAGCCATTGCTGCTGATCTCGGCGATGGCCGCGGTGACAAAGCATCTCGGCTTCGGCGTCACCAGCAATCTCTCCTTCGAGCCGCCCTATCCCTTCGCGCGGCGGATGTCGACGCTCGACCATCTGACCGAGGGACGGATCGGCTGGAACGTCGTCACCGGCTATCTCGACAGCGCCGCGCGCGGCGCCGGCAAGGACAAGCAGATCGGGCATGACGACCGCTACGACGTCGCCGACGAATATATGGAGGTGGTCTACAAGCTCTGGGAAGGCAGCTGGGAGGACGACGCCGTGCTGCGCGACCGCGCGCGCGGCATTTTCACCGACCCTGCCAAGGTGCATCGCGTCGCGCACGAGGGTGAAAACTATCGGCTCCATGCGATTCATTTGAGCGAGCCGTCACCGCAGCGCACACCGGTGCTCTACCAGGCCGGCACCTCGCCGCGCGGCCGCCAGTTCGCCGCAGGGCATGCCGAATGCGTGTTCATGTCGGGGCCTTCGGCAAAAGTGATCGCGCCGCGCGTCGCCGCGATCCGCGAGCTTGCCGCCAAGGCCGGCCGCAACCCGGCCGAAATCCTGATGTTCAGCATGTTCACGGTGATCCTCGGCGAGACCGAGGCGGAAGCGAAAGCGAAATATGAGGATTATCGGGCGCATATCAGCCCGGAGGGCGCGCTCGCCCTGATGTCGGGCTGGACCGGTGTCGACTTCTCGGGCCTCGGGCTCGACCAGGAGGTGAAGCACGTGCAGAACGACGCCGGCCGCAGCGCGATGGACAACATCACCCGCGCCGATCCCAGCCGGGTCTGGACCGTGCGCGAGGTCGCCGAACATGTCGGGATCGGCGGCATCGGTCCCGTCATCGTCGGCACGCCGGCGCATGTCGCCGATGAGATCGAGGCCTGGTTCGAGGCGACCGACGTGGACGGACTCAACATGCCGTTCGCGGTCTCGCCGGGCGATTTCGCCGATATCGCCGACATGCTGGTGCCGGAGCTCGTGCGGCGCGGGCGCTACAAGAGCGCATACCGGGAGGGAACGTTGCGCGAAAAGCTGTTCGGCGCGGGCCACGCCCGCCTCGCAGCACCGCATCCGGCCGCGCAGTATCGGCCCGCTGTGCAAGCGAAAGCGGCGGAGTGACTGTCCGTCCGTCATTGCTGGGCTTGGCCGAGCAATCCGTCCCGTTCGCGTGATTGATTTGATGCATGCGGGTCAAGCCCGCCCATGACGATTGCTGGGGCGGGCGGACCACCGCCTCACATCGCGGGCACCGGGCCGGCCTGCCGGGCGGGAACGGCCTCATCTTCTTCCAGCGGCAGCGTGAACTGAAACACGGCGCCCCGCGGCTCATTTGCGCCGGCCCACATCCGCCCGCCATGCGCCTCGATGATCGAACGGCAGATGGCGAGTCCCATGCCCATGCCTTGGGCCTTGGTGGTGTAGAAGGCATCGAACAGATAATCGACGTTCTTCGGGTCGAGCCCCGGCCCGGAATCCCGCAGGCTGACGAGGATTCCGTTCGCGGCATTCCTGCTGGTGCCGATCTGCAACTCCCGCCCTCCCGAACCGACGCTGCTCATCGCCTCGACCGCGTTGACGATCAGATTGAGGATCACCTGCTGCAGCTGGACCCGATCGGCATGAATACGCGGCAGGCCGTCTGCGAGTTGCGTCCGCACCGAGACGCGATTCTTGGCCACTTCGGCGTGGGTCAGGGCGATGACCTCGAGCACCACCTCGTTGATCGCGAGCGCCACCCTCTGCGGGGGCGCCTTTCTGACCAGGGCCCGGATCCGGCCGATGACGTCGCCGGCTCGCATGGCGTCACTGACGATATAGCCGAGCGACTGCCGGACCTCCTCCAGATTCGGCGGTTGAGCGTCCAGCCAGAGCGATCCGGCCTGAGCGTTGGTGACCACGGCGGCGATCGGCTGGCTGACCTCATGGGCGATGGAGGCTGTCAGTTGCCCCATGGTCGTGACGCGATTGGCATGTGCGAGCTCCATGAGAGCTTCGCGATAGCGCCGCTCATTTTCGCGAGCCTCGGCTTCCACCCGCTTCTGCTCGGTCAAATCGAGGACGAAACCGACACCTTGATTTCTGCTCGGCTCGAACATCGTCCCGCCGATCAGCACGGGCACGCGGCGACCGTCCTTGCGAAGGTACTCCTTCTCGAATGGCGGGATGGTCCCGACCAGTCCCAACTCCGTTACGTTACGCGCATCGAGGTTGTGCCAATCCGACGGCGTCAGCATCCTGCGGTGCAGGCGTCCCGCCACGAGATCCTCGCGGTCGTATCCCACGATACGCAGAAAGGCGTCATTGGCCTCGAGAATGCGACCTTCGAGCTCCCAGATCATGATCCCGATGATGTTCGATTCGAACAGACGCCGGATCTTCCGGTCGCGCTCCGCAAGATCGCTGTGGAGCTGGACGTTCTCCTCGGTCGCTTTTCTCCGCCGCGTCCCCTCGAGCCGCGCGAACGCCAGCGCCACGCCTGCGAGGACGATGACGATGACGATGGCCACGACGGTGAGTCGGGTCCTGCGCTGCTCGAGTTCGTCGGCGTGCTTCTCCCGATTCACGAGCAGAAGGCGCTCATAGTCCTCGATCAGATCGATTTGCAAGCGGATATCGTCCATGCCGCGGATCATCGTCTGCGCCGCCGACGCGGCCCGGTCGCGGGCCGCCGCTTTGACGATGTCGTCGATCTCCCGCAGCTTTGCTGAAAGGATCAGGGCCAGATGTCCGGCGCGATAGGTTTGCAACGGATCTGTGGCAACCAGAGCCTGCAGCGCCTGCGCCTCCCGCCGCACGCTTTCGTCGGAGACGCCGTAAGCCTTGAGATAAGCGGGGTCGAGAGTCAGCAGATAACCGTGCCTTTCGGCCTCCAGGTCGGCGAT
>Ga0210408_10000393_pt1 | contig 58504 bp, 48 predicted proteins | sample IncBWH4MmetaG_FD_155471 | JGI IMG/M metagenome (GOLD analysis project Ga0210408, IMG submission 155471) | Forest soil microbial communities from Barre Woods Harvard Forest LTER site, Petersham, Massachusetts, United States - Inc-BW-H-4-M | ecosystem: Environmental > Terrestrial > Soil >... | reverse complement strand
GCTGCGCCGTGCTGCAGCATCAAAGAGATCGCTTCGGGGTCGAGGCGGGTGTTCAGCGTATTGAGCACCGCGCCAGTCATGGCGACGCCGAAGTGCGCCTCGAACAGAGCCGGCACGTTCGGCAGCATCGCGGCCACCGTGTCGCCGCGGCCGATGCCGCGCAACACCAGCGCGCTGGCCAGGCGCCGACAGCGCTGGTAGGTCTGAGCCCAGCTCTGGCGGTGTGCGCCGTAGATCAGCGCGGTGCGGTCGGGATAGACGCCAGCGGTGCGTTCGATGAAGCTCAGCGGCGACAGCGGTACGTAATTGGCCGCGTTGCGGTCCAGACCGACGTCGTATGGGTTGCTCCCGGCCATCGCCGCCTCTTGAGCCTCGGCGCCTGCCACGCGCGGGCGCCTCGCGCGTGTGGCCTGCCTGCCTGTTCGAATTCTCGGAATCCGACTCCCTGCGGGTCATCATATACAACCTTGGGCCGGGATGCCTCCGGTATGGCCGAATGCTGCTGAACTTTCTGACCAAGGGCCTGCTGATCGGCGTGTCGATCGCCGCTCCGGTGGGCCCGATCGGCTTGCTGTGCATCCGCCGCAGCCTGGAGCAGGGGCGGGTCGCCGGCCTGGCGACGGGCCTGGGCGCGGCCACCGCCGACGCCGCCTACGGCTGCATCGCGGGATTCGGACTGACCGCCATCTCGGGCTTCCTGCTCGAGCACGTGTCGTGGCTGCGCCTCGCGGGTGGTGTGGCGCTGTGTTACCTGGGTGCGCACACCTTCCTCGCCCCGCCGCCGCAGCGCGAGGCGCACCTCAAACCGGGCGGACTCTTGTCCGCGTATTTTTCGACGCTGGCGCTGACCCTGGCGAACCCGATGACGATCCTGTCCTTCGTGGCCCTGTTCGCCGGCTTTGGCCTGGTCGCCACGCCGAGCTACCCGGCGGCCGCGACGCTGGTGGCGGGAGTGTTCGTCGGCTCGGGTCTGTGGTGGCTGTTCCTGAGCGCCAGCGTGGCGTCGATGCGCGGCCGCCTGAGCGGCACGCGGTTGCGATCGATCAACCGCGCCTCGGGCGCCGCCATCGTGGCGTTCGGACTGTACGCGCTGTCGACGCTGATCGCGCGCTGAGATGGAGCGGCCGGCGCGCCTGGTCGCGCTGATGTGCACGGCCGAGGTGCTCAGCATGACGGGGTTTTCCGCCTACCCCGCCTACCTGCCGGGGCTGCGCGCGGCCTGGCACATGAGCGGAGCGCAAGCCGGCTTCGTCGGGGGCGCGTTCTTTTTCGGATACATGATGGCCGTGCCGTTCCTGTCCGGCATCACGGACCGGGTCGACGCGCGCTCGGTGTTCGCCGCATCGTGCGGTGTTGCGGCGCTCGGAACTGCGGGCTTCGCACTGCTCGCGCGCGGCACGGCCACCGGCGCGCTGTTCCAGGCCTTGACCGGCGCGGGCCTGGCCGGCACCTACATGCCCGGGCTGAAGGCGCTGACGGACCGCGCGGCCGGAACGCAGCAGGGGCGCACGGTCGCGTTTTACACGGCCAGTTTCGGCATCGGCACCAGCGTGTCGCTGGCGCTGGCAGGCTGGCTCGCCGCTGCGCTGCCGTGGCGCCTGGCTTTCGCCGCCCTGGCGCTCGGTCCCTTGCTGGCGCTGCCGCTGGTCCTGCTGCGCCTGCCGCGGCTGCCTGCGCCGGACGCGCCCCATGCGAGCCGCTGGCCGCGCCTGCGCGGCGTGCTGGCGCAAAGCGAGGTGCGGCGCTACGTGCTGGGCTACGCGGCCCACTGCTGGGAGCTGTTCGGACTGCGTTCCTGGATGGTCGCTTTCGTCGCGACCGCCGCGGCGGTGTCGGGGTCGGCCTGTCCCTGGCTGAACGCCACCGACATTTCAGCACTGATCAACCTGCTGGGCCTGCCGGCGAGCGTGCTGGGCAACGAGATGGCCGTGCGCGTCGGGAGGCTGCGCTGGATATTCTCGGTGATGGTCTGTGCGGCCGCGCTGAGCTGGCTCGCCGGCCTGTCGCTGGCGGCGCCCTGGTGGATCGTCCTGCCGCTGCTGGCAGCCTACTTCGTCTGCGTGATGGCCGATTCGGCCGCGCTGACCGCCGGCCTGGTGGCCGCGGCACCGGCGTCGCAACGCGGTGCCGCGCTGGCCGTGTATTCGCTGCTCGGATTCGGTGCCGGCTTCGTGGCACCCGTGTTGTTCGGCACAACGCTGGATGCGGCCGGCGGCAAGCCTTTCGGCTGGGCCCTCGCGTTGGCCACGCTCAGCGCGGCCGGGTTGATCTGGGCCGGCGCGAGCCGGCGAGCGAGGTCGCCAGCGACCCCACATGGGCGGCTACGATAGAAGATGGGGGCAAAATGCCGGGCGGCATCAGGGCAGCCCGATTTCTGCCTGGCTTACAGTGTCGCCAACCGCTGGTGAACGAAAGGAAGCAAGGATGAGTCGGAAGACCCTCGGTCTGCTGCTGTCGGCCTGCGCGCTGCTGTGCGCTCCGGCCTGGCCGCTCGGACCGACCCTGACGTACGAGCAGCTGCAGCGCCTGCAGAAAGTGATCGACCAGCAGGGCAGCCGCGCCGCGATCCCGCACGACGTGGCCACGGTCCTGCAGCTGTATCCGAACCAGATTGCGCCCGACATCAAGCAGGCCGCGTACCTGGACGAAGACGGCAACCGGCACGGCTTTGGCCCGCTGAACGACGGATCCGGCTTTTTCATGTTTCGCAGCGGCGCATCGGTGGGCAACTCGGTCTACCGGGTCGATTCGACCTTGCACCTGGTGCGGGCTGCGCGCAGCCTGATGAAGAGCGGACCGCTGCTCAGCCTTCCGGAGGCCGAGGCGCAGAAGGAGCTGGATGAGGAGTTCGCCCGCTGGTCCAAGCTGCTGTCGCCCAACGGGCCGGTCGTGACGCCGACCCCGTACCCGTTCAAGCAGATCGAGGCGCCCGCGGCGACGCCGGCACCGGACGCGGTCAAGCCGCCGGAAGCGGGCAAACCCTGAGGGGCATTGAGGGTATGGCCGGGAGGCGGGGCCAGTGTCGATTTTGCCGCCTGCCAATCGACTAGCCAGTGCGACCAGTCAGTGTCGCCAGCCGAGTCGCGCCGGTCCGTAAGATGCGCAATGCCGCGGGGAGCCTGACATGAAATATTTGTGCCTTGTTTACGGCGAGGAAGACAAGATCGCCGCGATGGACGATCACGAGTGCCTGGCCTGTGACGCGAGCCTGCGCGCCAGCGGTCAGTGCATCGCCTCCGAAGCCCTCGAGCCCGTCGAAACCGCCACGACTGTGCGAATTCGCAATGGCCGTGTCTCGGTGTCCGACGGTCCTTTTGCCGAGACCAAGGAGACGCTGGCGGGCTTTTACCTGGTCGAGGCGCGCGATCTGAACGAGGCGATTCAGATCGCAGCGAAGATACCGCCGGCCAAAGTCGGCAGCGTCGAGGTGCGCCCCATCCGGCCGATCCGGGAACAGCCGCGTTCCGGCGCACCGCAGGCGGCGTAATGCGAGGGCAGTACGCTCAGCGGCCGAAGGCGCGCTCGAGCTCGGTGTAGCAGCGCCGTTCCGGCTCGTTCAGTCCCGCCAATGCCGAGCCCGTCAGGCCCGGCGCCAGCAGGTGCCACTTGCTGATGCGGTCCGCGGACCGCAGGGCCCGCGTCAGATCATCCTGCGCCGCGGCGTCGTCGCGCTTGGCCCGCCTGGCGACCGCTCGACACACGTCCGGATGGAAGTCCCACTGCAGCGCGATCTGGGCGGACAGCCTGGCCACCACATCGCACAGGGCGTCGTGGAAGCCCTCGGTGTCCGGCGGATCCCGCTCCTGATAGCCGCGGTCGAGCACGCGAAGGGCGGCGATGAACCCGATGTTCGACACCATCCCGGCCAGGTAGGCCCGAAACCGGTCGGAGCTGTCGGTGCACAGGGCATGGCACGCCAAGGAGCAGCGTTCGGTCAGGTCCCACACCCGCGTGCCGGCGCTGCGGCTGAAGCGTCCCTGCCGGCTGTCGAAGATCGGCCGCATCACCGCGTTGGTCACGAGCTGGATCAGACCCCGCTGGCCGAGCGCGAGCACGGCGTCCTGCAGGTCGACGATATCGCGGCCGGACCGGTAGCGCGGCGAATTGGCCATGCGCACCACCTCGCCCACCAGCGCCGGATCGCGCGCCAGGCGCTCGGTCAGCTCGCGCGGCGACACATCGTCACGCCGGACCAGTCCGATCAATCGCGGCAGCACCACCGGCAGCCGCGGCACCAGGGTCGGATCGCGTTCGCCCCGAGCCAGCTGCTCGATCTGGGCGATGATGCGCCGCTCGCTGGCGCCCGCCTCGGCCCGCCGGAGCTTGCCAATGCCCAGCACCAGCGCGGTAAAGAGGCGATCGGGCTCGCCCTCCAACGGATGGGGCCCATCGCGCACCGGCGCGGGTGCGTCTTCGGACCGGGGATGCGTGTCGATGGCGGACGGCGCCGCGACCGCGTCGGCCGAGTTCGGCCGCGCGCGATCGACTGCGTCCTGCGCCTTCGGCGCGCCGCTGAACAGTCTGATCAACGATGCGAGCAGCGGCATCGTGACTCGATGCGGGTGCCGACTAAGGATCCAGTCACAGGAAAAGGTCGGGCAGCAGATCGCGCGCACCGGGCACGACCGCGTAGGAGTCGAAGTCGCGCACGCCGGCGGCGCGCAGTACGTCCTCGTCCAGGAAGAAGTTTCCGGTCGTCGTGGCGGCATCCGCGGTCAGGATGGCGTATGCCGCATCGGCGACGATTTCCGGACGGCGACATTGCTCGGGCCGCACCCCTGGAATCATCTGCAGCGCCGCGGTCAGGATCACGGTCCTGGGCCACAGTGCATTGACGCCGATTCCGTACGGGCGCAGCTCCTCGGCGTGGCCCAGCACGCACAGGCTCATGCCGTACTTGGCGATCGAGTACGCCACATGCGGTCCGAACCATTGCGGCTTCAGGTTCAGCGGGGGCGACAGGGTCAGCACGTGGGGGTTGCGCCGCTGCTCGGCCGAGCGCTTCAGGTGGGGCAGACAGGCCTGGGTGCACAGGTAGGTGCCGCGCAGGTTCACGCCGAGCATCAGGTCCAGGCGCTTGACGGGCGTGGATTCGGTCGGGGTCAGGCTGATGGCGCTGGCATTGTTCACCAGGATGTCGATGCCGCCGAAGCGCTCGACCCCGCGCTGCACCGCATCCACAAGCTGTGTCTCGTCGCGGATATCCGCCTGCACCGGCAGGCACGCCCCGCCCGCCTGCTCGATCTCGCGCGCGGCCGAGTGGATCGTGCCGGCCAGCTTCGGATGGGGTTCGGCCGTCTTGGCCGCGATCACGATATTGGCACCGTCGGCGGCCGCCCGCAGCGCGATCGAAAGACCGATGCCGCGCGAGCCGCCGCTGATGAACAGCGTCCTGCCCTTCAGGCTCATTCGCTTGCCTCCTGCCGGTCCGCTTTGGGCCACAAAACGAGCTGGGTGCACCGGAACTCGGCGATCGAGCGACCCGACTCGACATGCGACACGCTCGCGTCCCACACCTGGGTCGTACGGCCCCGGTGGATCGGGCGCGCCGTCGCCACCAATGATCCCTCGGTGGCCGTACCCAGGAAGTTGGCCTTCAGCTCGATCGTGGTGAAACTGTGCGCGCCCGGCGGCAGATTCGCCATGCAGGCGAATCCGCACACGCTGTCGGCCAGCGCGATCACGCTGGCCGCGTGCAGGTACCCGTTCGGTGCCATCAGCTTCGGCTCTATCGGCAGCCGCATCTGCAGGGCACTCGCGGCCGGGTCGACGACCTGCAGTCCGAGCAGGCCCGGCAAGCCGGCCTGCGCCTTGTGCAGCAGGGCCTCGACGATCACCTCGGGTCGCTGGGGCATAACCCGCCCTCAGGGGGCCCGCGAGAAATCGGGCGCGCGCCGATCCAGGAACGCGCTGAACGCCTCGCGCGCCTCGGCGCTTTGCAGCAGGCGGCCGAAAGCGGCGTTTTCTTCGCCGATCGCGCGCAGGGTCGCCTCGCGCCAGCCGGCCTTGAGCAGACGCTTGGTCTCGCGCAGCGCCGACGGCGGCAGCTGGGCCAGCCGGGCGCACTGGCGCTGCGCGTAGCCGAGGACCTCGGCCGGCGGCAAGATCCGGTTGACCAGTCCCATCTCGAGCGCCTCTTCGGCGGTGGCCGGCTCACCCAGCAGCAGTTTCTCGGCGGCGCGGTGATAGCCCGCGGCGAGCGGCAGCAGCAGGCTGGAGCCGAACTCCGGGCACAGCCCCAGGTTGACGAACGGCAACGAAAAGCGCGAATCGTCCGCGCAATAGGCCAGGTCGCAATGCAGCAGCAGCGTCGTGCCGATGCCGACCGCGGCACCGTTGACAGCCGCCACCACCGGCTTGGCCGCCCCCGACAGGGCCGCCATGAAGCGAACCACCGGCGCGTCGGGCTGCTGGGGCGGTGCGCGCAGGAAGTCCTCCAGGTCGTTGCCGGCGCTGAAGACGTCGGGCTGCCCGGACAGCAGGATCACGCGAACCGAAGGGTCGGCCTCGGCAGCCGAGACCGCATCGCTCAACGCCGCATACATCGCCACCGTGATCGCGTTCTTGCGCTGCGGCCGGGCGATCTGGATGCGGGCAACCGCTTCGGCCGTTTCGGTCAGGATCGCCATGGGCCGCCCTTCAAACGCGCTCGAACAGGCCGGCAGCGCCCATTCCGGTGCCGACGCACATCGTGACCATGCCGTACCTCAACCCGCGCCGGCGCAGGCCGTGCACAAGCGTGGCCGCTCGGACCGCGCCGGTTGCGCCCAGCGGATGGCCCAGCGCGATCGCCCCGCCCATCGGATTGACGGTCGAGCGGCTCAACCCGAGCTCGTTGATCACCGCCAGCGCTTGAGCGGCAAAGGCCTCGTTCAGCTCGATCCAGTCGATCTGGTCCAGCTTCAGGCCCGCGATCTTCAGCACGGCCGGAATCGCCTCCTTCGGGCCGATGCCCATCACTTCAGGGGCAACGCCGCGCACCGAGAAGGATACGAAGCGCGCCAGCGGCGTCAGGTTGAACCGCTTCAGCGCGGCCTTGCTGCACAGGATCAGCGCGGCGGCGCCGTCCGAGGTCTGCGAGCTGTTGCCGGCGGTGACGCTGCCGCGTGCCGCGAACGCCGGCTTGAGCTTGGCCAGCGCTTCCACGTTGGTGTCGAGGCGCGGGCCTTCGTCCAGCGTGAGCGTGCGCTTGCGGGTCTCGAGCTCGTGCGACGCCAGGTTCGCGAACTTCTCGACCACCTCGAACGGCGTGATCTCCTCGTCGAACTCTCCGGCCTTCTGCGCCGCGATGGCGCGCCGGTGCGAGATCAGCGCGAACTCGTCCTGGTCCTCGCGCGACACCTTCCAGCGCTGCGCCACCTTCTCCGCCGTGATGCCCATGCCGAAGGCGATGCCCACGTTCTGGTCGGACTCGAAGATGTGCGGATTGAACGAGGGCTTATTGCCCGCCATCGGCACCATGCTCATCGATTCGACCCCACCCGCCAGCATCACATCGGCCTCGCCCACAGCGATCCGATTGGCCGCGATCGCCACCGCGCTCAGGCCCGAGGCGCAGTAGCGGTTCACCGTCATGCCGCCCACGGTGTCGGGCAGTCCGGCCAGCAGCACGGCGTTGCGCGCCACGTTCATGCCCTGCTCGGCCTCGGGAAAGGCGCAGCCGATCACAGCGTCCTCGATCGCATCGGGCTCCAGCGACGGCACCTTGGCCACCGCCCCGCGGATGGCCGCCACCAGCAGATCATCCGGACGAACCGTGCGCAGAGCTCCCCGCGGCGCCTTGCCCACCGGCGTGCGCGTGGCGGCAACGATAAATGCGTCCTGGTTCGACATGTTGGGTCTCTCCCGTTCAGTTTCGTACCGGCTTGCCGGACTGCATCATGCCCATCATCCGCTCCTGGGACTTCGGGTGCGCGACGAGCTTGATGAAGTGCTGGCGCTCCAGGTCGAGCAGCCACTGTTCATCCACCAGCGATCCGGCCTCGACGTCGCCCCCGGTCATCACCTCGGCGATCGAGCCGGCGATCAGGAAATCGTGCTCGCTGATCATCGCTCCTTCCTTCATGTTCACCAGTTGCGCCTTGATAGTGGCGGCGCCCGCGCGACCGGCCACCGGGAACGATTTGACCCGCAGCGGCGGCCGGTAGCCGACCGCCTGCATCGCGAAGGCCTGGCCGACCGCGGTCCACAGCAGCTCGTAGGGATTGAACACGATCGTGTCGCAATCGGTCAGATAGCCCATCGCTCGCGCCTCAGGACCCGACTTGGAAACGTTGGCCATCGCGGCGTTCTGGAACGACGTGCGCAGGAACGGCACCAGATCGTTGCTGCCCGCCGCGCGCGCGGCCGCGGCCGCCCGCAGCGCGCCCTCCTTCAGGCCTCCGGCACCCGGAATCAGGCCGACTCCGACCTCGACCAGGCCGATATAGCTTTCCAGGCAGGCGATGCGGCGGGCGCAGTGCAGCAGCAGCTCGCAGCCGCCGCCCAGCGCGAGCCCCTGGACCGCGCCCACCACCGGGACCTGCGCATATTTGACGCGCATGAAGGCCTGCTGCATCTTGGCCTCTTCGGCTCCGATCGCCTTGGGCCCTCCGCTCATGAAGACCGGCAGCATCGCCTTCAGATCGGCGCCCGCCGAAAAGGGCTCGCCGCTCGACCAGATCACCAGCGCCCGTCCCTGCTCCTCGGCCACATCGAGCGCGCGCTGCAGCCCGGCGATCACGCCCGGGCCCAGCACCCGCATCCGGGTACGGATCGAGAAGATCAGCACGTCGCCCAGGTTCGGCTGCTCGAAGTGCCACAGCCGGCACGATTCGTCCGAAAACAGCGTGACCCCGGCATCATCGCCCGTGCCGACTCCTTCACCGACCAGCGGCGCACGGAATAGCTGCCGGGCGTACACCGGAAGGCGGGTGCGCGGCTCGAAGCGTGCCTGCGCCGGATTCCAGGACCCTTGCGGCGTGTGCACGCCGCCGGCTTCGGCCACCGGGCCCTTGACCACCCAGGGCGGCAGGGGCGCCCGGCTCAAGGCCTCGCCACGCTCGATGTCCTGGGCCACCCATTCGGCCACGCGCTGCCAGCCGGCAGCCTGCCAGGTCTCGAAGGGACCCGTGTCCCAGCCGAAACCCCAGCGCAGCGCGAAATCGATGTCGCGAGCGCTTTGCGCGATCTCGGCCAGGTGCACCGCAATGTAATGGAACATGTCGCGAAAGATCGACCACAGGAAGCGCGCCTGCGGATGGTCGGTCTGGCGCAGCAGCTTCAGGCGCTCGCCGGCGTCGCCCGTTTTCAGGATGCGGACCACCAGCTCGTCGGCCTTGCCGGCGCTTTCCACGTACTCGGCGCGGCTCGGATCGAGCACCTTGATCACGCGCCCTTCCTTCCGGTAGAACCCGGCGCCCGTCTTCTGTCCCAGCGCTCCCTTGTCGACCAGCGCCTGCACCACCGGCGGCACGGCGTACACCGGCGCGAACGGGTCGCGGGCCGGGGGCAGCGCCTGCTGCATCGTGTGGATCACGTGCACCATCGTGTCCAGTCCGACCACGTCGGAGGTTCGGAAGGTCGCGCTCTTGGCTCGCCCCAGCCGGGTGCCGGTGAGATCGTCGACCACGTCGTAGGCCAGGCCGTACTTGGACGCCTCGTGAATGGTCGCCAGCATGCCGAACACGCCGACCCGGTTGGCGATGAAGTTGGGCGTGTCCTTGGCACGCAGCACGCCCTTGCCGAGCGTGCTGGTGAGGAAGGTTTCCAGAGAATCGAGCACGTCGGCTGCGGTGGCCGCGGTCGGCACCAGCTCGACCAGGTGCATGTAGCGCGGCGGATTGAAGAAGTGCACGCCGCAGAAGCGGCGTTTGAGCGCGGCCTCGAGTTGCCCGGACAGGCTGGCGACCGACAGACCCGACGTGTTGGACGCCAGGATCGCGTGGGGCGCGATGTGCGGGGCGATCTTCTTGTACAGGTCGAGCTTCCAGTCCAGCCGCTCGGCGATCGCCTCGATCACCAGATCGCACTCGGCGAGGCGCTGCAGGTGCTGCTCGTAGTTGGCCGCTTCCAGGTACTGGGCGTCGTCCTTCAGCGCGAGCGGCGCCGGGCTGAGCTTGCCCAGGTTCTCGATGGCGCGCAGCACGATGCCGTTGCGGTCGGGCGATTTGTCGCCCGCCAGGTCATACAGCAACGCAGGCACCCGGGCATTCACACAGTGCGCCGCGATCTGCGCGCCCATCACGCCGGCGCCCAGAACCGCGACCTTCCTGATCGCAAGTTGTTTCATTGTTGTTTTCTCTCCGGACGGTCCGCCACCCGCGCGAACCTGTCAGAACAGCTCCGCCTCGAGCTCCATCAGGTTCTTCGCCCCCGAGCGGGCAGCCCGGATATGGTAAGCGGTCTCCGGCAACAGGCGCTGGAAATAAAAGCGGGCCGTGGCCAGCTTGACGCGGTAGAACGGATCCGCATTGGGTGCGCCGGTCCGGTCCAGCGCGACGCGCGCCATTTTCGCCCAGAAGTACGCGAACACCAGATGCCCGATCACGCGCAGGTAGCTGACCGCTGCCGCGCCGGCCTCCTCCGGATTGCTCATCGCCTTCATGCCGATTTCCATCGTCAACTTCTGAACCTTGTCGCCCAGATCGGCGAGCGGCGTGACGAACTCGTTCATGTCGGCCGAGTTGCCGTGCTCGGAGATGAAATCCTGCACCAGCTTGCCGAACGCGCGCAGCTTGGCCCCCGCGTCCATCAGGACCTTGCGCCCCAGCAGATCGAGCGCCTGGATCGCGTTGGTGCCTTCATAAATCATGTTGATGCGGGCGTCGCGCAACATCTGCTCCATCCCCGACTCGTGGATGTAGCCGTGTCCCCCGAACACCTGCAGGCACTGCGAGACGCCGTCGAACGCATTGTCGGTCAGGAAGGCCTTGGCCACCGGCGTCATCAAGGCGAGCATGTCGGCCGCAAAGCGTCGCTCGGATTCGTCCGGATGGTGGTGCTCCTGGTCGACCATCAGCGCCAGCCAGTAGGCGAAGGCGCGGCCGCCATCGGCCCAGGCGCGCGCGGTCAGCAGCGAGCGCCGCACGTCCGGATGCACGATGATCGGATCGGCCGGCCCGTTGTGTGCGGCGCCGGGCGCGAGGCTGCGCCCCTGCACGCGCTCCTTGGCGTAGGCAGCGGCGTTCTGGTAGGCCACCTCGGTCAGCCCCAGCCCCTGCATGCCGACCGCCAGCCGCGCGCTGTTCATCATCACGAACATCGCGTTCAAGCCGCGATTGGGTTCCCCCACCAGCCAGCCGGTGGCGCCCTCGAACACGACCTGGCAGGTCGAGTTGGCATGGATCCCCATTTTGTGCTCGATGCCCCCGCAGTACAGCGCGTTGCGCGCGCCGATCCCGGCCGAGGCGCCCTGCCCCGCCGGCAGCAGCTTGGGCACCACGAACAGCGAGATCCCCTTGGTTCCGGCGGGCGCGTCGGGCAGCCGGGCCAGCACCAGGTGAACGATGTTGTCGGCCAGGTCGTGCTCGCCGGCCGAGATGAAGATCTTCTGCCCGGTGATCCGGTAGCTGCCGTCGGGCTGCGGCTCGGCGCGCGTGCGCAGCAGGCCCAGGTCGGTGCCGCAGTGCGCCTCGGTCAGGCACATGGTGCCGGTCCATTCGGCCGAGGCCAGCTTGGGCAGGAACGTCGTCTTCTGCTGCGCCGTGCCGTTGGCGTGCAGGCATTCGTATGCGCCGAGGGTCAGTCCCGAGTACATGCTCCAGGACTGGTTGGCCGCGGTGCACATCTCGCCGAACGCGCTCTGCAGCACATGGGGCAGCGCCTGGCCTCCGTATTCGGTCCCGGCCGTCAAACCCTGCCAGCCGCCCTGGCGCATCTGGTCGAAGGCTGCACGAAAGCCTTCCGGGGTGCGCACCTCGTGGCTGACCGGGTCGAAGCGGCAGCCCTGCGCGTCGCCCTTGAGGTTCAGCGGCAGCAGGACATCGGTGCAGAAGCGCCCGCCCTGCTCGAGCACCTGGTTGACGGTTTCGGCGTCCAGGTCCGTGAACGGCGGCATCCGCTGCAGGGACTCGACCGCATGCAGAACCTCGTGCAGGACAAACTGCTGGTCGCGCAACGGTGCCTGGTAGACGGGCATGTGGGAGCTCCTCAGAAGGCTAGTGCGCGCGGCGCCGGCGCCGGTCGACGCGCTCGGTAGCGGTGCGCGGCCGGGCCGCATCGATCAAGCGCGCCAGTGCGACGCGGGCACGCTGCACGCTCTGGCTCGAGCGCAGCAGACGGGCGTCCTGGTGCAGCATCAGCATCAAACCGTAGATCTCGAACACCATCTGGTGCGGATCGGCGCCCCGGTCCAGGTGGCCTTCGCTCTGTGCCAGCCGGATCGCGCGCAGCAGCTCGCCCTTCCAGCCTTCGACGATCGCCACCAGGGCGTCGTGCAACGGCCCCGGGCGGTCGTCGTACTCCGATGCGGCGCCGATCAGGATGCAGCCGGCCTCGATCTCCTCGGCCAGCAGCACCAGCCAGTTCTCCAGCAGCGCCAGCAGGCGCGGCAGCCCGCGCGGACGGGCCACCGCCGGCTGCAGCACGGCCTCGACGAAGCGGGCCGCGTAGTGCTTCAGCACCGCCAGCTGCAGCTCCTCGCGCGAGCCGAAGTGCGAGAACACCCCGCTCTTGCTCATGTCGAGCCGCTCGGCCAGGGCCCCGATGGTCAGTCCCTCCAGGCCTTCGCGGCGCGCAATCGCCAGGGCCTGCTCGATGATGGCGGCCCGGGTGACCTCGCCCTTGCGCGCGCTGCGCGGCGCCGGCGCGTCGGATCCGGCGCGGGTTGGCGGGGAGGCGGATTCGGAGTTCATCGGCTCGGCGGCGCGCGCTCAGAATTCGAAAGAACCGAACGTTCGTACTTTTTTCAGCGGTTGTCAAGACCGTATTGCGGCGGTCGCCGCCGTGTTGCCTGAAACCGTCTCGATCAGGTGGTCGACGAACAGGCGCACCTTGGCCGACAGCTGGCGCCGGCTCGGATAAACCGCCCAGGTGTCCAGCAGCGGCCCCTCGTAATCGGGCAGCACCCGAAGCAGCGTTCCAGCGGCGAGCTCCGGCTCCATCATGAACTCGGGTGCCATGACCAGACCCAGCCCGGCCGCCGCCGAAGCGATCAGCAGCTCGCCGCTGTTGGCGATCAGCGGCCCGCTCACCCGCACGTCGTGGGCGTCGCCGTCCGGGCCAGTCAGCCGCCACAGGTGGGGGGCGGCCGCGTACGCGTAGGTCAGCGCGCGGTGGCCCGTCAGGTCCGCCGGCGCACGCGGAGCGCGGTGGGCCCGCAGATAGTCGGGGGCCGCCGCCACCAGCTGTCGCACCTGGCCCAGGCGCCGCGCCACCAGCCCTTCGGCGCCGACCCGCCCGATCCGAATGGCCAGGTCGAAGCCTTCCTCGACCAGGTCGACCAGGCTGTCCGACACGGTCACATCGAACCGCACGCCCGGATGGCGCGCGACGAAGCGGGCAATCACCGGCGCCACCTGCTGCGCGGCCAGGTTGCGCGGGCAGGTGAGCCGGATCGTGCCGCGCGGCGTGGCGGCCGTGGCCCCGGCCAGCTGTTCGGCTTCCTCCAGTTCAGCCAGCAACTGGACGCTGCGCTCGTAAAAGGCCTGCCCGCCCTCGGTCAGGGACAGCTTGCGCGTGGTGCGGTTCAGCAGGCGGGCGCCCAGGTGCTGCTCCAGGCCGGCGATCTGGCGGGAAATCGAAGAGGTCGACGAACGCAGCCGCTGGGCCGCCCGCGCGAAGCTGCCGGCTTCGACCACGCGTACAAATGCCTGGATGGCCGCGATCCGATCCACCGTTTCATTATGCCGAACCGCGGGACAATTCGTTTCAGGACGTTGACTTAATTGCGTTGAATTCGAGGAATAAAGTCTCGTTCCCGAACTGTGGAGGACATCCCGATGAAGCTCTATTACTCGCCCGGCGCCTGTTCACTGTCGCCCCACATCGTGATGCGCGAAGCCGGCATCCCGGTGCACCTGGTCAAGGTCGACTCGCAGACAAAAAAGACAGAGGACGGGACCGACTTCAGGGCCATCAACAGCAAGGGCTACGTGCCGACGCTCGAGCTGCCCGACGGCCAGCGGCTGACTGAGGGGGCGGCCATCGTGCAGTACCTGGCCGATCAGGTGCCGGCGCGCGGGCTGGCGCCCGCCAACGGAACGTTCGAGCGCGTGCGGCTGCAGGAATGGCTCAATTTCATCTCGACCGAGGTGCACAAGCAGCTCTCGCCGCTGTTCGACGCCAAGTGCGAGGACACCTTCAGAGCGCGCCAGCACGAGAAGATCGGCGGCCGCTTCGACTGGATCTCCAAGCAGCTGGGCAGCCGCGAGTACCTGATGGGCAGCGCCTTCACCGTGGCGGACGCCTACCTGTACACGATACTGAGCTGGACCCGGCACCTCGGCATCGATCTGCCCAAGTGGCCGGTGCTGTCGGCCTACGTGGATCGCATCGGGCAGCGTGCGACGGTGCGCGAAGCGCTCAAGGCCGAGGGTCTGCTGAAGCAGTGATGCGGCTGCCGACCCTGTTCATATCGCACGGTTCGCCGATGTGCGCGCTGCGCGCCAGCCCGGTGGCCGAGCCGTGGGCGAAGTTGGTGCGCGATCTTCCGCGGCCACGGGCGGTGCTGGTGGCCTCGGCGCACTGGGAAACCGAGCTGCCGATGGTCGGCACCGCCGAGCGCCCTGCCACGGCGCACGACTTCGGCGGCTTTCCGCCGGCGCTGGAGCGGATTCGCTACCCGGCGCCGGGTGCGCCCGAGCTGGCCGGGCGGGTCCTTGCGCTGCTGGCCGCGGCCGGCTTGCCGGCCTCGGGCAATGGCTGCCGCGGGCTCGACCACGGCGCCTGGGTCCCGCTGCTGCACATGTATCCGCAGGCCGACGTGCCCGTGTTCGAGGTTTCGATCCAGACCTCGCTGGGCGCGCCCCATCACCTGCGGTTGGGAGCGGCGCTGGCACCGCTGACGAACGAAGGCGTATTGATCGTCGGGTCGGGCTCGATCACGCACAACCTGGCCGACTGGAGCCGGTCGGTGCACGACCACGGGCTCCAGACCGCGCCGCAGGCGACCCTGCCGTACGTTCAGGCATTCCGCGAGGCGATCGAAGCGGCGCTGCGCCGGGGCGATGTCGACTGGCTGGCCGACTATCGCGAGCGCCTGCCCCAGGCGCAGCGCGCCCATCCGACCGAGGAGCACCTGCTGCCGCTGCTGGTCGCGTACGCGGCCGCCGGCGAGCGGCCGGCCGTGCAGCGGATCGACCTGGGCGTGGACGGCGGGGCCGTCGCGATGGACGTGTTCGTGTTCCGCCCGGCCAGCCAGCTCCTCACGGGGCCGGTTGAGGCTGAAGCGGCGTGACCGTGTAGCCGCGCGCCTGCAGCTCCTGAACGAGGCCGCCGGAGCCGAAAAAGTGCAGGCTTCCGACCGCGACCAGATAGAAGCGACCGTCCTGGAGCAACTGATCGATCCGGTTCGCCATCGTCGCATTGCGGTCGCTGATCAGCCGTGCGAATTGCCGCCGCTCGGCCGGGTCCGGTGAATTGCGAACGCGCTGCAGATAATCCAGCATCGCGGCCGAATCGGACCCGCGCCACGCGGCCACCAGCGAGCGCAGTTCGCGCTCGGCCTCGCCGTCCAGGATCGACTGGACGATCTGGCGCAGGGCATCGAGCTGCTCGGAAAGGGGCTGCGCATCCAGCAGTTCGAACTGGGCCTGAAGGCCTTCGAGCTCGGCGATCGGCTTGCCGCTCTCTGCCGCCAACGACGCGAGATAAGCCTCGGTCGCGTAGGCCGGCGAGAACCCCAGTTTGGACGCCTGCAGGACCACCAGCGTGTCGCCGAGCATCCACGGCTTCATCTGCCAGGCGCCTTCGGCCGGAAAGCCGAACTGCTCCAGCACGCGCTGGGTATCGGCCTTCAGCCGGGCGTCGATGCGCGTGTCCAGACCGGCCTCGCCGGGTGCGAACTGGGCGCGCGCCAGCAGCTCCGCCGCGTTGCCGCCCAGCTGAGAGATGTCGGCTTCCAGCGCGATCACGTCGACCGCGGACAGGCGCCGGCGCGTGGCTGCATCGGGCGGATAGTCGGAGGCCAGGCCCACATGGAGCGTCCCCATCAGCAGCGCATGTCGATCGGCCTTGCGGGCCTCCCACAGGAACCCGTGGGCGCCGCCGGCGGCCGGCGGCGCGCTGGCGGCGCTGTCCGCTGCGGTCGGCGCTGCGCGCGCCGCCGCGCTCCACAGGGCGAGCAGCAGCCACAGACCGGCGGCCAGGCGGCCGCGCACGCGCGCCGGGCCGTCAGGCGACACGGGCCGTCTGCGCGGCACGGTTGCGAAGCGGCAGCGCGAAGCAGATCACGTGCGAGTCGTCTTCGTCGTGGTGGGCCACGTAGCCGCGAGCCACCATCATCTGGCGCATCGAGTCGTTTTCCTTCAACACGTACCCGAAGATCTCGGCCAGGTTGCGGTCCCGCCCGTGCTGCTCGAGCGCCTCCATCATCGCGTTGCCCAGGCCCCGCCCCTGCCAGGAGTCTTCCACCGTCACCCCGAACTCGGCGCGCTCGCCGTCGGCCAGGCGCGTGTAACGCGCGATGGCCCGGATTTCACCCGGCCCGCTTGCGGGATCGACCGCGACGAACGCCATCTCGCGATCGTAGTCGATCTGCGTGAAGCGGATCAGCTGCTCCACCGACAGTTCGCGAACCGGCGCGTGCAGCCGCAGGTACAGCGTCTGGCGCGACAGGCGCGCGACGAAGCGCTGCTCGGCCTCGGCGTCCTCGGGCCGGATCGGGCGCAGCCACAGGCGCGTTCCATCCTCCAGCGGCAGCTCGCGCTCGAGTGCCTTCGGATAAGGGTGGATCGCCAGGTGCGAATAGGCGGCGTCCGGCGCGATCGCCCGATCATCCACCACCACGCGCGCATCAAGCGCCATCACACCCTGCTCGTCGGCCAGCAGCGGGTTGATGTCCAGTTCGCGCAGGCAGGGCAGCTCGCAGGCGAGCTCCGATACCCGGACCAGCGCATCGATCAGGCGGTCCAGGTCGACCGCCGGCATGCCGCGGAACGCGCCCAGCATCCTGGACACCCGCGTGCGGTCGATCAGATCGCACGCCAGCAGCCGATTCAGCGGCGGCAGCGCCAGGGCCGAATCGGACACCACCTCGACCGCGATCCCTCCCATGCCGAACGTCAGCACCGGCCCGAAGGCGGGGTCGCGCGCGATGCCGACGATCAGCTCGCGGCCGTGGGGCCGTGAGATCATCTTCTGCACCAGCACGCCGGTGAAGCGCGCCTGCGGGGCGCGCTTTTCGACCCGCTCGCGGATCAGATCGAACCCGAGCGCGACCTCATCGACGGTCTTCAGCGACAGCAGCACGCCGCCCACTTCGCTCTTGTGCGTGACGCCCTCGGCGCGCACCTTCAGCACCACCGGCAATCCGATCTGCTCGGCCAGCTCGCGCGCCTGCGCTGCGCTGGCCGCCAGGCGCCCCTGCGCCACCTCGATGCCGCACGCCGCCAGCATCGCCTTGGCCTCGTCTTCGGACAGGACGTCGCGGCCGGACTTGCGAACCGCCTCCACGATCTGGCGGGCGGCGGTAATGTCGAGCGGCCTTGAACCGGGCGGGGCCGGATCGGCCGGCGGCGGCAGCTGCAACCGCAGCTCGCGGTTGTGCACATGCTGGGCCAGGAAAGAGAAGGCCTGCACGCCGTGCTCGGGACTGGCCAGCGCTGCCAGGCCCGCCTCCTTCAATACCGAGCGCCCCTTGGCCGCGTCTTGCTCGCCCAGCCAGGCCAGCACGACCGGCTTGCGAGTCGCCTTCACGGGTTCGATCAGCGCCTGCGCGGCCTGCTGCGCGCCGGCCCGCACGGTCGGACAGAACAGCACCAGCACGCCGTCGTTGCCGGGATCGGCCACCAGGATTTCGAACGCGCGCGCCAGCCGCTGCGGGTCCGCATCGCCGACCACATCGACCGGGTTGCCGTGCGACCAGGTCGGCGGCAGCGCAGCGTCCAGCGCCGTGCGCGCCCCGTCCGACAGGGTGGCGAGCAGCACACCCTTGTCGGCCACCGCGTCGGCGGCCAGAACGCCCGGTCCGCCGCCATTGGTCAGGATCGCCAGCCGCGATCCCTTCGGCATCCGACCGCCGGCCAGCGTCTCGGATGCGATGAACAGCTGGTCGTATTCGCGGATGCGGATTGCGCCGCTGCGGCGCAGCGCTGTGTCCCAGACCCGATCGTTGCCGGCCAGAGCGCCCGTGTGGCTCAGGGCAGCGTTGCGCCCGATCGTGTGGCGCCCGGCTTTCAGCACGATCACCGGCTTGATGCCGGCGGCAGCCCGAACGGCCGACAGAAACCGGCGAGGATTGTGTACGCCCTCGATGTACAGCGCGATGCTCCGGGTTTCCGAGTCCATCGCCAGAAAGTCGAGCAGCTCGCCGAACTCGACGTCGCAGCCGTCCCCGGTTGTCACCACGGAGGAGAAGCCGAACCCGGCCGCCCATGCGTAATCGAGCAGCGCGGCCGCGACCGCGCCGGACTGCGACACCAGCGCCACGCTGCCCGGCCGCGCCGAGGTGCGCGCGAACGTGGCATTCAAGCCGATCGACGGGCGCAGAATGCCCAGACAGTTCGGACCGATCAGCCGCACGCCGTGGCGACGCGCCGCGGCCACCATTTCGTCCTGCAGTTTCCTGCCTTCCGGCCCGATTTCGGCGAAACCGGCCGACAGCACGAGCAGGTTGGGTACGCCGCGCGCCCCGGCGTCCGCCACCAGCGCTGCCACCGTTCGCGCCGGAGTCACGACGACCGCCAGGTCGGGCGCGTGCGGCAGCGCTCGAAGCGAAGCAACGCACGGACGCCCTTGCACCGAGGTGTACTTCGGGTTGACCGCATCGATTCGCCCCCGGTAGCCGCCCGCCAGCAGGTTGGCGAAGACGTCGTAGCCCACGGCCCCTCGCCGTTCGGTCGCGCCGATCACCGCGACCGAAGCGGGAGCCAGCGCGGAGTGCAGGTGGTGAGTGTCGTGCATCGAGACGTGTTCAGGATCAGTATTTTGCGATGCACCATTTGCCGAGTCGGCATTGCTCGCACCCGCTCGTGCCAGGGCGATTTGCGCAGCGCAACACTACGCCGATTCCGAGGCGGTCGGTTGATCGATTTTTGCCCGTTCGCTGACTGGATAGAATCCTCCCATGAACGTCGATGGCGTCGCCTACCGGTCGATCTGGCCGATCGGGCAGCAAGCAGTCGGAATCATCGACCAGACCCGGCTGCCCTACGAGTTCCGCACGCTGGAGCTGACCGAATGGCGCTCGATGGTCACGGCCATCGCGTCGATGCAGCTGCGCGGGGCCCCGCTGATCGGGGTGGCGGCCGCGTACGGGGTCGCCCTGGCGATCAATCGGGATGCGACCGATGCCGCCCTGGAGCTCGCGTGCCGCGAGCTGCTCGAAAGCCGGCCCACCGCGGTCAACCTGCGCTGGGCGGTGCAGCGGATGCGTGCGCGGCTGAGCGGTCTGCGCCCCTCCGAGCGGGCGCAGGCCGCCTGGCAGGAAGCCGACGCGATCGCCCAGGAAGACATCGGGCTGAACCGATCGATCGGTTCGTACGGGTCGGCGCTGCTGGCGCGGCTGCACGCGCGCTGCGGGCGGCCCGTCAACGTGCTGACCCATTGCAACGCCGGCTGGCTCGCCACCGTCGATTTCGGCACCGCCTTGGCGCCGGTCTACCTGGCGTTCGACGCGGGTGTGCCGCTGCATGTCTGGGTCGACGAGACCCGGCCCCGCAACCAGGGCCTGCTGACCGCCTGGGAGCTGGCCGCTCACGGCGTACCGCACACGCTGATCGCGGACAACGCGGGCGGCCACCTGATGCAACGCGGCCAGGTCGACATCGTGCTGGTCGGCGCTGATCGGGTCGGGCGGCGCGGCGACGTGTGCAACAAGATCGGCACGTATCTTAAGGCGCTGGCCGCGCACGACAGCGCCGTGCCGTTTTACGCTGCCGTGCCTTCGCCGACGATCGACTGGCAGCTCGCAGAGGCGGTGCGCGAGGCCCCGATCGAGGAGCGCGCCGCCTCCGAGCTGCGCGTCGTGCACGGCCTGGATCGCGAAGGCCGGCGCGCCAGTGTCGAGGTGGCCCCGTCCACGTCCGCCGTGGCCAATCCCGCCTTCGATGTGACCCCGGCGCGCCTGGTGACCGGATTGATCACCGAGCGCGGCATCGTTGGCCCGGACGAGCTCGAGGGCCTGTTTCCCGAGGCTGGCGCGGCGCCGTGAGAACTTATTGCCAGCATCACGCGTATGCGGGAGAATTCTCAACGGAGTCAGTCGGGTCTCGGCCACCAGGGCGCCATGTACGGATCAGCAGCCGTAGCAACTGTGCAGCCGGTGTTCAGGGCTCTGACGCCGGCGGTGAAGCGCTGGTCGGCGAGTCCCCTTGCGCGGGACCACTACCATCCGGTCGAAGGCAACGTGTGCGCCACCATGTGGCCAACCCGCACCCTGGCCGAGCGCCAGCGCTGGTTCGACGAGCTGTACGTCTGGACGGAGGGATTCCAGCCTTCGACCACGCAGCGCGCGTGCATCCAGGTGGCCGCGCTCGACAATGCGCTGCGCATGCTGGATTCGGAGTCGGCCCGCTCGGTGGCGGTCACGCTGTCGTTCGGAACGGCCGAGCGCCATCTGGACGCGATCGTCAAGCGCCTGCAGCTGTATCCGCTGGTGGCCCACCGGGCGGTGGTGATCCTGCGCGGCACGCTGGACCGCGTGCGCTCGCAGTACCGGATCCGCGCGCTGATCGACTACTTGCGCTCGAGCCAGATCACGGTCGGCTACCGGGTGTCGGCGCCCCGCGTCACGATGGAGATCCGCGCGATCGACCTGGTCCAGCCCGAGTTTGCCAAGGTGCTCGCGCCCACCTCGGACCGGGAGGAATTCTGGAAGGACTTCGTCTCCGAGGCGCGGGTCGCCGGCATCGTGCCGCAGTCGCTGATCGTGGCAGGCCTGGAGACGCAGCGGCAGCTCGAACTGGCCCGGCAGGCCGGCATCCGTTTCGGCCAGGGCAATGCGGTTCGCCCTTCGTTCGAGCCGCCAAGAGCCTCTTTCGCCAAAGGCTTCGGGGGCTAGGCGCCGCTGCCGCGCCGCTGCAGCTGCTGCAGACGTGCCTGCGCCTTCGGAAGGTTGCGCCGCACGACTTTCTCGGACCATCGCTCGGCTCGTTTGACCAGCTCACGTGAGCGCGTCAGCGATGGCAGCGTCGAAACGGCCACGTGTACGTCGTTGATCTCTCCGAGCACCTGCTGCAGGCGCGACAGCGCCTTCAGCGTTCGCGCCGGCGCGCCAGGCGACAGCAGCGGAGCCAGCAGCTCCAGCGCGTAGCGCTGCCGCTTGGCCAGGATCCGCAGCCGGTGCCGGCCCAGGGGCGGCAGCGCCGGCAGGTGCCGGCCGGCCGCAATCACCCGCCGGTGGCCGCGCTCGATGGCGCGCCTCGCCCACTGTGCCAGTCGGTCCGCTGTCGGGGCGGCCGCCTCCTCGCTCCAGCGCAGCAGGCGCAGCGCCGTATGCGCGAAGCGCACGCTCTCCAGCACGGCGCGCAGACGCAGCCGCTGCCGCTGACGACGCGCCAGCGCCCGCGCCATCAGTCGAACCCACTGGTCCTCGTCGCCGGCCTGGGCCGCCCGGCGCAGCGATGGCAGGCTCTGGGTCAGCAGCACATCCCAGTCGCGCATGGCTCCGAAACAATTGGCCATCCAGCGCAGGTCCTGTGCGATCGGGTCGTTGGCCGTCGTGGCCACGCCCAGCACACGCAGCGCTGAGCGCGTGCGGCGCAGCGCCACGCGCGCCTGGTGCACGTATTCCGGATCGTTGCCGAGCCAGGCGCCGTGGGCATTGGCCAGCACCCGCTGCACGCCAAGGCCCACGATCCGGCGTGCGACCGCCAGGTGAGTTCGCCGCGGCTGCAACAGCGTCGAAAAGCCTTCCGGGTCCGCGTGCATCGGGCCGGCGCCGCTGCGTTGCGCCAGGCGGTACCCGCGCACTGCCTTGGACTCGATCGCAGGCCGCAACGCGAGCGCCTGCCGTCCGCGCCCGATCAGATCCAGCGCCAGGTCGAAAACCGCCGACACCGAACCCTCTTTCAGTTCCAGCTCGAGCTCGCCGATGGGCTCCTTGCGCCGTCCGGCGAGCAGGCTGCCTTCGTCCAGCGCCACTTCGATCAGTGCCCCCTGAAACCGGACCTGCCGGACCGTGCGCTCGAAACGGGTGCGAAACACCGGAACGAGCCGCGTAGAGCGCACGCCGAGCAACTGCGGCAACGGCGAATCGGCCAGGGCCTTGATCTGCGGACGCGGCCCGGACACAACCGATTCCCATTCGCGCCGGCGGCTCAGGGCGCCCGGCTCGTCGCCGGACTTGAAGGTCTGAACCCAGCGCGCTTGCGCCCCTTCGCCGATGCGCCGCACCCTGAGCGCACAGCGCTGCGATCCCAGGCGCAGATCGACGGTGTCGAAGTACACGCTGGAGTGCTTCACGGCGGGACCGGCGCCGTACGCCTCGAGCCTGCGACGCACCGCCTCGCACGCGGCTGGCGGCACGGCCAGCTTCAGTTCGATTTCCATCGCGGGCCCGGCCGCTGCGGTACCCGCGTGCGCGGGCAGTGGTTCGGACCGCGGCGGCGCGGCCGCGTTCGTGCGCGGTTGCCTCATAGCGCCGGTGCGCCGTGCGCTCGCCAGCCGGCGCCGGCCAGTACGACCGCCGCGGCGCACAGCACGCCGGCGGCGGCGAAGCACACGCCGTAGCTGCCGCTGGCGCGCTGTAACAGGCCAAAGGCCGGCGGCCATACGACCGAGCCCACGAACGTCACAAACAGGCTCCCGCCGGTGGCCGCGCCGGCCTGCCCGGATGGCGCCCTGCGCGCGACCTCCGACAGGAACACGCCGTTCCAGCCGATCGCGGTCGCACCGAGCAATGCGCACGATGCGTACACCGCCAGCACCGGCCAGCGCGGCGCAAATGCCGCCACCAGGGCGCAACCGACCGCCATCAGGGCGCCCACCAGTTGCAGCGTACGGCGCGCCGACAGCCAGCGGTCAGCCACCACGCCCCAGGCGATGCGTCCGGCCACGCCTGCCAGGTTGGCCGCCGTCAGGGCGGCGCCGGCGGCGATCCACCCGTAGCCGAGCGCCTCGACCAGGTAGGCCACGATGAAGCTCGAGGTGCAGTTCTGCATCCCCGAATAGATGAACGAAAGCGCCGCCATCGACCGCAGAGGCCGGGACTCGCCGACCAGCCGCAATCCGGACAGCCATGCTCCCCCGTTGCGGCGCGCGGTCGGATCCCGATCGTGGTCGAGCGCGGCGCGCAGCGGTTGCACCCCCGCAGCGCAGACCAGGCACAGAGCGGCCACTGCACCCAGGGCCGCCTTCCACCCGAGCCATACGGTCAGCGCGGGCACGAGGATTCCAGCCAGCGCGACGCCAGCCGGCACGCCGGTCTGCTTGATCGAGAAGGTGAGCGCAATGCGGTCGGGGCGGGTCGAGCGCGCCAGCATGTGGCTGGAGGCCGGTGTGATCGGGCCGTAGCCCAGCCCCAGCAGCACCGCCGAGGCGGCCAGCGCCGGCGCGGTCGCGTCCAGGCCCAGCAGCATGCCCAGCGCGCTTAACGCGAGTGACAGTTGTGACAGCCGCAGAGCACCCAGGGTCGCCACCAGCGATCCGCTGATCAGCGCGCCCGCGGCCGAGCCCAGGTAGACGAGCGAGACATACGTGCCGACCATCGAGGCCGGCTGCGCCGTCGCCGCCGCGACGGCCGGCGCGATGGATGGAACGCTCAGCGCCGCCAGCGCGGCCATCACCTGGATCGCGGTCGTCGCAGCCAGCGTGATGCCGGGGCCAGGCAACGTCAGGCGGGTCGTACCGGCAGGCTCGGGCGGTCCTGGGCGAGCACTTTGCATCGTCTAGGGCGGAGCCTATACTGACTCGATGGCCTCGCGGTGTCCTCTGGTGCGGCGATCCGCAGCGCGAGGCGGGTGGAGGAACCGATGAAACTGATGCGGGCGGTGTTGAGCGTCATGGTGTGCGCGAACGCGATGCTGGCCGGCTGCGCATCCACATCCAATGTCGCCGACAACGGGTCGACACTGGGCCCGGGTGTGGACGAGAAGCGCGTCGCCCGGGTTGAGGCCGCCGCTCGCCGTGCCAATGTCGATGTTCACTGGGTCAATTATCCGCGCTTGCCAGGGCAATGAGCAGTGGGCGCCGGTTCCGACCGCCGGCGCCGCCTGCACCGGCCACGCCGACGTGGCAAACTGACGGCATGGGCGGCCTCGAACGTGCGCTGCGGATCCTGATCGTCGATTCTCATGGACAGCCGGTCCGCTGGGCCGCGCTGACCCGGGCGGCACGCTACTACGCCTCCGGCAAGGTCGTCACCGATCTGGGCGAAAACCTGTTCGCCATGAACGGCGGCTACCAGGAAAGCTCCGGGTTACGCTCCGAATTCGTAACCAGCTCCATCGTGATGATCCGCGGCCGACATCGGTTGCCGATCGATCACGCGCACGTCGGGTTGACCAAGCATCGGCTGTTTGCGCGCGACCGCCATGTATGCGCCTATTGCGGCGGCCACTTCGTAGAGGGTGACCTGACGGTCGAGCACATCGTGCCGGTGTCGCGCGGCGGGCGCCACGACTGGACCAACGTAGTGACCGCCTGCCGCTCGTGCAATACCCGCAAGGGCAACCGCCGGCCGGAAGAGGCACGCATGCCGCTGCTGTTCGTGCCGTACGCGGTGTCCCGCAATGAAGGCTTCATCCTGAGCAATCGCAGGATCCTGGCCGACCAGATGGCCTTCCTGCAGGCGAGCCTGCCGAAGCACTCGCGCTGGGCGCACGGCTGACCCTGCTTCGCAGGGTCAGCCGTGCGCCCAGCGCGAAGGCGGCCTCACCCAAGGCGCGAACGCAGCAATCGAAAAAACGGCGCGACCGGCTCGGCCCGTACGTAGGCGTCGTGCTTGAACGAGCTCTGCACGGCGGCCGGCTGCAGCACGCAGTCGACCGTCCCGCCTCCATCGTCGATCACTGCCCACAAGGTGGCGCCTGAGACGCCGTCCAGCGCCGGGGCGTGGATCTCCAGGCCGTCGGCGCGCCGGGCGATCCTGCGATAGTCGACCTTGATCTGGGCGCCCCACGGCTGGCCGCGCGCAAACACCACCACGGGGCGCGCGTGCAGCGCCGCTCCGACCCGCCGGATCTGCGCGTACGGGAAACCGGCGAACACGTAGGTACGCGACCGCGCTTCCGAGGCCAGCGCCTCGAACGGCGCCGCGCGCCAGTGGCGGCGCAGCAGTGCGGCGCTGCGACGGCAGCCGATCCGGATTGCCGCCAGATCGGCCTGCGGATCGACCAGCACGCGGGGCCTGGCCGTCCGCAGCCACAGGATGCGGCCGCTGTCGCCCAGCGGCAGGCCCAGGTCGCCGGCGCTCGCCCCGTCGTCGAACAGGTGGCGGCAGGTCAGCAGCAGCAGCGACGTGCCCAGCAGGTAGAGCGCCCCGCTCGCCAGCGGCTCGGCGCGGCCGCCGCGCAGCGCCAGCACCGGTACCGCCACCCGCTCCAGCGCGGCACCGATGGCGCGGGCGCGCGGCACGCCCACGTCGCCGTCGAGCAGGAGCGGGTCGGTGCCGATGCGGTTCCAGCTCACCAGATACACCCGGAAAACAAACGGGCCGGCCGGATCTGCTCCGGCCGGCCCGCGAGGATTGCCGTGCGCCCGATTACTTCAGGTGCTTGCTGACGTATTTGGTCAGCTCGAACATCGTGGCCTGCGCCTTGCCGAACAACGGGCGCAGCTTTTCGTCGGCATTGATGTTACGACGGTTGACCGGATCCTGCAGCTTGTTCTTCTTGATGTACTGCCAGATCTTGCTGGTGACTTCGGTGCGCGGCATCGGGGAGGACCCGATGATCGCGGCAAGCGGCCCGGTCGGCATCAGCGGCTTCATGAAGGCGGCATTCGGCTTGCGCGTGCTTTTCTTCTTGGCGGCCTTGCGCGGCGCGGCCTTCTTCGCAACCTTCTTCACGACCTTCTTGGCGGCCGACTTCTTGGCTGCCTTCTTCGCCGACTTCTTCGCTTTCTTCGTAGCCATCAAGGTTCTCCTGTGTGCTGTTAGAGAAAGTACAGCGACAGCGTTCTCGCGTTTGGCCCGAACCGTGAAAGAGCGCTCTCGTTGCGTGACCCGAATACTAGGCCAACCACGACGGGAATCAAGTGTTTTCAGAGGGAAGTTTGTGTCTGGAACACGGCATGCGGCCCGATCTACAGAGGGCGGAGGAGCCTGCGCGGGCGCGCCGAGGCGAGCCCGCGCTGCGAAACGACTACAAGATCTTGTATGGATTGGTTCAGTCTCACAAGATCTTGTAGATGCGCAAGGCTGCGCGATGACGGGCGGCCGTTGCGCGAGGTCGGGCGGCCGACAGCGCGCCCGCGCGGGCACACGCCCCCAGGCATCGCGCCGGAACGGCATCGGCCCTCCGACCGGATGACGCCGAGCCGGTCCGGATCCGGCCATGGATAAAATCCGGCCATGACCCGCGCGGCGCCGGCCCGCCTGCTGATCGCCATAGCGCTCGCGTGCCTGGCTGGAGCGCTCGGGCTGCGCGCCGGCCACCTGGACCGTGCACTGTTCCTGGCGATCAACGACGCGGCCTGGCGCTGGGTTCCACCGGCACTGCTCAGCTGCGTCACGATCCTGGGCCATGGCCTGGTCACGACCATGCTGCTGGCGCCGACCCTGCTGCGCGGACCCTATGTGGTGACGGCTGGCCTGTTCGCGACCCCTGTGGCCCTGGTGCTCTCGTGGCTGCCCAAGGCGCTGATCGATTCTCCAAGGCCCGCGGCAGTCCTGGAGCCTGCGTCGATCCACATCGTCGGTATGCGGCTGGCGGCCCACAACTCGTTTCCTTCGGGCCATGCGATCACCGCGTTCCTGATGGTCGGCGTACTGCTGACGGCCGAGCGCACGGCGCGGCTGCGCTGGCCGGCGACGGTGGGGATCGCGCTGACCGGGATCGCGGTGGCCGCATCGCGCATCGGCGTCGGCGCACACTGGCCGTCGGACGTGCTCGCCGGCGCGGGGCTGGGCCTGGTGGCGGGCGTCGCCGGCGCGCAGGCGCAGCGGCGCTGGCCGATCTCGAGTCCGGCAGCGCGGCTCGCGCTGGCGCTGGTGGTGCTCACGTGCGCCGGCACGCTCGCGCAGATCGATGTGGGCTATCCGATGGCGCGACCGCTGCAACTCGCGCTGGCGGCCGGCGGCGGCCTGGTGGCCGTGATCGCGCTGTGGCGCGCCTGGGCGGCCCGCACTCGGGCGGCGCGAAACCCCGGATGAGCCAGGCCATCGCGGCCGATCGCCGCCTGCCGGCCGCCGTGCTGATCGCCGCAGCGCTGCTGCTGGTGCCGGCGCTGGGGCTGCCGCCCCTCTTCGATGTCGACGAAGGCGCGTTCGGCGAGGCCACGCGCGAAATGCTGGCAAGCGGCGACTGGCTGTCGACCACGCTCAACGGGGCGCCGCGCTTCGACAAGCCGATCCTGATCTACTGGCTGCAGGCAGCCAGCGTCAGCGCCTTCGGCTTGACCGAGTTCGCACTGCGGCTGCCCTCGGCGCTGGCCGCCCTCGCCTGGATCGCGGCGATCGGCCGTTTTGCCTCGACCCGGATCGGCGCCGAAGCCGGAGCGCTGGCGGCCTGGATCGCCGCCACCTGCATCGGCGTCATGGTGATCGCCCACGCGGCCACGGCCGATGCGCTGCTGAACGCGCTGCTGGCCGCCGCCATGCTGGACGCCTGGCGTTTCATCGAGGACGGCAACCGCGCCGCGCTGCGCCGGATGTACGTCTGGATCGGGCTGGGCGTGCTGACCAAGGGGCCGATCGCCGCGCTGATCCCGGTGGCCGTCACGCTGCTGTACGCGCTGCTGTCGGGGCGACTGCGCGACTGGCTCCGTGCCGCCTTCGATCCGGTCGGCTGGCTGCTGCTGGCGGCGATCGTGGCACCCTGGTACGGCTACGCGCTGCACCGCCACGGCCGCGCCTTCATCGAGGGATTTTTCGTGAAGCACAACCTGCAGCGCTTCAGCGGAACGCTGGAGGGCCACTCCGGCAGCCTCGTCTACTACGTGGTGGCGGTGCCGCTGCTGCTGCTGCCGTGGACCGGGCTGCTTTGGCCAACGCTGCGGGCCGCCCGGCAGGACTGGCGCATCGGGCTCAATCGCTACCTGTGGCTCTGGTTCGCCTTCGTGTTCGTGTTCTTTTCGGCCTCCGGGACCAAGCTGCCGCACTACGTGCTGTATGGGTTGACGCCCCTGTTCATCCTGATGGCGCTGCACCGCGAGGAGCTGCACGCCGGCCGGCTGGCGCGGGTGCTCGCCGGGCTGTTGCTGGTCCTGCTGCCGCTTCTACCCTGGCTGGCGCACCGCTGGTCGCTGGGCGCCACCGGTTCGAGCACCGCGTACTACGCGGCGCTCGCGCAGCGCGCGCTGACGGCGGCGCCGTGGTCGTTCTACGCGACCACCGGCGGCGCGGCTGCAATCGGCATCGCGCTCCTTGCCGGTCGCTCGCTCGCCTGGCGGCGGCTCCAGATCGCGGCCGCCCTGCTGGCGCTTTCGATCGAATTCGCCGTGGCGCCGTGGCTGGGCGACGTGGTGAGCGGACCGATCAAGCGGGCCGCGCAATTCGTCGCTACTCGGCCCGAGAACGTCGTGCAATGGAATCTGAACGTGCCCAGCTTCAGCGTGTATCGCGGGCGGGTCACCGACTCGCGTGCACCGCGCCCAGAGGAGCTCGCCATCACGCGCGAGGACCGGCTGCCAAAGGAGGCAAGGGTCGAGGTGTTGTTTTCCGAGGCGGGGGTGATGGTCGTGCGCCCATTGCAATGATGCGCGAGGTGGCCCTCTCGACTCGGAATTCGAGGCGGAACTACCGGTGCCGGGTGTGCCGTCGTGCTTCAGCGGTCCGAGTGGTAGTTGCCCGCGGCACGAAGGCGAAACTGGAATTGATTCTGTCGGGAATTGACGTAATTCTCGGGCGTTGACTGTTCTCGGCCAAACGAACCACGCTCAAATTTTTCAGCTAGTAATTCCGATCCCGCGCGATCACCGCGATCGCCGCCCGCGTGATCCCGAACGCGATCCAGTCGAACACGCGCGTCAGCCACGACCGGCGCAGCAGGTCCTCCGGGCCGAACGGCACCGACTCGGCGGCGATGGCCTGCTCCAGGCGCGCGCGCAGTGCGCGGGTAAAGGCGGCGTCGCGCACCAGCACGTTGGCCTCGCGCGCCATCAGCAGGCTGTACGGATCCAGGTTGCTGGAGCCGACCGTGGCCCAGTTCTCGTCGATCACCGCCGCCTTTGCATGCAGGAAGCTGCGCGTGTACTGGTAGATCTGGACGCCGGCGGCCAGCAGCTGGCCGTACAGCGCGTGCTGCGCATAGAACTGCACCACGTGCTCGGCCCGGCCCTGCAGCAGCAGCCGCACCTGCACGCCGCGGCGCGCCGCGTCCATCAACACGCCCCGGAAGCGCCGCCCGGGGATGAAATACGCGTTGGCGATCACCACGTCGCGGCGCGCCGACACCAGGGCTTCGGTGTAGGCGCGCTCGATGGTGCGGCGGTGCAGCAGGTTGTCGCGCAGCAGCAGCGCGGCCTGCACCCCGTCGGGGACCGGATCCTGGGACCGCAGGCCGATGCGGCGCGGAAACGGCAGGGCAGGCTCGCTCAGGCGCGGCAGCGACAGCGTCCACCACAGGCGTTCCGCGCTCAGCGCGATCGCCGACAAGATCGGCCCTTCGCACTCGACCGCAAAATCCAGCCGCGGCCCCGCCTCGTGGGCCGGCTCGGCAATGATATTGATGCCCCCGACGAAGGCCAGCGTCTGGTCGATCACCACGAGCTTGCGGTGCAGGCGCCGGAACAGCCGCCGCTGCAGGCGCCACCAGCGCTCCGGCCGATAGATCCGGAACTGCACCCCGAGCGGTTGCAGCTGCTGGGCCAGGCGACGCACGTGCTCGCCGCCGCCAAAGCCGTCGACGATCACCCGTGCGTGCACGCCGCGGGCAGCGGCGCCCACCAACGCCTCGGTCACCTGCCGCCCGATCGGATCGTCCTCGTACAGGTAGCTCTCCAGGTGAATCGAGCGGCGCGCCGAGCCGATCGCCTGCAGCAGTCGCGGGAAATATTCCTGGCCGGTCGACAGCAACCGGATGCGGTTGCCGTCGGTGAATTGCCCACGTCCGGGCAGCTCGAAGCGGGCCCGGGTGAGCCGGGCGATACGCTCCGGCAGCCGCACGCCGGGGTCCCGGCTCAAGGAAGCTCCAGGTCCGCGATCAGTGGAACGTGGTCGGATCGGCGGGCCCAGGACCGTCCCCGCGGAACGCGGGTGTGGCGCACGGCGAGTCCCCGAACGTAGATCCGGTCCAGCCGCAGCCAGGGTGCCATGCTCGGAAACGTGCGGGCCGGTCGGCGGCGCTGTCGCCACGGCAGCATGCGCTCGAGCCAGCCGGCCTCCCGCGCATCGCTGACCTCGGTCACTGCCAGGCGCCGGCGCAACTCCAGATCGACCCTCTGCTGCCAGTCGTTGAAATCGCCCGCCAGGATCAGCGGGACGCCGGCCGGAATCTCCTGCTGGACGAAGTCGGTGACGAAGCGCGCCTGGCGCAGGCGACTCACCTTGACCAGTCCGAGGTGCAGACAGATCAGGTGGATCGGACCCAGATCGGGAAGCTCGACCACGGCGTGCAGCATGCCGCGGCGCTCGAGTGCGTGGTCGGATATGTCGTGATTCGCGTAGCTGGTGATCGGATAGCGCGACAGGATCGCATTGCCGTGGTGGCCGTGAGCGTAGATGGCGTTGACCCCGTAAGCGCTGTGCGCGTAGCCGCTGGTGGCCAGATAGTCGAGCTGCGCGGCCGGGGGCCGCTGCAAGCGGCCGGGCAGGTGCCGATCGTCGCGATCCTGCACCTCCTGCAGGAATACCAGGTCGGCATCGATCAGGTGCAACGCCAGCCGCACATCGTGCACGCGCGAACGGCCGGCGATGCCGGTGGCGCCTTTGGCGATGTTGTAGGTCGCGGTGCGGAACTTCATCGAGCGGGCACCCTCACCCCCGGCCCCTCTCCCGCGAAGCCGGAGAGGGGAGCTCTTGATTGGCTCTATGCGCGAGTGTCCGGATGGCCTGCGCGTTGGTCCAGGAAAAGCAGGCCTCGGCTGCATCGCGCCAGTCGAGCCAGCCGGATGCGGTGTGCTCGGGCGAAAGGCGCGGTTCGAAGGCGCGCGCGACGAGCAATCCGAACACGTGCTCGCGGTTGATGGTCACGCCGGGGGCGTAGCGATAGCGCCACTGTGGAAAGATGGGGTACTCGTGCTCGACCTTCCAGTCCTCGAGGTCACTGCTGGCGGCCCGCCAGCCGGTTTCCTCTTCGACCTCCCGGGCGCAGGCCGTTGCAAACGCCTCCTGCGGATCATCCAGGCTGCCGGTGACCGACTGCCAGAACCCCGCGTGATCGGCGCGTTCCAGCATCAGCGTAAGAAGCTGGGGCGTGTAGATCACGACCAGCACGGATTCCGGCACCTTGAATCCCACGGTAGCCACCCGGGTCGCGTCGAGCAGGCCGGCGCCAGGCTCACCGATCCGACGCGGCGACTTTGGGCTCCAAGCGCAGGCGGATGTGCAGCTCCTTGAGCTGGCGCTCGTCCACCGGCGATGGCGCCTGGGTCAGCAGGCACTGCGCGCGCTGCGTCTTCGGAAAGGCGATCACGTCGCGGATCGATTCCGCGCCTGCCATCATCGTGACGATCCGGTCCAGGCCGAACGCGATGCCGCCGTGGGGCGGCGCGCCGTACTGCAGCGCGTCGAGCAGGAAGCCGAATTTAGCGCGCGCCTCCTCGGCGCCGATCTTCAGCGCCTCGAACACCCTGCTTTGCACGTCGGCGCGGTGGATCCGGACCGAGCCGCCGCCGATCTCCCAGCCGTTCAGCGCCATGTCGTAGGCCTTGGCGAGGCATCGGCCAGGATCCGACAGCAGGTAGTCCTCATGGCCGTCCTTGGGCGAGGTGAACGGGTGATGGGCGGCGACCCAGCGCTGCTCCTGCTCGTCGAACTCGAACATCGGAAAATCGATCACCCACACCGGTCGCCAGCCAACCTCGAACAGCCCGTTGCTGCGGCCGAATTCGGAATGCCCGATCCGGCTGCGCAGGGCGCCGAGGCTGTCGGCCACCACGCGCGCCCGGTCGGCGCCGAAGAAGATCAGGTCTCCGTCCCGCGCGCCGGTGCGCTCGATGATCGCCGCCAGCGCGCGGTCGTGCAGATTCTTGATGATGGGCGACTGCAGGCCGTCGCGCCCGCGCGAGCGCTCGTTGACCTTGATGTAGGCCAGACCGCGGGCGCCGTAGATCGCGACGAACTGGGTGTAGGAATCGATTTCGGAGCGCGGCATCTGACCGCCAGCCGGCACGCGCAACGCGGCCACGCGCCCGTCGGCCAGTTCGGCGGCGGAGCGGAACACCTTGAAGTCGACGTCGCGCATCACGTCGGTCAGTTCGGTCAGGTGCATCATCACCCGCAGATCGGGCTTGTCGGAGCCGTAGCGGCTCATCGCCTCCTGATAGGTGATCACCGGAAACGGGTCCGGCAGCTCCACTTCGAGCGTCTGCGCGAACACGGTGCGGATCAGGTCCTCCATCAGCGACCGGATCTCGACTTCGTTGAGAAACGAGGTTTCCACGTCGATCTGGGTGAACTCGGGCTGGCGGTCGGCGCGCAGATCCTCGTCGCGGAAGCACTTGGTGATCTGGTAGTAGCGGTCGAACCCGGACACCATCAGCATCTGCTTGAACAGCTGCGGCGACTGCGGCAGCGCGAAGAACATCCCCTCGTGCACCCGCGACGGCACCAGGTAATCGCGCGCCCCCTCCGGCGTGCTCTTGGTCAACATCGGCGTCTCGATGTCGATGAAGCCGTGCGCGTCCAGGTAGCGGCGCACTGCGCTGGCGACCTTGAAGCGCAGCCTCAGATTGCGCTGCATCATCGGGCGCCGCAGGTCCAGCACCCGGTGCGTCAGCCGGGTCGCCTCGGACAGGTCCTCCTCGTCGAGCTGGAACGGCGGCGGCACCGACGGGTTCAGCACCGTCAGGCGCCCGCACAGCACCTCGACCTCGCCGCTGATCAGCGCCGGATTGGCAGTGCCCTCCGGCCGGCGCCGCACCGTGCCCTCGACGCGGACGCAATACTCGCTGCGCACGCTCTCGGCCGCCTCGAACACCTGCGGGCGGTCCGGATCGCACACGACCTGGACCAGGCCCTCGCGGTCCCGCAGATCGATGAAAATGACGCCGCCGTGATCGCGCCGGCGATGTACCCATCCGTACAGCTCCACCGGCCGACCGATGAAGCGCTGGTCGACCAGACCGCAGTATTCGGTTCTCATCACGGACCTTTCGAGATTTGCGCGGGTCTGGGCGCCGCCTCGGCGCCGACCACGCCCAGCGAGATCACGAACTTCAGCGCTTCGTCCACGCTCATCTGCAGTTCGCGCACTTCGCCAGGCGGCACGATCAGCGTGTAGCCCGAAGTCGGATTGGGAGCTGTCGGTACGTAAACGACCAGGTGATCGCGGCCCAGGCCGCCGCCCAGCCGCTCGCTGGGCGAGCCCACCACGAACGCCACGGCCCATTGGCCGCGCTGCGGAAACTCCACCAGCACCGCACGGCGGAACGACTGCCCGTCGGACGCGAGCAGCGTGTCCGATACCTGTTTGACGCTCGAGTAGATCGTACGCACGATCGGGATGCGCGACAGCAGCCCTTCCCACCACCGCACCAGGCGCTGGCCCATGATGTTGGCGGCGGCCATGCCCGTGAGCAGCAGCACCAGCCCCGACAGCAGCGCCCCGGCTCCCGGCAACGGGAAGCCCAGCCAGCTTTCAGGCCGCCACGGCGGCGGCAACAGCAGCAGCGTGCGGTCCATGCTGGAGACGATCAGATCCAGAACCCAGAGGGTGAACGCCAGCGGGATCCAGATCAACAGCCCGGTGATCAGGTACTTTTTCAGTGGCATGGTTGGGTCGGCCGACAGCGCCCGCAAGTCGGGCCAGCGGACGCAAATCCCCCGGGCTCCCCGGCCCTTTGTTCGGGCGTCGAGAACCTAATCTAGCAGGCCGGAGCTTCGGATCGAAGTCAGCTGCAGGCGGAGCAGCCTCCGTGCCCGCAGGCGCCGGCGGCTGCCGTGTCGGCGCTTTTCTCGGAACTTTTCTCGGCGCTTTTTTCGGCGCTCTTTGCGGTCCTGTCGGCGCCGTCCGATTCGCCCGATTTGGCGGCGGTTGCGCCGTTCTTGCTGCCCGAACCGTTTTTGAAGTCGGTCGCGTACCACCCGCTGCCGCGCAACTGGAATCCGGCCGCGGTGAGCTGCTTCGCGAAGGTCTCGGCCTGGCACTGCGGACAACTGGTCAACGGTGCGTCGGACACCTTCTGCAGCACGTCCCGGCTGTGGCCGCAGGACGAGCACTTGTAGGCATAGATCGGCATCTGAAGTCTCGCGTCGTTAACTGGCTGAATTATAAGGGACAGCACCATGTTCCCAAGCCCGAATGTTGGGGCGATTTGTGCGGCATCAAGGGCTTTGAGACCGCCTCCCGGACGGGGCCGGGGTGGCGCCTGGGATACCCGCCGTCAGTCTTCTTCTTCCTTGCGGTGCGCCTTGTGGTCGGCGGCCAGCTGCTGCTGCATGTTCGGCGGCACCGGTTCGTAGTGCGAAAGCTCCATCGAGTAGCTGCCGTTGCCCTGCGTGATCGCCTTCAGGCGGCCGGCGTAACCATCCAGCTCCGACAGAGGAACGGTGCCCGCCACGGTCATCAGGCCGCCGGCCAGATTGCCGGTGCCGGTGACCTGCCCGCGCCGCGACGACAGATCGCCCGTGATGTCGCCCATGTTCGAGTCCGGGCACACGATCTCGACGTTGACGATCGGCTCCAGCACGATCGGGCGCGCCTTGGTGAGCGCATCCAGAAAGGCCTTGCGCCCGGCCGAGACAAAGGCCACCTCCTTGGAATCGACCGGGTGGTGCTTGCCGTCGTAAACGATCACCCGCACGTCCTGCATCGGATAGCCGGCCACTGGACCCTGGGTGAGCACCTCGCGCACGCCTTTTTCGACGGCCGGAATGTACTGGTAGGGAATCACGCCGCCTTTGACCTGGTCGACGAACTCGAAGCCGGCGCCCCGCGCCAGCGGCTCCACCCGCAGGTAGACCTCGCCGAACTGGCCCGCCCCGCCGGTCTGCTTCTTGTGGCGGGCGTGTCCCTCGGCGTTGGCGGTGATCGTCTCGCGGTACGGTATCCGCGGCGGCCGGGTCGAGACCTCCAGCTTGTACTGCACCGACATGCGCTCCAGCACCGAGCGCAGGTGCAGCTCGGACAGCCCGCGCAGCACCGTCTCGTTCTGACCCACGTCGTGCTCGATCAGCAGCGTCGGATCCTCGGCGGCGAGCTTGGTCAGCACCTCCGAGATGCGCCCCTCGTCGCCGCGCCGCACCGGCTCGACCGCCAGGCCGAACATCGGCCGCGGAAACTCCAGCGGCTTCATCCGGATCAGGTCCTCGTCGTGCGAATCGTGCAGCACGCAATCGAACACGATCTCCTCGACCTTGGCGACGGCGCCGATGTCGCCGGGAATCAGGCGTGGCACCTCGACCGTGTCCCTGCCCATCAGCAGCAGCGGGTGCGCGACCTTGAAGGGTTTTCTGCCGTCGCCCACGTACAGCTGGGTGTCGCGCGTGATCGTGCCCTGATGCACCCGGAAGGTGCCGATGCGCCCGATGTACGGGTCGTTGACGATCTTGAACACGTGGGCGAGCACGTGCCGGGCCGGGTCGGGTTCGGAGCGGAACGAGCGCGCGTCCGGCTCCGGCCCCGTGTAGAACAGGGGCGGGTTGCCTTCGCCCGGGTGCGGAAGGTGGCGCACGAACACTTCCAGCAGGTCCTGCACGCCGGCGCCGGTGCGCGCCGAAACGAAACAGATCGGCACCAGGTGGCCCTCGCGCAGAGCCTTCTCGAGCGGCGCATGCAGGGTGGAGGGGTCCACGCTGCCCTGCTCCAGGTAGCGCGTCATCGCCTCCTCGTCGACCTCGACCACCTGTTCCATCACGCGGCGGTGCACGTCGGCCACCGACATGAAATCGGCCGTGCCATGGTCCTCGGCGAAGCAATCGATCACGCGCGCGCCGCGTTCGGCCGGCAGGTTCAGCGGCAGACACTCGGGGCCGAACAGTTCCTGCACCTGTTCCAGCAGCGCCGGCAGATTCAGGTTCTCGGCGTCGATCTTGTTGATCACGATCATCCGGCACAGGTTGCGCTGCTTGGCCCACTCCATCGTGCGGCGGGTGGTCAGCTCGATGCCGGAGGACGCGTTGATGACGACCGCAACCGTTTCGACCGCATCGAGCGCCCCGATCGCCTGCCCCACGAAATCCGGGTAGCCGGGCGTGTCGATCAGGTGGATGCGCGTGTCGCGCCAGTCCAGATGCACCACCGCCGAACGCAGCGAATGCTGTGCGGTCTTCTCCAGCGGATCGAAGTCGCACACGGTGCTGCCTTTTTCGACCGCGCCGGCGGCGCCGATCATTTTCGACTTGACCAGCAGCTGCTCGACCAGGGTCGTCTTGCCGGCCGCTCCGTGCCCGACCAGCGCTACGGTCCTGAGCCTGTCGGTCGTGTATTCGGCCATTGCGCGCTCCCCTCGATTGTTCTGATCGGACGGCCCGTGTCCGGCCGGCGCGCGAGAAGCGGACCCGGCAGCGCTAGTTTACGTCGCAGCCGGATCCATGCCGCACCGAGGGGGCGGCAGCGAACGGCCGTCAGGGTGGGCTACCGCGGGGAGCGCGGCGGACAGATGGCGCCGGCCGGATCCGACGACAGTTGCACCGTCGTCAGGGACAGACGCAGGCGGCCGGCCGTATTCAGCACGAAGGGCTCCGTCACTTTCGATACGTCGGCGCCGGCGTCGCGAAAGCACGACAGCTTCACCTTGACGCTGCGCCACTCGCCGGGCGTGGCCTGGTTCAGCGTCGAGGTCAGGTCCAGCGCGCCGCCGCAGCTGGGTCCACATCCGATCGCGAGGTGCGTCGCGGCCGAGGGCTTCTCGTCGAGGCGATAGTCCAGCACCAGGGCGGCTTCTCCATTGCTGAGCATGCGCATGTCCAGGGGCGGCCCGGCAATGGCCACTTCGCCCCGCCCCTGCCCGGACCAGCTGAGCTGACGGCCGCCCTCCTGCACCCCGTCGGCATCGACCGCGCGGATCGACACGACGCTGTCGACCTCGCCCGCGCCGCCCGCCAGCGGCACGGTCCGCTCGCCGTGGCGCAACAGCAGGCTCCACGGGGGCTGGGCGCGGCCTTGGATCAGATAGTTCGCGAAATTGGTCTGGGTCGCGGTCACGCCCGATGTTTCGGACAGCGCGAGCGTGGCACGATGGTCCCGGTAGGTGAGACCGTAGCCCAAGGCGAACTGGGGCGGGTCGGAGCGGGCGGCGCCGCGGCCGGTCTGTGCCCCCGTCCTGGGCCAGGAGAAGGCCAGCTTGCCGACGAAGTCGTGGCGCGCGACCCCGGAGGCATCGCCCACCAGCACGTCGGCCACGCCCCCGCCTTCCGTGCCGGGCAACCAGGCCGCCACGAAAGCGTCGGACGCGTTGATCTCCGGATTGACCCACAGCGGCCGCCCGGACAGGAACACCGTCGCAACCGGCACGCCCTGCGCCTTCAGGCGCCGCAGCAACTCGAGGTCGCGCTTGTCGCCTGCCTGGTACTCGAGCATCTTCAGGTCGCCCCAGCCTTCCGCATAGGGCTGCTCGCCGAACACCACCACCGCAACGTCCGGACGCACCGCGTAGCGGCCATCGACGCTGAGCTCGGTGCTGCCACCGCCGGCGGCCACCGCCTCGCGGATCGCAGCGTAGATCGACTGGCCCTGCGGGAAATCGCCGTTGTGGTGCTCGGCGCCCTGCCAGGACAGGGTCCAGCCTCCCGACTGCAGCCCAATGTCGTCGGCTCCCGGCCCGGCCACCAGCACGCGCATCGAGGCGCGCAGCGGCAGCACGCCCCCGTTGTTCTTCAGCAGCACCAGCGACTTGCGCACCGCCTCGCGCGCCAGGGCGCGGTGCTCGGGCGAGCCCAGCACGCCCGGGCGCCCTTCCCAAGGGCGGGCTGGATCGAACAGTCCCAGTTTTGCCTTGACCCGCAGGATGCGCCGCACCGCGTCGTCGACGCGGCTGAGCGGAATTTCGCCCGCCTTGACCTGCGCGAGCGTGTTGGCGTACAGCGCCTTCCAATCGTTCGGCGCCATCAGCATGTCGATGCCGGCATTGATCGCGGCCGGGCAGCTCTGGTTGCTGCAGCCGGGCACCTGCCCGTGACTGTTCCAGTCGCTGACGACGAATCCGGCAAAGCCCATTTTCTGCTTCAGAACGTCCGTGAGCAGACTGCGATTGGCCGTCATCTTGGCGCCCTGCCAGCTCGAAAACGAGGCCATGATCGTCATCACGCCGGCTTCGATCGCCGCCGGGTAGCCCTGCGCGTGGATGCCGATCAGCTGGGCTTCGCTGATGTCGACGTCGCCCTGGTCGACCCCGGCCCGCGTGCCGCCGTCGCCCAGGAAATGCTTGGCCGAAGCGGCGACGTGCCCGGCCTGGATCAGCCCGCCCGCACCCGCCTCGCCCTGCAGTCCGCGCACGATTGCTGCGGCATAACGACGCACCAGCGCCGGGTCTTCCGAATAGCCTTCGTAGTGGCGGCCCCAGCGCTCGTCCTGGGGCACGGCCAGCGTCGGGCCGAAGGCCCAGTCGAATCCGGTGGCGGCCGTCTCCTGCGCGGTCGCCTCGCCGATGCGGCGCGCGAGCTGCGGATCGCGCGCCGCGCCCAGACCGACGTTGTGCGGAAACACCGTGGCCCCGACTACGTGGCTGTTGCCGTGCACGGCATCGACGCCGAACATCAGCGGAATCGGCGTGTGGCCGGGCCGCGACTCGAGCGCCACGCGGCCGAAGGCCTGGGCCGTGGCGACCCAGGCTGAGGCCGTCGCACCGGTTGCGTCCGATCCGAGCGCCAGCGGCGGCGAGTTGCCGCCGGCCAGGATCGAGCCCAGCGGGACCTGGCGAAGGTCTTCCGGACGGATGCTCGAAACGTCGGCCTGCACCATCTGGCCGACCTTCTCTTCCGGGCTCATGTGCGCCAACAGCCGCGAGACGAAGGCCTCGGTGCGCGCATCGACCAGCCCACGGCTGCTGGCGCGCGGCCACAGGTTGGGATGGGCCTGGCCGGCGGCGGCCTGCGCTGCCCCGGAAGCGCCGAGAGCCGGCAGGACCGGCACCAGGGTCAGCAGGCACAGCGAGCGGATGTGCCGGGAGGTTGTCGCAGACAGCGCTGTCAACATGAGATGATAACGCTGTCTCATTCGGTGCTGACCAAGCGATGGCATCGAGCCGGGTTGCAGACCGGTCCGCTTCAGCCGCGCGGGGCGCGCGCCAGCGGTGGATGGGGCTTGGTCCACACGTCCTGGATCGCCTCCAGACTGCGCCCAGCCGTCTCGGGCACGAAGCGCCAGACGAACAGACCCGCCAGCAGGCTCATCACCCCGTACAGGCAGTAGGCGAAGCCGTGGTTGAACGTCTCGTTCAGAAACGTGTTGCCGTCCAGCACCTTGAACGACCAGGACACCGCCAGGTTCGCAATCCACTGGGCCGCCACCGCCACCGCCATCGCCTTGCCCCGGATCGCGCCCGGGAACATCTCGGACAGCAACACCCACACGACCGGACCCCAGGACATCGCAAAACCGATGATGTAGAGGACCACCAGCGCCAGGGCGACCGCCCCCTGCGACTTCAGTGCGAACAGGAACCCCAGCGACAGCATCGTCACCGCCATCACGGCGGCGCCGGCGATCAGCAGCGGCTTGCGGCCGAGTCGATCGACCCAGGCGATGGCGATCAGCGTCGACAGCATGTTGGCCGTTCCGACGATGACGGTCTGCAGCAGCGCGCTGTCGTTGCCGGCCCCCAGGTTTCTGAACATCAGCGGCGCGTAATACAGCACGGCATTGATGCCGACCAGCTGCTGGAAGATCGACAGCGCAAGACCCACCCCGATCACGGGCCAGCCATACGTCAGCAGGCTCGCAGCCTGCGTCGTCTTCAGCTTCAGCGATGCGCGGATCTCGGTAAGGATGAGGTCCGCGTCGGCCTGCACGCAGACCCGTTGCAGCACCTGCAGCGCCTGCACGTCGCGACCCTTCAGCACCAGCCAGCGCGGCGTGTCCGGCACTTTGGCCAGCAGCAGCAGGAAAATCAGCGCCGGCACGAACTCGGAGCCGAGCATCAGGCGCCAGCCGATCCGGTCCAGCCACGCCGCATCGCCCCCGCGGGCGATCATCCAGTTGACGAAATACACGCCCACGATGCCGATCACGATCGCCATCTGGTACAGCGATACCAGTCGCCCCCGATGCTGCCGGGGCGCGATCTCGGCGATGTACAGCGGCGACAGCATCGAGGCGATGCCGATGCCGGCGCCGCACAGCAGCCGGTAGACATTGAACGCAACCAGCGCCGGCAGGCCGGTCGTGCCCAGCGGAGCCAGCCCCAGCTCGGGAACGGCCGAGCCGAGCGCGGAAAAAAGGAACAGCACCGCGGCCACCATCAGCCCGATCTTGCGGCCGAAGCGGTCCGCCAGGGCGCCCGCCACCGCGCTGCCCAGCACGCAGCCGAACAGGGCGCTGGAGATCGTCAGGCCCGACAGCGTGTTGCGCCAGGTCTCGGGCAGCTGCAGCGGCGCGATGAAGTCGGCATCGATCGACCCCACTGCGCCCGAGATGACGGCCGTGTCGTAGCCGAACAGCAGGCCGCCCAGCGCTGCGACCAGCGTCAGCCACAGGCTCGCTGTCCGTCGAACCGGGACGGCCCGCGCTGGCTGCGTCATCGGTTCGCGGGCCGCCATCGATCCAGCCGCGGGGATCATGGCCCAGCGGCCTAGAAATCGATCCCGGCGTTGAACCCCAGGGTCAGCGGCGGCAGGTACTGTGCCTGCCAGGGTCCGAAGCCGTCCTGCGCGTTGGTCTTGACTCTCTTGTTCTCCAGGTTCTGAACGTAGCCGTCGACCCACCAGGATTTGTGCGCGCTGTAGCGCAGCCCGAGATCGGTGCGCGTGTACGACGCCTGCTGATCGGGCGGACCCAGGTTGAACACGCTCAGCCAGCTCGAGGTCTCGAAGTGCACGCTGGCACGCGGTGCCAGCGTGGCGCCGTCCTTCAGATGAAAACGGTGCTCGTACTGCAGTTGCGCCGCGAAGGTCGGCGCATGCGGCAGTTTGTGATCGGTCACGTCCAGGCAAGTCGAAATCCCCGGCACCGTGCAGGGTGGCAGCGCGTAGTCGTTGCTGCCGGCGATCAGGTGGCCGAGTTTGGTGTGCGTGAACGCCAGCGTCAATTGCACGTGGTCGTCGCGCGTCAGTTTTGCGGCCAGCTCCGACTCCAGGCCGTACACCTTGGCTCCTTCCGCGTTGGAGGTGGCGAGCGAGTGCGATCCGTCCGGATTGGTCACCGGGGCGCTGAACTGGAAGTCCTTGAAGTCTTCGTAATAGGCGGCATTGTTGAAGCGCACCTTGCCGCCCAGCAGCGTGTTCTTGGTGCCGACCTCGTAGTTGGTCAGGGTTTCCGGACCGTATTTTCGGCCGCCGTCCTGCAGGCCGCCTGACTTGTAGCCGGTCGAAACGCTGGCGTAACCGAGGAAATCGCGCGTGATGTCGTAGCTGGCACGGGCCAGGTAAGTCGTCTTGCTGCCGGTGAAATGGCCGTCATTGTGCTGATAGGTGGTGAAGCCGGATCCGGGTAGCAGAGGATTCAGGCTCGGATCGATCGGCACGTTGCCCGAGATGGTCGGCGGGTTGTGGGTCGGGTCCCAGCCGTTGTTGGTGCCTCCCTCGTTGCGGCGATCGTCGTAGGTGTAGCGCAGGCCGCCGGTGAGGTGCACGGCGTCCGTCAGATTCCAGGTCGCCTGCCCGAAGGCCGCTTCGGTCGACACGGTCTCCTTGGGCTGGATGAAGGAGCCCTGCCAGCCGACCGTACCCTGTTGCGTGCCGTTGAAAATGGGGATGTCGAAGCGGATGCTGTTGTCCTCGGCCGCGTAGTACAGCCCGAGGATCCAGTCGACCGTCTTTTTGCCGGCCGACTGCAGCTCCAGTTCCTGGCTGTAGTTCGAATAATGGGAGTAGTTGGTGCGGTCTTCCTGGTACGTGGCGCCGGTGGTGAAGCTGGTGGGTACTTTGGCGCCGCCCGCCTGGTCGAAGTCCGACGATCCGCTGAAGCGCGAATAACCCGCGATGTAGGCCAGGTTCATGTCGTCGTTGATGCTGTAGTCGACCCGGCTGCGCATCGTATTCACGGTACGATCCAGATACGGCCGCACGCTGATCAGCGCCGACCAGGGACTCGTTCCCGGCCGCGGATCCTGCAGCAGGTTCATGTCGGGCGTGCCGCGATCGAGGAAATATTCGTACGAGATGTTCCACGCCAGCGCCCCGGACGGCTTCCACAGCAGGCTCAGGCGCGCGGCGCTTTGATCCTGCGCGTTGTACCGGGGTCCAGCCTGCACGAACAGGTTCGGATTGAGCGGCTGGAATGGCACTTGAGTGCTGGCCGTACTGGCGTTGTAGGCGGCCTGCTGGCTGACGACGGACGGATGCGGCGCTGGCTGATAGTCGACGTAACCGTCGTGCTGCTCGTGAACGAAGGCCAGCCGCATCGCCAGCGTGTCGGACAGCGGGACATTGAAGGCGCCCCGGGCGCCGAACCGGTTGTAGGTGCCGAGCCCGCCCTCGAAGCTGCCGGACGTGTCGTTCAGCACCGGCTTGACGGTCTGCATGTTGACCGCTCCGACCGTGGAGTTTCGACCCCACAGTGTGCCCTGCGGGCCGCGCAGCACCTCGATCGAGCTCAGGTCGAACAGCAGCGCGGAAGCGCCCTCCGCCCGCGGCGAGTAGATGCCATCGACGAACAGCCCGACCTCCGGATCCGCATATTCGGTCTTGGCGCTGTCGTTGCCGATGCCGCGCAGCGTCATGGTGATCACGCCGTGGTCGCCTTGCGTGGTCGCCTGGAAACTGGGAACCAGATGGACCACGTCCGCGATGGTCTGGACGTGAGCGTCTTGCAGGTCCGAGGCGCTCAGTGGGGTGACCGCGACCGGGGTGTCCTGCAGGGAGGTCGCGCGCTTGGTCGCCGTGATGACGATCTCCTGGATCGGGCCATCCTGAGCGGCGAGCGGCGGTGCAGCCGCGAGTGCACTGGCCGGCGACGCCGGGGTCGCCTGTGCGGTGACTTCGGCGCCCGATGTCTGCGCATGCGAGGTGTGCGCCCCGGCAAACAGCGCCAGCACGGCCAATTGGATCGGGGACCGCAGTTTCCTGCGGAACTTCGGCGGCCTGCTTCTCATTCCGTCTCCTCGCTTGTGGTGCGCACGCTCGGTTTTGGTGGCGGCGCTGTCAACTTCGGTGCATCATGCGCTATGTAGACAGCGCTGTCAACAACAATTGACAGCGCTATCTAAAAGGCGGTCTATTATGGTGCGTGCCTGCAATTTCCCGGAGCGAGGGGCGATGCGTCCGATCCAAAGCGTGTTGATTGTCGGCGGCGGCACCGCCGGCTGGCTGACCGCGGCCTTTCTGGCGCGCGCTCTGGGCACCGCGTCGGGTCAGGGTGTGCGCATCACGCTGGTCGAATCCAGCGACATCGGCATCATCGGTGTGGGCGAGGGAACGTTTCCTTCGCTCAAGGGCACGCTGGCGGCGATCGGGATCGATGAAGCCCGCTTCCTGCGGGGCAGCACCGCCACCTTCAAGCAGGGCATCAAGTTCGTCGACTGGGTGCGACCGCCGGGCGGTGCAGGCACCGATCACTACTTTCACCCCTTCAGCCTGGCCAGCCAGAGGCCGGGCGGGCCGGAGCTGCTGCCCTACTGGCTGCTGGGCGCCGCCGGCCCCGGGGTCGCCTTCGCGCAGGCGTCGACCCTGCAAAAGCGGGTGGCCGACGCCTCGCACGGACCCAAGCGCTTCAGCGATGCCGATTTCCTGGGTCCGTTGAATTACGCCTACCACTTCGACGCGTGTCGTTTCGCGGCCCTGTTGTGCGAGCACGCGCAAAGTCTTGGCGTCGACCGGGTGCTGGCGACGATCGAACGCGTGGAGCTGGACTCGAGCGGGGCGATCGCGGCCGTCGTCACGCGGGAGGGTGGAACGCTCAAGGCCGACCTGTATGTCGACTGCTCCGGCTTTCGCGGGGCTTTGATCGGCGCCGCGCTGGGGTCGCCCTTCCGCAACATCAACGACATCCTGTTCGTCGACCGTGCGGTTGCGATGCAGGTGCCGTATCAACGGCCCGACGCGCCGATCGCCTCCTATACGATCTCGACGGCCCAGGAGGCCGGCTGGACCTGGGACATCGGTCTGCAGCGGCGGCGCGGCGTCGGCTACGTGTACTGCAGCCGATACACCGACGAGGCGCGCGCCGAGCAGGTGCTGCGCTCCTACATCGGGCCGGCCTGCGAGGGCCTGAGCCCCCGGTTCCTGAAGCTGAACGTCGGCTACCGCGAGACGCAATGGGTCAAGAATTGCGTCGCCGTCGGTCTGTCGGCCGGATTCCTGGAGCCGCTGGAGTCGTCCGGCATCGGCCTGATCGAAACGGCCGCCTACCTGATCGCGTACCTGTTTCCCTTCGACGGCGACACCGTGCCGGTGGCGAAGCTGTTCAACCACCTGATGCGGGCGCGCTTCGAGCGGATTGTCGACTTCGTCAAGATGCACTACTGCCTGACCCAGCGCACCGATACGCCGTTCTGGATCGACAACACCGATCCGACCTCGATGCCGCAGTCGCTGCGCGAAAAGCTCGCGATGTGGCGCTGCCGGCCGCCGCACCGCCTCGATTTCATCTCCGACCTGGAGATGTACCTGCCGTCGAGCTGGCAGTTCGTGCTGTACGGCATGGAATTCAAGACCGACCTGGCGGCGCAGCGCGCGTGCTATCCGCGCTTCGAGGAGGCGCAGCGCGAATTTCGCACCATCGCGCAGGTGTCCGAGCGCGCGCTGGCCGATCTGCCGCTGCATCGCGACCTGGTCGAGCAGGTCTGCGCGCGGGCGCCGGCCCAGGCGATGGCCCCGGAAAACGCCTAGCGAACGGTACGGCGCGGCGCGGCCGACCTCAGGCCTCGACCGCCGCCGGCAGCTGGCGCCCGCTGCGCCGAAGCACCAGCCGCAGCAGCGGCGCAGTCGCCAGCGTGGTGACCAACGCCATGATCACGAACATCGTGAAGACCTTCTGCGGCATGAAGCCCAGGTCCAGTCCGATGTTCAGCACCACCAGTTCCATCAGCGCCCGCGTGTTCATCAACACCCCGCTCGCGACCGACTCCTGGCGTGGCAGCCCCGTCAGGCGCGCGGCGCAGTAAACCGGAACGATCTTGGCGACCGAAGCGACGGCGACCACCAGCAGGCACCAGGCCCAGTCCGACGGGGTGGTCAGGCCGAGCACGTTGGTGCGCAGCCCCGTATAGGTGAAAAAGATCGGAAGGAACAGCACCAGCACAAAGGCACCCACCTGGCGCTGCCAGGCCTCGACGAAGTCCCGGTACCGATGGAACAGCAGGCCCGCGGAAAAGCCGCCGAAGATCGCGAAGATGCCCAGTCGGTAGGTACAGATCGCCGCCGCGAACATCGCGGCGATCACGAGGGCCATCAGGCCGTTCGGAAGCTGGCCCCGCTCGATCGGAAACCGCCGCATCAGCAAGCGCACCAGCGGCCGCCCGGCCAGCCACAGCACCGCGGCGAAGGCGACGATGCAGGCGATCTGCACCGCCAGGTGCTGCGGTGAAAAGTGCGCGGTGGCCACGGCCGACACGGCAGCCAGCAGCAGCCAGCCCACCACGTCGTTGACGGCTGCGGCCGTGATCGTGATCACGCCCAGGGGCGTCTGGGTCAGACCGAACTCGCGCAGGATGCGCCCGAGGATCGGAACGGCCGTGATGGCGAGCGCGACCGCAAAGAACAGGCTGTAGACGCGGGCGTCCACACCCGAGGCCAGAGCCGGGGCCGACCAGCGCCCCACCAGCAGGCCCAGGGCCAGCGGCGCCAGCAGGCTGGCCGCCGCTACGGCGGCCACGGCGCGCCGGTGCTCGGTGCGCTCCAGGTGCGCGAAGTTGAAATCGCTTCCGATCTGGAACATCAGGAAAATCAGCCCGATCTGGCTGATCAGGTGGATCGGCGCGGCCGTGGCCGCCCCGAACACGAACCCGGACCATTCGGGAAACACAGCGCCCAGGAACGAGGGCCCCAGCAGCAGGCCGGCCAGGATTTCACCGACCGCGCCCGGCTGACCGATCCGGCGCAGCCAGACGCTGGCGCCGCGCGCCACCAGCACGATGACGATCAACTGCAGCAGCGTGGCCGCAAGGATGTCTTCGGGATTGCCAGTCGCGTTTTGCATGAGCCCTCCTCCTGCTGCCCGCGGCGGCCGTGCGCGGCCGTCTGCTTTCTTGGCGCAGGTTAGTCCGTATTGACAGCGCTGTCTACAGCCCTCTTTTTCGGTGCACCCGCCCGGTCGCGCGCCCTCAGCCGCCCTCGGCCGCCGCCGTGGACTGCCGCACCACCAGCTCGTAGTCGAGCTCGCGTCGCGGCATCGGCACCGGCCAGGTCGGGCTGCCCTTGCCGGCCACGGCCGACAGCAGCAGGTCGGCTGCCACCTCCGCCATCTGCCCGATCGGCTGACGCACGGTGGTGAGCGCCGGCCACACGACCTGCGCGATGGGGGCATCGTCGAATCCAACCACCGACAGCTGCTCGGGCACGCGCAGGCTCAGCGCGTGCGCCACCGCGATGGCGGCCGCGGCCATGTCGTCGTTGCTGGCGACGATCGCGCTCGGCCGCAGCGGCCGCTGCAGCAGGCGGCGGGCGCATTCCAGTCCCGACGAATACGAGAAAGAGCCCTGCTCGACCAGCGCCTCCGGAACGTCCAGCTCATGCGCCTGCATGCCGCTGCGGAAGCCGTCGAAGCGAAGCCGCGCGGCCGCGTGGCGCGGATCGCCCTTGATGAAGCCGATGCGCCGGTGACCGAGCCCGATCAGGTGTTCGGTCAGCTGGCGGGCGGCCCGGAAATCATCGATCCGGACTTGCGGCGAGCTGTCGGAGTCGATATCCGGCGCGATCCGGACGTAGGGCACGTGGGCTTCGTCGAGCACGCGCAACACATCCCGGTCATCGGTGATGGGGGCGGTCAGGACGACCCCGTCGAGGCGCAGCTGCGACACCAGGGCCGAGGTGCGCTCCGTGACGTCGGCGGCAGCGGCGTCGATCTGTTCCACCATCAGGTGATAGCCGGCCTGGCGGCAGCGGTTCAGCAGGCTCACTTCGACGCGATGCGTGTAATCGCCCCCCGGATCGCCGAACAGGTACCCGATCAGGAACGAACGCACACCGGCTAAGCTGCGCGCGGAGAAGTTGGGCCGATAACCGAGCATGGTGGCGGCCCGCCGTACCCGCTCCCTCAACTCGTCGCGTACGTTCGGTTCCTTGTTGATGACCCGCGATACGGTCTTGATCGAGACGTCGGCCAGTCGGGCCACGTCCGTGATGGTGGGCTTGCCGTTGCCGGCTCTGATGGTTTTTCGGCTCATACGGTTGCGGTGCCGGCGCGGCCGCCTGGCGTTGCAGCAGCGCCGACCCGCCTCTGCGGCATCATAGCGGCCACGGGGGAGAAAACGGAATGCAGCGGCCAGCGGGCGGCTCGCAGCAGGCAGGCGCCATGACGCCCGGCCCGATCACGGCCCGCGCGCGCTATGGCTTCGCCATCGGCGATTTCGGATTCAACCTGTACTGGCAGGGCCTGGGGCTGTTCCTGATCTACTTCCAGACCGACGTGCTGGGCATACCCGCAGCCTGGGCCGGGGCGTGCTACCTGATCGCTTCGGTGTGGGACGGAATGACCGATCCGGTCATGGGCGTGATCGCCGACCGCACGCGAACCCGCTGGGGCAAGTACCGCCCGTTTCTGCTGTTCGGTTCGGTGCCGCTGGCGATTGCGTTCGCGCTGACCTTTTCGGCGCCCCGGCTGTCGCTGCAATGGTTGATCGTGTACACGCTGGTGGCCCAGATGACGGCGCGCGCGCTGTACACGGCGCTCGCCATCCCCTACTCCTCGTTGTCGGTCGCCATCACGCGCGACAGTGCGGAACGCACCCGGCTGATCGGGCTGCGCATGCAATGCGCGTTCCTCGGCGGCGTTGCGGTCGCCTACCTGATGCCCGCGCTGGCCGACGGGTTCGGCAAGACGCAGCCGGGCAATGCGTACGCTCTGGCCGCCCTCGTGATCGGCGCGCTGGCGACCGCTTCGTTCCTGCTGTGCTTCGTGTCGGTGCGCGAGCCCGATGCCGGCGGCACCACCGCGCCGCTGATGCTGCTGCCGGACGCCCGGGAGTTCCTGCGCGTCGCGCGCGGCAGCGGGCCGCTGCTGCGGGTGCTGCTGGGAAAGTTCCTGATCACCTTCGCCCTGAGCATGCAGGCCCGCAACATGGTGTACTTCTTCAAATACGTGCTGGGCGCGGTGGAGGCGGTGCGCTACGCCCTGCCGCTGCTGACGGCGGCCAGCGTGATCAGCGTGCCGCTGTGGGTGTGGGTCATCCGCCGCAGCAGCAAGCGAACGGCCTGGATCCTGGGCAGCGTCGCCACCGCCGGCTTTGCGGCCTGTCTGCAACTGCCCGTGCAGCTGCCGTTGCCGGTCGCGATCGGTCTGCTCGGCGCGGTGGCCGCCGGCTCCACCGCGTATGGCGTCTGTTTCTGGGCGATGCTGCCGGACACGGTCGAATACAACGAATGGCGCTTCGGCCGGCGCGACGAGGCCAAGGTGTTCGGCATCGCCTCGCTCACCCAGAAGATCGCGATGGGCCTGTCGGCGATCTGCGCCGGCGTCTACCTGGAGGCGTGCGGATTTGCCGCCAACCAGGCGCAGAGCCCCTCATCGCTGGAAGCGATCCGGTCGGTCATGGGGCTGATCCCGGCACTCGGTGCCGTGCTGTCGCTGCTGGTGATGCGCGGCTATCGGCTCGACGATGCGGCGCACCGCACCATCGTGATGGCGCTCGAAGCGCGCCAGCGCGATCAGGCCGGCTGCGAGTCGAATGCCCAGGCGCCGGCTCCGAGCAGACCCGGCTGCGCGTGAGCGATGGCGGAGGTCGGGATCGTTTGCATCAGCGAGCTGAAGCGCCCCTTGTCCTCGAAACGCCGGCGGAAGGCGCCTGCGCAAATCCACGGCAGCAAAGTCCCGGTCAAGCCGCCGCCCAGGTAGACGCCGTCCCACGCCCCGAACATCAGCGCCACGTCGCCGGCGAACGATCCCAGGATCGCGCAGAACAGTTCCACCGCGCGCGCGCATGCGGCGTCCGTGCCCTCGCGCGCGCCGGCCGTGATGCTCTCCGGCGTGTCCATCGCCGCCGCCATTCCGTCGATCGCGCAGATGGCCTGGTACAGGTTATGCAAGCCCGGCCCGGAAATCAGTCGTTCAACCGATACGCGCGGGCGCCGTTTCATCAGGTGTTGCAGAATCGCGATTTCGTAGTCGCTGCCCGGCGCGAAGGCGATGTGACTGCCCTCGGACTCGATCACCACGGCGCGCCCTTCACGCAGCATCAGGCGGCACACGCCCAGGCCCGTTCCGGGTCCCAGGATCGCGTAGTGCCGGTCGGCGCCGTGGAGCTGCGCCCGGGGCGAGGCGCTGCCGATGGACGACAGTTCGGTCGGCTCCAGATGCGGCACCGCCCGGCCGATGGCCGCGAAATCGTTGATCACATGGATTTCATCGAGGCCCAGCTCTTCCTTCAGCGCCGCGATCGAAAACGACCAGGGATTGTTGGTGATCCTGATCCGGTCGCCGGTGACGGCGGAGGCCACGGCGATGACCGAGCGGCGCGGCCGGGGCGCATCGACCCGCGCCAGATAGTGCTCGGCCGCTTGCGACAGCGAGGCGAACTGCAGCACGGCAAATTCGCTCACGCAGTTCAAGCGCGGCCGCCCCGCGCGGTCGGCCTGGGCCAGCGCGAAGCGCACATTGGTACCGCCGAGGTCGGCGACCAGCGCCGAGGGAGCGGATTTTTCTTCCATACCCGATTGTGCGTCAAGCCCGCAGCTGGCGCGCCTGCGATGCGAGGCGCGTGATCGAGGTCCAGTCGTGGCTCCGGATCGACGCGAGCGGAGCGATCCAGGAGCCGCCCACGCAGCAGACGTTGGGCAAGGCCAGGTAATCCGGCGCGGTGGCCAGGCTGATGCCGCCGGTGGGACAGAAAATCACCTGCGGGAACGGGCCCGCCAGGGCCTTGAGCATCTCCACTCCGCCGGCCTGCACCGCAGGGAAGAACTTCAGCGTGTCGTAGCCTGCCGCGGCGGCGGCGGCCACCTCGGACGGCGTCATCACGCCCGGCAGCAACGGCAGGCCGCCCGCGCGCCCGGCGGCGAGCAGCTCCGGCGTGGCTGCGGGACTGACGGCGAAGCGGGCCCCCGCGCTGCGCGCCGCTTCCAGGTCGGCGCGGCCCAGCACCGTGCCTGCGCCCACGATCGCCTGCGGCACTTCGCGCGCGATCGCCTCGATGCCGTCCAGGGCGGCGCCGGTGCGCAGCGTCACCTCGAGTACGGGCAGACCCCCCGCGAGTAGCGCGCGCGCGAGCGGCACGCCGTCGGCCGCGCGCTCCAGAACGATCACCGGAATGACCGCGGCGACGGAAACGATCTGATCGATCCGCATCACAGTTGCCCCTGGAACCGGCATCAGGCCACCGGGAGCGCCGCCTCGGCCAGCGCTGCCGGTTCGGGCGCACAGAAGATCACGGCGCCCTGCTCGGCGCTGGCCACCAGCGAGCGGGCGCCCGCGAACAACTCGCGGCCCAGGCCGTGATGGTGCCGCTCCAGGTCGGGAGCCGGCACCGTGCGCCGCGCCCACTCGGCGGGCTGCACGCGCACCTCGAGCACCCCGCGCTGCGCGTCCAAGCGGATCGGATCGCCGTCGCGCACCTTGGCCAGTGGCCCGCCGCACAGGCACTCGGGCGTGACGTGAATGGCGGCGGGCACCTTGCCGGAGGCGCCGGACATGCGGCCGTCGGTCACCAGGGCCACCTTGAAGCCCTGGTCCTGCAGCACTCCCAGCGCCGGGGTGAGCTTGTGCAGCTCGGGCATGCCGTTGGCGCGCGGCCCCTGGTAACGCACCACCGCGACGAAGTCGCGCTGCAGCGCGCCCTTCTTGAACGCGTCCAGCAGCTCATCCTGACCGTCGAACACCAGGGCCGGCGCCTCCAAGGCGCGGTGCGACGGGTCTACCGCAGAGATCTTGATCACCGCTCGGCCAAGATTGCCCGTCAGCAGCTTCAGCCCGCCGTCCGGGCTGAACGGATGGTCGGCATCGGCGAGTATCTGCGAGTCCAGGCTGTGCTCGGGCGCCGGGCGCCAGCGCAGCACGCCGTCGTCGAGCCAGGGCTCCTGCGTGTAGCGCGCCAAGCCCTGGCCGGCGACGGTGCTGACGTCGGGGTGCAGCAGCCCGTCGGCCAGCAGCTGGCGCACCAGCAGGCCCATGCCGCCGGCCGCGTGGAACTGGTTCACGTCGGCGCTGCCGTTCGGATAGATGCGCGCCAGCAGCGGCACCACGCGCGAGAGCCGGTCGAAGTCGTCCCAGTCGATCAGGATGCCGGCGGCGCGCGCGATCGCCACCAGGTGGATCGTGTGGTTGGTCGAGCCGCCAGTGGCCAGCAGACCGACGATCGCGTTCGCGATCGCCCGCTCGTCGACGACCTCAGAGATCGGGGTGTACTCGGCGCCACCGTGCGCGATGGCGGCGGCGCGCTGCGCCGCGGCGCGCGTGAGCGCATCGCGCAGGGGCGTGTTCGGGTTGACGAAGGCCGCTCCCGGCAGGTGCAGCCCCATCACTTCCATCAGCATCTGGTTGCTGTTGGCAGTGCCGTAGAAGGTGCAGGTGCCGGGTCCGTGATACGACTGCATCTCGGCCTGCAGCAGTTCCTCGCGCCCGACCTTGCCCTGCGCATACTGCTGCCGGATTCTGGCCTTCTCGTTGTTGGGCAGGCCCGAGGTCATCGGCCCGCCCGGCACGAACACCGCCGGCAGATGTCCGAACTGCAGCGCGCCGATCAGCAGCCCCGGCACGATCTTGTCGCACACGCCCAGGCACAGTACGGCATCGAACACGTTGTGCGACAGCGCGACCGCGGTGGCCATCGCAATCACGTCGCGTGAGAACAGGGACAGCTCCATGCCGGGCTGTCCCTGCGTGACGCCGTCGCACATCGCCGGCACACCGCCTGCGAACTGCGCGACCGCCCCGACCTCGCGCGCGGCCTGCTTGATCAGGTCGGGAAAGCGCGCCAGCGGCTGGTGGGCGGACAGCATGTCGTTGTAGGAAGACACGATCGCCAGGTTGGGACTGCGCTGGCTGCGCAGCACCAGCTTGTCCTGCTGCGGGAACGCCGCAATCGCATGGGCCAGGTTGGTGCAGGACACGTGCGCGCGCGCCGTCCCCGCCAGCCGCGCCGCCTCCACGCGCCGAAGGTAGGTCGCGCGTCCGGCGGCGCTGCGCTGCCGGATGCGCGCCGTGGTTGCCGCAAGCTCCGGATGAAGACCCATGTCACACCTCTGCCGCAGCGCGTTCGAGTTGACGCCGATGTATGAATACTACAAGATCGGACGCTGCCGGCGCATTCCGCATCGCGAAATCACCCGGTCGGCGCGGGTGGATCGACCCCGCCCGCGCCCGGCGCGCTCGATCGCGCCAGCGGCGGCCGGACCCGCGCGCCGGGAAATTCTGTAGTATTAATACATATTTGCACGGCAACCGGCGCGCCGTTGCGCGACGAGGAGCGCATGTCAACGTTGGGAACGTTCGATTTCATCCTGTTCGGCGGCAGCGGCGATCTGGCGATGCGCAAGCTGCTGCCGGCGCTGTATTACCGGCACCGCGACGGCGGCGAGGCTCGGGGCTGGCGCATCCTCAGTCTGGGCCGGCAGCACATGACGCGCGACGAATACCTGAATCTGGCCCTGCAGCATTGCCGGCAGCACATCGCCGCCAAGGACTTCAGCGAGGCCGCGTGGGCCGGATTTGCGCAGCGCCTCGACTACCGGCGCCTCGATGCGAACCGGCCTCAGGACTACGCTTCGCTGGTCGAGTGGCTCGGCGATACAGCCTCGCGCGTACGCGTGTTCTACCTCGCCACCGAGCCTGGCCTGTTCTCTGCCATCTGCGCCGGCCTGAGCGCCGCCGGTGTGGTGACGCCGGCCAGCCGGGTGGTGCTGGAAAAGCCGCTCGGTCGCAACCTGGCCTCGGCGCGCCGCATCAACGAGGAGGTCGGCGCGATCTTCAGCGAGCCGCAGATCTTCCGGATCGATCACTATCTGGGCAAGGAAACGGTCCAGAACCTGATCGCGCTTCGCTTCGGCAACGTGCTGCTGGAGCCGCTGTGGAACCGCTCCTGGGTGCGCGACGTTCAGATCACGATCGCGGAAGTGGTCGGTGTCGAGGGCCGCGGCGACTCCTACGATGGAATCGGCGCGCTGCGCGACATGGTGCAAAGCCACCTGCTGCAGCTACTGTGCATCGTCGCGATGGAACCGCCGGCCAACATCGAGGCCGACACGATGCGCGACGAGAAGCTGAAGGTGCTGCGCACACTGCGGCCGATCGCCGGCGACGACGTGCCGGCCCGCACCGTGCGGGGCCAGTACCAGGCCGGCGCCATCGACGGCAAGCCGGTGCCGGGGTACCTCGAGGAACCGGGCATCCCGGCGGGCAGCCGCACCGAGACCTTCGTCGCCATCAAAGCCGAGCTGGGCAACTGGCGCTGGGCCGGCGTGCCGTTCTACCTGCGCACCGGCAAGCGGATGCAACGGCGGCTGGCCGAAATCGTGATCAACTTCCGCGGCGTGCCGCATCCGATGCTGCGCGCCGCCTCCGGCGAGGCGGCCAATCGGCTGGTGATCACGCTGCAGCCGGACGAGAGCCTGCGGCTGGATCTGATGGCCAAGGTTCCCGGCGAGGGCATGAACGTGCAGCCGATCTCGCTGGACGTGGCGCTGTCCGAGACCTACCAGACGCGCCAGTGGGATGCCTACGAGCGACTCATCATGGACGCGGTTCACGGCAAGCTGACCCTGTTCATGCGGCGCGACGAGCTGGATGCCGCCTGGCAGTGGCTCGAGCCTATCCTGGCGGATTGGGAACGGTCCAGCCAGCCGCCCCGGGCGTATGCGGCCGGAACCTGGGGGCCGACCGCGTCGAGCACGCTGATCGCCCGCGACGGCAACGCGTGGCGCGAAGAGAGTTGAGCTTGGCGCCTCCGGCACCGCTGCGCCTGCCCTCCGCCGTGCAGCAACACCGGTTCGCCGCGGCTGCGCAAACGGCGCAGGCGCTGGCGATCGCGGTGGCCCGGAACCTGAAAGACGGCGTGCAGCGTCGCGGCCGGGCAGGGCTGATCGTCGCCGGAGGGCGCACGCCGATCGCATTTCTCGACCGCCTCGCCCGGCAGCCGCTCGCCTGGTCGGACGTCAGCGTCAGCCTGACCGACGAGCGCTGCGTGCCTGCGGATCATCCCGACCGCAACGAGGCGCTGGTGCGCCGGCACCTGCTGCAGGACTCCGCGGCGTCGGCGCGCTTCGTTCCGCTGCTCGGGCCGGGTGCCGACTGCGAGCAACTGCAGCTCGCGCAGCAGGCATTGGCCAGCCTGCCATGGCCGTCCGACGTCGTGGTGCTGGGCATGGGCGAGGACGGGCACGTCGCATCGCTGTTTGCGGGCGCCGAGGGCAGCGCGCCGGCGCTCGATGCGCGCAGCGCCGAGCGCGTGGCGCTGGTCGCGCCGTCGACCGCCCCTCACCGGCGCATCAGCCTGACGCTGTCTGCGCTGCTCGACACGCGCGCCGTGATGATCCTGATACAGGGCGAAGGCAAGCGCATTGCGATCGAGCGCGCCGCCGGCGCCGATCCGGTCGTGCATCCGATCGGCGCCTTCCTGGGCCAGCAGTCGGTGCCGGTGCACCTGTACTACAGCCCATGAAGAACGAATCGCTGCCCGTGCGGACGGCGCCGACCGACGTCGCGGGGCGTCGCAGCCCGTTGCTGACGCGCATCGCCGCCACGCTGCCGCAGTTGCGCAAGTCCGAGCGGTCGGTCGCCGAGCGCGTGCTGGCTCAGCCGAACGAGGTGCTGCACCTGTCGATCGCCGAGATGGCCAGGCGGGTCGGCGCCAGTCAGCCGACCGTGGCCCGCTTCGCCGCCGCGCTGGGCTACTCCGGCTACAAGGAATTCAAGCTGCGCCTGGCCCAAAGCCTGGCTTCCGGCGTGCCGTTCGTGCACCAGGACGTCAAGCCCCGGGACACGCCCGAGTTGATCGCCGCGAAAGTGTTCGACCGAACCGTGGGTGCGCTGATCGACGTGCGCAATCACCTGGATGCGGCCGCCTTGAAGCGCGCCATCCGGATCCTGGCGGTGGCGCGCCACATCGAATGCTACGGCGTTGGAAATTCCGGCATCGTCGCGCTGGACGCGCAGCACAAGCTGTTCCGCTTCGGAGTGCCCACGGTCGCCTATGCGGACGGCCACACGATGGCCATGGCGGCAACCGTGCTCAAGCGCAGCGACGCCGTGCTGGCCATTTCGGCGAGCGGCCGCACGACCGACGTCCTCGGGGCCGTGCAGGTCGCGCGCGAACGCGGCGCCCGCGTCATCGCGCTCACCGCCGGCGGATCGCCGCTGGCCCGGCTCGCCTCGGTCGCGCTGTACGCGGACGTGCGGGAGGATCCAGACATCTACGCGCCGATGACCTCCCGCATCGCTCATCTGGCGATCATCGACGTGCTGTGCGTCGGCCTGGCGCTGGCGCTGGGGCCGTCGCTGGCGAAACAGCTGCAAGGGAGCAAGCAGGCCTTGCTCGATCGGCGCCTGCGCACCGCCTGAGGTAACCCCTGTTGTGCCCGCAACAGCGCGTGCGACAATCGCGCTGCCGCCTGCCCCATCCGTCCCGGTGAATCCGATCGACCCGGCCGTCCGGGATCCTGCCTCGCCGACCTGGCACCGCTTCAGCGGTGCGTTGTCGGCCGCCGAGCAGCGTGAATTCGTTCCGTTCGTGCACCGGCTCATCGCGACCGCGTTCGCGACGATCCGGCCGCATTTCCTGCGGCCGCACACGGTCGAGTCCAAGGCCGACGCCTCGCCCGTCACACGGGCCGACCGCGAAACCGAGCTGGCCTTACGAACGCTGATCCGGGACCGGTACCCGCACCACGGGGTGCTGGGCGAGGAGTACGGGCAACTCGACGGCGGCCCCTACCGCTGGGTGCTCGATCCGATCGACGGCACCCGGGCGTTCATCAGCAACTGCTTCCTGTTCGGAACCCTGATCGCGCTGGAGCGCGACGACGGCGCCGGCTTCGTTCCGGTGCTCGGCTGCATCGCCCACTGCGCGGCCGGCTCCGCGCTGATCGGGCATCGGGACGGCACGGCGCTCTTCGTTGCCGGTGCCGGCGAGCGGCCGGCGCGCGTGCGCGCCTGCGCCCGCCTGCAGGACGCCACCGTGCTGTCCAGTTCGACCTGGGTCGGCAGCGAGCAGCGCGAGGCGACGGGTATCGAATCGGTGGCGCGCGCGGCCCGCATGTACCGCTCCTGGGGGGACTGCTTCGGCTATTTCTCGCTGGCCACGGCGGGCGCGGACGTGATGCTCGATCCGCAGCTCGAATATTGGGACGTCGCGGCGATCGTTCCGGTGATCGAGGGCGCCGGCGGCCGGGTCACCAGCTGGCGCGGCGGCGACCCGCTGGCCGAACTGTCGCTGATCGCAACCGCCGGTGCGTTGCACCAGCAGGTGCTGGAACGGCTGAAGTGACGGGCATCCCTGGTTCGTCCGGGCACCGCAACTAGCGGTATATACATGATGCTGGCGAAACCTGGGCTTTGAGGGATCCGTGCTGTACTCCTCGGCTGCCAGGCTATATCAGAGCCTCAAGGTCAAGGCTGCCGGAGGATCTCCGCGATAAACGCGTCTCCGTAGTCCTCGAGCTTCTTCTGCCCCACGCCGTACACGTTCAGGAACTCGGTGCGCGTGCGCGGCTTGCGGGCGGCCATGTCCTGCAGCGAGCGGTCGCTGAAGACCACGTAGGCCGGCACGTTGCGTTCGTCGGCGAGCTTCCTGCGCAACGCGCGCAGCCGGTCGAACAGACCCTGGTCCGGGACCGCCCCGATCGCTTCCGGCGCGTCGCCCTCCGATTCCCAGGACAACGAGCCTTCGAGCAGCGTGCGTTTGATCCGCCGATCCTTCTTCGCCGGTGGCGTGGCCACGGAGCGCGTGTCGGCGACGATGTCGCGCCCCAGGCAATTCCCGCAGGACTGCCCGCAGGCCTCGATGCCTTCGGCGAAATGGCCGGCCAGACGGCGCCACAGGCAGGTGGGGCCGTCGGCGAGGTCGAACATGCGGCGCACGGCGCGCCGCGCTTGACCGGCGATCTCAGGGTCCTGGATCTCGGAGTTCTCGAGCAGGCGGTCGTGCGACATGACGTCAGCCCACGAGTAAAAAAGGACGCAGTCGGCGGCAGCGCCGTCACGCCCGGCCCGACCGATCTCCTGGTAGTACCCCTCGATCGAGCGCGGCATGTCACGGTGCAGTACGAAGCGGACGTTGGATTTGTCGATGCCCATGCCGAAGGCGATCGTCGCGCAGACCACATCGAGGTCGTCCCGGCTGAAACCGTCCTGGGTCCTTGCGCGCTCCTCCGACGTCAAGCCCGCGTGGTAGGCCGCCGCGCGCACGCCCTTTGCCTCGAGGAACTGCGCCGTCGCCTCGGCTGCCTTGCGCGACAGGCAGTAGACGATGCCGGACTGGCCGCGCCGTTCGCGCACTAGGCGCAGGATCATGTCGCGCACGCCATCGCCCTGCCCCTTTTTCACCGCGAACAGGTTCAGATTGGGTCGAAAAAACGAGCCGCGGACCTCCAGCGGATCTTTCAGCGCGAGCTGCTCGATAATGTCGTTCTTCACGTGAGGCGTCGCGGTCGCGGTCAGGGCCAGGACCGTGATTCCGCCGAAGCGCTGTTTCAGACCGGCGAGGTTGCGGTAGGACGGGCGAAAGTCGTGTCCCCATTCGCTGATGCAGTGGGCCTCGTCGACCGCGACCAGCCTGAGCTCGAGCGAATCGAGCAGGCGGCCGACCGAGGCGTCGATTCCCTCAGGCGCCGCGTACAGCAGCTCGAACTCGCCCGCACGCAGCCGCGCTTCGCGCCGCGACCGCTCGGCCGACTCGAGGGAGGAGTTCAGGAACGTCGCGCGGATGCCGACCTCGCCCATTGCGTCGACCTGGTCCTTCATCAGCGAAATCAGCGGCGACACGACCA
>Ga0210408_10000391_pt1 | contig 58946 bp, 55 predicted proteins | sample IncBWH4MmetaG_FD_155471 | JGI IMG/M metagenome (GOLD analysis project Ga0210408, IMG submission 155471) | Forest soil microbial communities from Barre Woods Harvard Forest LTER site, Petersham, Massachusetts, United States - Inc-BW-H-4-M | ecosystem: Environmental > Terrestrial > Soil >... | reverse complement strand
GCGCATGAGCTCGGCGTCCGGACCTGCCGCCGCCGATCTCGACTCCGCGGCCGGAATCGAGGCCACGCTGCATGAAGTCGTCGAGACGCTCGCCCCGCTCGAGCGTCCGCCCTGCTCGGCGGGTGAGCGTGAGGCCGCCGAGTGGCTGCACGCGCGCCTGGGCTCCGTGGCCGGGGTCGAGGCACAGCTGGAGGACGAGCCCTCCTGGGGCACGTTCCCACCTACAGCCACCGGCCTCGGTCTCGCCGGCGTCATCGCCGCCGCGCTCACCCTGCGCGGCCGCCGTCTGCTCGGCGCGCTGCTCGCCGCCATCGTGTTCGCGGGCATCGTCGACGAGGCACACAACGGCCCGCGCATCCTGCGCCGCCTCGTCCGCCGTCGCCGCGGCACCGTCAACGTGGTCGCCCGCGCCGGCGCCCCCGACGCGTCGAGCACGCTGGTCGTGATCGTCCACCACGACGCCCCCCAGACAGGCATGCTGTTCGACCAGACGCTCCAGCGCACCCTCCACGAGCGCGCCCCACAGGTTCTCGAACGTTTCAAGACCCCGCTCCCACAATGGTGGTTCGGGCTCGCCGGTCCCCTCGCGACGCTCCTGGGCGCGCTCTGCGGGCCCGGCCGCCGCCGGCGCTTGGGCGCGCTCGAGGGACTGGTCCTGGGCACGCTCGGCACAGCCCTCGTCGCCGACATCTGGCGCAGCGAGACCGTCCAGGGCGCCAACGACAACCTTTCCGGCGTCGCCTGCATGGTCGCGCTCGCCGAGCTCCTGCGCGAGTACCCGATCACCGGTCTGCGCGTGCTGCTCGTCTCCTGCGGCGCCGAGGAGACCCTGCAAGACGGCATCCGCGCGTTCGTTTCCCGCCACAGCCACGAGCTCGACCCCGCGACCACGCGCTTCGTCAATCTCGACACGGTCGGCTCCCCTCACCTCGTGCTGCTGGAGGCCGAGGGTCCGGTGCGCATGGAGGAGTACGCCGGGCCGTGGCTACGCGACCTGTTCGCGGTGCGCGCCGATGCGCTCGACATCCCCCTGCACCGCGGCTACCGCGCCCGCGCCTCGACCGACAGCGTCATTCCCAGCCGCGCCGGCTACCCCACCGCGACGCTGGTCTCGATGACCGACTGGCTCGCCCCGGCCAACTACCACCTCCCGAGCGACATTCCCGCGAACCTGGACTACGCGACCGTCGCCGACGCCACGCGGTTGGTGTACGAGGTGGCGCGGTCGCTGGCCGAGGAGTCGGCCGCGCGAGGCGGCCGGCCGCCGGAGGGTGGGCCGGCCGTGGGAGTCGCCTGAAGGAGAGGGTCGGTTGAAGGAGAAGGAGAGGGTCGCCTGAAGGAGAGAGGTGTTGGTATAGAAATTAAAACCGCGTATAGCGATGGTGTTACGCGGTTGAAAGGTAATAACGATCTCAGGCCAACCGCGCGAGCTTCATGCCGGCCGCCACAAGCCCGCGCGCTGAGCGTGCCTCCAGGATGACCTGCAGGTCCATCATCCGCGCGTCGAACGCGTCCAGCTCGTTGACGCGCGTCACCCCATACGCCGGCACGCCCGCCTGCCGTGCGCGCGTGGCGATCTCGAACACCGCGCTGGTCGATCTCCGATCGGTCGCGAGCGTTCCTCGATCCAGGCGCCCGGCGCCGACGATCACCGCCCGTGCACGCCGCATCCGCATGTCGAAGCTCGCCGGCAGCCCGTCCTCGATCGGGCACAGGTCCGGCTCGCGCATCCCGGCCGCACTCACCCCTTTCGCGATCGTCTCCGCCACCCGCTCCGCGGTCATGTCCGCTCCAAACGCGCACACCACGAGCAGCAGCGTGTCCGGAATCAGCATGCCATCGCGACGCGCCTGTCGGAGGTCGCTGAATGGTGGGAGCACGTGCACGGCGTCACGATCGGGCATCCTTTCAGGCATGGCCGCCGACAAGGAGCACGTCGTGCTGGAGGTGCAGGGACGCGAGCTGCGCGTCAGCAGTCCCTCCAAGCCATTCTTCCCCGAGCGCGGCCTGTCCAAGCTCGACCTCGTCAACTACTACCTCGAGTGCGCCCCGCAGGTCGTCCGTCACCTGCGCGAGCGTCCGACCGTGATGAAGCGCTGGGTCGACGGCGTGCAGGGCAAGCCGTTCTTTCAGAAGCGCGTGCCCGAGTCGGCGCCGGAGTGGATCGAGACCGCGACCGTCACCTTCCCCAGTGGACGCTCCGCCCGCGAGCTGGTGCCGGGCGATGCCGCCCACCTCGTCTGGGGCGTGAACCTCGGGGTGATCGACTGGAACCCATGGCCGGTCCGTCGCGCCGATCTCGACCACCCCGACGAGCTGCGCATCGACCTCGATCCCGGACCCGAGGTGCCGTTCGCGCAGGTGCGCGAGGTGGCCCTGGGGGTGCGCGAGGTGCTCGAGGAGCATGGCCTGCGCGGCTTTCCCAAGACCTCCGGCTCGCGCGGCATGCACGTGTACGTGCGCATTGTCGCCGAGCACGACTTCACCGAGGTGCGCCGCGCCGCGCTCGCGCTGGCACGGGCGGTCGAGCGGAACATGCCGCGCCGCGCGACGAGCCGCTGGTGGAAGGAGGAACGCGAGGGGGTGTTCATCGATTACAACCAGAACGCGCGCGACCGCACCATCGCCTCGGCCTACTCGGTCCGCGCCGTCCCCGACGCGCGCGTGTCCTGTCCGCTGCAGTGGGACGAGGTCGCCGACGTCGACCCGGCCGAGCTGCGCCTGGACACCGTTCCCGCGCGGCTGCGTGAGCACGGCGACCCGTCGGCCACGATCGACGACGCTCCGGCGTCGCTTCACTCGCTGCTGGAGCTGGCCGCGCGCGACGAGCGCGAGGGTCTCGGCGACGCGCCCTGGCCGCCGCACTTTCGCAAGCAGCGCAATGAGCCCCGCCGTGTCCAGCCCAGCCGCGCGCGGCGATGAGCCCACTGGCGCTCACCCCGCCGATCAAGCCCCAGCTCGCGCTCTCGCGCAGGCAACTGCCAGTCGGCGAGGACTACGTCTACGAGGTCAAGCTCGACGGCTTCCGCTGCCTGGCGTTCGTCGACGGCGAGGAGGTATTCCTGCAGTCGCGCTCGGCCAAGCCGCTCGGGCGCTACTTCCCTGAGCTCATGCTTCCCTCCGGCCGCTATGTGCTCGACGGCGAGATCGTCGTCCGCGACGCCGACGGCCACGAGGACTTCGACGCGCTCGGCCAGCGCATCCACCCGGCCGCCTCCCGGATCGAGCGTCTGTCGCGCGAGACGCCCGCCGTGTATGTCGTGTTCGACCTGCTCGCCCGCGAGGACGAGTCGCTGCTGGAGCGCCCGCTTGTCCAGCGCCGCGCCGCGCTGCAGCGCCTGCTCGCGGGCGAGCGCTTCGCCGGCGCGCCGGTCGAGCTGATGCGGACCGTCGCCACCGCGCGTGAGGCCCAGCCCTGGCTCGAGCACGCCGAGGGCGCGATCGCCAAGGAGCTCTCGGCGTCCTACCGTCCCGGCGAGCGCAAGGGCACGTTCAAGGTTAAGCGCGTGCGCACGATCGACACGGTCCTCGTCGGCTGGCGCCCCGGCAAGGAGCAGGGCACCGTCGGCGCGCTGATCCTCGGGCTCTACGACGGGCCCGATCTGCGCGTCGTCGGACACTGCTCCGGACTGACCGCCGCCGACAAGCGCCGTCTGATCGGCTTCCTCGCCCCGTACGAGTCCGGCGAGCGCGGAACGGCCGATCCCAGTCGCTGGAGCTCCGGCAAGGACCTCGAGTGGGTCGGGCTGCGCCCCGAGCTCGTGATCGAGATCGACTTCGACCACGTCTCCGCCGGGCGCATCCGTCACGGCGCCCGGCTGCGCCGCTGGCGCGATGACAAGCCCCCGCACGAGTGCACCTATGATCAGTTGCAGCTATGAGCATCCCCTTCGGGAAACGTGACCGCGGCGAGGAGCGCTCGCCCGACTCCAGCAAAAGGGGCCGACGGGCCTACCGCCGGCGAAGCCGGTCCTCGGAGGCCCGAGCATGACCACCGACACCGCCACCGTCGCCGAGGAGGAGTACCTGCAGATCCTGTTCTGGCTGCAGGAGGCCCGCCTGCCGATGACCGGCGCCAACGTCGCCCGCGCGATGCAGCTCTCCGCGCCGACCGTCCACGAGATGGTCGGCCGCCTGGAACGCGACGGCTACATCACCCGCGGCCAGGACCGCGTGATCGCGTTCACCGCCGACGGCTCCGCCCACGCCGAGGGCATCGTCCGCCGCCACCGCCTGATCGAGCGCTTCCTCACCGACGTGCTCGGCGTGCCCTGGGACGAGGTCCACGAGGAGGCCGAGCGCCTGGAGCACGCCATGTCGCCCGTGCTCGAGCAGCGCATGCTCGCGGCGATCGGCGACGCGACGACCTGCCCTCACGGCCACCCGATCGTCGCCGGCGAGCGCCTCGCGGGCGTGCCGCTGGCCGACGTCGCCGTAGGCGCGTCCGTGCGCGTGCTGCGGTTCGAGAACGAGGCCGAGGATCTGCTCCACTACCTGATGGCCTCTGGTCTTTACCCGGGCCTCGAGGGCACGCTCGCGGCGAGCGATGATGCCGAGGTCGTGCTCGAGACACCCGACGGCCTACGCCGCTGCGCGGTGACGCCGTCGGTGGCCGAGACCGTCTCTGTGATAGCCGACCCCTCGCCGCCGCCGCGCACGGCGCTGCCGGAGCAGCTGGTGCTGGGACAGCGCTACGGGAGATAGGCCGTGGAGCGGCTGCGGTGGGTGAACGAGCGAGTTGGGCTCTGGCCGGTTCGCCTTGTCGGCCTGACGGTGTTCCTGGGCGTGAACCGGGGCGCGTGGCACTGGGTGGTTGGAGACATCTTCTTCGGCTCGATGGCACTCTACGCGGCCGGCTGGTATATGACTCGTGTGCGCAGCAAGCAGGTCGCCGGCTTGGGGCTCAATCGCCGAAGCTAGCCGCTGCCGGCTGCGTCTACAGCGCCCTGTAAGCCTCAGCCAACCGAGCCACCCCAATCTCGATCTGCGCGGGCGTCACGCCCGAGTAGGCGAGGCGCAGCGTGTTCTCGCCGCCCTCCAGCAGGAAGTCCGTGCCCTTCACGAACGCCACCCCCCGCTCGGCCGCGACCTCGAACAGGCTCGCCGCGTCGGCGCCCGGCGGGAGCGTCACCCACATGAAGTACCCGCCCTGGGGCGCCACGAACTCGGCCTCGGGCAGCTCCCGCCGCAGCGCCTGCGCCAGCGCGTCGGCGCGCTGGGCCAGCGCGGCCTTGACCGTCGCGATCGAGCGCTCGATCGCGCCCGAGGCGCAGAACTCGTACACGATCGCCTGCGCCACCATGCTCGGCGAGATGTACGTGTTCGTCGCCAGCTCCGCCACGCTCGCGATCAGCTCGCGCGGACCGACCAGGTACCCGACCCTGATGCCCGGGCAGACGGTCTTCGAGAACGACGACGCGTACACCACCCGCTCAGGATCCATCGACAGCATCGTCTCAAGCGGCTCGCCCTGAAACCGCAATTCGACGTAGGGGTCGTCCTCGAACACGACGAAGCCGTGCTCGGCTGCCAGCCACAGCAGCGCCCGGCGCTTGGCGGCCGACAGCGTGTAGCCGGCGGGGTTCTGGAAATTGGGGATCACGTGCGCGAGCTTCGGCCGCGCGCCGGTGGGGCCCTCCAGCAGGCGCCCGAGCGCGTCGGTGTCGATCCCGTCCGGCTGCAGTTCCACGGCGTGTATGCGCGCGCCGCGCTTGCGCAGCGACAGCAGCGTGCGGTCGTACGTCGGGCGCTCGACCACCACCTCGTCGCCCGCGCCCACGAGCTGCTCGAACAGGAACGCGTCGGCCTGCATCGACCCATTCGTCACGATCACGTTCTCCGGAGCGACGCCGTGTTTCTCGGCGATCCACGCCCGCAGCTTCAGATACCCGACCGACGTCCCGTACGCGGTCGCCGCGCCCGGGTCGCTCTCCAGCGCGCGCGACGCGGCCTCGCGCAGCCCGTCCACGTCGACGATGTCCAACGACGGCGCGCCGCGCGCGAACGAGATCGTGGGTCCCACGGTGGTGGCTGTCGCGCTCGGCACGACCCTCAAGCTTAGGCGCCCGAGCAGCTCGTCGTAGTCGCGGGCCAGCTCGGCCGCGGTCTGCTCCAGCCGCTCCCTGAACCGCAGCAGCTCCTCGGCGCCCGGCCGAGGAGCGCTCGGCATCGGCGTTGCTCGCGCAGCCGGCATCGGGGCGGATGGCCGTGGCGCCAGTGGTGGAGAGGCAGGTTGAGGGGGTGGGGCCGCGGCAGGTGGAGGGGGTGGAGCCGCGAGTGAGGGAGAGGCATCATCATGGGGCGCAGGCTCGACGGCCTCGTCGATCAGCCTGCCGCTGTTACCGCCCCCGCCGACAGCCGCCAGCTGGCGCTCGAGCTCGCCGAGCTTGCGCTCCAGCTCTCCCAGCGTCTGTGCCGTCTCCCGGTCCACTGGGCCAAGCCTAGCGATCCGGACGGTGGAGCTGAGCGCCAGGCTGTCGCGGCGCTCGTCACCGGGGCGGCGTCCGCGACCCGCCGGTCAGTTGCCCAGATGAGGTGGTCATTGGGTCAGGTGGCGGGGCTGGATGCCCCGAAGGCGGGCGTGGCCTGCCGGTTACGGACGACGGGATGTCGGCCGTCGATTCAGGAAGCGGGGCTGGATGCCCCGCTGAGCAATACATCCACGGCGAGCTCGGCGACTTCGGTGGGGGTGCGTCCGACGCGCACACCCCTCGCTTCCAGCGCGTCGGCCTTCGCCTTGGCCGTTCCCGCCGAGCCCGACACGATCGCGCCGGCGTGCCCCATCTGCTTGCCGGCGGGCGCTGTGAACCCGGCGATGTAGGCGATCACAGGCTTGGTCACGGCGGCGGCGATGTGCTCCGCCGCCTCCTCCTCGGCCGCGCCGCCGATCTCGCCTGAGAGCACGATCAGCTCGGTCTCGGGGTCAGCCTCGAACAGCTCGATCACGTCCACGAACGAGCTCCCCGGCACGGGGTCGCCGCCGATCCCCACGATCGAGCTGCAGCCGAACCCGGCCCGGGCGATCTCGTTGCCGATCTGGTAGGTCAGCGTGCCCGAGCGCGAGACCACGCCGACGTTGCCTTGCTTGAAGAACGACGCCGGGATGATTCCCACGTTCGCCTTGCCCGGCGACAGGATCCCGGGGCAGTTCGGGCCGATCAGCCGCGTGCCAGGGTGATCGCGCTTCAGCGTGTTGTAGACGCGCAGCTCGTCGTGCGCGGGTATTCCCTCGGTGATCGCGATGACGAGCTCGACCCCCGCCGCGGCCGCCTCGAGGATCGAATCGGCGGCGAACCGCGGCGGGACGAAGATCATCGCCGTGTTCGGCTGGGTCGCCCGTGCGAGCTCTCCCCAGCCGTCGAACACGGGGATGCCCTCCACGTCCTGCCCGCCCTTGCCCGGCGTCACTCCGCCGACGACGTTCGTGCCGTACCGCCTGTTGTTCAGCGTGTGAAACGCGCCCTCTTTGCCCGTGATCCCCGCGACCGCGAGCCGCGTGTTCTGGTCGACGAGCACCGACATCAGACGCCGGCTCCCGCGCTCTCCACGCTGCGTCCCGCCGCCAACGCGACAACCTTCTCCGCCGCCTCGTCCATCGTCTTGGCGGGATATACGTTCGGCAGCGACGCCTGTCCCAGCAGCTCGCGTCCCTGCACGTCGTTGGTGCCGTCCAGGCGCACGACGAACGGCACCGTCGGCTCGATCTCCGCGAACGCCGCGATCAGCCCCCGTGCGACCTCGTCGCAGCGGGTGATGCCCCCGAAGATGTTGAACAGCACCGCCTTCACCGCGTCGTTCGCGAGGATCAACTCGACGGCCTGCTTGATCTTGCCGGCGTCCGAGCCCCCGCCCGCGTCCAGGAAGTTGGCCGGGCGCCCGCCCGCGCCCGCGACCACGTCGAGCGTGGACATCACGAGTCCGGCGCCATTGCCGAGGATGCCGATGTCGCCGTCCAGCGCGACGTACTGCACGCCCTGCTGCTTGGCGCGGCGCTCGATCGGATCTTCGTTCTCGCCGTCGGACAACCCCTGGTTCTCGGGGTGGCGGTACAGCGCGTTGCCGTCCAGCGTCACCTTCGCGTCCAGCGCCTTGACCTCGCGACCACCGGCTGCGCCGGCGGTGCCCGGCGTAACGATCAAGGGGTTGATCTCGGCCAGCAGCGCGTCCTCCTCGCTCCACACCTCATACAGTGCCGTGAGCGCGTCGGCGACCCCCTCGATCACATCCTCCTCGGCGCCGCCTTCGGTGGCGATCTCCACCGCCTGCCGGCGGGACAGCCCCTGCAGCGCATCCACGTGGCGGCGGATCAGCTTCTCCGGGCTTTCCTGCGCCACCTGCTCGATCTCCACGCCGCCCTGCACGCTGAAGATCACCAGCGGCTGCTTGGCCGAGCGGTCCAGCAGCACCGACGCGTAGTACTCGGTCGCGATGTCGCTGGCGTGCTCGATCCACAGCGTCCGCACGGTGTGGCCCTTGATGTCCATCCCGAGGATGTTCTCGGCGTGCTCGCGCGCCTGCGACTCGTCGTCCGCCAGCTTCACGCCGCCGGCCTTGCCCCGCCCGCCGATCAGCACCTGCGCCTTGACGACGACCGGATAGCCGACCTTGTTCGCTGCGGCGACGGCCTCCTCGACGGTGGTGACCGCCTCGCCATCGGAGACCTTCAGGCCGTGGCGGGCGAACAACTGCTTGCCTTGGTACTCGAGCAGGTCCATTTGCGGCGCGGGACTCTAGCGCAAGACAGGTGAGCGCGTGCAGGGGTCCCAGCAAGGCATAATGCCGCGCGATGCCGATACCCAAGAACGTTACATTCGTCACCTTCGACGTCTACGGAACGCTGATCGACCGGGACACGGGAGTCTATGAGGCGTTCGCCGCGGAGGCCGCCCGCGACGGCGTCGAGCTCGACCGCACCGAGCTGCTAGCGCTTGTCCGGGAGATCACGCGCGAAATCGAGGGCGGCTCATACGAGCTCTACGCCGAGGTCCTGCGGCGCACCGCAATCGAGGTGGCAAAACGCTTGGGCTGGGCGCTCGAGCCGTCCCGCTCGGGCTTTCTGCCCGACTCCGTCCAGCGCTGGAAGCCGTTCAAGGAGACCAACGTCCAGCTCGCCAAGCTCGCCAAAAAATACAAACTGGGGCTGCTCTCCAACGTCGACGACAAGCTCCTCGGCCAGACCCGCCGTCACATCCCGACCGACTTCGATCTCGTCGTCACCGCCCAGCAGGTCCGCTCCTATAAGCCCGACCCGGCCCACTTCACCGAGTGCGCGCGGCGCATGGGCGGCAAGCGCGGCTGGGTCCACGTCGCCGCCAGCCACTACCACGACGTAGCGCCGTGCGTCAAAGCGCGGGTGCCCGTCATCTGGGTCAATCGCAACAAAGAGACGCTCGACTCCTCCCAGCGCAAGCCCACCGTCGAAGTACCCAACCTGCGCGAGGCCGCCAAGCTGTTGGGCGTTTCCTAGGATCGAAGGATCTCGCCTACGTGCGGGACGTGGGGCCGTCTAGCTCGACTCGGCTGAGACGATCGTCGCGATCGGCGCGCCCGCCGCGATCGGCGCGCCCTCGCTGATCGGCAGCTCTGAGATCGTTCCCGCCTTGTGGGCGGCGATCTCGTTCTCCATCTTCATCGCCTCGATGATGCACAGCAGCTGGCCCTCGGCGACGGTGTCTCCCCGCTTGACCAGCACCTTCCACATGTTTCCCTGCAGCGGCGAGGGCAGCGTGTCCGGCCCCGCGCCGCCGGCCGAGGACTTGCCGGCCGATCTTCGATCGGCTCCGCGCTTGGGCGCCTGACGGGCGCTCGTCCCGGTCGCGCCGTTGGTCTGCGCGGACGCTCCCGCGGCGAATGGGGCGCCGAGCACGCGCACGTCGAAGCGCTTGCCCGAGACCTCGACCTCGTAGGTGCGCTGCACCTTCTCCTCGGCCTCATCTCCGGGGCTCGTCGCGGCGGGCCCTGCGGCTGGAAACGCGAGCGTCTTCAGCCACTGCCTGTCCTCCAGCAGGTCCCGGCAGGTCTCGCCCCTGGCCCACTGCTCGCTCGCCAGCAGCGCCTGATGAAACGGGATCAGCGTCTTCAGGCCTTCGATCTCGTATTCGGAGAGCGCGCGCAGCATCCGCCGCGTCGCCTGCTCGCGGTCGGCGTCCCAGACGATCAGCTTGGCGATCATCGGGTCGTACATCGGCGAGACTTCCCCACCTTCCCGCACGCCCGAGTCCACGCGTACGCCCGGGCCCGCCGGCTCGACGTAGCGACCGATCCTGCCGGGCGCCGGAGCGAAGTTCTTGGAGGCGTCCTCGGCGTTGATGCGGCACTCGATCGCGTGCCCGCGCAGCTCGACGTCCGCCTGCGCATAGGATAGTTCTTCGCCCGCCGCGGCGCGAATGCCCTCCCTGACGATATCGATCCCCGTGGTCATCTCCGTGACGCAGTGCTCGACCTGAACGCGGGTGTTCATCTCCAGGAAGAAGTACTCGGGCTCGCCATCCCGGCCGGCTGCGAACAGGCCCTCGATCGTGCCCGCGCCCACGTAGTCCACCGCCCTCGCGGCGTTCACGCCGATCCGCCCGATGCGCTCGCGCAGCTGCGGATCGACCACCCATTCCGGCGCCGGGGACTCCTCGATCACCTTCTGGTGGCGGCGCTGGATCGAGCAGTCGCGCTCGCCGAGATGGATCACGTTGCCGTGCCGGTCGGCCAGCACCTGGATCTCGACGTGGCGTGGGTCGGGCAGATAGCGCTCCAGGTAGACGGTCGGGTCGGAGAAGAACTTCTCGCCTTCGCGGCTGGATCCCTCGAACGCGCCCTCCAGCTCGTCCTCGCTGAGCGCCACCCGAAAGCCCTTGCCGCCGCCGCCGCCCGCCGCCTTCACGGCGACCGGAAAGCCGATCTGCGCCTTGGCGATCTCGAGCGCGTCGGCGACGGTCGCGACCGGCTCGGTCGTGCCGGGCACGATCGGCACCCCGGCGGCCTGCATCAGCTCGCGCGCGCGCGTCTTCGAGCCCATCGCCTCGATCGCGCTCGCGGGTGGGCCGATGAACACGACCCCCGCGTCCGCGCACGCCTGCGCGAACGGGGCGTTCTCCGCCAGGAACCCGTACCCGGGGTGGATCGCCTCCGCCCCCGCCCGCCTGGCCACGTCGAGGATCTTCTGGACGTTCAGATAGTTGTCGGCCGCGGGGCCGTCGCCGAGGTTGTAGGCCTCGCCGGCGTGCGCCACGTGCGGAGCGCCCCGGTCGAGCTCGGAGTACACCGCGACCGAGGCCACCCCCAGCTCCTCCAGCGCGCGCGCGATCCGCACGGCGATCTCGCCCCGGTTGGCTATGAGGACCTTTGCGAACATCGAGCGCGGAAGGTTATCGATCGCCGGCGATCTCTCGCGGCGTGTGCGGCGGCGCAGACACCCGCGAGGATGACTACGCGGTCGCCGCGATCATCCCCGCGCCGACGGTCTCGTTGGTGGACTCGTCGATGAGGATGAAGCTGCCGGTGCGGCGGTTGTCCGTATAGGGGTCGAATACGAGCGGGGTGCGCGTGCGCAGGCGGATGCGCCCGATGTCGTTGAGCGCGAGCTCTGAGGGCGGCTCGGTGGAGCGCTCCAGCGTGTGCACGTCGACGATGTCGTGCAGGCTGTCCACGACCGCATCGGCGTGGCGCGTGGTGTGCTTGATCAGGTAGCGCCCGCCTGTGCGCAGCGGCTGTTCGCTCATCCAGCAGACATCGGCGTCCAGCTCGCGCGCGACCGTGGGCGCACGGTCGGGCCGGCAGATCAGCTCCCCGCGAGAGACATCGAGCTCGTCCGCCAGCAGCAGCGTGACCGACATCGGCGCGAGCGCCTCCTCGAGCTCGCCGTCGAGGGTGTCGATCGCGGCGATGCGAGTGCGCCCGCCGCCGGGCAGCACCGTCACCTCTTCGCCCCGGCGCAGCGCCCCGCTCGCGAGCTGGCCGGCGTAGCCACGATAGTCGCGCCCCTCCCCGGATGTGCCGGAGGGGCGAATCACCCACTGTACCGGGAACCGCGCGGGCGTCTCGTCGGGGTGATCGTAGGCGACCTCGACGTTCTCCAGCAGCTCCAGCAGCGTGGGACCCTCGTACCACCCCATTCGCTGCGAGCGCTCGACGACGTTGTCCCCGTTGAGCGCGGACATCGGCATGTATGCGATGTCGCGCCGGCGCGAGGCCCCGTTCGCGTCGTTCGCGTCGGCCCCGTCGTTCGCGTCGGCGCCGCCGTGCTCGGCGAGCCGGTGGGCGAAGCCGTCGAATTCCCGCACGAGCTCGTCGAAGCGCGCCTGGGAGTGCTCGACCAGGTCCATCTTGTTGACGGCGACCACGAGGTGGGGGATGCCCAGCAGCGCGCTGATGAACGCATGGCGCTTGGACTGCTCCAGCACGCCCTTGCGCGCGTCCAGCAGGATCACCGACAGGTCGGCCGTGGAGGCGCCCGTGACCATGTTGCGCGTGTACTGCTGATGGCCGGGACAGTCGGCGATGATGAACCGTCGCTTGGCCGTCGCGAAATAGCGGTAGGCCACGTCGATCGTGATGCCCTGCTCGCGCTCGGCGCGCAGCCCGTCGGTCAGCAGCGCGAGGTCCAGCGCGCCCTCGCCGCCGCGCCGCTCGCTCGCCTGCGCGACGTGTTCGAGTTGGTCCTCGAACACCTGCTTGGTGTCATACAGCAGCCTGCCGATCAGCGTGCTCTTGCCGTCGTCGACGGAGCCCGCTGTGGTGAATCTCAAGAGGTCGAGTGTCATCCCATCAATGCCTTCCAAGGAGTGTCAAAACAAGGGCCGAAGGCCCGACTACGGACGCCAGGAGGGCGTCCGTTTCCATAACCGGGAGGCGGGACGCCGACCGGAGCACTCCAGATATAGCCCGCTTAGAAATAACCCGCCTTCTTTCTATCCTCCATCGCCGCCTCTGTGACGCGATCATCCGCGCGCGTCTCGCCGCGCTCGGTGATGCGGGTGGCGGCGATCTCGGTGACGACCTCCACGAGCGTGCTCGCCTGCGAGCGCACGCCGCCGGTGCAGCTCATGTCGCCGACCGTGCGGTAGCGGACCGTCTCGGAGAAGACCGTCTCGCCGTCGATCAGCTCAGTGCCCTCGCGCCAGGCGTAGAGCATCCCGTCGCGCTGGAACACCCGGCGCTCGTGTGCGAAGTAGATCGAGGGGACCTCCAGCGTCTCCTGGTCGATGTACTCCCACACGTCGAGCTCGGTCCAGTTGGAGATCGGGAACACCCGCACGTGCTCGCCGCGGCGGATGCGCCCGTTGTAGAGGTTCCACAGCTCCGGGCGCTGGCTCTTGGGGTCCCAGCCGCCGAAGTCGTCGCGGAAGGAGAACACGCGCTCCTTGGCGCGGGCGCGCTCCTCGTCGCGGCGGGCGCCGCCAAAGGCGGCGTCGAAGCCGTGCTCGGCGATGGCGTCCAGCAGGGTGACCGTCTGCAGGCGGTTGCGCGAGGCGCGCGGGCCGGTCTCCTCGACGGCGCGGCCGCTGTCGATTGACTCCTGTACGCTGGCGACGATCAGCCGCTCTGAGAGTTCGGCCACGCGCCGGTCGCGGAACTCGATCACCTCGGGAAAGTTGTGGCCGGTGTCGACGTGCATCAGCGGAAACGGGAACGGCCCGGGCCGAAACGCCTTCTCGGCCAGCCGCAACAGCACGATCGAGTCCTTGCCGCCGCTGAACAGCAGCACGGGGCGCTCGAATTCGGCGGCGACCTCGCGCATCACGTGGATCGCCTCGCTCTCGAGCGCCCGCAGGTGGCTCAGCTGTGCGCCGGCCGCCAGGACGCTCACGAGCCCTCCGGCGCGGTCAGGCCGGCCTTGGCGGCGGCGAGCGGCGCAGGCCCGCGCGGCGGGAGCGTTCCGCTCATGGGCGCGGCCGCGGCGGCGGGGGGCGGCGTGTCCGGCAGTGAGCGTCCTCGCAGCAGGAAGCCGAGCGCACCGACGGCCACCGGCGCGCCGAAGATGACCGCCACCGGTATGTGCCCGCCGGCGGTGTTGACCATCGCCAGCGCGGAGCCGAGCAGGACCGCGGCGAGCGTCACTCGCAGCGCCTGATCGGGCACGCGGTCGACGAAGTGAGCGCCGATCCAAACGCCGGGGATCGAGCCGATCAGGATGTTGGCCATCAGCGAATAGTCGACGTTGCCGCTGATCGCGTGCGCCAGACCTCCGATCCACAGCAAGAGCGCCGCGACGAACACGCTGGAGCCGACGACCCGCTGGGGCGTCAGGCGGAAGATGAGGATCATCGCCACGCCGATCAGCGCGCCGCTGCCGACCGAGGTGAGGCCGAGAATCAGCCCCAGCACGAAGCCCAGCACGATCGCGGCGACGCCGGTGCGGGTGGTGAAGCGAAAGGTCTCGCGCTCGTGCTTGGCCAGATGGCCCAGCAGCAGCGTGCGCACGAGCAGCACGCTCGCCACGATCAGCAGCGCCCCCGCGACGCATCCGATCAGCACCTTGTCGAAGCCCTTGCCGTAGGTGTGGTGCAGGCGGTCGACGATCAGCACGCCCAGCAGCGTGCCGGGAACGCCGCCGAAGGCCAGCCACTTCGACACGCCGAGGTCGACCGTGCCTTTGCGCAGGTGCCGGTAGCCGCCGAGCGTCTTGGTGAGCGCGCCGTAGGCCAGATCGGTGCCGACCGCGACGACGGGCTGGACGCCGAGCACGATGATCAAGAGCGGCGTCATCAGCGAACCGCCGCCGATGCCCGTCAGGCCGATCAAAACGCCCACGCCGAGCCCGAACAGGATGATCTCGGGGTGCAGGCCCAGCATCTAGCGCGCGAGGTTGTCTAGTGAATGGATGGACATTGTCGGATTCATGACGAAAATGTTATCGGCTCGCCTGACTGGTCTTGTTGCTTTCGTGTGCGGGCTATGGCGTTGCGTTCACGTGCAAGCCGCACTCGGTCTTGTCCATGCCCGCCCAGCGGCCCTCGCGCCCGACGCCGGGCTGGGTGCACGGGGCGCAGCCGATCGACTCATAGCCCTGGTCATGCAAGGGGTTGTAGGGGAGGTCGCGCTCGTGGATGCGACGCCACAGGTCCCGGTCGGTCCAATGGGCCAGCGGGTTGTACTTCCACAGGCCCCGGCTCTGATCTCGTTCGATCAACTCGGTCGCGGCTCGCGTCCGACCCTGCTCGCGTCTGATGCCCGTGATCCACCCCTCGGCTCCGTCCAAGGCGCGCTCGAGCGCCTGCACCTTTGCGGTCGAGCAGCAGTTATCGGGGCCCGTCCATGGTCCGTCGGGGCCAGAGGCGTCCTGCACCTCGATGCTCACGCCGAACCGTCGCTCGAACTCGCGCCAGGTCTGCAGGGTCTCTGCGAACAGCACCCCCGTGTCGATCGTCACGATCCTGACGGCAGCGGTCACACCGTCGCTCGCGCGCAGCAGCTCGTCGAGCAGAACCGACTCCTCCTTCTGAAACGAGCACAGCAGCACGGCGCGCGCGCCGTGGCGTGTGACCGCCTCGTGCAGCGTCTCGCTCAGGCCAACCGCCGGATCGAGTCCGGACGCATGTCTCGCTATGTCGCTCTGTGCTGCGCTCATCTTGCCCGCGCTCCGATCGCTGTCCGGTTACCGGCCTCGCCCCACGATGTCCGTTGATCTATACCGCGCACTCGCCCTCGCCGCGAACGACTTCGAACGGGACGTTGCGGTTCCAGTCGATGAACGTGTTCATCGTCTGAAGCCCGAAGTCCACGGGCATCGACAGATCCTTGACGAGGCCCTCGAGCTCGCTCGTGCCGACGCGCTCGGCGAAGTCGTTCCACTCCTCACCCGCCTTGCGGTTGGCCTCGTAGTGGCCGATCCAGCGCTCGATCGCATCGGGAACCCGCTTGGAGGGCAGGCGCAGCTTCAGGCGCGCGCCGAACTTCACCTCGCCGCCTTCGAACACGCCGCCCACATGGGGGATGTAGGCGGGGATCGTGTGCTCGCCGACTTTGATCGACGCGCCGGTGAACCCGATGCTCGCGACATGATGCTGGCCGCAACCGTTCGGGCAGCCGCTGATCTTGATGTTCAGCTTGCGTGTGAGCTCATCGGTGACGTTCAGTGCCTCGATGCGCTCCTGCACCGCCTCGTTGAGGCCCATCGAGCTGGTGATCCCGAGCTTGCACGAGTCGGTCCCCGGGCACGAGACGACGTCATTGATTTCGCGCGAGCCTGCGTCGCCGAGCCCGAGCTCCGACAGCGCCCGCCACAGGTCGTACACGCACTCCTCGCGCACCCAGCGCAGCACGAAGTTCTGCTGGACGGTCGTGCGCGCGTAACCGCCGGAGTAGGCACGCATGATTGCCGCCAGGCCCCGGAACTGCTCGGGCGTGAGGTCGCCGCGTGTGACCTTCACCTCGACGGTCACGAAACCTTCCTGCTTCTGCTCGCGCACGTTGGCAGCGCGGAAGCGCTCGAACTCGGAGACGTCACCGTTCGGACTGCCGTAGCTCTGTGGCGCCGCCGGGGCGCCCTCGCGCTCATCGTCCGCGAACAGGCGATGCTCGATCGAGAAGTCGCGTTCTGCGACCCACTCGCCCTGCATCTCCTCCTCGGCTTGCTTGCGCAGCTCCTCGATGCCGTACTTGTCCACGAACACCTTGATCCGTGCGCGGGCGCGGTTCACACGCAGCCACTCCTGGCGGTCGAAGATCCGCATCACCGCCTCGGTGACCTTCAGATATTCGCCGTTGTCGAGCTCGAGGAAGTCGTACAGCACCTGTGCCTTGCGCGGCATGATCGAGGTGCCGCCGCCGACCAGCATCTCGACGCCGCGCACCTCACCGCGGTCCTCGATCTCGCGCACGCGCGCCCGGAACGCGACGTCGTGGATGCCGCTGATCGCGCGGTCGCGCGGGCCGCCGTCGAAGGACGTCTTGACCTTGCGCGGCATCGCCTGGGTGGTCGGGTGGCGCACGAAGTAGCGCACGTAGGCGCCCACGTAAGGCGTCAGGTCAAACAGCTCGTCCTTGGCCACGCCGGCCCAAGGATCGCCGGTGACGTTGCGCATCGTGTTGCCGCAGCCCTCGCGGCTGGAGAGCCCCGACTCACCGATCTCGCGGATCAGCTTCTCGGCGTCCAGCAGCGGGACGTGGTGCATCTGGATGTTCTGGCGCGTCGTGATGTGTCCCTTGCGCAGCGGCACGTGCTTCTCGACCACGTCGGCGAACGCCTCCATCTGCGCCGGCGTGACCCCGCCGAAGGGAAGCTTCACGCGGATCATCTGCACGTCGGCCTGGCGCTGGCCGTACACACCCTGCTTGAGGCGGAACTTGATGAACTCGTCTTCCTCGAGCTCGCCGCCGAGGAACCTGGTCGCCTCCGTCTTGAAGTCGTCGTACTCGCGCCGCAGGATCGGAATGATGTGCCCGGGCACGTTCTGCAGGACCTCCGGGTCCTCGAGCGTGCCGCGCGGTGCGGTGGGTACGGAAGCTGGCTCCATCACGAAACCTCCTGATCCGGGTGGCGCCCGGGCTGCTTTCGCAGAGAGAGTGCCGGCGGGAAAGTGGATTGAGGCTAAAGCCTAGCGATTTTCAGGTGTTTATCCAGGGGTGAGGAACATCGGCGTGTCCCTCGCGCATGACGCCTTCGAGCATAGCCGCGCGCGTCCACGGGTCCGGGACCTCGCCGCCGCCCGTCACCGCAGGCGCCGTGTCGTCGGTGAAGCGCGCGATCGCCGCGGCGATCGCCGCGGCCTCCTCGGCGGTGGCAGGGGGCGCGGTGTGCGCCGTCGCAGGGTCGAAGCCGGTCACGGTCACAGTCTGACGGATGTGCGAGCGCAGCTGCCGGATACGCTCTGAATTGTGTCCAGGGCTCTCGATCGCTTCATCGCCGCGGGGCCGTGGCCCGAGCGTACGGGCATGCGCCTGCTCGTCGCGCTCGCCCGGCGCTCGCGCGGGAGCCGGCTGCTGGCGCGGCTTGAGCCCCTTGACCAGCTCGCCGGCGGCCTGCTGGCAATGGAGCGCTACGAAGACCCGACGGTCGCGCGGGGGCTGGGCTGGGACGCGGACGCCGTCGCCGTCCGCGGACGCGCGCTGCGCCGCGAGGAGGGGCGGCCGTGACCGCGAGCGACAGGATCGACGCGGACGTCTGCATCGTCGGAGCGGGCGCCGGGGGAGCGGTCGCGGCCGCGGAGCTGGCCGAGGGCGGCGCAAAGGTGGTGGTGTTGGAGCAGGGGCCCCACCACGACGCCGATCGCTTCTCGGCGCGACCCGTGGAGATGATGACCGCCCTGTATCGCGACGGTGGTCAGGGAGCGACGCTCGGCACGCCGCCGATCCTGCTGCCGCTCGGACGAGGGCTCGGCGGCACCACGCTCGTGAACTCCGGCACCTGCTTTCGCACGCCCGCAGCCGTGCTCGAGCGCTGGCAGCGCGAGTACGGTCTGCACGAGCTGACCGTGGAGGAGCTCGACCCTTGTTTTGAGCGCGTCGAGCGCGCCCTGTCGGTCGCCGAGGTGACCCCCGAGCTGGCCGGCGCCAACGCCGCGGTCGCGCGCCGCGGCGCCGAGGCGCTGGGCTGGTCGCACGGTTACCTGCGCCGCAACGCGCGCGGCTGCGTCGGCTCGGGCGTGTGCGCGTTCGGCTGTCCGACCTCGGCCAAGCAGCACACCGGGATCACCTACGTGCCGCGTGCGCAGGCGGCGGGCGCGGAGATACTCACCGGCGCCAACGTGCAGCGCGTGCTGGTGCGCGACGGGCGCGCGCGGGGCGTGCAGGCCGGCCTGGACAGAGGTGTGCGCCTGCACGTGCACGCCCCCGAGGTGATCGTCGCGGCGGGCACGATCCATACGCCCCTGCTGCTGGAGCGCAGCGGATTGGGAGGCGCCTCGGGCCAGCTCGGGCAGAACCTGGCGCTGCACCCGGCGACGGGGGCGTTCGCGCGCATGGAGGAGATCGTCGACATGGCTCGGGGCGTTCCCCAGAGCTTCTACATAGACGAGTTCTCCGCGCAGGGAATCATGTTCGAGGGCGTCGCCGGACCGCCCTCCTACGTCGCGATGTCGCTGCCGCTGATCGGCGCGCGTCACGCCGAGGCGATGGCCGACTACCGTCGGCTGGCGCAGTTCGGTCTGATGGTCAGCGACTCCTCGCGCGGGTCGGTGCGCTCGTTCGCCGGCCGGCCGCTGATCCGCTACGACCTCGTCGAGGCCGATCTCGCGCGTTTTCGCACCGGGCTCGCGCGGATGCAAGAGCTGTTCGAAGCGGCCGGCGCGCGCGAGGTCTACCTGCCGCTGCCCCACGGCGTTGCGCCCGAGCGCGCCCGCGTGCGGGATCTGAAGCTGATGGCGTTCCATCCGCTCGGCACGGCGCGGGCGGACGCCCGCCCGAGTCACGGCGTCGTCGACGGCCGGTTGCGCTTGCACGGCGTGCAGGGCGTGCACGTCGCCGACGGCTCGGTCGTGCCCAGCGCGCTCGGCGTCAACCCGCAGATGACGATCATGGCGCTGGCCACGCGCCTGGCCTACCATCTGCTCGAGCGCCCATGTCCTTCCTGATCGATCCTCCCTGGCTTTATGCGACCGGCCGCGCCTACGGGCGGCTGCTGCCCGACGAGCGCACACCCGTCGCGCGGGTCGTGCACACGGCGACAGCCGGCGCGTTTCTGGCGACGAGCATCTCGCTGTATCTCGACCGCGCCTGGACGCGCCCGATCTGGAAGGCCTGCCGCGCGCGCAGCGGACGCGACTGGATGCTCAACTCGGGTGTGTTTCGCTTCGACCCAGAGCGCGCCTCGCGCCGGACCCACCTGATCTCGGCGCTGTTGTTCATGACCTACCCGTGGTGGCTGCTGCTCGGCGAACGGCAGGGCCGGCGCGTGTCATCACGTCGTTAAGGGCGTCGTCGATGGCTTTACGCCACTCAGAGCCGAGGTAAGAGGCCGAAGGCCCGGTCACGATCGCCCGGAGGGCGAGCGTCGCTGTCAGCGGGCCGGCTGGATGCCGGCCCGAGCACTTCAGAGCGGGATGTTGCCGTGCTTGCGCTGCGGTCCGGGTTCGCGCTTTGACTGCAGCGTGTGCAGCGCCGCGATCAGCCGCGGGCGCGTCTCGTGGGGGACGATCACGTCGTCGATGTACCCGCGCTCCGCGGCGGTGTAGGGGTTGGCGAAGCGTGCCTTGTAGTCCTCCATCAGCTTCTTGCGCCGCTCCTCGGGCGTGGGGCTCTGAGCGAGGTCGCGCCGGTAGATGATGTTGACCGCGCCCTCGGGGCCCATCACGGCGACCTCGGCCGTTGGCCAGGCGAAGTTGAAGTCCGCGAGCATGTGCTTGGAGGCCATCACGTCGTACGCGCCGCCGTAGGCCTTGCGCGTGATCACGGTGATCTTCGGCACGGTCGCCTCCGTGAACGCGTACAGGAGCTTGGCGCCGTGGCGGATGATGCCGCCCCACTCCTGGCTCGTGCCGGGCAGGAAGCCGGGCACGTCGACGAAAGTGAGGATCGGGATGTTGAAGGCGTCGCAGGTGCGCACGAACCGCGCCGCCTTAGCGGAGGCGTCGATGTCGAGTACGCCCGCGAGCTGCGCCGGCTGATTGCCGACGATTCCCACCGCGAACCCGTCCAGGCGCGAGAACCCGCAGATGATGTTCTTGGCGTGGTGCTCGTGCACCTCGAAGAACTCCTCGTCGTCGACGATCCGTCGCACGACATCGCGCATGTCGTATGGCTTGTTGGGGTTGTCCGGGACGACGTGGTCGAGCTCGGGGTCCATCCGCCGGGGGTCATCGGACGGCGCTACGCGGGGAGTCATCTGCAGGTTGTTTTGCGGCAAGAAGCTCAGCAGGTAGCGGCAGTCCTCCAGACACGCGTCCTCATCCTCGGAGGCGAAGTGGGCGACGCCCGACTTGGTGTTGTGCGACATCGCCCCGCCGAGCTCCTCGAAGCCGACCTCCTCGCCGGTGACCGTCTTGATCACGTCGGGGCCGGTGATGAACATGTGCGAGGTCTCCTTCACCATGAAGATGAAGTCGGTAATCGCCGGCGAGTAGACGGCGCCGCCCGCGCAGGGGCCCATGATCAGGCTGATCTGAGGGATGACGCCCGAGCAGCGCACGTTGCGCACGAACACGTCGCCGTAAGCGCCGAGCGAGACGACACCCTCCTGGATGCGCGCGCCGCCGGAGTCATTGATGCCGACCACCGGACAGCCGATCTTGGCGGCGAGGTCCATCAGCTTGCACATCTTCTCGCCCATCACCTCGCCGAGCGAGCCGCCGAAGACGGTGAAGTCCTGGCTGAACACACACACGGTGCGCCCGTCGATCGTGCCGTGCCCGGTCACGACCGCGTCGCCCCAGGGTCGGTTCTTCTGCATGTCGAACTCGTAGGTGCGGTGGCGCACGAACGTGTCGAGCTCCTGAAAGCTGCCCGGATCGAGCAGCTTCTCGACGCGCTCGCGTGCCGTGTACTTGCCGCGCGCGTGCTGCTTCTCCTCCGCCTCCGGCGAGGAGTGGATCGCGGCCTGCCGCAGCTCGCGCAACTGGGCGAGCTTCTCCTCGTAGGTTTCAGGCGCCTTCTGGCGCGGCGGGCGCTTGTGCCCGGAGCGCGAGGCGGCGAGCAGCGCGGCGTCGGTCTGGCGGTCGTGGGAGCTCGTGGCCATCGGGCGCCGGATGTTATCCGGGGCGGGATCGAGACACCTGACTGTGACCTCGCGCGCTCAGCGGCGTGATGAGGCGGGCAGGTCGGCGCTGCTGATCTGCCAGCGAACTCCGGGGCCAAACTCGAGCACGACTCCGGCGGGGCTGATCAGCTCCCAGCTTGGGGGGTCGTCCTCCGCCTCGGTCGCCGACGGCTTGATGTCGAGCGCCGAGCCGTCCGAAAGCTTGCAGCGCAGCTCGCCCGTCTCCTCGTCGATATCGGCATCGTCTATGTTGCGCCCGACCAGCTGAGCGGGATCTGCCGGTGACCAGCGAGCATCCTGCGTGGCGAGACGCCAGAGGTCTCCGCGCGAATCGCGCACTTCGACGTGAAGCACCTCCGGATAAGCGATACGCGCATCGACAATCGCCCCACGCATCGAGCGCAGGACGCTCGTCGGTGATGCATCTAGGGCTACGACGGTCGCCATGAGTTCTTCCATTGTCGCAGCCAAGCAAGCAGCTCTCCATAGCTCAGGTCGGCTTGTATGTCGCCAGATGTCTTCTCGGTATGCAATGCGTCGCTGGCTTGATAGCGCTCGCTGACGGTCAGGCCGGCCTGCTTGCAGGCTTGCCGGAACTGCTTGACGTCGTGCTTGTGACCCACGAGGAGCCTCAGACGGGCGTTCAGGCGCGCGAGAACGGCCGGTGGTGTGCGGCGCCGAGGCGGTCGAGCACGCCGGTCAGCATGGCCGTGGTCTGCTGTTCGAGCTCCGCCAGCTCCGCGGAGATGTCGGGCTCGGGGGCGGCCTCTTGGGGCGCGGGCTCGGCGATCTCGGGCTCGGCGATCTCGACCTCTGCGATCGGCTCAGGCTCAGGCTCGATAGTCAGCTCGGGCACAGGCACGGGCTGTCTACGACGTCGGAAGAATCGAGCAAAGAATCCAGGACGTGGCTCGGGCTCGATGACCTCCGGCTCTGGCTCCGGCTCGACCGCGACCGCGACCTCGACTGGCGCTGGCTCTGGCTCCGGCTCGCGCTCGGGCGCGACGATCGTCCGACTCGCCGAGAGCGTCACCCGTGTGCCCCAGCCCGAGGGCTCGATCGCGACCCTGCCGCTGGCGTGCGCGCCGTCCGCGGCTGCCGCCTCCCAGTCGACGGCCCGGTCGGGCTCTGTGCGCACAATGTGGATCTCGCCCAGCTCGCCGAGGTGGCGGGCCAGCGAGGCGGGGTCGCTCAACTCCGCCCACAGCTCGGGCGGGGACTTGACGAGGGTGCGTCGCACCTCCGATGAGACGCTCATCGCCCACGGTGTTCGCGCGAGCGCTCGGGACTCCTGCTTGAGTGATCGCCGCATGACGAGATGCGATCTTGGGGTCGAGGACGAAACTACAAAAAGTGGGGAATTGAAGTTTGCTGGGCCTGGTTGGGCCTACGCTGTCGTGTGCGCCGCGCGCGGGCGGACGAGTCCGCGCTCGTGCAGCAGCTCCCCCAGCTGCACCGCATTCAGCGCCGCTCCCTTGCGCAGGTTGTCGGCGACGATCCACAGGTCCAGCGCGCGCTCGTGGCCGGGGTCGCGGCGGATGCGCCCCACGAACACCTCGTCCCGGCCGGACGCGTCGATCGCCAGCGGGTACAGCGCCGCCGCGGGATCGTCGAGCACGCGCACGCCGGGCGCTCCGGCGAGCAGCTCGCGCGCGCGCTCGGGCGAGAGGTCGCGACGTGTCTGCACGTTGACGGCCTCGGAGTGGCCGTTGAGCACCGGCACGCGCACGCATGTGGCCGACACTCGGATCGCCTGATCGCCGAGGATGCGGCGAGTCTCGTCGATCAGCTTGCGCTCCTCGTCGGTATGGTCGTCGCCGACGGCGAACGAGCCGGCGTGGGGCAGCGCGTTGAATGCGATCTGGTGGGCGTAGGCGTTCGGTGGGGCTATGTCTCGCTTGTGCAGGAGCGCGTGGGACTGGTCGAGCAACTCTTCCACCGCCCGCTTGCCCGTTCCCGACACGGCCTGGTAGGTGGAGATCACGAGCCGCTCGATCCCGGCCTCGCGGTGCAGCGGCGCCAGTGCGACGACCATCTGCATCGTCGAGCAGTTCGGGTTGGCGACGATCCCACGATGACCGGCGAGCGCCTCGGGGTTGACCTCGCTGACGACGAGCGGCACGTCCTCGTGCATGCGCCAGCGCGAGGAGTTGTCGATCACGACCGCGCCCGCGTCGGCGAACCGCGGCGCCCACTCGCCCGAGATCGACCCGCCGGCGGAGAACAGCGCGAGGTCGAACCCCTGGATCGACTCGGTGTCGAGACCCTGTACGACGAGCCCGCCGCCCTCGAGCTCGCTTCCGACCGAACGCTCGGAGGCGAACGGGACGATCTCGCGCGCCGGAAACTCCCGCTCACACAACAGTGTCAGCATCAGCGTGCCCACCTGGCCGGTGGCGCCGACGACGGCGACTCGGTAGCCCTGGCTCATACAGGCCAGGGTACAGCGGGTCGTCAGGACCGGGTGGCCGTCGAGATCAGGCCTGGATGGCCATCAGGAAGATCGTCACCACCACCAGCAGGTCCAGCAGCGCGCCCATGCCGCCCACGCGCCGCACGAGCGCGTCGTGCTCGGCGCTGAACGTCACCTCGCCATCGTTGCCCGCCTGCGCGACGTCCCGGTCTGCCACCTCAATCAAGCGCTGCTCGCGGGGGCTCATGTAGACGCCCTCGATCGCCCCGATCACGATCGCCACGATCAGCCCCCACTGCACGAAGAACTCCCCCCAGTCGTGCAGGTCCGAGGCCAGATAGACGCCGAACACGATCACCGCGCCCAGCCCCGGCATGATCACCCGTCGGCTGATCTCGTGCATCGCCCTGTATAGCTCCGGCAGCGACCGCGGGTTGGCTCGCGTGACCGCTGTCAGCATCACCGGGTAGGCGAACGTCGCCCCGAACGCGAACACCACCGCGAGGATGTGCAAGGGCAGCACGATTTCCCACAAGGCGATCGCCAGCACGTGCGCATCCTAATGGTCCTGGCGGCGCATGCTCAGGCGGAGCCGCGCATGCGCGGCTCCGTGACGCGCCGCATGCGGCGCGTCAAACCGGCGGCGCATGCGCCGATCGTGGGAGCGCGCATGCGCGCTCCCGGCCATGCCGCTTGCGGCATGGCCCACCACATCAGCTTTTTTCTGAGCACACATGTGTCGAGACTCCCGCCGCGTGCCCGCGGGGCGCACCTCAGAACGTCGGCGTATACCGCCCGAACACGTCCCGCATCGCCCCGCAGACCTCACCCAGCGAGCAGCGGTCCTTCAGCGCCTGGCGGATCGCCGGCAGCAGGTTCTCCGTTCCGCGCGCCAGGACGCGCAGCTCCTCCAGGCGCCGCTGCGCCAGCTCCTGGTCGCGGTCGGCCTTGAACGCGGTCAGCCGCGCGACCTGTTCGTGCTCTGACTCGGGATCGACGCGCAGCAGGTCTGGCACCTCGGCGGCGTCTTCGACGTACTCGTTCACGCCGACCACGACGTCCTGGCCGATGCGATATCGCTCCTGATAGCCCCACGCGGACTCGTCGATCTCGCCGGTGATGAACTCGATCGCGTTGACCGACCCTCCGAGCGAGTCGACCTTGTCGATCAGCTCGCGCGCGCGCAGTGCGATCTCGTCGGTCAGCGACTCCACGTAGTAGGAGCCGGCGAACGGATCGACGGTGTCGGCGGCGCCCGACTCGGCGGCGAGGATCTGCTGGGTGCGCAGCGCGATCTTGGCGGCGCGCTCGGTCGGCAGCGCGAGCGCCTCGTCGAAGCCGTTGGTGTGCAGCGACTGTGTGCCGCCGCACACCGCGGCGAACCCCTGCAGGGCGACGCGCACGATGTTGTTCTCCGGCTGCTGCGCCGTCAGCGTGACGCCGCCGGTCTGGGTGTGGAAGCGCAGCATCGTCGCCTTCGGATTGGTGGCTCCGAACCGCTCGCGCATGATGTGCGCCCACATCCGCCGCGCGGCGCGGAACTTCGCGACCTCCTGAAACACGTTGTTGTGGCCGTTGAAGAAAAACGCCAGCCGCGGAGCGAACTCGTCGACGTCGAGCCCCTTCTCGACGGCCGCCGCGACGTAGGCGATGCCAGAGCACAGCGTGAACGCGACCTCCTGCACCGCCGAGCAGCCCTTCTCGCGGAAGTGATACCCGGAGATCGAGATCGTGTTCCAGCGGGGCACGTGCTCGTGGCAGTACTCGAACAGGTCGGTCGTCAGGCGCATCGTGGGGCCGGGCGGGTAGATGTAGTTGCCGCGCGCGATGTACTCCTTGAGCACATCGTTCTGGGTCGTGCCGCGCAGGACCTCGCTCGGCACGCCCTGCTCCTCGCCGACGAGCTCATACAGCAGCAGCAGGCACGCGGCCGGCGCGTTGATCGTCATCGACGTTGAGACCCGATCCAGCGGAATGCCGTCGAACGCCGTGCGCATATCCTCGATCGTGTCGATCGCCACGCCCGTGCGGCCGACCTCGCCGAGGCAGCGCGGATCGTCGGAATCCAACCCGAGCTGGGTGGGCAGGTCGAAGGCCATCGACAGGCCGGTGGAGCCCTTGGACAGCAGGTAGCGGTAGCGCTCGTTCGACTCCTTCGCCGATGCGTAGCCCGCGTACTGGCGCATCGTCCACGTCTGCTTGCGGTACATCTCGCGATGTACGCCGCGTGTGTACGGATACTCGCCCGGCTCGCCCAGGTCGAGCTCGGCCGGCAGGTCGGCGTCGGTGTAGAGCTCGGCGATCTCGATGCCCGAGTCGGTGAACCGGCGCGGGTCGTCGGGCCCGACGATCGGCGCGACGGTCAGGTGCTCCTCGGTGGCGGCCATGGCAGAAGGATAGTCGTGGAAATCACTAAGCTTCTCCGCGATGGCGACATGTCTTGTCACCGGCGGCGCCGGCTTCCTGGGCTCGCACCTGTGCGACGAGCTGCTCGCGCGCGGGCAGCGGGTGATCTGCGTGGACAACTTCGAGACGGGCACGCTTCAGAACATCGAGCACATCCGCGACCCCGAGCGGTTCCTGCACGTGGGCGTGGACATCATCGAGCCCTATCACATCGAGGAGCCGATCGACTACGTCTACCACCTCGCCTCGCCGGCCTCGCCGATCGACTACCTGCGGCTGCCGCTGCACACGCTGAAGGTCGGCTCTTACGGCACCCACCACACGCTCGGCCTGGCGAAGGCCCACCGCGCACGCTTTTTGATCGCCTCGACCAGCGAGGTGTACGGCGACCCGCAGGAGCACCCGCAGACCGAGAGCTACTGGGGGCACGTCAACCCGATCGGCCCGCGCGGCGTCTACGACGAGGCCAAGCGCTACGCCGAGGCGCTGACGATGGCCTACCACCGCCAGCAGGGCGTGGATACGGCGATCGTGCGGATCTTCAACACCTACGGCTCGCGCATGCGCCCGCATGACGGGCGCGCGATCCCGACGTTCCTGCGCCAGGCGCTCGCGCACAGGCCGATAACGGTGTTCGGCGACGGCAGCCAGACGCGCTCGTTCTGCTACGTGAGCGATCTGATCCGCGGAATCATCGCGCTGTCCGAGTCTGAGCATCACCACCCCGTGAACATCGGCAATCCCGACGAGTTCACGCTGCTCGAACTGGCTGAGACCGTCAGAGAGCTGACGGGGTCGAGCTCGGAGATCGTGCACGAGGCGCTGCCGGTCGACGATCCCAAGCAACGCCGGCCTGACATCACGCTTGCGCGCGAGCTGCTCGGCTGGTCGCCCGAGGTGTCGTTGCGTGAGGGCCTGCAGCGCACGATCGAGCAGTCCGGCGCCGCGGTGCTTCTTGGCCACGGCCCGCACTGAGAACGCGTTTTGAAACAGGCGGTGCTGGCCGATCGCGAAGATCCCAGCGATCTTCTATCGGTCAGCGCCGTATCCGGGGGCGCATCCGGACGTGCCGATCTTTTCAAAACACGTTCCAAGCGCGCCGAATCGCCAACCGACCGCTACATCTGCGAGTCTGAGGCGTTGTGAGCAGAGAGATGGGACCACGTTCCGCGAGAACGTCCGCTCCGACTACGCCCACCCCCCGCGCCGGCACCGCGCCGGCGCGTGATCGGCCGCCCAGGTTCGTGCGCCCGCGCCCGCCGGCCGCCGGCTCGCCGGCGCCGCAGACGGTGATGTCGGAGGCGACGGCGCGCCGAGCGCACTCCGACCGCGACATGCGCAGCAAGCGCCCGCCCGCGATGTCGCTGCTATTGCGCATGGACACCGCGCGCCGCGCCGCGCGCGTGCTCTCGCTGCTGGCGCTCGACTTCGTCGGCGTCGCGCTGGCGATCTACACCGCGCTGGTGCTCAAGGAAGTGGTGCTGGGCAGCCTGAACGCGACCCGCGTGTATGAAGAGACTCGGCACTTCCTCCCGTTCGCCTACCTGCTGACGGCGCTGCTGTTCGCCCGCTCGGGGCTGTACGCGGCGCGCTCGCAGCGGCCGGGGCTCTCGCGCATCGTGGCGGCGCTGTTCCAGGTCGCGTTCGTCGCGCTGATATTCGCGGTGGTGAGCGGCGAACGGTTCTCTAGCTTTTACATCTTCTACGGCTCGCTGGCGTTTGCGCTGCTGTACGTGTCCAGCCTGCGGGCGGTCTACGAGGCGGTGACGGGCGCGCTGCTGCGCGCCGCCGGCTACCGGCGCCGGGCGATGCTCGTCGGCACGGGCACACATATCCGCGACGTCGCCCACGCGCTCGGCGGGGGCGCGCACCCCGCGGCGCTGGAGGTCGTCGGCTACATCTCGCTGCGACCCCTCGACGAGCCGGGGCTGCGATCGTTGGGCGCACTCACCGATCTGGCCGACGTGCTGGGGAGCGAGCGGATCGACGAGGTGATCATCGCCGACTCCGACTTTCCCCAAGTCGAGGCGGTCGAGCTGGTCGACCAGTGCCACCGGCGGGGCGTGCGCGTGCGGATCGCGCCCTCGACGATGGAGATCCTGATCCACCGCGCCGAGTTCGTGCCCGGCCAGCGGGTGCCGCTGTTCGAGCTGGGATCGCCCGTGTTCGAGGGCGTCGACTTTGCCATGAAGCGAACGTTCGACCTGGTCGGCGCGAGCCTGCTGCTGATCGTGCTCAGCCCGCTGCTGGCGCTGATCGTGCTCGCCGTGCGCAGCACCTCGCGCGGACCGGCGCTGTTCCGTTCCACGCGCCGGGGCATCGGCCAGCGGCCGTTTGCATGCCTGAAGTTCCGCACGATGCACACCGACGCCGAGCAGCACCAGGCCGACCTCGACGAGCTGAACGAGGCCTCCGGGGCGCTGTTCAAGATCCGCGACGATCCCCGCCTGACGCCGGTGGGACGCGTGCTGCGGCGATTCTCGCTGGACGAGCTGCCGCAGTTGGTGAACGTGATCCGCGGCGAGATGTCGCTCGTGGGGCCGCGCCCGCTGCCCGAGCGCGACTACGAGATGCTCGAGGAGTGGCACCGCAAGCGCTATCTCGTGCTGCCCGGCATCACCGGCCTGTGGCAGGTCTCGGGCCGCTCGGAGCTCGACTTCGACGACCTCGTGCACCTCGACTTCATCTACCTCGAGCGCTGGTCGCTGGCGCTCGATTTGACGATCCTGCTGAAGACCATCCCCGCGGTCATCTCGCGACGTGGCGCTTACTGACTCATCTGTTCCTCGCCGGGGGAGATCGGGAGAGGGCAGGCCCCTCCCGCTCATGGTTCCCCGCGGGTCCCGGCGCAGCGTCCACTGAGGCCCCGGCCGACAGTGCTCCCGATATGCCGGCAAGTGTCGTAAGCGGCGCCGCCGGCAATCGATGAAACGACCGGCTGTGGCTTACCCATCCATACCCGTATCGGTCGCGCGGAGCGTCGCTCGGCAGCAAGGCTACCGACAGGCGGCCATCGCCCGCTCGTACACGCCCCACGTCGCGCGTCCGGCATCCTCCCAGGTCCACGACGGCGGCGCGGGCGCGGGACCCCGCACGGTCTCGGCGGCGAGGATCAGCGCGCGCAGGTCGCCCGGCTCGACGAACGTGGCGCGTTCGTGCAACACCTCGCGCAGCGCGGGAATGTCGCAGGTCACGACCGGCGTGCCGCAGGCGAGCGCCTCGACCGCGGGCAGGCCGAACCCCTCGTCCTGGGAGGGCAGCACCAGTGCGTGTGCGCCGGCGTAGATCGCGGCCAGGTGCTCGTCGGGGACGTGTCCGGTGAGGATCACGTCCGGCAGCTCGTGCGCCCACGGGCGCGTCGGGCCGACGAGCACGAGCGGCAGCTCGCGCGGGGTGGACGCGAGCTGGGCGACGTGCTTGCGGGGGTCGGGATGGCGCAGGCAGCCGACCCACACCAGGTATCGCTCCGGCAGCCCATAGCGCTCGCGCACACGCGCGATCTCCGCGTCGGTGCGTGGATACATCGCGGGATCGGGCGCCTCGGCGATCACCACCAGCCGCTCACGCTCGACGCCCAAGCGCACGACCGCGTCATGGGCGACCGTCTCAGTCGGCACGATCACGCCCATCGCGCGCTGCACCGCCAGGTGGCGCAAGCGCGAGCGCATCCCCGCGCGCAGGTGCTCCGAGCGCCGCTTCAGCGGAGCGAGATCGTGCAGCGTCACGACCATCGGACAGGGGCTGCGCAGCATCGCGCCCTGCATCCAGGGCGCGTGATATACGTCGGCCTGGCGCGGACGGTGGGTCTCGACGATCTCACCGTGTGCGTCCGCTGTGTCGCGCAGCGCGCGCAGCAGACAGCGCGCATACCGTCCGACGCCGCGCGGGTCCGCCGAGGGGCGGCTGTCGAACGCGACCCTCATGCGGGTTCCGTCTCGTGAAACCGCCATCCCGCCCAGTCGGTGGGTGCGATCACATCGTCCCCCGAACGTGCATCCGGGCACCATAGTCGGTTCGCACCAGTTTGTGCACATATGCCAGTGCTGCTGCACCGAGTTAGCCTTTCCGGTTAATGCCCTCGCGCTCCTACCACGAGGCGCTCTGGGAGGGCGTGCCCGCCGGTGTGCCACCGCCTGAGCTCGCGCTGCGCAGGCGCTTCCTGCTGGAGCGCGTCTGCGCGGGAGAGCGCGTGCTGGACGTCGGCTGCGGCGAGGGGTGGTTTGCGTCAGAGCTCGTCCGCGCCGGTGTGCGCGTCATTGGGATCGACGTCGCATCCGAGCCCCTGCGGCGTGCGCGTGCGCGTGACCCCGGTTTGGATCTGCGGCTCACGCGGGCCGACGGACAGTGGCCGGTGCAGGACGCGAGCTGCGAGGCGATATGGGCGGGGGAGACGATCGAGCACGTCGCCGACACCGCCGGCTGGCTATCTGAGGCTCGTCGTGTACTGGCGCCGGGTGGCCGCCTGCTGCTGAGCACGCCCGCCCACGGACGGCTCACGCTGCTGTGGCTGGCGCTGTCGCGGCGCGCGTTCGACGCGCACTTCGACCCCCTCGCCGACCACCTGCGCTTCTACACCCGCTCCGGTCTCACCCGGCTGCTCGGGGAGTTCGGATTCCAAGACGTCTCAGTGCGCGCCGCCGCCGGACTCCCGGGAGCGCGGCGGCTGCTGCTGGCGCGCGCGGTGCGCTCGCGCTGGTAGACGCGCCATCGTGGTTGCCGCGTGCGCGGGCGGGTGTGCCTCCCGAGACCCTTGCCGTGCCTGTGGCCCGTAACGCCTGAACGTAGTCGTCGTAGATTTCGACCGATTCGGGGTTGGCGTAGGGTGGCGCGATCGCTTCGGGGGCGATCGACTCGGGGTTCAGATAGATCGCCGCCTGCAGCTCTTTCAGCGCGACTGCCGGTTCGCTCGAGAGGTCGTGTCGGGCCAATGCCAGCCACGTCTGCGGGTTCGACGGTTGCAGGCGCACCGCGCGCTGCAGCGTCGCCTTCGCCGGCGCGGGCTCGCCCGCGGCCTGCTGCACCGCCGCGAGCACGATCAGCGCCTGCGCCGACAGCGGATCGCGCGCGACGCCCGTCTGCGCCTTGGCCAGGGCGTTGTGAGGGTTGGCGGTAAGCAGCGCGAGCGCTTCCTGCGAAGCGTCGACCGAGCGCTGGGGCTGCCACTGCGACCAGGCCGCGAGCAGCGCGGCGATGACCGCAGCCGCGGCCACGCCCACACGCATCGGTCCGATCTCATTCAGCGACCGAGGCCGACTTACCCCCGAGCTCTCACTCGATTCGCCTGCCGTGGGCGCTCCCGGGGACGCCGCCGTGGGCGCCCCTGCCCCAGCCGGGCCGAGGCTCGCCGCGGTTGTCCTCACGGGCACGGCCGACCATTCGCGGGTGGGTGACGAGTCGCTCCCGTGCGCGTCCAGCGGGCCGCGTCCGGCGAGCCAGCCGGCGCACAGCAGCGCCACGAACGCGTCACCGGGCACGTACCAGGTCCAGTCCACCAGCGAGTGCACGCCGAACACGACCACCAGGCACAGCATGCTGAGCATGCCGATGCGCTCGGGGCTGTATGGCTGAGGGGCGCGCCGCCAACCAGGGTGCGCGCCGGCACTGATATCCAACCATGCGCGCCAACTCGTCCAGCGGCGGTTGAACGGATGCGTCGCCCGTCCGGCGGCGGCCATCCACGCGAGCAGCAGCGCGAGCGCGAGCGCGAGCCCGATCGCCCCCAGGTCGGCGAGCGTCTGCACGACGAACCCGTGCGCGTGTTTGACTTCCAGCAGCACCGTGCGATAGCGCAGGCTCGCCGTTTCATACCCGGCGGCGCCCACCCCCACGACGGGGTTGGCGTCGAATACCTGCAGCGCCTGCTTCCAATAGCGCGCGCGCACGCTCGCCACCGCGGTCAATCGGCCCGGGGAGTTCGGGGGCACCCTGGCGTTGGGATTCGTCAGGGTCTCGACCGCGTGGGAGATGCTGCCGTCCAAGCCGCGATGGCTGTGCGCGAGCGCGCCCGCGAACCCGACCAGCGCGAGCGCGATCAGCGCCAGCAGGATCGCCCCGGCGCGGGTGCGCGTCGTGCGCGATAGGGGACGCCTGCTGGTGAGAAACCCGATCGCGATCCCCGCGATGCTCAGCAGCAGAACCATCGCGAGCAGCAGCACTCCCAGCTGGTGGCCGGCGGTGGCGCGCTGGGCCAGCGGGATGTTGTCGGTCGTCAGCGCATGACGCGAAAAGTCCCAGCCGACGACCGCCGCGGCGCCCAGCCCGCCGACGATCAGCACGGCCGCGCCGCGCAGGCGCAGCGGCACGATGCACAGCCACAGCGCCACCCCGATCAAAAGCGCCACGAGCGCGCCGCGCGAGTAGGCGAGCATCAGCGTCACCCCCATGATGCCCATCGCGGGATATGCCAGCGCGCTGAGCAGCGCGTGCCCGGCGCGGCGCGCGCCCAGCCACATGCAGCAGATCACGCCCATCGCGGCGGTCAGGCCGATCGCGTTCCAGTAGCCGTAGGGTTCCTGTAGCCGCGCATACGTGACCGCCGGCGTGAGCCTGCCCGGAAACACCTTCGTCGCCAGCGCGTATCCGCACACGACCGTCGCCGCCAGCGCCAGCCCACCGAGAATCGCCGGCCAGCGCTCGGGGGCGAGCCGCACGAGCGCGACCGCCGCGCCGAACACTCCGCTGTAGGCGAGCAGCCGCCCGGCGTCCTGCCAGCCGGCGTCCGGCTGCACCGACCACACGACCGACAGTCCGCTCAGCGCCGTGAACGCAATCAGCAGCGCGACCGGCCACAGTCCGTACTTCGGTCCTGCAAGCAGCGATCGCGCGACGGGCGTCAGCACGACCGCCACCGCCACCGCCGCGCCGGAGGCAAGCGTCAGCACGATCTCCGTGGTCGTCATCGATTCGAGATTGAGCCCGCCTTTTGCCAGGAACGTGACGAGGCACGCCGCTGCGGCGGTGAGCAGCATCGGCCACCACATCGCGCCCGCGCGCAACATGCGCCTCTGCATGCCGCGCGCGCGGCTGGGCCGGGGCGTTGGCGCGGACGTTCGCGCCAACGGGGGAGTGGAATCCAGCGCAGGTCGTTGCTCAGCGGGGATGGCGGACATGCCAATTGCCGGAGTCGGCGGTCGCGTTGAGGATGACGGTCAGGACTGACATCGCCGCCGATCGGCGGGTGCTCGCAAAGGCCGGCACGGTTGGCAGGGCTCTCACCGGGCGCGAATACGGTTGCGGATGCCCGCGCCGGCCGCCGCCAGCAGGCAGATCGCCAGGAACGCGACGGTCGCGAGCAGAGGCGTCGGCAGCGAGCTGAGCGCCGAGGCGATATCGGCGTGGACGACGCCCGGATGGATCGTCTGGGCGCCGACCTGCAGCGGCACCGCGCCGGCTCTGGACGCGTGCGCGATCGCCCGCTGCTCGGATGGGGTCAGCGCAGCGCCGCTCGCCGCCGGCGTCGCCGTCCCGCCGCCCGAGCCGCCCCCACGCCCCGCGCCTGCTGCCGCCAGCTGGGCCTGGCGAATCAGCTGGGCGCAGTTCGAATACTCTTCGGTTCCCGCGCTCAACTCTTTCAGCGCCTGCCGGTACGCCGCCTGGCTGAAGCCGCGCAGCGATTCGGCGTGGGTGCAGCGCCGGATGATTTCTTCGCCCACGTCTCCTTGTGCGGGCGCGACGATCGATGCCAGCGCCACCGCGATGGCGGGCAGGACGAGCGCGCGCTTTGACAGGCGGATTGGTCGCATGGCTGAGCCCGCGCGGCGTGCGCCGCGCGAACCCAAAACCTAGCAACGCGTCCGGGAGAGCCCGACGGTTGCCAGGGCAGCGGAGAACCCGGCGGCCCACGCCTCATGGGTGTAGGCGCCCACATCTGCCGCTCCGGCGGCGCCCAGGCGGGCGCACAGATCGGGGTCGCCGGCCAGGCGCACCATCGCCTGCGCGAGCGCCTCGCCGTCGCCGGCCGGCACGACCAGGCCGTTGTGCCCGTCGCGCACCAGCCCGCCCGCGACCGCCCCGACGGCGTCGCTTGCGATCGTAGCCAAGCCGCGGTTCATCGCCTCGTTGACGACCAGTCCCCACGGCTCGCGGAACGTGCGCGTCCAGATCGAGGGGACCACGAGGACATCGGCGTCCGCATACATCTCGCGCAGTCGCTCCGCCGGCACGGGCTGGACGCAGCTCACGCCCGCCGGCGCCCCCGTCGTCTCCGCTCTGCCCGCCGTCTTTGCTCTGCTCGCTCGTGCCAGAAGGCCCATGCGCTGACGCACCGCATTGTCGCGTGGTGGCTCCACCGCGCCGCCGGGTGGGATCCAAGGGGGGCTGGATCCCACACCGACGAGGACGAGCGCGGCGGATGACGCGTGCAGGCCCGACCGCTGCCAGGCCCTGATCAGCGTTCCCACTCCCTTTTCCCGATCAGGCCGCCCCGCAAACATGAATTTCAGCTTCGCCTCGCCGGGCCACGCGGGATCGGTTGGACGCGCGCTGACGGGAGCGCTCCAGAAGGCGTTGTCGACCGACTGCGGAGCGACGTGCACGTTGCGCGCCCCCCGCGCCCGCACGTAGGCGCTGACGTGTGGCCCGTAGGTCACAATCGCCTCAGCCGAGCTGTACAGCCGGCGCAGCACGGGGTAGCTGAGCATGTGCGCGGCGCTGCGCGGGTGCGCCCACAGCGACGCCCACAGGATCAGCGGCACGCCGCCGCGGCGCGCGCCCGCCCACGTGGACGGCAGCGCAACGCGTCCGCCGAGGGAGCACACGACCGCGCGGTACTCGCCGCTGCACGCCAGTCGGGTCGTCTCGTGCTGGCGCACATAGCGGTGCGGAAACGGAAGCTCCGCGCGCGGCATCGCCGTCGCGCACGCGGCGGTACCGCCGCGTGCGCCGGGCACGCCCGGGCCGTGCAGGGAACGCCCCCCGAACAGCGCGACCTCGATCGTCTCGCGCTCGTGCAGCGTCGCGAACGCGCCCACCCGGTCGGGCGGGGCGTGGCCGGTGACAAACAGAACGGGCTTCATCGCGCAGCGTGCAGCGCGTGCTCGTAGGCGATCAGCGTCTGGTGGCCGCAGCGCTCCCACGTGAACCCCGCGGCGACGCTCTCCCGGGCTCGCTGGCCGGCCTCGCGCAGCCGGTGGGGGTCCGACAGCAGCTCGTCGATGCGCTGGGTCAAGCGCTCGATGTCGCCCGGAGGCACGAGCACGAAACCGTCGCCCGCCGCGGCGATCTCCTCCGGACCGGGCTCGCCCCGGCAGCCGATCGCGGGCACGCCGCCGGCCATCGCCTCGATGTAGGCGACGCCGAACGCCTCCTCGGTCGAGGGCATCACGAACAGCGTGCCCTGCCGCGCCCGTTCCAGCGCCCGCGCCGGCGGCAGCGCTCCGAGCATGGCGACCCGATCGCTGACGCCCAGCCGTGCCGCCAACCCTTCGAGCGCGACCCGCTCGGGACCGTCGCCGACGATCTCATAACGCAGCGTGGGATGTCTGCGCCCGAGCACCGCCAGCGCGCGCAGCACGTCGGCGTGGCGCTTGCGCGCCACCAGGTGTCCGACGGTCACGAGCGTCGGCGAGGATCCCTCGCGCCGCGCCGGACGCGGCGCGTCGAGCAGATCGGCGCCGAGGTGCACGACCCGTACCTCGCGCGCGCCGTGCGCGCGGCACAGCTCGGCGATGCCCTGGCTGTTGGCCAGCGTCAGCTGCGCCGCGTCCAACCCGCGCGCGACCGCCGCCACGCCCGCGGTGCTCCCCCGCGGTGGCGCCGCCGCCGTGTGCAGCACGTCGCCGCCGTGCACCGACACCACCAGCGGCACGCCCACGCGCGCCCGGCACACGGCGTCGCCGGCGGGAACCGCGTTGTGGGCGTGCACGAGCTCGTATGCGAACGTGCGCCTCAGCCGGCGCAGCGCCAGCCCCAGCGCGGGCGCCGCCCACGCGCCCCAGCTCGGGTACGTGCGCGGGCGCGGCGGAGAGACGTAGGAGACATAGGAGACCTCCAGTCCGTCGAGCGTCTGTGAGCGCGGCTCGCGCACGCGCGCGCGCAGCTCGCGCGCGAAGGCGTCCGGTCCCTCGCGCAGCGCGGCCCGCGGCGGGACGAGACGGTGCAGCACGAGCACCCGTACCTCCGCACCCGCATCGCGGGCGGCCAGCGCCTGGCGGTGCGCCCACACGCCGAGCACCGGATCGCGGCGGCTCGGATAGAACTCGGCTACGACCGCGACCCTCACGTGGTTCCCCGCGGCGCGATGGCGAGCGTGGCCGCTCCCGGTGCTGCCATCGCCCTTGGGCGCTGGTGTCCGCCGCGGGATCTCACCAGCGGCGGTGTGTCGTCAGGGTTCGCTGCGACTCGATCGCATTCAGGTACGGCCGGCGCGCGAGGAACTCACGCGCCTCGCCCACCGCCGCCTCGTGCGAGTACGCGCCGGCAACGGGTGCCGCCAGATGGGCGATCGCCACCGCGTCCACCACGCCACAACGCCATCCGTGCTCGCACGCGAGCGCCGCCCAATGCGCGTCAAGTCCCCAGCCCATGCGCAGCTCGGGCCACGGCAGCAATGTGTCGAACGTGGTGCGCGCAAACGCCGTCACGGGGCCGATCTCGACGAACCGCGTCTCGCGCACGACGCTCCCCGACCGCCGTCGGGTCACCGGCCACGCCGCGTGCGAGCGCGAGCGATGCGCCGGCTGGGCCAGCTGCAGCTGAAACCGCTCGCACAGGAACAGCAGCCTGTCGAGGAACCCGCGCGGCAGCTCGATGTCGTCGTCGAGCACCAGCAGCCAATCGTGCCCGGACGCCGGATGCTCCGCCAGCAGTCGGTTGAGGTTCTCGAACTTGCCCAGCTCGCCCGGCGGGCGCGTATGCAGCTCGACCGCGTGCCTGGAGCGCTCGAGCTCCGCGCGGACGCCGGCGGCGAGCGTGGCGCGCTCGGGGCGAACGACGCCGATCGCGAGCACCCTGCGCAGCGGCGGCTCGTGACGGGCGGCGAGGTCCAGGCGCAGCCGCCTGGCGCTGGCGATCTCCCACGCGTCCGTGGCCTCGTCGCGCAGACGGCGCACGACCCCGTCGACGCCACCGACCGTCCCGCTCTGCCCGGACAGGAAATCGTCCGCCCCCACCGGCGCTGAGGCGGGCTCGCGTCGCATGCATTCGCGCACGCGCCCGGCGCTGTGCGCGACCATCGTCAACCCCGCCGGGCACCCGTGGCGCACGACGTGCCACGCACAGCCGATCAGCGTCCGCAGCTCGCGTGCCGGCGAGGGCGCCTGCCCGCGGCGGGCGTCGAGGAGCCGCGCGGCCCTGCCCCGCGCGTACTGCCCGCGCGCGAGCGCGCGCAGCCGCGCGTCCGGACCGCTGCGGCGGTGATCGACCGCCGCGCCCGCCACATACATCGTCCGCGCTCCAGGCTCGCGCGCACGCAACCGTTCCTGCCACTCCTGCTCGTCACCGCCATGCTCGAGTGAGACGTCGAACGCGCCCACCCGTTCCAGCGCGGAGCGCCGAATCGTCATGTTCGCGCCCCATGCGTACCGCGTTTCGGTGTCGTGCTCCCCGAGATCGAGCGTCGTGATCGGTGCCCCCTCGCCTCCGCACGCGCGCGGCGGGCGGCCCTCCAGGCGCGGTCTGATCCGTCCGGCGAGCACCTCCACGTCCGGATGTTCGCGCGCCGCGATGAGCAGCGCCTGAAGCCATCCGGGGCTCGCTTCGATGTCGTCGTCCACGAACACCACCAGCTCGCCGCCCGAGCGCTCGACGCCCGTGTTGCGCGCCGCGTTCAGTCCCAGCTCGCGCTCGTGCGGCTCATACCGCACGCCCAATCGCCGTGCCTGCTCGCGACCCTCGGGCGAGCCGCCGGCGTCGTCGATCACCAGCACCTCCGCTCCCACCGCGCGCGCCTGCGGGACGATCGAGGTGAGCGCCACCTCCAGGTATGCCGCGCGCCCGCGCGTGGGGATCACGATCGAGGCGGGTATCGGTCGAGAGGGGGGCATAGGGTTCAGAGAGTCTAGGTTTGATGCCGTCATGGTCCTGTTCCTGCACAACCGCTACCGCACGACCGGCGGCGAGGAGCGCACCGTCGAGGACCTTCAGTGGCTCGTGCGTGAGCACCTGCACGAGCCCGCCGAGCTGCTGAGCAGAGACTCGGCCTCGCTTCACCGCGCCCGGGCAGCGGCCGGACTGCTCCGCGGAGGACTGCAGCCCGGCGACGTGGCGCGGGCGGTCCGTCTCAGCCGCGCGCGGGTCGTGCACGCCCACAACCTCCACCCGACGCTCGGCTGGCGCGCGCTCGCGGCCGCGCGGGGAGCGGGCGCGCGCGTCGTGCTGCATCTGCACCAGTACCGCCTGGTCTGCGCGATCGGCGTGTGTTACACCCGCGGTGCGGAGTGCACGCGCTGTCACGGCCGCAACACGCTCCCCGGCGTGCGCTTGCGCTGTCGCGGCGCCCTGCCCGAGGCCGCGACCTACGGGGCGGCGCTGGCGCTGTGGCAGCGGCGCCTGCTCGAGCAGGCCGACGCGCTGATCGTGCCGAGCGGGTTCGCCCGCGAGCGGCTGCGCGCGCTCGGCGCGCCGCTGCCGTGGGAGCGCGTCCATGTCCTGGCGCCGCCCGTGCGCGCGCTGTCGGGTGCCGCGTTGCCGTCGCGCGCCGAGGCGACCGAGTCGGAGCCGGCGCCGGGGCCGGAGACGGCACGGTCCCCGCGACGGCCATACGCGCTCGTCGTCGCGCGACTCTCTCCAGAGAAGGGCGTGGGCACGGCGATCGCCGCCTGCCGCCTCGCCGGCATCGCGCTCGCGGTGGCCGGCGACGGACCCGAGCTGCCAGCCCTGCGCGAGCTGGCAGGCGACGGCGACGTGCGCTTCGCCGGGCGTGTCGACGACCTCGAGCTGGCCCGGCTGCGCGCGGGCGCGTCGGTCGCGCTCGTGCCCTCGCGCTCGGCCGAGACGTTCGGCATGGCCGCGGCCGAGGCGATGGCCGCCGGGTTGCCGGTCGCCGCCAGTCGCGTCGGGGCGCTTCCCGAGCTGCTCGAGGACGCTTCGCTGGCGCCGCCCGGCGATGCGTCCGCGCTCGCCGGCGCCATCGCTCGCGTGCTCGCCGACCCCGACATCGGACGGCGCAGCCGGGAACGCGTCGCCGCGGTCTGTGCCCCGGACGTCGTCGCGCGCGGGCTGGCGGAAGTGTACGGCGGCGTCGCCACGGCGCGCGCCGAGACATAAGCTGCGGCACTGTGCCTGCGCACCCACGGACCCCGACGGGAGGCGACCCGGACAGGCGGCCTCCGGCGAGCGGCGAGACCCGCCGCGCCCTGATCACGGGCGTCACCGGCCAGGACGGCTCGTTCCTGGCCGAGCTGCTGCTCGAGCACGGCTACGCGGTCACGGGCGTCGTGCGCGACCCGGCGCGCAGCTCGCTCGGCTGCTCCGAGCACCTGCGCGCGCAGATCGACCTCCTACCCGGCGATCTGCTGGCGCCGACCACGTTGCGCGAGGCGATCGAGGGTGTGCTCCCGCACGAGATCTACCATCTCGCCGCACCCTCGTTCGTGCCCGTCTCGTGGGATCGCCCGGAGGAGACGTTCCGCGCGATCGCCGGCTCAGCCGCCACGATTCTCGAGACGGTTCGTGGGGCGGCTCCGGCCGCGCGCGTGTTCCTGTCGGCCTCCGGCGCGATCTTCGGCGACGCGAGAGAGTCTCCCCAGAACGAGGACACGCGCTGCCGCCCGGCCACCCCCTACGCCGTCGCCAAGCTCGCGGCGCACCAGCTCGTGGGGTTGCTGCGCGCGCGCGACGGGCTGCACGCCAGCTCGGGCATCGTCTTCAACCACGAGTCCGAGCGTCGCCCCGAGCGGTTCGTCACGCGCCGGATCACCCGCGCCGCGGCGGCGATCTCGCTCGGGCGCCAGCGGGAGCTGACGTTGGGCGACCTGTCCGCCGTGCGCGACTGGTCGTTCGCGGGCGACATCGTCCGCGGCGCCTGGCTGATGCTCCAGCAGGAGCGCCCCGAGGACTACGTGCTCTGCAGCGGCGTACCGCACACCGTCGCCGATTTTGCGGGCGCCGCTTTCGCCTGCGTGAATCTCGACGCCGAGCGCCACCTGCGCGTCGATCCCGCGCTCGTGCGCCCGACCGAGGCCACCCCCAGCGCCGGCGACCCCTCCCGCGCCCGCGAACGGCTGGGCTGGACGCCCCGAGTGGACTTCCAGCAGCTTGTGGAGCGCATGGTTATGGCCGATCTGCGCGCGCTGCAGGGCGCCCCGGCCATCCCTTAGACTGCCCCGCGGTGACCACCGTCGGCGTCATCGGACTGGGCTATGTGGGCCTGCCGCTCGCGGTGGCGTTCGCCGACGCGGGCTGCGACGTGGTCGCGGTCGACGTCGACCCCCGCAAGGTCGAAGCGATCGCGGCGGGCGACTCCTACATCGAGGACGTCCCCTCCGAGCAACTGCGCGGCGTCGCCGCGCGCATCCACACCTCGACTCGCTACTCCCGTCTGGCCAAGGCAGACGCCGTCCTCATCTGCGTGCCGACCCCATTGACGCGTAACCGCGAGCCCGACCTCGGTCCGCTGATCGACTCCACGCGCGCGCTCACCGAGGTTCTGCAGCAGGATCAGCTCGTCGTCCTCGAGTCGACCACCTACCCCGGCACCACCCGCGAGCGCGTGGCGCCGCTGCTGGAGGAGTCCGGGCTGGCCGCCGGCCGCGACTTTCACCTGGCGTTCTCGCCCGAGCGCGTCGATCCCGGCCGCACCGACTTCACGCTGCGCACCACCCCCAAGGTCATCGGCGGGCTGACCGACGCCTGCGCCGATCGCGCGCACGAGCTGTATGCGCTGGTCTGCGACACGCTCGTGCGCGTCTCCACTCCCGAGGCCGCCGAGCTGACCAAGCTGCTGGAGAACATCTTTCGCTCGGTCAATATCGCGCTCGTCAACGAGCTGGCGATGCTCACCGATCGCATGGGCATCGACGTCTGGGAGGTCGTCGAGGCCGCCGCCACCAAGCCGTACGGCTTCATGCCGTTTGCGCCCGGCCCGGGGATGGGGGGGCATTGCCTGCCGGTCGACCCGTTCTATCTGAGCTGGCGCGCGCGCGAGTTCGACATGTCCACGGAGTTCATCGAGCTGGCGGGCAAGGTCAATCAGCAGATGCCCTATCACTGTGTCGCCAAGGTCCAGCGCGCGCTGAACGACGCCGGCCTGCCCGTCCACGGCGCGCGCATCGCGGTGCTCGGCGTCAGCTACAAGCCCGGCGTCGGCGACACCCGCGAGTCGCCCGCGCTGAAGATCCTCGAGCTGCTGGGAGACCTCGGCGCCGAGTTGCGCTACCACGACCCCCACGTGCCCGCCCTTCAGGAGCTCGACCTGCGCAGCCTCCCGCTGGAGGAGGCGCTCGCGGACGCCGACCTGGCGCTGATCGTCACCGCCCATCCGAGCGTCGATCACGAGCTGGTGTCCCGGCGTGCGCGCCTGGTCGTGGACCTGCGCGGCGTCACCCGCTCGTTCAGCGGAGCCGGCAACGTCGTGCGGCTGTGAGCGCCGCGCGCCCATCCGCTCCCGCCACGGCGTCCGCCGGAGCGCCCGCGAGGTCCGTACGCGCGTCGTGCGCCGGACCGCGGAAGCGGTCGCCATGCTGAGCCCCGATCCCCGTGCGCCTGGGTTGGTGCTCGGCGAGAACGTCCTCGTCGGCGAGGACGTCACGTTCGGCGCTCACGTCGTCGTGCACGACGACGTCGTCCTCGGCGACGGCTGCGTGATCGAGGATCACGCGATCCTCGGCAAGCGTCCGCGCCTGGCCGGGCGCTCCACCGCGCGCGGGGACGTCGGCCGCCTGACCCTGGGTGAGCGCGTCATCGTCTGCGCGGGCGCGATCGCCTTCGCTGGCGCGAGCGTCGGCGATGGCGTGATCCTCGGCGATCAGTCCTACCTGCGCGAGCGCTCCACGGTCGGTCCCGGTTCGGTCGTGGGGCGCGGCAGCGTCCTCGACAACGACGTCACGATCGGCGCGCGCGTGCGCATCCAGACCAACGTCTACATCACCGCCTATTCCGTCGTCGAGGACGACGTGTTCGTCGGCCCCTGCGCGATGAGCACCAACGACGACACGATGGCTCGCCACGGTTCGGAGTACGCGTTGCGCGGCACCACCCTGCGGCGCGCCTGCCGCATCGGCGGCGCCGCCGTGCTCACTCCGGGCGTGGAGGTCGGCGAGGAGGCGTTCGTGGCCGCGGGCGCCGTCGTGACACGCGACGTCCCCGCGCGCGCGGTCGCCATGGGGGTACCGGCGCGCGTCGTGCGTGAGGTCCCCGCCGAGGACCTGCTCGAGCGCTGGCGCTGAGCCACGCGATGTCGGGGAGGCCGGGTTGCTCCAGCCCGATGCGCGGGGGCGCGGGAGTCGACCGCCGACCAGGGGCTCAGGCGGCGACGGGGACGCTGAAGGCGTCCACGCTCGGGGTGACCTTGCCCGTCTTGTCCACGCCGGTGTATTCGCCGGCGATCTGCGACGCCGTCACCGCCAGGCGCAGGAAACCCCACTGCTTGGCTTCGAATTGCTCGAGCACGCAGTCTGGCTTGACTTTGAGCCCCGGAACCGCTTCGCCGGCCATCGCATGCAGGTTGTGGTAGCCGCCCGCGCCACACACGACGTAGGGCAGCGTGCGATCTCCGATCGTGCGGGTGAAGCGCTGGTAGTTGTGGACGTGTCCGCTGAGCACCAGATCGGGATGGCGCCCGGCCGCGGCGAACGCTTCGTCGAGCAGTCCGCCCATCTGTTCGGAGCCGCCGTGGTGCGCGTCGGAGGAGTAGGGCGGATGATGCAGCGCCACGATCAGCGCGCGCCCCGCGGGCGCCGCCTTCAGCTCCCCGACGAGCCATTCCCGCTGGTCGGGATGGATCACACCGCCGCTCGGCACGTTGGAGTACAGGCCGACGATCGTCACGAGCGCGTCCTGCAGCGTCCAGAACACGTTCGGCTGGTCCAGCGTGTCGCGGTTGTACTCCGCGACCTCCGGCAGCAGTTCGGGCTTTTCGGCACAGAAGTAGCGCACGAACGCCTGCAGGCTGGCTTCGCCCGTTTCTTCAGGGTCGCCGTCGTGGTTGCCGGGGATCGCCAGGATCGGGCGGTTGTAGTGCGCGTAGGCCTCGAAGAACTGCGGCGGATATTCGGCTTTGGCGCCGTTGAAGTACACGACGTCGCCGACCGAGTAGCAGAACTCCACGGGCGTGCCCTGCGTCCTCAGGTCTTCGATCAGCGCCTTGGCGACCTCCGCCTGCGGGTTGGGATCCTTGATCCCGCCGTGATCGCCGATCACGTGGAAGGTGCGCCGCGTCGCGTTGAGGCTCGGTATGACCGTGGACAGCGCAAGGTGGTAGGGCGAGGGGCCGGTGGGTTTGGGCAGCGGCTGGAACGGTTCGGGCGCACCCGTCGTCTGGTCGCGCTGCGCCTGCTCGATCGCCGACGCGGGCTCGATCCCGAAGCGGCGCGCCATCAGGACACCCGGTCGATGACCCAGAAGTCCGAGCTCAGCCCGCGGGTCGGTTCAGACAGCCAGCGCGCGTCCATCCAGAAGTGCCCTTCATCGCCCCAGCCCGGACCCCAGGAGTTGCGGATCTCGAACACGTTGACCGGGAACTTCTTCAGCGAGAAGTCCCAGCCGACGACCACCACGCAGTGACCGCCGATGCTTTCTTCGCCCGCAGCGGGCAGCGGCAGGTACTGCGTCGCGGGCCGCCACGTGGCGCTCTCGAACAGCGCGGGCACTGAGAAGCCGAAGACGACCGGCAGCCCTTCGTTGATCGGCGAGCGGATCGGCGAGCCGGCTTCGCCCGGGAGCACGCGCAGATACTGGATCGCCTCGTAGCTCCTGGCGCGTTCGTAGGCTTCGGCGGACGGTTTTTCGGCGAACCTGGCGATGTCGTAGGGCCAGATGGGCTCGGGCGGCGCACCTTCGGAGGCCACCACCTTGATCCCGTCGCGGATCTGCGCGCCGGAGTCCTGGCCCACGGTTCCCTCGATGACCCGCTCGTTGTAGTAGATGAACAGGCGCGACGGCGTGACCGGCGCATCGCCCTGTTTGATCTCCGTGCGCTCGAGCACCGCCGCCACGCCGTTGCCGGTGCACGAGCCGAGCTGGCCCTGGTCGTAGACGGGCGGCATCTGCGAGCGCAGCGAGAACACCTCGGGCAGTTCCACCGCGCGACAGACCTTGCGCTCCAGGTTGAAGATCCGGTCGCGGTGGTCGGGCAGGTCCGGGCGCCAGCCATAACCTTGAATCTTGCGTACGAGGGTCATCGACTGCCTCCTGTTGCCTTACGGTTGTTCCCGCTGCGCCGACGTGCGCGCAACGGCTGGGTCATGACGATGCCAGCCACTCCAAGGACTGGCCGGTTATCGGTTTCTTTCTGGATATCACATTCTGTGGTCTTAAGTTGTGACCGAGTGGGGGCCCGCTCGGGCGTCCGGCCAAAGCTCGCCCGCCCGGATGGCGGTCAGGGCGCGCCTGCCGCAGTGCGAAAGAGACCGGTGCGGATCAGCGCGGCCGCGTCGCGCGCGTCGATCGTGAGCATGGGTCGCTCGGGGAGGCGACATACGTCCGTCCGCTCGCCGCGCCGCGCACTCGCACCGGTCGCACACCGAGGTAGCGCACGCGCATGTCGGCCGCTCGCGCGGGGCGACCGGCGCGGTTCGTGACGCCGCCAGATGTCGCGTCGTGTTTCCATCCCGCCGCCGCAGCGCGCCGCTCGCCGCCGCCCGCTTATGGCCGCAGCAGCTCATCCTGCGCCACTCCCGCGTCGGCCATGAGATCCGGCTGGGACTGCTCGCTCGCTTCCGCGATCCGCTGCAATGCAGCAACTCCATGCCCGCATTGCCGACTCCCGCCGAGCGCCGTCCGCCGGCCGAGATGGCTTCGCCGACATGTCGCGGGCGCGTATGCCGTCGATCCTCGGCGTTAGTGTTTGTCCGATGGACGGGACCGATCAGAGTGTGCGGCGATGAAGCGGGTCGTGCACACCTATCGCGGCGTCGAGACTCTCGTAAACTGGATTGCGTTCGTGCTGGCGACATATCTCGCTGGGGCGAGCGTTTTGCGAGCAGGCAAGTGGCCGAACGAACACGCCTGGCAACCGTGGACCGGCTGGTTCGTCGCGCTTCTCCTCTCTGCTGTCGTCGTGCCGTTCTTCGCGCTGCTCAAGTATTTCGACGCCAGGCAGGAGAAGCTCGACAAGCAGGCGGCGGAGAAGACCACGGAGGAAAGTCAACTGGACGCCGACATGGCACGTCTATGTCAGGAGATGGCCGCGGCGCTCGCACGGGTATGCCAAGGCCTGAGTCTCGACAAGGTCGCCGTTCAGGTCTGGCTTTGCGACGAGGCATCGGGACAGTTCGACCGACGATGGAAGTTCTTTCTGCCGTTCGACCGTCTCGCCAGTGGCATCGTCTGGCGAAAGGGGGTGGGCATTGCCGGGACGGCATGGGCACAGGACCGCGATCTCGCTGTCTCAATCAAGGCGCTCAAGGAGCTGACTCTCACCGAGTTCGAGGGGCTCCCCAATGGTGCCGGCTATGGAATGACCTACGCCCAGACCCAGTCGTCCGCTTATACCGGCATCATTGCGGTGCGACTCTACAATCACGAGGCTGGAGACACACTGCTGGGCATGCTGGTGATCGACTATACGGGAGACGATCAGTGGGACTGCCTGGCAACAGCGATGGACCATCCTGAGGTGTACACAACCGCCGGTGCCTGCGCGCGCCGCCTGAGTGCTGCTAAATTCATGAGGAGCGACCATGACTGACAAAGCCAACGTCAAGACAAGCCAGGCGCTCCCCTACGGAGCAAGGGAGATCCAGCTCGGTTCACCGGACTTCTCCGAGGCACTGGCCATCCGACTCGCGGAGTCGGGGGCATCGGACGAGGCCATCGACGCTGCGGGTGGCCCTGGTACCGCCGAACGGTTGCACGACACGGGCGTTCCTCGACGGGAAGCCGAGGGCGCGGTCGCGAGCACCGCCGCCTAGAAGACTGCTCGAAGACCGGCGCGCGTTGCTGCGACCACCTCATCGGCCTGCGCGCGGCTCAGCACCGGGCTCATCGGGATCGCCAGGTGCGTGCGCGCCGCCTTTTCGGTCCCTGGCAGCTCGGCGCCCGCGCCGCTCCACTCCCGCATCGCCGGCTGGCGGTGAATCGGCGTGCGGTAGTAGGCCTTGCACCCGATCTCCGCGCCGGCGAGCGCACCTTCCAGGCGCGCGGGCTCGGGGTGGGCCACCACATACAGGTGCCACGCCGGCTCGCCGCCCTCCGTCGGGCGCGGCAGCCGCACCAGCTCGCCCAGACCCGCCGCGCGGTAGTGGTCCTCCGCCGCGCGGCGGCCGTCCGACCAGGCGTCCAAATGCGGCAACTGCACGCGCAGGATCGCCGCCTGCAGCTCGTCCAAGCGCGAGTTATAGCCGAGCTGCTCGTAGCTGATCTTGTCGCGCGAGCCGTGAAAGCGCAGCGTCAGCGCGCGCTGCGCGATCTGCTCGTCAGAGGTCGTGATCATGCCGCCGTCGCCGAAGCAGCCCAAGTTCTTGGAGGGAAAGAACGACCACGTCGCCGCCGTGCCCAGCGCGCCCGGGCGCCCAGCCGGCGAGCGCGAGCCCGCGGCCTGCGCGGCGTCCTCCAGCACCGGCACGCCCAGCGCCTCGATCTCGGCGACCGGCGCCACGTTGCCGAACAGATGCACCGCGATCACCGCCTTCGTGCGCGGCGTCAGCGCCGCGCGCACCGTCTCGGCCGTCACGCAGTAGGTCTCCGGATCGACGTCGCAGAACACCGGCGTCGCGCCCGTCGGCGGGATCGCCTCGGCGGAGGCGTAGAAGGTGAACGACGGCACCACCACCTCGTCGCCCTCGCCGACGCCCATCGCGCGCAGCGCGATCGTCAGCGCGTCCGTGCCGTTCGCCACGCCCACGCCGTGCCGCGCGCCGCAGTAGGCGGCGAACTCTTGCTCGAACGCGCTCACCTCGGGCCCGAGGATGTACTTGCCGGAGGCGACCACGCGCGCGATCGCCGCCATCACCTCATCGCGCAGCGGTTCCAGCGGAGTGCGCGTGTCAAACAGCTCAACGGTCATGTGTCATCTGTCCACAGACGCCACGGGTGTGGTGACCGGAGCCGGTGGGTGTCTATGAAACTGCCGGCTTCCGGGTCTCACCAAAGCCCGCTCTCTATTAACGCGGCCTGAGCAGCTCGAGGTCCGCGCGCGTCATCAGCCGGATCAGCTCCTCGAACGACGTCTGCGGCCTCCACTCGAGATCGCGCTCGGCCTTGGCCGGGTCGCCGATCAGGTGATCGACCTCGGCCGGGCGCGCGAACGCCGGGTCGATCGTCACGTATTTGGTGAATTCGCCCAGTCCCGCCTCGTCGAACGCGACTTCGCAGCATTCTCTCACCGAGTGCGATCTGTTCGTGGCGATCACATAATCCTCGGGCGTATCCCTCTGCAACATCAGCCACATCGCTTCCACGTAGTCCTTCGCATAGCCCCAGTCGCGTTCGGCGTCGAGGTTGCCGAGGCGCAACTCGGTCTCCAGCCCGTGCTTGATGGCCGCCGCGTGCCAGGTGATCTTGCGGGTTACGAATTCGCGCCCGCGGCGGGGACTCTCGTGGTTGAAAAGTATTCCACTCGTAGCATGCAGGTTGTAAGACTCGCGATAATTAACGGTAATGAAGTGTCCATACGCCTTCGCCACGCCGTAGGGCGAACGGGGGTAGAACGGGGTCGTCTCGGTCTGCGGCGCCTCGAGCACCTTGCCAAACATCTCGCTGGAGCTGGCTTGATAGAAGCGGGCCTGCGGGCACACTTCGCGCATCGCCTCGAGCATGCGCGTGACACCCACGCCCGTGAACTCCGCGGTCAGCGTCGGCTGGATCCACGACACCGCCACAAAGGACATCGCCGCGAGGTTGTACACCTCCTGCGGCTGCGCCGCGCGCAGCGCATCGACGAGCGAGCGCTGGTCGAGCAGGTCGCCCTGGTGCAGCGTGAGCTCCTCGCGCAGGTGCTCAATCCGATCGAACTTCTCCGTCGAGGCGCGTCGCACCATCCCGTGCACGTCATACCCCTTCTCCAGCAGCAGTTCGGCCAAGTACGAGCCGTCCTGACCGGTGATCCCCGTTATGAGCGCCGAGCGCCTGGCCGTCATGGCGGCAACCCTACCGGTCGGACTCGCGGCCATGTCCGCAGGACCCGCGGCGGTGTCAGCCGGACTCGCCGCGGGAGCCGAGCTCGCGACGCCGCGCGCCGGATCCGCGCCGATGGCGGGCGTACTGGCGCGCGAACCCCACGACGAATCGCGGGTTGTAGCGGGCGTATCGTCGCCACAGCCGCCTGGGCTCGCGGCTCAGCCGGAAGGCCCACTCCAGCCCGTTGCGCCCCATCCACCGCGGCGCCTGGCGGACCAGACCCGCGTGGAAGTCGAACGCCGCGCCCACTCCCACCAGCAGCGGCGCATCCAGGCGCGGGCGCATGCGATGCATCCACTGCTCCTGCCGGGGCTGGCCCGTGCCGACCCACACGACCTGCGCTCCCGATGCGTCGATGTCCGCCAGCAGCCGTTCGTCCTCCGGAATCGTCAGCGGCCTGAACGGGGGGCTTGCGCCGCCGACGATCTCGAGGCCCGGATAGCGCTCGCGCAGGCGCCGCGCCAGCAGTTCGCGCTCGGCGTCCCCACGTCCGCCGTACAGATACATCCGCGTGCCCATGCGCGCTGCGCGCGCGCAGTAGTACGCCATCAGGTCCGGTCCGTACACGCGCGTGGCGTCGGTGTGCCCGAGCGCGCGCAACGCCCACACGAGCGGCATCCCGTCCGGCACCGCCAGCGTCGCCGCCATCACGGCCTCCATCGTCGCCGGGTTCTCCTGGGCGTTCATCACGAGGTTGACCGCCGCCGCCGTCATATACCCGCGCTCCCCCGTCGCCACCATCGCGTCCATCCAGTCCATCACCCGCTCGTAGTCGCTCACCGCCAGCGGGATGCCGAGGATCTCCGCGCGGGGAGGCAGGGTGGCGGTGGCGGGTGTCGATGTGCCGGAGGCCACGATTCGGTGACGATAGCGGCGGCCGAGGCGAGCCGCGGTTCTCGATGGTATTTTGAGCAAATAGCGGCATTCCGCTGAGCCGCAATTCGTCTGGCTCGTCATCTTCCATGGATGAGCCCCTTGCATATACGCCGCTATCGAGCCGACCGGCTGCTGCGCCGGGAGTTCGACGCGATGCGCGGCCGCGTCCTTATGGGCGTTCGCGCGCGCCTGCGCGCGAACGGTGTCGGTCTCGACCGCGCCGACCTGGAAGCCTGCTACTCCCAGGCCTGGCACGGGCTGTACACCACGATGCTCGCCGGCGACGCCGAGGTCGCCAACCCGGAGGGATGGCTGGCGCTGGTGACGTATCGCCGTGCGATCGACGAGCACCGCTCGCGCGTGCGAACCGGGGCATACGCCGCCGCCCCTGCGGCAGGCGAGCGAGCGTCAGACCCCGACCGGGGCCCGGGAGCGCCCGAGCGCGATCTCGCGGGCGAGCTGGACGATCGCGCGCGGCTGCGCCAGCTGATGGAGGGGTTGCGCGGCCGGCTGACCCCGCGCGAGCGCCAGGCGGCCGCGCTGTGCTACCTGCAGGGCTGCTCGCGCGCGGACGCCGCCGCGCGCATGGGTGTCAGCGAGGCGCGCATGCGCAAGCTGATGGACGGGCGTCCCGGCTCGCCGGGCGTCGCGGCCAAGGTCGGCGAGCTGCTGGAGGCGATCCGCGCCGGCTCCTACTGCGCCGAGCAGTCCTCGCTCATGCGCGGGTTCGCCTTCGGCATCCTCGACCCCGCCGGCGAGCGCTACGCCCTCGCGATGGCCCACCAGCGCGCGTGTCCGGCCTGCCGCGCGCATGTGCTCTCGCTGCGCGGCCTCGCCGCGGTGCTGCCGCCGCTGCCACTGCCGCTCGTGCTCGGCGCGGGCGCGGCCGCCGGGGCGGGGGTCACGACCGGGGTCGGCACGGGCGCGAGCGCGGGAACCGGCGTGGGGGCGGGCGGGGCCGTGGGAGCCGGGGGCGCCGCCGGCGGTGGTTGGCTGCTGGCGGGCGGGGGAGTGGGAGCGAAGCTCGCCGTCGGCTGCCTGGTCGCGGTCAGCGTGGGCGCGGGCTGCGTCGCGCTGACCATCGCCCCGCTCGCGCCGCGCCATTCTGTCCATCGCCATCATGCCGTTCATGTGGCCGGCCCGCGCGGTGGCTATGAGGCGCTGAGCGCCGCGCCGGCCGTCGCCCCACCCCTACCAGACGCCGGCTTCTCCACGCCGGCCGGCGCATCCAAGCCGATCTCGGCCGCCACCGCGTCGTCCGCGCCCGCCCCCGCCGCGAGGGCCAGTCGCGAGTTCGGCCCGGAGCAGCCCGCCCGCCACGTGACGGCGTCGCAGCCAAGCGTCTCACACACTGCGCGCGTCGCGTCCGCGGCGGGTGGTGAACCGGCGGGATCGACCGCCGCCTCGACCACGAGCTCGGCGGGCGGCCCATCGGGCGGGGGAGGGGCAGGTCACGAAAGCGGCGGTCCGTCATCGGCCACGCGCGAGTTCGGGCTTGGTTGATGTTTGTTCCTGGCGGCGCATGCGCCGCCATAAGCGGAGATCCGCACATTGTGCTTATAAGGCTGATGTTGTCCCGGGCGGCGCAAGCGCCGCCCGGCGAAGCCGCACATGTGCGGCTCCGTGACGAGCCGCATGCGGCTCGTCATCCGTTGGCGCATGCGCCAACGGCTGGATCGCGCATGCGCGATCCAGGGTCGTCCCGCTCGCGGGACGACCGACCGAATCAGCTTTTTCTTAAAGCATGCGGACCCGCTGGTTTTGCATGCGGTATGGCTGCTCCACCCGCTTTCGCCGCATGCGGGACGACCTACCAATCAGCTTTCTCAAAGCATGCGGCCAGCAGATTTAGCCGCATGCGGACGCCCGATGACTCAGCTCTGCGGGAACACCTTCATCAGCCGCCCCAACGCCAGCGGATTCCCGCGCGGTCGCAGCCTCCCGGTGACGATCGCGCGGCGCGGGTCCAGGCGCTCGCCGACGATGTCGATCCAGTCCTGATAGGCCAGGCGCAGGCGCAGGTCCGGGTGCGGCGCCTCGCCCTCGGCGACCGTGCTCGAGCCGTTCTCGACGGTCAGATGCCAGGTGGGGACGTCGGGGTCGGTGAACTCCCATTGGAAGGTCGTCGCCCGCTTGAGCCCGTGCTGTGGGTTGACCTGGCGGCGGATCATGTCGAACAGCGTCGCGAGCGTCTCGGGGTCGCGCTTGGACGGCCCTTCGCGCACGCCGATCACGCCCGCCTGCGCCAGCGCGCGCCCGCGCTGGGAGACCTCCAGCGGGGTCAGTCCGGGCGGCAGCAGCGCCGGTCCGGGCAGCGTCTCGGCGGCCAGGCCGGCGGAGCGCAGCTTGGTCGTCATCGACGTCAGTCCCTCCACGCCGACCTCGTCGTAGGTCGCGCCGAACACTGTGATGTAGCGTTCGTCCCACCCCGGCGGCATCAGCACCTGGGCGGTGTAGCGCGTCACGTCGCGCAGGATGCGTGCGACCGCCTTCGGCACCCGCACGGGGTCTTCGCGCTTGAGGTCGGCCAGCAGCTTCACGCCGAACCCGATGTGGCGCTGCTCGTCGGCGGCGATGTTCTGCATCCCCTCCCGGAACGCCGGCAGCTGGTCGCGCCGCTCGAGGTAGCTGCAGATGAAGTGCTGCCCGGGCTGGGCGAGCACCGCCTCGATCACGATGTGATACAGCGCCACCGCCGCCGCCAGCTGGGCGGGGGAGCGGTCGGCGCGCAGCTCGTCGGCCATGCGGTCGAGGCGGTCGAATATCTTCCTGAACCCGGGCGTCAGCTGCGGCTTGATCGCGCGCAGCCCGCTGTCCATCGAGCCGTCGCCGATACCGCACACCTCGTGCATGAAGCGCTTGAAGAACACCGCGTGCCTGGCCTCGTCGACCTGCTGGGTGGCGAGAAAATACTTCTGCTCCTCTTTGGGCGCCGCATCGATGTATGGCGACAGGTTGTCCGCGACCGCGTCCTCGCCCCAAAAGAACAGCGAGTAGTTCCACAGCGCCGCCGTGCGCTCGAACTCGGTGAAGTCCTCCCGCCACTGGCGCGCGTCCTCGGTGAAGTCGAGCTCGGTCGCCCGCCAGTTACCGCGCTCCCAGCGCGCATACAGGTCTTTGTAGGAGATCGCATCCGCCGGCAGGCTCGCCGGGTTGGAGGAGTCCGGGTTGAAGGAGTCGGTGGGGATGGGGCTCGTAGTCGTGGTCGCTGCGCTCGCCATTGGCTGCTCCTGGGTAGGGCGTGGTCGCCGATCCGTGCCCACGACCAAGCGGCCGCGACGCGACGGATAACGAACGTTATCGCAATAGCAGACGCTCTGTCAAGTAGGATGTGGAGTATGGAGACGGCCCCGGTCGCACCCGTCGAGCAGGATGCACAGGCATCATCGTCATCATCGCGCGCGCGGCTGACGCGCGAGCAGAGCAAGGCCCACACCCGCTCGCGGCTGCTGGACGCGGCGCGGACCGTGTTCGCGCGGGGCGGCTATCACGGCGCCACCGTCGAGCAGGTCGCCTCCGAGGCGGGGTTCTCGACGGGCGCGCTGTACTCGAACTTCGACGGCAAGGAGGATCTGTTCCTCGCTTTGATGGAGCGCGAGATCGACGCCCACGCGCGCGAGATTGCGGCGGCCGTCGAGAACCGTCACTCGGTCGCCGAGCGCGCCACCGGCGGCGCGCGCCAGTGGATGACGATGATCGAGCGCGAGCCCGAGCTGCTGCTGCTGTTCATGGAGTTCTGGGCCTACGGCGTGCGTGACCCCACCGTGCGTCCCAAGGTCGCGGCAAGATTTGCGCAGATGCGCGAGCTGCTCACGCGGCTGATCGCCGACGGGATGCGCGAGTTCGAGCTCGAGCTGGCGCTGCCCGCCGAGCAGCTCGCGCTCACGATCGACGCGCTCGCCGACGGCATCGCCCGGCAGAAGCTCACCGACCCCGACGCCGTGCCCGACGATCTGATGGGCCGCGTGCTCTCGCTGCTGTTCGCCGCGGTCACGCGGCCGGCAGGGGGTTAGGGCCAGAGGGGCTCGCGCCACAAAGCCCTTGCACCACAAGGTCTTTGTACTACAAAGGCTTTGTACTACAAGGGCCTTGCAGTAATGGCGGAGGAGTCCGCTCGCATCGGCCGGATGCGCAGCGTCATGACCTCGCTGTATGTTACAGTGTCTTACATGGCCGGAGCCCGTCAATTCTCGGCTCGTTTGGATGCGTCGGTGCTCGATCGGCTGGAGCGTCGCGGCGCGCGCGCGGGCCTGAACAAGTCTCGTCTTGCGGAGCGCTACATCGACGAGGGGATCCGCATCGAGGATCACCCGGGGATCGTGTTCCGCGACGGCCCCGCTGGTCGTCGCCCCGGACTCGCGGTCGGCCCGGATGTCTGGGAGGTCATTGGTGTGCTCAAGGGGGCTCCCGAGCGCGGCGAGACGGCAATCCTCTACACGGCCGACTACCTGAATCTCACGCCCTCTCAGGTGCGCTCTGCCGTCAGCTACTACGCCACCTACCCAGCCGAGATCGATGAGTGGATCGCTCGCAACGACGAGGAAGCCGAGGCCGCGGAGGCCGTGTGGCGTCGTGAACAGGCAGCGCTTGCTTGAAGCTGCTGCTCGACGAGATGTATACGGCGGCGGTTGCTGAGCAACTCCGCGAGCGCGATCACGATGTCATCGCCGTTGCAGAGCGCGCCGACCTGCGCGGCACCCTCGACGAGGATCTCCTCTCCTGGGCGCAAGCTGAGGATCGCGCTCTCGTCACCGACAACCAGCGTGACTTCATCCCGATCCATCATCGCCGCATCGCAAGCGGCCATGACCACAAGGGCCTGCTCTTGACGACCAACCGGCGCTTCCCACGCGGCCAGCCGGCGACCACCGGCAAGCTCGTCGTGGCTCTCGACCTGTTCCTTCACACCACCGCGTCTTCCATCGCCCGCAACCCCAGCTTCATCCACTGGCTCCAGTAGTGCAACGGCGGACCTTCCCCGGGCTGGCACTACGCGCCCGGCACGCACAGGCACGCATAGTGCACCGTGAACAGCCGCGGGGCCAGGCCCGGCGCCAGACGGTGCAGGCCGGCGCGCAGCGCCCACTTCGCCCTGGCGCGCGCCCGCGCCGACCGGGTCGTTGCGAAGAACGCGTGTACCGCCAACGGCAGCGGATCCTCCAGCTCGCACGCGATCCGCAGGCCGGCGCGCGCGACGATCGCCCGCGCGCCGGCGCGATCCAGGCGCTGCAGGTGTCCCACCTCCCGCGCGTGCGCGCGCTTTGCGGTCCGCCGCGCCGACACGTTGGCCTCCAGCGGCACCTCCATCGCCACCGCGCCGCACGCGCGCGCCGCCTCGGCCAGCAGCGCGGGCGGATCGGGCACGTGCTCCAGCACGTGGGAGAGAATCCCCAGGTCGTAGTCGCCGTCCCTCGCGGGCAGGTGGATGCCGTCGTAGCACTCGACCGCGTCGATCTCGGCTCGCCCGCGTGCTATCTCCACGGCCGCCTCGGTGATCTCCACACCCTGAAGACGCCCGCCGAACTCGCGCGCACGCAGCTCGCACAGCAGCGCCCCATCCCCGCATCCGATCTCCAGCGTGCTCGTCGGGCGCAGGTCCGAGCGGGCGCACAGCGCGAGCACGTGGTCGGCCTTGCCGACCGCCCCCAGCGCCCGCCAGCGCGCGTATAACACGGCATCCGCCGGGTCTCGCTGTGCGTACGCATCGTCGTAGAAGCGAACGAGCTGGGCCTGGGCGTCCACCGCGCGATTATGGCTCACCTCCAGATGGGTTGACCGGCGGGTCGGGCGGGTAGGAATTGCTAGCGTGTGTGGACAACTTGATGAAGTCGCTATGCAGACACGCCACGGCGCGTGTCGACCCTGAGGCGCCGCTAGGTCAGCGGCTCGCAAGGGGACTGTACGGCATGGAGAGCGAGCCGGGATGGCGCGCTCAAAGCCAGGAGAAAGCCCAAGGTAGGAACCCATAGGACGTCATCGAATCATCGCCTCGCCTGCCGCACCCATGGTCCTTCGTCGGTGTTTCGATGCGACGCGGAGCGCGCATCTCCTCGTCCGCTCGACCCATCCTGCGTCGACCGCCGCCGTCGTGGCGCCCGGGTCGCGTCCCGCTCATCCGGAGCGACGCTCGAGCCGATAGCAACAGCAATGACCCCACCGTCCGACAAGTCCAACCAGCCAGGCGTATCGCGCCAGAGCACCACCTCGCTGCCGCTGACCGGCAGGCTCGCGCGGGACGCGCCACGCCCGCTGTCGGGCCACACGGGAAGGTTCGCCGGCCCGCTGCAGCTGCTGCTGGAAGGCCAGGGCTGGGGCGTGCTGCGCCCGACTGTCGACTTCGTGCTGCTGTGCGTCGCGGTTGTGGCCGCGCTCGGCGGCGTGAACGCCACCTTTAACGTCTCCGCCGAGCTGGCGCCGCTGCTGGCGCTGCCGCCGCTGGTGCTGCTCCTGTTCTACCTGCGCGGGCTCTACCGCACGCGCCTGCGCGCTTTGATTCTCGACGGAGTGGTGCCCGTCGTCAGCGGTGTGTCGGTGGCCGCGATGGCGGCTGCGATGATCGGCCTGTTCGCCAACGGCCAGGCGCCGAGCCAGTCCGACGGCGTGCGGGTCTGGCTGTTCGCGCTGCTCGCGGTCGGGTTCGGGCGCATCACCCTGTCGCTCACCCAGCGCTGGGCGCGCTCGCGCCGGCTGATCGGCAAGCCGGTGCTGATCATGGGCGCCGGGCTGGTCGGCTCGCAGGTCGCGCGACGGCTGGAGAGCCACCCCGAGTACGGGCTGCTGCCGGTCGGCTTCCTCGACGACGATCCCCGCACCACGGCCGAGGTCGGCGGTCGCGACGTGCCAGTCATCGGCACGATCGAGGATCTCGACGAGGCCGTGCGACGCGGAGGGGTCCGCAACCTGATCGTCGCGTTCTCATCCGTCGCCGACGCTCGCGTCAGCCGCTTGATCCAGCGCTGCCAGGAGCTCGGCATCGAGGTGTCGGTCGTGCCGCGCATGTTCGACACGATCAACGACCGCGTCGGCTACGACACGGTGGGCGGCCTGCCGCTGCTGTCCTTCAGCCGGGTCAATCCCAAAGGCTTCCAGTTCGCGATCAAGTACGCGATCGACCGGATCCTCGCCGGCGTGGTGCTGCTGGCGCTGTCGCCGCTGCTCGCCGCGATCGGCCTCGCGGTCAAGCTCTCGACCGGGGGCCCTGTGCTGTTTCGCCAGCCGCGCGTCGGTCTCGACGGACACGAATTCGAGATGCTCAAGTTCCGCACGATGCGCGGCTCGCCCGACGAGCACGGCGAGAGCGATGCCGACTGGGCCGAACGGATCGTCGGCGGCTACGACGAGACCATGTCTGCGGCCTCCGGCGGAGCGGGCGAGTCGGACGATCGCAGGACGGGCGTCGGGCGTCTGCTGCGCCGCATGTCCTTGGATGAGCTGCCCCAGTTCTGGAACGTGTTCAACGGCGACATGTCGCTGATCGGACCACGTCCGGAGCGGGTGAGCTATGTCAAACGGTTCGAGCCCATCGTCTATCGCTATGGCGACCGCCACCGCGTCAAGTCGGGGATCACCGGCTGGGCTCAGGTGCACGGGCTGCGCGGCCAGACCTCGCTGGAGGAGCGCATCGAATCGGACAACTATTACATCGCCTATTGGTCGCTCGGGTTGGACGTGAAGATCGTGCTGCTCACGATCCTCGCGCTGTTTCACCGCGCCGACTGAGGACGCGCGCACCGCGCTTCTAGACCGACGACCCGGTAGCGTACGCTGGAACACGAAACATGTCCCCAACGTGGATCTGGATGCAAGTGGCGATCGTCGTGTTCGTGCTGATCGGCATGGTCATCGCGATCGTCAGGCTCGCCTGAGGCGTTCGGTCAACCGTGGTGCTTGGCCGGGTGGCGCCCGGCGGGATGGCGCTGGACTGAATGGCGTCGGGCTAGGTGGCGCCAGCCTGGATGGCGCGGGGCTGAATGGCGTCGGGCTAGGCGGCGCCAGCCTGGATGGCGCGGGGCTGAATGGTGCCTGGCGTGCCGGTGCGAGGTGTGGTGATGGCCGTGCCCGAAGCGCGCAAGTCGGCGATGGAGCTTCCCGTGGAACCGCGCTCCTGCGGCGAGCGCACGATGACGAGGGCGCTGCCTGATGACGGTCCTTGTGTAGGTGGTGGTGCTGGTGGTGGTGAGTGGTTGGGTGGGTGTGTTGGTGTTGGTGAGTTGGTTGGCGCAGGGGCTTGTGTTGTTGATGCGGTAGTCGCCGGTGTTGGGGTTGGCGTATTGGGGGTTGGCGGTGGTGTTGTTGGTGGCGGTGAACCCGTTTGGTGTTGTTTGGATGGTGCCTGTGGTGCCGCCCCAGACGCAGTTGTCGTGGACTGTGTTGTTTTGGCCTGTGGGGTTGCCGGCGGGGTACCAGCTTTCGATGTCTGCGCGTAGCGTGGCGTTGGTGATGAGGTTGTGCGCGACGGTGTTGTTGTTCGAGGCGGTGCCGAAGTCGCCTGAGAAGATGATGCCCTCGCCGTTTGCGTCGATGATGTTGTGTTCGATGATGGTTTGTTGGGCGTCGGGGTAGAGCTGGATGCCGCGGTCGGCGTTGTTGTAGATGACGTTTTCGAGGATCTGCGCGCCGGTTGAGGACTCGACGTAGATGCCGTGGTCGTGGTTGGCGGCGGGCAGGGTTCCGCAGTCGTGGATGCGGTTGCGTTGGATGGTCGTGTCGCTCGCGCGTCCGTAGGTTGTGTCTGAGCCGATGTCGAAGCAGATCGCTGTGTGTTCGTTGGTGACTTCGTTGGCGGTGAAGGTGGTGTGCGCAGCGTTGATGTCGGGGCTCGGCAGGTTGTTTGTGTTGCGGCCGTTGAGGTTCATGGCGGTGATGGTCACGTAGTCGGCGCCTTGGTGGATCCAGAGGCGTCCGTTGAGCGTGGCGCGTTCGCCGGGATAGCTGGTGAGCGTGATTGGTGCGCTGGCTGTCCCTGCGTGGGTGATCGTGACGTCCTGGGTGTATGTGCCGTCTCGTAGGCATCCGGTTTGTCCCGCGTGCAGCGCGTCGGCGAGACGCTGGACGGTCGCGAACGGTTGCGTGAGTGTTCCCGGCGCGCTGTCTGAGCCGTTGGTCGCCGCGTACAGGTCACACGGAGTGCTCGCAGCACGCGCCGGCCCGGCGAGCACCGCGGCGAGCAGCACGAGCAGAGCCGTAGTGAGCGTCGTCGCGAAGAGGCGTCGTTGTCCTCGGGTGGGATGGGTGAGGCCGGTGGGGCTGAGGGGTTGGTGGGCGGTGACCGCCATCGTGAGTCGCTCCTTCGGTGGCCCGACCAACCGCTGCGCGTGAGCGGTCTCGTGGCTTTGCGTCCCCGCCTCGCGACGGGTTTGCCTTTATCCAGAGCCGTGGCAGCGAATCCCCGGCCCGGAGGACCACCACGGTCCTCCA
>Ga0210408_10000389_pt1 | contig 59124 bp, 41 predicted proteins | sample IncBWH4MmetaG_FD_155471 | JGI IMG/M metagenome (GOLD analysis project Ga0210408, IMG submission 155471) | Forest soil microbial communities from Barre Woods Harvard Forest LTER site, Petersham, Massachusetts, United States - Inc-BW-H-4-M | ecosystem: Environmental > Terrestrial > Soil >... | reverse complement strand
CAACGATCGTTGGGTCAGCTGCGAATCGCGACTGCCAGGAGTTGTAACTCAGCACTGCGTAGGGACTGTCTCCGGGATGCAAATCGTCGCTCTGCTTGAAGAAGCGGCCCAGAGCCGGCTGGACGCCCAGCACGTCAAAATAATTTCCGGTGGCGAGATAACCCCAGATGCGATCGGCGCGGTCATGAGCTTCCAATTCCATGGGCGCAATCCGATATCCGACCAAACCCGCAAATGTTCGGTTGCGATCGCGAAGGTCCTTATAGTTTGGGAAGGACTGGCTCGGGCCATTTTGATTTTCGAGAAAAACCAATTCGGCCGGCCGCTGCGCAGGGAGGGGACGGAGCACGAGAGCATTGAGCACGCTAAACACAACGGTGTTTGCGCCGATGCCGAGCGCCAGGGTGAGCACCGCGATCAGCGTGAACCCGGGATTTTTCATCAGCATGCGAATCGCGTAGCGCAAGTCTTGCCACAAGGAGTTCATATCCGTTTCTCCGGTTGTTGTCCGGCTCGATGGGCCATGGCGGTCACTCGTAACGCAGCGCCACCATCGGGTCCACCTGGGAAGCGCGGCGGGCGGGCAAAAAACCCGCGAGTGCAGCGACCAATGCGAGCAGTGCTGCCGACGAAACAATGACGATGGGGTCAGCAAAGCCAAGGCCGAAGAGCATGCTGCGGATCAAGCGCGTACCTGCCAGGGCAACGGGCACACCGATGGCGATTCCGATAAGTACGAGCGCAAGCGTTTCGCGCAGCACCTGCCAGCGAACGTCGCCGGGTGCGGCGCCGAGCGTCATGCGGATTCCGATGTCGCGCGTCCGCCGCGCCACGTTGTAGGCCATTACGCCGTAGAGTCCGATGCTGGCCAGCAGAATGGCCAGCAACCCAAACGCGCTGGAAAGTCGCTGGATGAAACGGTCCGTTTGCAGCGTGTCGTCTACCAAACCCGTCATGGTGTGAATATTTATCGGCGGAAGAGACGGGCCAACCTCTTGCACCGCGGAACGCAGCGACGCGCTTACGCTGGCCGTGTCCGCAAAAGTACGCACTTCATACTCGGCGGAATTTTGCTCCCACATCGGATTGAAGAGGGGAAGATAGATTCGCGGGGGAGTTTTCTCGCGCAGGCTATTGTACTTAGCATCCGCGGCCACACCCACGATGACGGCATCGCCCGGATTGCCGGGATAGGTGTCGCGAACATGTTTCCCGATCGGATTCGTATTGGGAAAGAAGCGGTGAACGAATGTTTCGTTCACAACCGCCGCGCGCAAGCCGCCGGCGGAGTCCTGTGCGGTAATTTCGCGGCCGAGCAGAATAGGAATGCCCATGGTCGAAAAATAGCCGGGGCCCACGGCATCAAACCGCGAATCCATTCTCTCGCCGGACTTCGGCGTGTAACCCTCGACGGCGATCGGATCGCCTGATTCCGCGCCGGTGAATAGGCCAAGGTGAGAGACAGTAACGCCACGCAATCCGGGAAGGGCTGATATTCGCGCAAGCAGATCCTGGTACAGGCGAGGGATCGCCGCACCCTTGAATCCGCCGGCGGTGGTATTCACGCGGAACAGCAGCAAGTTTTCGCGGTTGTAGCCAAGGTCCACATGGCTGAGTTTTGCGAGACTGTGAACAAAGAGGCCCGCGGCGACTAGAAGAACCAGCGAAAAAGTCACTTGCGCAACGACCAGGGCTTTGCTGAGAGGCAAGCGGCGCGCGGATGATTCGCCCTGTGCGCCGGATGCGCTGGACTTCATCCTTCCCGATAGGTCCACCTTCGTGGCGTACAGCGACGGAAACAGTCCGAAGAGCACGCCGGTAAACAGGGTGACTAGCAGAGTAAAGCCGAGTACGCGCACGTTAGGCTGCAAGTCGAGCTGAATGGCCGCAGGACCGTTCGCCACGCCTTGCACCATGCGCAGAAGCACCGAGTCCGCCCAAAATGCCACGAGAATTCCGGCGCAAGCTCCGAGAATGGCCAGCAGCAAACTCTCCGTCAGAAGCTGGCGCACCAGGCGGTAACGATCCGCGCCGACGGCGAGGCGCATTGCAAACTCTTTCTGGCGGGCAGCGCCGCGCGCCAGCAGGAGATTAGCCACATTCGCGCACGCTATCAGCAAAACAAGCCCGACTAGAGCCATTAGAAATTTTAGCGGTTCACCAAACGCTTCATGAAGCGTGGAGGCGCCGCGTGCGGCAGGCTGCACCTTCAGGCGCTGGTCAAGGGAGTGGCGCCGCTCGTCCCCCGTGATTCCCGGACCGGTTAGAGATTCGATCAGGCCTTTGAAAACGACGTTGAGGCTGGCGTTGGCCTGCGCGTTGGTGATTCCCGGTTTCCGCCGGCCCATGACTTGCAGCCAAAGATGCTGGTTCAGAATTCCTTCCGGCGAAGCGGTGAGCAGATCGCGGCCAGGATAGATAGCATCTTGCATGGTGATGGGAACCCAAACATCCGGAGATTGGCCGACCGTTTCGCCAAAAAAACCTGGCGGGGTGACGCCAACGATTTCAAAGGAGACGCTTCCAACGTGGATTATTTTGCCAAGTGCGGATGGCTCAAGGCCAAAGCGCTGCTTCCAGAAAGCGTAACTGATCACCGCAACCGGCGCCCCGCCCCGCGCATGGTCGACTTCGGTAGTAAGAACCTGTCCCGCTGCGGGCTTTACGCCCAAGGTGTCGAAATAATCCCCGCCGACAAGGCGCACGCGGACGACTTCTGTTGGCGCCTGTGAATTAACCGATGCGCTGCCGATTCTCGCGGTGACATCGGGAAGCTGACTATCTGCCGCGAAGATATGCGAAAAGATTTCGGTGTGATCGCGAAGGTACTGAAACTCGGAATAGGCAAGGAGCGAGCGCTCGCCGCCTTCTCCGCCAAACAGCGCGCCATGAGAATCGGGGTCGGTAAGTACCGACAGTTCTCCTGGATTGGGAACAGGAAGCGCGCGGAGGAGCACCGAATCGAGCACGCTGAAGATGGCCGTGTTCGCGCCGATGCCGAGGGCCAGCGTCAGCACCGCCACGATGGCGAAACCCGGGTTTTTCAATAGCATACGGGTTGCGTAGCGCAGGTCTTGCAGTAGGATCCTCATGCCCATCCTCCGTTATGTTAGAAACGAGTGAGGGACACGAGGCGTTTCGGGTTATCCCTAGCAATCCGCCATCCTCAGCGGCCGGGTGACAGAGCGACTTGGGGCAGGGAATGCCGCGGATCTTATTCGTAGCGCAAGGCGACGAGCGGGTCGACCCGGGTAGCTCGCCAAGCTGGCAAGCTGCACGCAAGCAACGCTATTAGGGCCAGGGCGCCGGCGGCGGCCGCCAGTGATATCGGGTCGTACGGCCGGACCGAGAAAAGCAAGCTGCCCAGCACCCAAGTCAGGCCGAGCGATAGCACCAGCCCGGCCCCCAGCCCGGCCAGCATAAGCGACATCCCTTGCCCGACCACGAGCCCAAGAACATTGGCGCGAGAAGCACCCAGGGCCATGCGCAGGCCGATTTCCTGCTGGCGCTGGGTGACCATGTACGCGGTCACGCCATAGATGCCGAGCGCCGCGAGGAGTATGGCGCCTCCGGCGAACGCGGCGAGTAAGGTCAGGGTGAGGCGGCGGCGTGCCAACGAATCGGCCATGAGCGCCTGCATGGTCAGCACGTGGTCGACGGGTTGCTCTGCATCCAGGTCCAGCACGGTTTTCTGGACCGCAGGCCCAAGGCTCATTGGGTCGCCTGCGGCGCGAATGGCTAGTCCCATGGAATTTGTAGGATTTTGCGCCTCGGGCCAGTAAAGCTGGACACGGGAGCGCGCCTCGAGCGTGCGATAACGGACGTGGCGCACTACGCCGACGATGGTCATCCACGGCGCGGTCGATTCCATGCCTCCACGCTTGATGCGCTTGCCAATGGGATCTTCGTTGGGCCAATAGCTGTGGGCCATGGTCTCGTCGATCATAGCTACCGGCGCTGCGGTGTCGGTGTCGCGGGCGTCGATGTAGCGTCCAGAGACCAATGAGATGCCCAAAGCTTGAAAGAAGCCCTGGGTTACGACGCGCCAGTCGGCTTCTGGTGAAGCGTCTTGCGGCGAGACGGCGCGGGAATCCACCGTGGTCGTTCCAGAATTGCCGTTGCCGCTCAAAGGCAAAATGGAAACGGCGCCGGCGGCTTGCACACCGGGTAATTGCTGAACACGGTCTACCAGCTCACGGAAAAACGCCCTGGTTTGTTCCGGCTTTGGATATTTTGCGGTGGGCAGGGCAACCTGCAACGTCAACACACCGTCCGAGCGAAAGCCGGGGTCCACTTCAAGAAGCTTAACGAAACTGCGTAGCAGCAGTCCCGAACCGGCAAGAAGCAGAACCGCCAGCGCAGCTTCCGCAGCGACGAAAATGCGCCGGAGTCGCTGCGAGGCGCGGCCCTCGGTACCGGTGCGTCCGCCCTCTTTCAGAATTTGATACTGAACCCCACGGCTTGCGGCAAGCGCAGGAGCAAGGCCGAAGAGGATTCCCGTCCCGACGGCGACCGCAAAGGTAAACACAAGCGCGCCAACGTCGATGCCGGCGGAGACCACCCGAGGCAGCGCGGTGGCGCTGAGCGTGACGATCATATTTAGAAGAAGAGGAGTGAGCAGCAGGCCAAGCAAGCCGCCCAAGAGGGAGAGAAGCAAACTTTCCGTGAGCAGTTGCCTGGTGATCCTACGAATTCCCGCGCCGAGGGCCACGCGAACCGCGATCTCTTTCTGCCGCGCGGTGCTGCGCACCAAGAGCAGGCCGGCAACATTGGCGCAAACCAGCAGGAGTACAAACCCCACAGCGCCCATAAGAACCCAGAGCGATGTTTTTACGTCGCCGACGGTTTCTTCCAGCAGTGGGTGCAGAATCAGGGCAAAGCCAAACCGCTGATACGGATATTCGCGGTTCTGCTCGATGATGGACTTGGAAACCGCCTCCATGTCGCTGCGAGCCTGCGCAATCGAGAATCCGGGCTTGATGCGCGCCAGAACTTCGTAGCCATGATTGCCGCGATTGTTCGGCGCGAAATCCGCCGGCACGAAGACTTGCGGGGTCCACAGGTCGGAAGGAGCCGGATAGTCAAAGCCCTTGGGCATTACGCCGATCACCTTGCAGGTTCGGCCGTCAATGGCGACATCCTTGCCGACGATTTGCGGGTCGGCGCCAAAGACACGCTGCCACAATCCATAACCGAGGACGATAACGCGATCGCGGCCTTGCTGCGCTTCATCAGGCGAAAACGTGCGGCCAAGAAGAGGATTGACGCCGAGGATCGTGAAAAAACTGGGCGAAACGGTTGCACCGTTGAGGCTCTGTGGATTGCCGCTAACACCGAGGCTGTACGTTCCAGTGCTAACTACGGAGAGGTCGGAAAAGCTGCGGTTTTGTTGCTGGACATCGCGGAACTCAGGCGGTGAGAACCAATTCTGATCATTGGGCAGACCGATTCCAGTGAAATGCGTCCAGACCTTCACCAGGTCATCCGGGTTTGTGTACGGCAGGGGCCTGAGCAGAACGGTGTTGACCACGCTGAAGATAGCAGTGTTAGCGCCGATGCCGAGCGCCAGGGTCACGACCGCGACAAGGGTAAACCCCGGGTTCTTCAGCAGTACGCGAAGGGCGTAGCGCAGGTCTTGCAAAAAAGTGCCCATGCGAATCCTCCATCACCTGTGTCTATGGAAACGATTGCAGGACCCGGTTTGTTCCGTTCGTTCGGCGATATTGGCTTAGCCGACGGCGGTCGCTTTTTCTTCGCTAACCACCCAGCCGTCCTTGAGCTGAATGATGCGGTTGCCGAAGGTGGCGTTGCGCTCGGAGTGCGTGACCTGAATGATGGTGGTGCCGCCTTCGTTCAAGCGCTTGAAGAGCTGCATGATCTCTTCGCCCTGCGCGGAATGCAGGTTGCCGGTGGGCTCGTCGGCAAGAATGAGCTTGGGGTTCTGAATCACCGCGCGCGCCACTCCGACGAGCTGCTGCTGGCCGCCGGAAAGTTGATTGGGGAAAAGGTCTTTCTTCCCGACGATATTGAAACGGTCGAGAATGTCGCAGACCAGGCTGACGCGCTCCTTATGCGGCACATTCTTATAAGAAAGCGGGATTTCGAGATTCTCGAAGACAGTAAGATTGTCGATCAGGTGGTAGCTCTGGAAAACGAAGCCGATATTGGCCTTGTGCAGCTCGTTGCGTTTTTTGACATTGAGTTTGTGGACGGGCTGCTCGTGGAAATAATATTCACCGCTCCAGGCGCTGTCGAGCATGCCGATGATGCTGAGCAGCGTGGATTTGCCCGCGCCGGACGGGCCCATGAAGGTGACAAACTCGCCCTGCTGAATGTCGATGTTAATGCGCCGCAGGACGAAGAACTTACTGCCGCCGGCCTCGAAGGCCTTCTCAAGACTTCGCATCTGAATCAAAGGTTCCACAAACGCTCCTTATCGCTCGAACAGGCTCGCTCTAGTGTACCCCTCGCGGAGCCGGCGCTCTACTCATAGCGCAGGGCCTTGAGGGGATCGAGTCGCGCGGCGCGGCGTGCGGGCAGATAGCACGCCAGCGCCGCGACAGCGGCAAGAATCAGCGGCAGGCCGATGAATGAGAAGGGGTCGGCAGCCTCCACGCCGAAGAGCAGGGAAGCCAGCGTACGCGCCAACGCGAAGGCGATGGGCAGTCCGATGGCCAAGCCGAGGATGGTCAAAGTCATGCCGCTGCGCAGAATCATGCGCAGGACGTCAGTAGTTTGCGCGCCGAGCGACAAGCGAATGCCGATTTCATGCGCGCGTTCGCTGACGGAGTACGACATCACGCCGAAAACTCCGACGGAGGCGAGCACCAGAGCAATTACGCCGAGCACCGCCATCATCACTGCAACATATGCGATACCGACAATCGAATCGGTGATAACGGTATCCATGGGCTTGATGTTGTACAGGGGCAGATCGGGATCGACCTCGACGATTTGTTGCCGTGCGGCCGCGATTTGTTGCGAGGGCTTGCCGACGGTGCGAAGCAGAATGGTGGTGTAATACGGGGGAGCCTGCCAGAAGGGACCATAAAGCGTTGGCACGTTCTCTTTGTTAATCCAACTGTAGTGAATGTCGTCCACCACACCCACGATGGTCATCCAGGGCCTGGGTGAATCCATTTCGCCAACTTTGATGTGCTCGCCCAGCGGGTTGCTCCCCGCGAAGTACCTCCGTGCCAGGCTTTCGCTGATGACCGCGACGGGCGGGGCATCGGCGCCATCCGTCTCACGGAGCAAGCGGCCTTGACGGAGGGCGACGTTCATCATCCCAAAATAGTTCGGCGCAATGGTTTCAATGATGGCATTACGCAGCTCGCCCCGTTGCGCTGGAAGCCGCCCTTGAACCGAGAAAGTGTAGGTGCTCACGCCGCCTCCGTCCGAGTACGGCACGTGGGTCACGATGGCAGCGGACTGAACCCCCGGCACCGTCCGGAGCCGCTGCAGCACTTGCTCGTGGAACGCAAGACGTGCGGCGGGCTGAGCGTACTGCGCTTCCGGCAGAGTCAGATTCATGGCCAGCAGGGTTCGCGGCGAGTAGCTTTCGTTGATGTTCAGAAGGCCTTGGAAATTTTTCACCAGTAAGCCCGCGCCTACGAGCAAGACCAGCGCTAAAGAGACCTCCGCCACAACCAAAGCGCTCCGCAACCGTCCCCGCGCTCGGCCCACCGAGCCGCGGCCGCTTTCCTTCAGCGTTTCGCTGACGTTGGTCCTCGACGTGAGCAGGGAAGGAGCAATTCCGGAAATCACGCCGCTCGCAACGGCGATAGCCAAGGTAAAGACAAATGCATTGGTGTCGAGGCCGATGGTTTTCCACCCGGCGATGAACCTGGCAACGTCCGCCGGCATGTGAGCGAGAATCAGCGCGAGAGCCCATTGCGCGATCAGCAGACCAAGAGCCGCGCCGCCGACGGATAACAGGACGCTCTCAACGAGCAACTGGCGCATAATCCGCCAGCGGCTGCCTCCCATGGCCGTGCGCACGGCAAATTCATTCGCTCGTCCGGTCATGCGCGCGAACTGCACATTGGCCACGTCCGCGCACGCGATTAGCAGGACGAATCCGACCGCTCCCATCAGCAACAACGTATATTCCCGTGTAATACTGCCGGTGACGAACTGCGTGAGCGGCATGGGACGAAGCTCCCAGCCCTTGTTGGTGTCCGGGTAAGCCTGGGCCTGGCGCTGCGCGATTGACAACATCTCCGCCGACGCTTCCGAAAAAGAGACGCGCGGCTTCAGATGACCGAGTACCCACAGCCAGCGGTTGTCGCGCCGTTGAGAGTCTTTGAGATCGATGGCCAGCGGAATCCATGCTTCGGCCGGCATCGGGAAATCGAAGCCTTTGCCCATGACGCCAACGACCGTAAAGCTCCGTCCGCCGACTTTGACGTTCTTGCCGACAATGTGCGCATCCGATGCGTAGCGCTGCTCCCAAAGCGCGTGACCGAGAATGATTTCCTGTTCTTTTCCCGGTGTCTCTTCCTCGGTAAGAAAACCGCGACCGAGTTGCGGCTTTACTCCCAACATCTCGAACAGGTTCGACGAAATCTGGAAAGCTTGCACCTTTTCCGGATGCCCGTCGCCGGTCAGGTTCACCTCATCCCATGAGTACGCCGCGAGTTGGTCAAAGGAATGAGCTTCCTTGCGCCAGTCAAAGTAGGTGGCCGGTGCAATGGCGTTCATGTCCACGTTCTGCTCAGGGCGCGAATCGACCAGGGCCATGATACGATTCGCGTTCTCGAACGGCGCCGGATGCAGCAGGAACGCTTCCGCGACGCTGAACATCGCGGTGTTGGCGCCGATGCCCAGCGCCAGGGCGAGAATGGAGACCAGCGTCGCGAGGCGATGTTTCATCAGCATGCGAAACCCGAAGCGCACATCTTGCAGAATCGAAAACATAAAGCTCCTATTCGTAACGCAAAGCGACCAAGGGATCGACGCGCGTCGCTCTCCGCGCGGGAATCACGCTGGCGGCGATCACAACGACACACGTGGCAGCAACCGCTAGCACCAGAGTCAGGGGATCTCCCGGAGCGAGGCCAAAAAAGAAGGAACGCAGCAAACGTGCGCCAACGATTGCGAGCGGCAAACCCAAAGCGACGCCTGCTGCGCTCAGCGTCAGGCTCTCGCGCGCGATAATCCATAAGACCTGCTGCGGACTCGCGCCAAGCGCCATGCGCACTCCGAACTCGGCGCTTCTTCGGCCTACTCGGTAGGCGAGGGTGCCGTACAATCCCGTGGCAACCAGCAGTGCCGCGAGCATTCCGAAAAACATCGCCAGGCGAGCAAACAAGTGTTCCTGAGAAAAGGACGCCTCAAATTGCGCCTGTTGCGTCATTGGCTGTAGTGCCGCCAAGTCCGGACCCATATCTTGAATCACGCGCTGCACCGAAGGCAGGAACGCCGCGGGATTGCCTGCTGTGCGCAACTCCACTTGCATGCTGGCGACATCAGGTATCTGTGGGTAAGGAAAGTACGCCATGGCCGCATCCCGCTCGCGTACACTGGTGTACTTGCTGTTTTGCGCTACACCGATGACCGTGTACTGCGGACCGTCTTTTCCATCAATGCTTATGTGGTGGCCCAGTGCCTGACCCCCGGCCACATAACGATCGACAAACGTGCCATTGACAATCGCGACTTTCATGGACTCTGCGGAATCGGCCTCAGTAAAATCGCGGCCCTGCAAGATCGGCGTCCCCATGACATGAAAAAAATTTGGGCCGATCGCGTTCCATCGCACCAGGCTATCCATCACCTTTTCGCGGGCTTGCACGCCATCCAGAAACGCAATGGTGTTGTTGCTAGTTCCCGCACCCGGCCGGATTTGCACGAGAGCCGCGGCTTCGATTCCGGGCAAAATGCGCAGCCGGTCCACGAGCGTGTGATAGAAGCCGATAACTTCCGGATCCGTGTGGAGACTCTGCGGAGGTGTAATGCCGAAGACGAGCAGCCCTTTGGCGCGCAACCCGAGGTTGGCGTTTTCCAGGTTTCGCAGACTGCGCACCGCCAGGCCTGCGCAAACCAGAAGCGCGAGGCACATCGCCATCTGAACCGCTACGACAACCTGGCCCGACCGAAATCCTGTGCGGTCCTGAGTAGAGTTGCTGCCCGAAGTTCGCAACGCAATCCAAGGCGGCACGCGACCTACGCTCCAGAACGGGACGACTCCAAAAAGTAAGGCTGTTCCCAGGGAAATCGCGATAGAGAAAAATAGCACTCCACGATTGGGGGCCAGGCTGATGTCGAATCTTGACCACTGCGCCAGCGCATCACTCGCCCACACCGCCAGCAGCCAGCCGGCGGTTCCACCCGCCGCTACCAGCAACAGTCCCTCGGTCAGGAGTTGGCGAAATAGTCGGAGTCGCCCCGCACCGAGAGCGGACCGGAGGCTGAACTCGCGCTGTCGCGCAGAATTTCGCGCCACCAGCAACATGGCCACGTTGCTACACGCAATCACCAGGACGAGTCCAACGGTCACCATTAAGGCACGCAAAGGTGTTTCAAAAGTGTCACGCAGGCCGGCGATTCCTTGCACAGAACTGAAATGGAGTTGTGGAGCAGGTTCGTTTTTTCGCGGTCCGGGCGTTCCCAGGTAAGCCACACTCTGGTAGACCGGCTGCAATTGCGCGAGAGCCTGCTTCTCGTTGATGCCCGGCCGCAGACGGCCGATCATCATCAAGAACCACCAATCCGGCGAGCCGTAAAGAGCGCTCTTATCCTGCGGCGAAACGCCCCATGGTTTCAGTTCTGGCAGGGTTTGGAACGGAATCCAGAGGTCCGTAGAGCCCTGCGGTTCGACGCCGAAGAAATCGCGGGCGGAAATGCCAATGATGCGAAAAGGAACTCCCTTGATGTACACGGATTGACCGAGCACGGATGGATTCCGCGCGAAGCGCCGCGTCCAGAAGTTGTAACTCAGCACCGCGACCTGCTTATGGCGCGATTCATCCTCCGGAGTGAACAATTGACCCAGCACAGCATCCACGCCCAAGCCAGCAAAGAAATTCCCGCTGACCATGTCCGCCGCCGCTTCTTCCGGAGAATCGCCAACTCGCACGATGGTCTTGTTAAAGCTCAGCGGCACAAACGCGACCAGGTCGGAAAATACTGCTCGTTGGGCCCGTAGCTGCTCGAAGGCCGGCTCGGAGTGTGAACGGTCGCCAAAACCGGTTTGCGATGTGTCGCGAGGCTGATTTTGAAACCGCAGCCAGACCAGCCGGTCGGCGTTTTTCACGGGCAGGGAGCGCAGCAAGACTGCATTCATCGCGCTAAAGATCGCTGTATTGGCGCCGATACCCAGGGCCAGGGTGATCACAGCGACGGCCGTGAACGCCTTGTTCTTGGCGAGCGCCCGTGCGCCGTAACGCAGATCTTGCAGAATCGTTTGCATCGAAAACTCCTATTCGTAGCGCAAGGCGACCAAGGGATCGACGCGGGTAGCGCGCCGCGCTGGCACCCAGCAGGCCAAGAGCGCGACGAGAACGAGCAAGCCTGTCACCGCGGCGTAGGTGAGTGGGTCGGTTGCCGTCACGCCGAAGAGCAGCGATGCCACCGCGCGCGTCAGGGCCAGCGAGCCCGCAATCCCAATCGCCACTCCAATGAAGATGGTGCGCAATCCCTGGCCCAAGATCATTCTCAGGACGTCGCCGGCTTCCGCTCCGAGGGCGACACGCACGCCAATCTCCCGAGTGCGCCGACTCACCGAATACGCCATCACGCCAAACACCCCTACCGTTGCGAGCAGCAGAGCGGTGATGGCGAAGAAGCCGATGAGAGTGAGGTTGAATTTCCGCGAGCCTAGCGACGCGGAATAGACTTGCGAAAACGTCTGGAACTTTGCCGGGATCTCCGGGTCGAGGTCCTGCAGGATTCCTCGCGCCGCCGAAGTGACCAACCGCGTGTCGCCATCGCTCAGCATGGTTACGGTGATCGCCGAGCGCGGCCGCTGGAACAAATTCACGTAAACGGTAGGGCGCGGCGGCACGTCGAGGCCATATTCGTGAGTGTCGCCCACGATTCCTACGATGGTCAGCAAACGCAAGTCGCCATCCATGTTTCCGAACTCGATGGTGTGGCCGATGGGGTCCTGATTTGGCCATTGCTGGCGGGCCAGCGATTCGCTGATCACGGCAACGTGCGGAGAATCCGGGCCGTCGCGGTCATCAAACATTCGCCCGCGGATCAGGGGAATTCCCAGAGCCTGGAAGTATCCGTCGGTCGCGACGCCGAAGTCCGCTACGCCAAGGCGTTCTTTCTGCTGGAACAGCGCGCCAAAGCCATCCATATTCTTGGGGACCTCATTCTGCGACATCAGCACAAACATTCCGTCCGGAAGGCCCTCTACGAGCGGCAGCCCGCTAATCGCGCCAACCTTGCGCACGCCCGGGATTTGTTTGAGCCGCTCCATCAGGTTGGCAAAGAATATTCCCTGAGCGGCTTTCGCTTTTGGATCTTCAATCCACGGCAGCGCGACGTCCATGGTGACAATTTTTTCCACACGGAACCCGGGATTCACTTCCAGCACTTTCATCAGGCTGCGCCCGAACAATCCCGCTCCCACCACGAGGACCAATGTGATCGCGATCTGTGCCGCCACGATTACGCGGCCAACGCGCTGGCTGCCTTGCGAACCCGCTTGTCCGCGTCCGCCTTCCTCAAGCCCCTCGCGCACGTCCCCGGAAGTCGCGCGTGCGGCGGTGAACGCTCCCAGGCCTGCGGCGACCGCGGCGGTAAGCAGCAACGCGAATGCAAGCACCGGAATACTGATCGAGACGCTGTCCAGCCGCGGCAGATTCTGCGGCGCCAGTCCTACTAATGCCGCCACGCCCCAGTATGCCAACAGCACGCCAAGGCCCCCGCCAACCAGCGCAAGCAGCAGGGCTTCGGTAAGAAATTGACGGATCAACTGGCCGCGTGCCGCGCCGAGGGCACTGCGAATAGCGAGTTCGCGCGCTCTCGCGGACGCTTGCGCGAGCAGCAAATTCGCTACGTTCGCGCACGCCACCAACAATAGAAATCCCACCGCGGCGAGTAGGACCAGCAGTGCCGGGCGAGCGCTGCCCGTGATGGAGTCTTGCAGCGGGATGACAATTCCATCTTTCAGAAGATAATCGCCTTGTTCGCTCGACGTATCGTGAATGCGTCGGGCTATCGCGCTGATATCTTGATTCGCTTGCTCGACGCTCACACCGTCGCGGAGGCGCCCGACCGCATCGTAGTTATGCGCCGTCCTGCTTTGGATTTCGCCCTCCAAATCGGTCGGCAGCCATAGATCCACGTCTGCGGGGAAACGAAATCCGGCGGGCAGCACGCCGATAACCGAGTACACGGCGCCATCAATCTTCAGGTGGGATTTCGAGAGGTCTTGCGGTGATTTGAGATTCTGCCTCCAATATCCATGGCTGACCAGAACGGTTGGGCCGGCACCTTTTTTCGCGTCGTCGGCGCTGAAATCGCGCCCGATGACCGGCTGGGTACTGAAGACCTTGAGAAAATCAGGCGAGACGTGCGCAACCGTTGTGCGGGTCGGCTGCGAAGCCCCCGAAACGGACACGATGTAGTCATTGTATTTCGCGATCGCTTGGAAGCTCCGGTTTTGCTCGCGAAAGTCGTCGAAGTTCGTTTCCGCTAGGCGGGACGGGTGGCCCTTCGAGGTGACCTCGAAAACGGCCATAATCCGCTGCGCATCGGCGTAGGGCAGCGGGCGCAACAACACGCCGTACACAACGCTGAAAATTGCCGTGCTCGCGCCGATACCGAGCGCCAGCGTAAGGATAGCGACCGCTGTAAAAACTTTGTTCTTGGCGAGCAAGCGGGCGCTGAACCGGAAATCCTGAAATATTCTTTGCATCGCAGGCTCCTTTCGATGACGGCGCAGCAGGCTGCGCAACGATAACGGAAGTCAGGAACACACACGTACCGTGCGCGCCGGCTGCGGGGACCGGCACACCGCACCGAAAAATTGTCTGCGGAGCTAGTCGGCTCCGACGCGGGCTTCCTGGGTTTCTTCGACGATGCGGCCGTCGAAGAGGTGGATGGTGCGCTCGGCGAAATTGGCGTAGCGCTGGTCGTGCGTGACCATGCAGATGGTGGCGCCGTTGCGATGCAAATCGCGCAGCAGCTCCATCACCGCTTCGCCGTTTTTGGAGTCCAGGTTTCCGGTGGGCTCGTCAGCCATCAGGATGAGCGGATCGCCAACCAACGCGCGAGCCACAGCGACACGTTGCTGCTGACCTCCAGAGAGCTGCGAAGGATAGTGACGCAGGCGATGGGCCATGCCCACCCGCTCGAGCGCGCTCTGCACTTTCTGCTTGCGCTCGCTGGAGCTGGTGCCGCGATAGGTGAGCGGGAGCTCGACGTTTTCGTACACGGTGAGATCGCCGATCAGGTTGAACGCCTGAAAGATGAAGCCGATCTCGCGATTGCGAATACGCGTGCGCTCGCTGATGGTCAGCTTGGCCACCGGCTGGCCGTTCAGCTCGTAGATCCCGTCAGTCGGAGAATCGAGCAGCCCGAGAATGGACAACAGCGTCGACTTGCCGCAGCCCGACGGGCCGGCAATCGAGATGTATGTCCCCTTCTTGATCTCGAGATGGATTTCCTCGAGCGCATGCGTTTCCACTTCATCGGTGAAGAAAACTTTCTTCACGCCTTCCATTTTAATGAGCGTGCCGTTTGCGTCCGCCATTGCTTCTCCTTTGCATCCGTATTCGTGTACTAGAAACTCGTATGACTCACCCGGGCCTTAAACCTTTTCGTCATTCATAACGCAGCGCCACCAACGGATCAACGCGCGTCGCACGCCGCGCCGGCAGATACGCAGCGGCAAGCGCGACGAAAACCATCACCAGCAGCGCGCCGCCCACCGTCGTAAACTCGAAAGCCTTCACTCCGTAGAGCATGGAATTTACCACTCGGCTCAACCCATACGCCAGCGGCAAGCCAAGCAGAACGCCGATCCCGACCAGGCGCGACACATCATTCAGAATCATTCGGCCAACTTTGCCGCTGTCCGCGCCAAGCGCCATGCGCACGCCGATTTCCCGGGTGCGTTGCGTAACAGCGTACGCCAGGAGCCCGTAAATCCCGATCGCCGCAAGCAGCGCCGCAAGCGCCCCGAAAATCTCCGCAAGGGAAGCAATAAGCCAGTCGCTCGCCAGTTGCCTATTGATCTGTTCGTCGAATGACCGCACATCATCAATCGGCAAGCTCGAATCCAGTTCGCTGACCACGCTGCGCACGGAGTTGGCCAGCGTCTCAGGATTTTGCGAGGTCCGAACATAATAGCTAAGCGCGCCAACATTTTTTTCCTGCGCATAGGGAATGTACACGAACGGCGCGGGCTCTTCCTTCACGCCGGTGTGGTGGCTGTTCTTCACCACCGCCACGATTTCCATGTCCAGCGGCCCTGACCCGCCGCCAAACTTCATGCGCCGGCCCAGCGCATCACCACTCGGGAAAAACGTCTTGGCCATAGGCTCATTGACGATGACAACTTTGGGGCTGCCGGCCACGTCGGCGCGCGTAAACTCGCGGCCATTCAGCAGCGGAATCCCCATGTTGGAAAAATGCCCAGGGCCGACGGCATTGCGCAGAACGTGCCGCGTTCCGGCCAGCGCGGGGGGTTCGTCTTGCACCGTAATGTTAGACCCGCGGTCGCTGTCCGCAATCAAAGGCTCTTGCGCGCCACTCACCGAGAGCACGCCCGGCAACGCAGAGACTCTATCCTCCAGTTGCCGGAAAAAATCGAGAGTTCGCGCCTGATCGTAGCCAATGAGTTGCGGTGCAACAGAAAACTGCAACACGTGCGAAGTGCGCAGGCCGAGGTCAATATGTTTGACATTGAACAGGCTGCGCGCAAATCCTCCCGCTGCGGTAACCAGAAGCAAAGTAAGCGCCACTTGGCTCACCACCAGCCCCTGCCGCAGCCGCGTATGCGCCATGCCCGACGAAAGCGTGCCGGACTGCTCCTTCAAGGTAGAGACGATCTGTACTCGCGTGGCTCGCAGCGCAGGAGCCACACCGAACAGCACACCCGAAACGAGCGCCAGCACGCAGGTAAACGCCAGCACCGAAGGGCTCAGCGCGCTCGAGAGTCCGTTGGCGATCCCGTTGTCCGCCGCGAAGCGTACCAACGCCGAACTCGTCCACACCGCTATCCCTAATCCCAAAAGCGCGCCGGTTGCGGACAACAGAAAAGACTCCACAACTAATTGGCGAATCAAGCGCGCGCGACTCGCACCCAGGGACAGCCGAATGCCAATCTCCCGCTGCCGTGACGCGCCGCGCGCCGTCAGCAGCCCCGCTACGTTGGCGCACGCGATGACCAATACCAACCCAACCATGCACATCAGCGCGATCAATTGCGGTCCAGCCCCGCTGGAAAGCTGTGGACGTCCCCGCGCGCCGTCTCGCAAAATTATCTTCTTGCCCAGGAATTTTGCTTTTGTCGCATCGTCCCAACCGCTGAACAACGGCAACTCGTCGCGCAGCAGCGCGCTGTAAAGCGGTGCAAGTCCCGCGGCCGCGCGCTCCCGCGATATCCCCGGTTTCACGCGTCCAATCAATTTGATCCAGAAATCCTTGTGCTCGTCGAGATTGAGCGGCGAGGAGACCAGTGACGGCAGCATGGTCATCGGTACGTAAATTTCCGGCACGAAACCGGGCTGAATTCCGTCGAAGCCTGCCGCAACAATACCGACCACGGTCATCGGCCGGTTGTTGACCAACACCCCTTGATTCAAGATGCTCGGGTCGCCACCAAACCGGCTCTTCCAGTAACCGTCCGACAGCATCACCACGGGATTGCTGCCCGGAGCCTTGGTGTCCGCGGGCTCAAAGGTTCTTCCCATCGACGCAGAGACACCGAGCGTCTCGAAATAGTTTCCGGAAACGACGTCGGTCCGTGCGATTTCCGTGTGTCCTCGGTAGGTGAGAGTAGCTGTAAAGGTGTCCTTTGCCGCCAGGCCCGCAAACACGCTATTGCGGTCGCGCAAGTTCGTGTACATCGGATAGGAAAAGGATTCCGCCCCGCCATCTTCTCCCGGAGCGGTTTGTTCGTCGGTGTTAACGTGTCCTTGCTTCGGGCCAGGCGAATACAGCAGCACCAGTTCCTCTGGGTGCGGCACCGGCAATCTTTGCAAGACAACTTGGCGAAGAATCGTAAAAATGCCGGTGTTCGCGCCGATGCCCAGCGCCAGGGTCAACACCGCGATGGCCGTGAAGCCCGGATGCTTTGCCAGCATCCGCGCACCGAACCGAATATCTTGCCAAATCGCCCGCATCAGGATTTCCCCGCCACGTCCCCCCGCGAACACACCGCAGATTCCGTGCATCCTTCTCTGCCATGGGTATACGCCGCGAGGGTCAACATTGTTCCATTAGGCAGGCTTGGCAGTATGATTCGGGCCACTTCCGCCACGAGGCAACCTCCACGCACCAAAACACACCCGCGAGGAGCCAACACAACGATCCCTGCTGACTGAGACGTTGTAACCCGCAATCCCGTCTTGCCTGCGCCCACGAAAAGTTGCAGAAATCCGCTGTGTCGCGTCCAACCGCCGTTATTTCAGCCGGATGCGGTCGACATTGTCCCATTGCGACATGTCCGACAGAATCACCTTGTCCCCGACCTGCAACCCCGACACGATTTCGATGGTGGTCACCGAGCTGCGCCCCAGCTTCACGTTGATTCGCGAGGCTTCCGACCCGTCCGGCGTGATCTTGAAGAGGCTGATCGTGCTGTCCTGCTGGCCATGCACCGGGCGCCCGACGAAGAGAACGTCTTTGAGATTTTCCAGCTCGATGGTGCCGTCCACGCTCAGGTCCGACCGCGCGCCCGGTGGTAGCGGCTCATCGAACACCGCGTCCACGGTCACCGTCCCGTTCAACACCGAAGGATCGATGCGCGAGACATGGCCGATCACTATGCCGTTGCGCGTGTCGACCGTGGCCTTCTGCCCGATGGTAATGTCCTTGGCCTGCGTCTCGGCAATCTTGATTTCGGCTTTCAGCTTCTTGGGATCGGCCACCCGCGCCACGTTCGTCCCGATGGCCACGTTTTGCCCTTCTTCTACGGGAACCAATTGCAGCACGCCGGTGATGCCCGCGCGAACGCGCAGCGACTGCGATTGGCTGATGCGCAGTCCGTACGTTGCTTTCGCTTGGTCCACTTGGGATTTTGCAGCAAGCAGCCGCGACTGCCCCGAATCCACAGAAATCTTCGTCCGCTGGGTCTCCAACTGCAGGCGAATAGCGAGCTGATCTTCCTTCACCCTGGAAAGATTCTTGGTGTTCTCCGACCCGATGCCCTCTTTGAACAGCTTTTCATCTACGTCGTGCTGCAAGTGAGCCTGCTCGTAGTCGCTGCGCACAGAAGCTTCGTTCGCCTTCTGACTCATCAGATCGCTATCGACTTGCACCTTGAGGTTGGCGAAGTTGGCCTCGGCAGCTTTAAGCGCATACTCCGCGTCCAGCACGTCGCGCTGCAGTTCCGGGTTGCTCATCTCCAAAATGACCGTGTCCGGCGTCACCAGATGTCCCGGTCGAATTACGATTTTGTCCACGCGCGCGGCGGTCTGCGCCGGAATCCAGTGGATGTCTTCAGGCACCAGGGTGCCCAGGCCGCGTACCTCGCGGAGCATTGGACCGCGTTTCACTGTATCTGGCCAGATCGTGGAGGCGTCGACGGAGGGTGCCGCAGGCTTCAGGCGCGACAATGCCAGTGTCACACCGGCACACGCCAGGACAGCGACGGTGACGTACAGGATTCGTTTAATCTTCTTGGCCCGGGCGTTTGATGGTCTTTGTATATCCATAGTCTTTCTTCACCTCTGAAAATCGCACGCAGCCTGCCCTCTTGGACCGCGTGTAAACCGCAGCTATTCAATAGCTTACACCCAAACTGCCATGCCCCACACGGCTTATGTTGCCCGAAAATGGGAAAAATCGTCCCACGAGCGAACGCCAAAATACGTCTTTTTGGGCCCTCAGACGAGCAGTCGTCTTCCATGGACGATACGCAAATGCCGTGGACAGGTTCCCTGCGGGAACTTTGTCTCTTGCCGACCGGAAATCAGTTCATGGCCTGTAACGAGCGGGAGGCGCTTCGCACCAAATGTAGGTAACCCTGCATTCTAGCGGCGCGTATTACAAATGGGCACGCGCCCCTGAAAGAGTGAAATGAAACCTGACTTGAAGCTGTTCGCCATTGCCGTTTTCTTGCTCGCCATTCCTGTTTTGATGGCCCTCCCACAGTCCTTTCTCCTGTCCGACGTCGTTTTGAGCCAAGACGCTCAGAAAGCGCCCGGCGACGACCGCCGCATGCCGCTGTTCGGCAAGATAACCGCGCTTCATGAATCGTCGATGCAGATTTCCAATCCCAACGGGGCCACCGTTACCGTCAAGCTCACGCCGCAAACCGAATTTCGCAAAGACCGCCAGCCCGCCAAGCGCAGCGACTTCAAAGTCGGTGACGTCATCGCTGTGCGCGGCGAGGAAAATCCTGACCACACCTGGACCGCGCAAATGATCGGAGCGCGCTCGGTCAACGGCGAAGGCCGCGGGCCGAATATTCAGGCCGGCGCGCTCGGTAAGGATTACGTCGCCGGGGAAGTGAAGTCCGTCGACGCGCCGAAGATTTCCGTGCTGCGCACGGACAATGTGGCGCAAACCATCGAATTGAACGAAGACACTTCACTGCACAAGGGCCGCGATGCCATCACCATGGCCGACGTGCAGGTGGGTGACCATCTGGTGGCGCGCGGCGCAATGCAAGACAACGTCTTTGTGCCTAAGTTTGTTATGGTTATTGGACCAGAGCAATGGAAACGCATGCAGGAAATGGGCGGCATACGCCAGAGCGGGCCAGCAAACTCCGGACCCGCTGGCCCTCCGCAGAAACCTGCGGAGCCGCCTCATTGAAGTCGCTTGCCCCGGCCCTGCTTCTTCTGCTTTTCGTTTCTTCCGCGAATTTGCTGCGTGCACAGGATCCGACGCCTTCTCCAGATGCAGGGTCGGCGCAAGCGCCTTCCCAGGCCGCGAGCCAGGCACCATCTTCGCCCCCGGCCTCCTTTGAAATTAGCGGAATTGTGAAAGCTGGGAAGACCCCGCTTCCGGGCGTAACCGTCACCGCCTCCAATACCCTGACCGGAAAGAAATTCACGGTAGCCACCGCTGCAAACGGAACCTACACGTTTGCCGGGTTGCCGCGCGGCCGCTACGTAGTCCGCGCCGAGTTCATGGGCTTCGCGCCGCAAACGCAGGAAGTGGTGCTGAAGCCGGAAACTCCCACGGGAAAATTCGATGCGGAAATGATCCTTGCTTCGCGCCAGCAGGACCAGAGCGGCTTGGGGAATCTGGCGGCGCTGGTTACTGCCGGGCGCGGATTCCAAAGTTTGGCGATGGACAGTACGCTTTCCGCTCTGGCTGACGGCGGACTCTCCGGCGCTTTGGGCGGTGGTCAGAATGGAAATGGCGGGGACTTTTCCTCGCTGCCTCTCAACGGGGCGGGCGCGGAAGGTCCCACGGAAAGCGTGAGCATCACCGGAGCGCAAGGCCGCACGCAGGATTTTGGCGGCGGCAGCGAGGACGACATTCAAGAACGCATTCAGGAGTTTCGCGACCGCGCGCAACGCGAAGGCGGCAGTTTGCAGGGCGGAGGACAAGGTGGGGGGCCGGGCGGAGGTCCCGGTGGTCTTGGCGGCGGGCCGATCATGATTTCCCGGCTGCCGCGCAACTTCAACATCAATCAGCCGCATGGCATGCTTTACGTGTCGGATGACACTGCGTCGCTCGACGCCAAATCCTATTCCTTGACAGGGCTGGCGACTCCCAAGGCCAGTTACGACGTTCCGCGTTTTGGCGCCTTTCTTGGCGGTCCGCTCAACATCCCGAAAATCTTCAACGGGGGCAACAAGACGTTTTTCTTCGCAGGCTGGAACGGCAATCGCGGCAGCACGCCCTACGATGCGTTTTCGACTGTGCCGACGCTCGCCGAGCGAAACGGGGATTTTTCTGCGGCAACTTATAAAGATGGCACCCCGGTGCAGGTCTTCAATCCCGCCACCGGGCAGCAATTTCAAAGCAACGGCCAGCTCAACATCATTGATCCGTCGCTCATCAGTTCGTCCGCGAAAGCATTGCTCGCTTTTATTCCTTCGCCAAATCTGAATAGTCCCACGCAAAATTTTCACTACGTGACGTCAGGCAGCAGCAGCACCGATTCCGTCAACCTTCGATTGATTCACAACTTTGGCTCCAGTGGGCCCGGTCTGCTCAACTTCGGCGGGCCAGGCGGTCTCGGAGGAGGAGGTGGTGGCGGCGGGCGCCGGCGCGCGCAGAACAATATCAATTTCGGGATGAATTGGACGCGCAGCGCCACCACGCTCGTCAACCCATTTCCCTCGCTTGCGGGCGGAAATAGTTTGCAAGGGCTGAACGCCAGTGCCGGCTGGACCTACGGTCGCGGCCGCGCGACGAACATATTTCGCGTGAGCTACAACCACAATCACGTTTCCACTACCAACCTGTTTTCCAATGTTCAAAACGTCGCCGGCGATGCGGGGATCGGCGGAGTCTCCACGAATCCTTTCGATTGGGGACTTCCCGGAATCAGCTTTACTAGTTTTGCGGGACTCACCGATCCCGTCCCGCGGCGCGAGCTCGACCAAACTTATACCTTTTCCGACACGCTGTCCTGGAGCCGCGGCAAGCACAATTGGCGTTTTGGCGGCGACTATCGCCGCATTCTGCAGAGTTTTCGTTCCGCTAAGAATGCCGAGGGTAGTTTTGTTTTCACTGGCTTTGCGACGTCGCAGCTCGCAAGTGCCGGGCCTGTCGCCAACACTGGCTACGATTTCGCCGATTTCCTGCTCGGTTTGCCGCAACAGACCACGTTGCAATCCGGAACGAATTCGTATGATTTCCGCGCGAACTCTTTCGATGTTTACGCGCAGGACGATTTCCGATTCCGTCCCAGTCTCTCCTTCAATCTCGGTCTTCGCTACGAATACAACGGTCCGTACACGGAAGCGCACAATCAGATCGCGAACCTGGACGTCGCGACGGGCTTTGCCGGTGCGGGCGCCGTGCTGCCGGGCCAAAGCGGTTCATTTAATGGCGCTTTTCCCGCGTCGCTGATTCGGCCCGACCGCAACAATTTCGCGCCGCGCATCGGCATCGCCTGGAAGCCGATGAAACAAACGGTCGTGCGCACCGGCTACGGCATTAACTACAATCTCGCGCAGTACGGCGCCATCATTCAGAATTTTGCGTTTCAGCCGCCCTTCGCCATTACCTCCACCAATGTCAGCACCCCTACGAACCTCCTCACCCTGCAGAACGGCTTTCCGGTGGTGAATTCCGCGGTCACCAACAACTTTTCCGTCGATCCCAACTATCGGCTCGGCTATGTGCAGGTCTGGAATCTTGACATTCAGCGCCAGCTTCCTGCCGGCGTGGTGATGAATCTTGACTACAACGGTTCGAAAGGCACGCGGCTCGATGTCGAACGCGCCATCACCATTGCCGGTGTGCAACCTTTTATCTATGAATCCTCGGCCGGCAATTCCGTGTACCACTCCGGATCGATTCGCTTGCGCAAACGCATGGCGCACGGCATTGCCGTTTCCGGAACCTATGCCTACTCCAAATCGATTGATGACGCTTCTTCGATCGGCGGGGGCGGCACGGTGGTCGCGCAGAATCCTTTTGACATCGCTGCGGACCGTGGCCTTTCCAGTTTCGACCAGCGCCACAAATTCACCGGCAATTGGATTTACGACTTGCCCTTTGGCGAGAATCATCGCTTCGCGCAACGCGGCCCGCTTTCCCATATTTTGGATGGCTGGCAATGGAGCGGCGATTTCACCATCGGCTCCGGGCTTTACTTCACGCCGCGCGTACTCGGCAATTCGCTGGACATTGGCCGCGGCGTCAGCGGCTCGCTGCGCGCCAATGCGACGGGCGTGCCGCTCTCCATCAGCAACCCAACCACTCTCGAATGGTTCAACACCGCGGCGTTCTGTTCGCCCGCCTCTGGGTCTGGTTCGAACACGCCAGGTTCCGGCAGCACCTGTGCCAACCCCGCCGGCAGTTCGTTTGGAGACGCCGGGCGCAATACCATCGAGGGCCCCGGCCAGATCACCTTTGACATGAACTTGGCGAAGATCATCACCGTTAAGGAATCGCGCGCCCTGGAGCTGCGCATTCAGGCCGCCAACGTTTTCAATACTGCCCACTTTGCAGCCATCAACACCATCGTGAATTCCCTGACTTACGGCGAAGTCACATCTGTAGGAAGCATGCGCCGCGTAACGCTGCTCGCGCGGTTCAGATTTTAGACAAGCAAGCGTTGTCATCCTGAGGCTATCCGATAAGGATAGCCGAAGGACCTCAACGTAAGATTTAGTTGGAGCGTCGCCAAACGGCAATGACTCTTCGTAGGAACAAAGCACTGGCAATCATCGCAGCGGCGCTCCTGGCACGGAACGCGAGCGCGCAAGCCCCTCAAGCGCCACAACCGCAAGCGCAGCAGCCGCAATATGGCCTCCACGTCACCTCGGAACTGGTCCTCGTCAATGTCGTGGCCCGCGATAAAAAGGGCAATCTCGTCCGCGATCTGAAGAAGGAAGATTTCACCCTTCTCGAAGACGGCAAGCGGCAAACCATCTCCACGTTCGATTTCGAAAATGTGGACGAGCTCGCCACCGCTGGCGCTGCGGAAGCCACCATCTCCGGAACTGCTCCGGATGCCTCCGTGCTGCGTCCCGCGGACAAATCAGCGACGCTGAACGCGCGCGATCGCCGCTTGATGTTGCTCTTCTTCGATTTTTCCGGAATGGAGCCCGAGGAGATCGAGCGCTGCGTGGATGCCGCGAAGAAATTCGTGCAGACGCGCATGCAGCCGGCGGACTTGATCGCGCTTGTATCGCTGTCCACGAATATGCGCATCGATCTCGATTTCACCGACGACAAAACGAAAGTGCTCACCGCGCTCTCGTCCTACGCGTCTGGGCAAGGCCAAGGTTTTGACAATGGAGCGACGGGCAGTTCCGAAGGCGCGGCGGAAACCAGCGGCGCGTTTACCGCGGACGACACCGACTACAATACCTTCAACGCCGACCGCAAACTGCTCGCGCTGCAAGCAATTATGCAGACGCTCGGAAAAATCTCGCAGAAGAAAGCCATCATTTATTTCAGCAACGGCATCAGCCAAAACGGCGTGGACAACCAATCCGCGTTGCGCGCCGCCACCGCCTCCGCGGTGAAAGCCAACGTCTCCATTTATCCCGTCGATATTCGCGGCTTGCAGGCGTTTCCTCCGGGTGGGGAGGCGCAAAATGCCAGCTTGCATGGCCAGTCCGCGTATAACGGCGCTGCGGTGCTCAACGATCTGAATAGCAACGCGGCTACACAGGACACGCTGTCCACGCTAGCGTCGGACACCGGCGGCAAGGCTTTCTTCGACTCCAACGATTTCGGCGCCGTGTTTTCACAAGTGCAAAAAGACAGCTCCGCCTATTACGTTTTGGGTTTTACCAGCACGAACGCCCTGAAAGACGGCCGCTTCCGTCATCTGAAAGTGCAGCTCAATCGGCCGGACTTGAAGCTCGATTACCGCTCCGGCTATTACGCCGGCCGCGACTTCGAGCATTTGAATCGCGCGGACCGCGAACAACAAATTCAGGACGAGATGGCGTCGGAGCTGTCCCAGACCGACGTCGCCGTCTACGCCGGCGCTTCGTATTTTCGGCAGGATGATTCGCACTACTATCTTTCCGTTTCGCTGGTCATTCCGGGATCGCAGATTCCGTTTGTGCAAGCGAAAGACAGAGACAACGCCACCATCGATGTGATCGGCGAAGTGCGCGCAGACGGGAAATTTGCCGTCGGCCATTTGCGCGACACGGTGAAACTCGCGGTGGACAGCGCGCAGCAGGTGCGGCGCAAAAATGTGCAGTACAACACCGGCTTCGTTCTCGCGCCGGGAAGCTATCATTTGAAATTTGTGGTGCGCGAAAATCAGAGCGGGCGCATGGGCTCGTTTGAGACCGACGTGCAAATTCCGGACTTGCGCAAGACGCCGCTGCGCATGAGCTCCGTTGTACTAAGCAGCCAGCGCGTTCCGGCCGCGGCGAAAAAGACCAGCGGCCCGCATCCTCTGGTGCAGGACCAGACCGAGCTCGTTCCCAACATCACGCACGTTTTCACGCAGGACCAGCACTTGTATTTGCAGTACGAAGTGTATGACGCGGCGCGCGGCAAGAATCCCGCGCCGGCTTCCGCGGCGAATGCCGCCGCGAACGGCGGCGCAAACGTCGCGGGCGCTGGCGTGAACTCGGCAGCCTCTGGCGCGAATGGTGCGGCAAACGGTAACGCGAATGCTGCAGCGAACAAGACTTCTTCGGAGAAAGCGCCGAAAGACAGTGTGCGTGTTTTCACCAGCATCGAGTTTTTGCAAGGAACCATAAAAGTTTATGAGTCGAAGCCCATCGTGGCTAATGAAGTCAACGCGCCGGACCGCAAGGCGGTGATTTTTCAGATCGATTTGCCCTTGGCGGCGTTGAAGCCTGGGTTTTATGTTTGCCAGGTGAACGTGGTCGATGACGTGTCTGGCAATTTTGCTTTTCCGCGCTCGCCGATTCTGGTGAAAGAGGCGGCGCAGTTGACTCCTACTACGGCTCCTGCTGGCAAATAGATTCTTTCCGCGCCGCTGCGTCTGTGATGACCAATCTAGAGATTGGCCACTACATTAAGAAACTCGACATCTCCTGCGTGAACGCTTCCCGCTGTTCGATATTCGATAGATGTGCCGCGTCCAACTCGATGTAGCGGGCGGCGGGGATTTGTTTGGTTAGGAATTTGCCGTCGGCTGGCGTGGTGCCGGTGTCGTGCGTGCCGGAAACTATCAAAGTGGGTGTGCGGATTGCGGCGATGCCTTCGCGGAAGTCGAATTCGCGCAACGCTTCGCAATTGGCGATGAAACCGTCGGTGCTGATGGTTTCCACCATGTGCTTGATGCGCTCCACGGCTTGCGGTTCGCGTTCGCGGAAGGGCGCGGTGAACCAGCGCTCCATCGTTGCGGCCGCGATCGATTTCATTCCGCCCTTGCGCACAGCTGCGATGCGCGCGTTCCAGGTATCAGCGTTGCCGATCTTCGCCGACGTGTTGCACAGCACGAGCTTATGCAGGCGCTTGGCTGCATTGATACCGAGCCACATTCCGGTCACGCCGCCCATCGACAATCCGCAGAAGGAAAACTTGTCCATGTCGACCTCGTCGGCCAGCGCGAGAACATCGCGGCCGAGTTGCTCGAACGAGTATGGTCCGGGCGTTACTTCGCTTTGGCCGTGGCCGCGAGTGTCGTAGCGCAGCACGCGGAAGTGCTTGTGCAACGCGGGCATTTGCGCGTCCCACATGCCGAAGTTTGTGGCCAGCGAATTCGAGAGCACCAGCGCGGGAGCGTTGGTTTGCCCCTCGATCTGATAATGGAGATGACCGCCGTTGACGTGTGCGATTGGCATTTTGCTAGACGCGCTCCAGAACTACGGCGATGCCTTGGCCTACGCCGATGCACATGGTGCAGAGCGCGTAGCGGCCCTTGGTGCGCTGCAACTGGTACGCTGCGGTGGTTATCAGGCGCGCGCCGCTTGCTCCGAGCGGATGGCCGAGCGCGATTGCTCCGCCGTTCGGATTCACGTGGGCGGTATCGTCGGGAACTCTTAATTCGCGCAATACTGCGAGCGATTGCGAGGCGAACGCTTCGTTCAATTCGATAACGTTCATTTGCTCGATGGTGAGATTCGCTTTGGCTAATGCTTTGCGTGTGGCTGGGACTGGTCCGATGCCCATCACGCGCGGTGCGACTCCGGCGGCTGCCGCTGCAATCACGCGCGCTTTCGGCGTTAGTCCGTGACGCCGCACGGCGGCTTCGGAGGCGAGGAGCACGGCGCAGGCGCCGTCGTTCACGCCGGATGCGTTGCCGGCTGTGATCGTTCCGTTGGGTTTCACTATGGGCTTTAGTCTTGCGAGGGCTTCGCGCGTGGTGTCCGGGCGCGGGTGTTCGTCCACCGAAAATGAGATAGTGTCTCCCTTTTTTCCGGCGACCGGCACGGCGACGATTTCTTCTCCCATGCGGCAGGCGCGGATGGCGTCCGCGGCGCGTTGCTGGCTGCGCAGGGCGAAGGCGTCCTGATCCTCGCGCGAAATGCGATATTCCTCGGCGACGATTTCGCCGGTTTCCGGCATGGAGTCCGTGCCGTACTTTTCTTTCAGGCGCGGATTGACGAATCGCCAGCCGATGGTGGTGTCTTCCAATCGCATCGAGCGGGAAAAGGCGGCGTCGGCCTTGCCGAGCACGAAGGGCGCGCGCGACATGCTCTCCACGCCTCCGGCGATGACCATGTCGGCCTCGCCGCTCCTGATGGCGCGCGCGGCGGTGGCTACCGCGTCCATGCTGGAGCCGCAAAGGCGATTCACCGTGGAGCCGGGCACTTCTTTGGGCAAGCCCGCGAGCAGCAGGGCCATGCGCGCGACGTTGCGATTGTCTTCGCCGGCCTGGTTGGCGCAGCCGAAGATGACGTCATCGAGCGCGCCCCAGTCGACCTTGGCGTTACGCGAAACAAGCGCCGCGATGGGGATGGCGGCGAGATCGTCGGTGCGGATTGAGGCGAGCGCGCCGCCGTAACGGCCGATGGGGGTGCGGATCGCGTCGCAAATGTAAGCGTCAGTCATGGAGCGATGTTCGTCGAGGTTATCTTAGCGTATGGCGCCTTTCTGCGCTCAGGCGGTCCGATCCAGGGGTCGATGGAAGAGGTCTACGGTCGACAGTTGAAAGTTGAAAGTAAGAACCGGGACCCCCACACCCAGGTGCGAATGCGTAAATGCGGTAGATAAAGGACTTGGAAGCGCATTCGGCGTATAAGCGGTAGATAAAGGACTTAGCAGCGAAACTAGAAAATAGAAACTAGAAAGGCGAGGAGGGAAGGGCAAAGAACGCGTTAGCGGGACACCCCCTACCCGGGTGTTTTTTGAAAAGAGGCTGCAAGCTATTGAAAAGAAAGGATGGAGGTGCGAAATTTTCGCAAAAGAGCGGAGCAAGAGGCGGCAAGCTCTTCGCAGGAAAGGAGTTGGGAGGTGATTAGGTCTGACGGTAAAGGGGCTGGCGGGGTATTTCATGGGATATTATACCATTTGGTTAGTTCTTGTCAAGAGATTTTTTGTTCCGTTTTGGGAATTGGAAACGGACGGCGACTTCGGGAGTAAAATCCTAGGTGGCCGTTGAGCAATAAATTTGGAAGTTGGGAGGGCATTGGTGTGCGCAATGAGTCTGCGAAAGGAAGTACTGGACCGCCTTATCCTTGCAAAGTCCATTTTGTCGTCGGCCGGGAGGGCTTTAGGAGGGCAGCCGAACGCCCATGTCATTGCTCGACGGGTGCTAAACGCACACGATGCGGCAGATCTTGTCTTTGCGTCGATTGCTGATCATCAGCATAAACTACGTTCTAAGGGCAAGGCCTCTGCAATGATGGAATGTCTCGCGTTAATAGATAGCGCAAACAAGTATGAAGGGTACTTCCGACAGCTCAATGAGGCGAGAAACGGCCTCAAACATGTCGGCAACCTTCCGAACTCCGGCCAATGGGCAGACGTTATCGAGGAGGTCTTCGATAAATTGTCGGACCTATGTGTGCGAACACTGGGTACCTCCTTCCAGCAATTAGACCGGGGTGAGCTTCTTTTTAGCGATGAGGCTCGTGCATACTTGGCCGCAGCTAGGGCTGCCAGGCTCTCGGGAGATTTTAGGGTAGCTCTTGAGGAAATTGGCAAGGCACTGTTTGTGTCTCTTGAGCATGTTTCTGGCGCGGGAGGAATTCAGGTTGGAAGTGCCAAAGCAGAGGACGCGCTCAAACTAACTGCCTTTGGCGTTTCGGCTAACGATTTTCTTAGACTCCAGGAATTCCTACCGTTAGTTTCAGGACGGCCGAAGGAGGCTTTTGATCGTTGGCAGCCCGATGAGACCTCATGGAAGCAGAGTGAATTCGGGCACCCCGGAAACTGGCGAGAGGAAGTTGTCGACTTCTGTATCGAAGCGTATCTCGACATAGGATTGCGGGTTCAAGATGCCCTTCCGATACCAAACGCAATCGAGCTCTGGATCCTCTATCAATACAGAGTGACTGCAAAGGACGATCAAGTCGAAGTCTGGAGGGACGCTGTACAGGTGCACCGTGCAGGCATCCCATTGCCCGTGTTACAGCCACAACACAGGCGGTATCTGAAAAAGGGGGAATCCGTCACGATTTCGGCCTCGACTAAGCCGCTGGTCTCCGAGGACCTCTCCGCTGATGGCAAACTGATCAAACGTGTCCAAGTGTCACGAACGGACTACGGTTTTGGCTTCGGCGCAGACTACGCAGAATTTGTGAATTTCGACCAAGTCGAGATCGTCTGTGTTCCTGCGGAATGGACTCATGAACGGTATCCCGCGCTGTCAGAGGTTCCGTGGCAGGAGGATCCGGTGGCTCTCTCGACTTGAAGCCAGCCGCGGTCGCTCTCTCGGAGACGAGCCTTCTGTAGATTTAGCGGAAGGGCTTATGCCGCGCCGTCCCTAGGACTCGGCCTCGGTTCCGGTCGATTCTACTTTTGTTTTTGGTTCGGGCTTGTAGTCAATCGCTACCCGGAACATGAAATCATGGAACTGGCGAGCGGAATGTAGGCGGAGACGATAGATCGCGTCGCAGGAACTCTGCCCACTACGAAACATCAAGGGTAGTGCCGCCTCCTCTACCGCGCCGGGAGGAACTGCGGGGAAGCTAGCCTTAAGTCTGAACTGTTCCGACAATCCATCCGGCGAATCAACCGGGGTAGCTGAGAATGAATCCAGTTCAGTTGGCTCTTCGTAGGAGCCACCCGGGCCGATGCCCGGCGTGATCATTCCCGTGGTGCCATATAGGAAGGTGTTTACGGTGTGGTATTCGAATGGAACTAGGGCCGTGCCTCCTGCACAAAAAAGATACACGTGGGTTATGCCGACAGTTCCTTCGAGAGAGTCGTTGCGCAGGTGAATTGGGAGCCTGAAGGACCGAGACCTGCTGACGGCTTTGATGACAGGGAGTTTGTCCCGATCGAAAGGAATGGAGGTATCACTGGGCGCGACATCGATACCATATACGCGAATTGAGAATCGCTCTGCTCCTCCTGGCTGCAGTTGCTTACGGGACTCCGCAATAGCCCATTGCAATTTGGGTACCAGCGCCGTTCGAAGCGCCTCGATCTTCCCGCCATAAACCGTATGCGGGCGGTGCTTTAGGTCAAATGGAATATCGTCTACATTTTGAGTAAGGAGCAAAACAACTTTTCCCAAGGCGTGAGCGTAGCCAACTTCATAAAAGACGTTCGGATTGCGGCCGGTCATGTCCGCGATGATCACGTCGGCCTTGCTAATTTGATTAAAGATGCGGTCAAGAATTCCGCCGGAATACATCTGCTCATCAACTCGCTCAGCATACGCACCAACGTCGTCTGCGGCGCCCTTTATCCCGAACTTGTATATGTCATTAAAGCTGGCATCGAACGGCATCAGAACAAAAACAAACGGTTTTGGCTGGGTGGACGACATGCCGTTATTTGCCTCGAATACGAACGAGAGAGTATCGGAAGAATTCTCCTAAAGCAGCGTCAAGGCGGGGCGATTCTTATGTGGAGGAGGGCTGCTGTACTAGTTGTGGCGTCCGCAGGCGCTTGCGGGGGAGCTTGTGGGTGGACCGAGGAAGAGTTGCCGTCGAGTCATTGGATTCGGCGGGCGGCGACGGGTGAGGAAGTGGGGCCGGGCGGCAAGTTATTCGAGGGCGGTAGAGGGAGGCGAAGAGAGATTCCTCTCTCCGCGAACCCTTCGCGGCTCAGGGTAAACCGGCGCACACAAAACGTGCGCAAGAAAAAACCGGGTCGCTGCGTTCGGAATGACATGGGGTTATTTTTTGTACCCAGGATTGGGTTCGGCAAGAGTCGCCGAACCATCCTTCGTCGCTGCGCGAGGCGGGGCTGAAGCCTCGCCCTACGATTCGTGGCCGTCCCATTCGGGACTCTAAGTGGAAGAGAAGCGCAGCTTCCTCATGTCGCTTGCAAGAGGCGCGAGCGGGTTTCCCTCGAGGATCGGGACAAGCGGGATGACAGGCGAGGGGTAAAGCTGGCGCAGCATGCTGCGCCGCTACAGGGGAAATTGTGCGGCGTCTCATTTGGGACTCAACGCGTCAAAGACGTACATCAAGACGGGAGCGGGTTTACTTCTTTGTCTACCAATTTGCGGAGCATTAGCTCGGCTTCGGTGGTGGAGTGATAGACGCCGGATTCGTAGTTCTTTTTTACGGTGGGGAGGGTGCGCTGCACGGCTCGGCGGTACGCGGAGTCTCTGCCAATTTTGAGCTGGGTGGCGAGCTGGTCCAAGAAAGTGGTGCTGCTATGGTTCGTTACGGTTTGCATGCGTTTTCCTCCCCCCTACGCGTAGGGATGAGAAGAGCAAGCGATTCGCCAAACAAATGAGTGCAAACAAATATGGTTACGCGATTGCGGGCCGCGGCCGGAGGCATTTAGTGGAAATTTCTTTCCATCGCACCAAAAAAGTACCGTGGCGGCAGACGTTTTTTTGCGCTAGGAATTGTCATGCGCTTCACCAAGATTTTCGGTGTGTGCCTGATAGCTGTCGGAATTGCGCTGTTAGCGCTGCAGATTGCGTGGATGGCGTCTGGGCAGGTGAGGACGCAACCAACCGGCAAAAACGCCGCGCACGACTACAAGCGCAGCCCGTATGCAGGAATTGTGGGGGTGGCGCTGATTGCGGGTGGAATCGGATTTGTGTTTATGGCGCGTCGCGAAGACGAACCTCCGTCGCGCCGCTCGATGCGATAAATTCCAACTAACGGCGGGGCCTTTAGTGCCCTAACATGCCGAAATGCGGCAGGTCCGGAACGACAAGAAATGTCGGTCGTGAGGGCGGTGCGTCGGATCGGTTTCGCGCGGGGACGCGTGCGCGGGAGGGGAAGAGCGAAAAGCAGATTCCTCACACCGCCAAAATGCGGCGGGTTCGGAATGACAGTGGGGAGACCGCGCCCATCTGAAGGCCGCTACGGGTTTTCGCAGGTGAAGTTGGCGGCTTCGTTGGGGTCGCCCTTGCCTTTGTACTTTGCTTGTTGCGGGTAGGCGCAAAGGAGACGGGTCATCTTTATTTTTGGCGCTGAGCCCGCAGGCGCAGAGCCTGCGCCTGGCACGCCGCCTTCTAGCTTGGAGGCTATTACGGTGGAGGGGGCGGTGCCTTTTTCGGCCCAGCCTTCTAGTGCTCGATAGATATTGTGATGGGGATCGTCTGCTGGGCCGAAGCCGGATTCGCCGAAATCGTCGGGGCCGGGACCGCCGGCGCAATGCTGCATTCCGGGGACCATGTAGAGGCGCACGAAGGAGTCGACTTGCGGTTTGCCCATGGCGGCTTGAACGCTTTCGTAATAGTTGATGGCGTTGAGTGGGGAAATGGCGGGATCGTTCCATCCATGATAGAGAATGAGTTTGCCGCCGTGGGACTGGAACGGTTTCAGGTTGGGGTCGGTGGAGTTCAGAACCGCGGCGAGTTTTTTGTCGGCGGCGGCCACGGCGTCGTCGAGCTTGGCCTGCTTGTAGTCCCAATCGGCCTGCTCGTAGACCATGTTGCGGAAAAATCCGTTGCCGAAGGCAAAGAGCAGGGCTTGGCCAGGCGCGTTGCCGATGATCCAAGTACCCCAGCCGCCTTGGCCTTCTTCTGCGCCGGGGACAAAGCCGGGGAAAATTTGTTTGCCGTTTGCGTCGTGCGCGCCTTCGTACAATTTTTTCAGCGCGGTTGCTTGCGGCTTGGTGAGGCAGGAATCGGCATTGCCTTGCTTGCAAAGGATAGTTGCGGGATCGAAGTGACATTGCCTCGGGTCATTTAGAATCCCGTCTTTGAGGCCGTCCTTCGCGTCGCATTCTGCGAGCACGGCATGGGCGATAACTGGGATTTTACTGGGCGGAATGTAACTGTCCGGGTCCAGCGTGGTGGCTTGCGCGTCCCATAGCGCGCTGGACAAAAGATGCGTCCAATAATTTGCAGGCGCGCCGGCCAAGATGCCGTCGTAATCGTTGGGATAGCGCTGCGCTTCCATCAAGGCTTGGCGGCCGCCATTGGAACAGCTTGCAAAATAGGAATGCTTCGGAGCGTCTCCGTAGAAGGCTTTTGCGGTGGCTTTCCCTAGCACGGTGGTTTCGTGAATGGCGCGGTGCGCGTAATCGATGATTTTTTCGGGATGGCCGAGCGCCCACGTGGCATCTGTGCCGCCGGCGGCGTGGCCGGTGTCGGTGGCGGCGGATGCGTACCCTTGAAGGATGGCCACGGCGAGCCCGCGATAATCGATTTCTCCGGCGAAGCCGCCGTTGCCCTGGCCGCGAAATTTGCCATTCCATCCGGTTGCGGGCATCCAGACTTCTATTTTTATGTCGGAATCGGGCGTGGGTTTGTCGCTGGCGGTGACGCGGCAAAATGCGGGGAGCTGCTTGTAGAGGGAGGGATTGCCGAGCAACCAGGGAGAGGTCGCTGCCGGCGGCGAAAACGCTCCCGCAGGGATGGTCTGCGCTGAGGTGATGGTTGTGTTTGGTAGGGCTAGTTGCGCTAACTGCTCGCATGACTGGGGCGCGGCGTGAACGGGCAAGGCGCTGCTGAGTGCGAAGCACAACAGGACAGAGAGTCTGCTCATGACTTCTCCTTCTCGGCGGGTTCTGCGCGCAGGGATTGTAATGCAGGAGGGAGTGAAAATCGTAGCGGCGAAAAGCAGGTTCCTCACAAAGCTCGCAAACTGCGCGAGCGGGTTCGGAATGACAGCTGAGTGGATCGCATCGCTCGGGAACGGACACAGCAGACAGCCCCGCCTGCTGCGGGCAGGCAGAAATGGCTTGTCCCACGTTGGGGCCAACGCGTTGCGCGCGCATTGCATAGAAGTGCGGGCAGCGCTGCACAGCCAAGAGTGGCTGTGCTACTTACTCGTAGCGGAGGGCTTCTACTGGGTTTAGTTTTGCGGCGCGGCCGGCGGGGTATAGGCCTGCCACCAGGCTTACTGCTACTGCGAAGGCTATGGCGCTGGCGGCTAGCCACCAGGGGACGTAAGAGATTTTTACGCCGGGGAGGTCTTGGCGGCGAAGATAGATTGTTGTGCCCCAGGTCAGGGCTTGGCCTATTAGCCACCCTAACGTCACGCCGAAGATGCCGCCGACCAGGCCCATGGCGCCTGCTTCGGCGAAGAACAGGTTTTTAACGTCACGGTCCGTGGCACCCAGGGATTTGAGGACGCCGATTTCGCGGCGGCGCTCGAGGATGGCCATCACCAGCGTGTTGATTATGCCGAGGGAGGCTACGGTTAGCGCGAGGCTGCCGAAGAGTCCCAGAAAGAGATCGAAGACGGTGAAGACGAGGCGGAGGCTGCGGGCGGCGTCCAGGAGCGAGAAGGCGTTGTAGCCTGATTTTTTTATGGCGTCTTCTACTTGCAGGACGTTTTTGGGATTTTGCACGCGGACGGTTAGTGCGGCGTAGGTGGGCTTGCCGGAGCCGCCGCCGCGGACGAAGTCTTGCACGTCGTTGGCTTGCGCGGGGTGAAGCTGCTCGGCGACCTTGATGGGAAGAAAGACGCGGCCGCCGCCGAAGCCGCCGATTCCGGCGGAGGGGTCGGACTCGATTACGCCGGCGATGCGGAGTTTTTTCTCGCGGGAAACGATGGAGATGCCGCCGGACATCATTTCGTCGAGCTGCGTGTCGATGTCTTTTTCCTTGGCGATTTCGTCGGGGGAAGCGGCGCGGCGCTCGGCGTAGCGCAGGGTGATTTCTTTGCCAACGAGCGTGGCGGGCTGGGGAGAGAGCTCCTTGGCGAAATCGGCTTGGAGGATAGCTTCTTCGGCGGTGGGCGAGGAGAAATACTTGCCGGTGATGCCATCGAAGGCGCTGGCGGTGCGGGAGGATTCCGGGACGCCGAGAACGTTGGTGGAGAAATTGGCGCCGTTGTAGCGGACGTCGGTGAGGAAGCGGATTTGCGGGTAGACGTCGACGACGTTGGGCAAGGCGGCGAATTGCTGGCGGGCGTCTTCATCGAGTGGCTTGAATTTTTCGGGTGGGGCGGAGGATTTCCTGGGCGGGCCGTCGCCACCGGGGCCGCGGAAATCGCGGCGGGAAGTGACGAAGACAGCGTCGAAGAGGCCGGATTTGGTGAGGCGATCGGAGGCAAGCGTTTGCAGGCCGACGCCGAGGGAAAGCATGGCTACAAGGGAGGCGACTCCGACGGCGACGCCAAGCGTGGTGAGGGAGTTGCGAAGGATGGCTTCGCGGAGATTGCGAACAGCGAGCTCGGTGAGATCGCGAGGCTTCATGCGCGTGCTCCGGTTTGCATGGCTAGTTGGTCGACCAAGCGGCCGTCGGATAGAACGGCGATGCGGTTGGCGAAGCGCTCCGCGAGGGGGCGCTCGTGAGTGACCATGATGATGGTCATGCCCAGCGTTTGTTGAATTTCTTGCAGGAGCAGGAGGATTTGCTCGCCGGTGGTGCTGTCCAGGTTGCCGGTGGGCTCATCGGCGAAAAGAATGGCGGGCTGATTCACCAGGGCGCGGGCCAGGGCGCCGCGCTGCTGCTCGCCGCCGGAAAGCTCGCTGGGGCGATGCGCGCTGCGGGCGCTAAGGCGCACGCGTTCTAGCGCCTGCCTGACGCGGCGGCCGCGCTCGGCGCGATCTACTTCTGCCAGCCGCAGGGGAAGCTCGACGTTTTCTTCCAGGGTCATGCGCGGGAGGAGATTGAAGGATTGAAAGACCATGCCTACCGTTTCGCGGCGATAACGGGCCAAGCCTTGCGAGTCGAGCGCAGCCAGATTTTGTCCGCGGACGTGAATCGCTCCGGAGGTTGGGCGGTCCAAGCCGGCCATTAGATTCAGCAAGGTGGACTTGCCGGAGCCGGAGCTGCCGAGGAGAGCGAGGAATTCACCGGCGGAAATTTCGAGGGAAAGGTCATTGACCGCGCGGATGGTGGTTTCGCCCAGGCGGTATTCGCGCGAAGCGTGGTCGACATGTATGAGAGTTTGCGTAGATGGCATCAGCGGGGTCCCCACCATAGTAATACGCTGGCGAGCAGGCGCAAATTTCCGTCCGCCCGGCATCGCTCGTTGTTCGCGAATCCGGCCTGATGGACGCCCCGTTCTAGCGGACAGGGAGGACCGGGAAGGCAGTTGACCGAAAATTGGCCGTGATGCCAGTTTCGCGGTTGAGAGCGCAGCGCTACTCTCTGCGAGAACCTCTCAAAGGCAAACTCTATGAACGCAATTAGCGATTGGTTCCAGAATAACTGGATTGATCTGGCGCGGCTGCTGGTGCAATGCGCGATCCTCGCGGTGGTCGTGCGCTATGGCCGCAGAATGCTGGCGACGCTGCGGGCTTCGCAAGAACAGGTGGGCGCGCTGCTGAAACTGTCGGTTGCGGATAGCGTGGAGGAGCGGCAGCCCGCGCCGGCTGCAGAGCCGCCGGCTAGGGAATATGAGCAGCCCTCTGTGTCGATTCGAGAACCCGAACCGGAACCGGATCGCGAGCCTGAACCTGAGCCAGTGTTTGCGGGCGCGGCTTCGCGCGCTAGCTACGCTGAGGAGCGGGAGCACACTTTGGGTGGGCGAGTGATTGGAGCGCAGGCTCCGGCATTTACGACTTCACCGGCGTTCACGACTCCACCGGGCTTTAGCGCTGCACCGCAGCGGGCGGAGAGTCCGTCGCTGACGCCATGGGTGTCGGCTCCGGTGTCTGCTTCGTCTGGCGAAACGTTTGGCGAAACGTTGCGCTCGAGCCAGGAAGCAGCGGCTCCGATCGCACCGCGAGCGAGCGCATCGTCGTGGTTGCAGGCGCCGATGCGGAGCGGGAACGGCGTAAGCCCTTGGCGCAAAGTGGTGCGCTGGTTACAGGCTCCTGCCGGACACTGATCGGAAACTACTTCCGACTTCACTTCTAAAGTCCTCGACGTTACAAAGAAAAGCCCTGCGCAATTTGCATCGCGCAGGGCGGGGAAATTCCTTTCGAGAAATGACAGTGTTGCAGGCTTAGCGCCTGGGTTTGATTTCGAGCGGGTCTACCAGCTTGAAGGTGATGGGCGTCTCGGCCGGTAGGGTGATATCGCGATTGCCGGTCAGACCGGCACCGCCCGTTCCCGCAGCAGCGCCAATCAAGCCGCCGATCAGTGCGCCCTTGCCGCCGCCGGCGAGTCCACCGATCAACGCGCCGCCGCCCGCGCCGCCGCCAACCATGGTGGCCGTGCGCTTGCCCTTGCCTTTGCTGGTCTCCGTCGGCGCGGTGGTATGCACTTCGTAATTCTCGCCGTGGACTTCGATACTGGCGAGCGTCAGCTCAAGCTGCGCTCCGCCCTTGAAACGGCCAGCAGGTTTGGCATCTTTCACGATGCCGGTGGCGCGTGCGCCTTTGGGGATAGCGACGCGGCCGTCCACCTCGACAGGTTCGCGCACAGAAGCAGAGAATTGCTGACCTGAAGTGCTGATTTTCGAGCCGACGGGTTCGTCCAAGACGACGGAGATCACGGTTTCGGCGGGAACGATAATTGGCCGCGGTCGCGGTGGCGCCTCCTTAGCGGCAGGCTTGGAACTTGCGCCGGAGTCAGGCGAAGACGAATTTGCGTCGGTACCGGCCGCTTGCTGCGGGTCCGCATTTTTTTGGCATCCCGCCAGCGCAAAGAGCAGGCAGAGCGCGGAGAGGGATGTAGTGGCGAAGCGACGATTCATGAACTACCTCCAGTGGGAGTGGGCTAATAAACGATACTACGGACGCGCGCGAAGTCAATTCGACGGTGAGTTGTCTGCGCGGAAAAAATACCCCCTACTGCAGTACCCATTGACCTGATTGTTCAACAAATCGAAGAGCATAACGAGGATAGGGAGTTTCCGTGGATTCAGAGCGAATCACGCGCGCGCTGCCGACAAGGTGCTCCCCGCCGCTGAGCAGAAAAACCTTCACGACGGAATCGGAGTTCAGCGACGCAGTGCACCCGCAGAGGAACGCGTTCAGGCTGACATTCTCCGTTTGGGTGCGCTGTTCAAAGGGCTTTCCGTGCAGGTCAATTCCGGACAGCTTGAGAGGCGCGGGCAAACGGACACGCACCTCGCTGCGCCGCTCCGGGCGCTTGGCCTTGAGCACTTCGGCGAGCCGAGCACGCAACAAGTCAAAATCGATGGGTTTTTCGAAATAGGCGGTAGCTCCGAGCTCTTTGCACAGCGACTTTGTGGTCGAGCCGGCTTCGCCGCTCACAATGAAAACGGGAGTCAATTGCGTGGAGGTGAGCCCGGTAAAGGTGCGGCATAGCTCGAAGCCAGAAAATCTCGGCATGCGAAGATCCAACAAGATGGCGGCAGGCTTATTTTGCATGGCCAAAGCCAAACCAAGTTCCGGGTCTCCGGTGTCAATAATTTCATAGGAATCTGAAAGATTGATTCGCAACAAGCGACGCATGGGCTCTTCATCGTCGATTACCAGCAGCTTTTGCATTGGCGTCAAGTCTCCTAGGATTTCGTAGCTTGGCCGGCTCCGGCAAAGACCGGAGAAGAAGTGGGGGCCGGCTGTTTTCCGTCCGCTGCATCGCGACCGGAATCCAAGAGCTCACGAACCTTGCGGGTGAGGGTCTCTTGCGTGAAAGGTTTGTGAAGCAGGTGCGTGCCGGATTCGAGTACGCCATGACCGGCAATGAAGGTGTCGGCATATCCGGACATGTAAAGTACTTTCATCCCTGGCTGACTGGGGGCCAGGCGTTCACCCAGAACGCGGCCATTCATTCCGGGCATGACGACGTCGGTGAGCAATAGGTCGATGGGCCCGGGATGGTGGCGCGCGGTTTGCAGAGCTTGCTGACCGTCGGCGGCGCTCAGAATGAGGTAGCCGCTCTCCTTGAGAAACAATTCAGCAAGTTTGCGCAGGGGCTCGGCGTCTTCTACAAGCAGGATCGTTTCTGTTCCCCGGATGTCCATCGGGGCAGCGGCTAAAGGTACGATAGGGTGCGCGGCGGGTTGCTCGAGCCGAGGAAGGTAAACAGAGAACGATGCGCCTTTTCCTTTTTCCGAATCCACAGCGATGTAGCCTCCGCTTTGTTTCACGATGCCGTAAACGGTGGCCAAACCGAGGCCGGTACCTTTATCCCGCTCCTTGGTGGTGAAGAAGGGCTCGAAAATCTGCGATTGGATCTCTGGGTCTATACCGGTTCCGGTGTCGGTGACGCGAAGCATTACGTAGGACCCCGGCCGAGAGCCTGGGTGATTGTGCGTGTAGGCGGTATCGAGGTTTACGTTGGCGGTTTGGACGAGGAGTTTGCCGCCATCCGGCATGGCATCGCGCGCGTTGACAACCAAGTTTAGCAGGACCTGTTCAATTTGACTGGGATCGGCTTTCACTTGCGAAAGAGAGGTGTCAAGCTCCAACTTCAAGGCAATATCTTCCCGGATGAGACGCGGCAGCATCTTTTCCATGTCGGAGACTAAGGTGTTGAGGTTCAGGACGACGGGTTCAAGGACCTGTTGACGGCTGAAGGCCAAGAGTTGCCGGGTCAAAGACACGGCGCGCTGACCGGCTTTTTCGATTTCCTCGGCGTGTTCAAAGGAAGCGTGGCCGGATCCGAGACTGCGCTTCAGCACTTGGCTATAGCCAATAATCACGCCCAGCAGGTTATTGAAATCGTGCGCGATTCCTCCGGTAAGACGCCCGACAGCTTCCATTTTTTGCGCCATACGGAGTTGCCGCTCCAAGGTGCGACGCTCCGTCACGTCTTCGGCAAACACTTCCACATAAGCGATTGCGCCAGCCTCATCCTTTATCGAGCAACCACTACACCGCACGGTGATGGGTGCGCCATCTTTGCGCTTCCATTCCACTTCGACGTCCCTGAAGTTTTCCTCGTGCAAGAGCACATCGTTGAGCTTCTGGTGTTCAAGTGGATAGCGATAAACCCCGTTGGCGAGATTGGTTCGCAGGAGTTCGGCTTCGGAGGAGTAGCCAAGCATTTTTTCGAGCGCAGAATTGACGAGAACCAATTCGCCCGACAAGCTGGCTCGATAAATGCCATAAGGGGCGTCTTCAACCATGGAACGGAAGCCCGCTTCCGACCGGCGCAACGCTTCGGCCGAGCGCTTTCGCTCCGTGACGTCACGGTTGACGATAACCAAGTTTTCGGGATCCCCTTTGGAGTTGCGGATTACGCTGGCCGTGGACTCCAGAACGAGCCATGTTCCGTCTTTGCGGCGCACGCGATATTCGAGAGGTTTGCCCACTCCGGTGCGGCGGGCATCTTCAGCGGCTTGCTTGACCTTCTCACGGTCTTCCGGGTGGATCTGTTCGAAGGAAGATGACTTGGCCAGCTCCTCCAAAGAGTAGCCAAGCACTCGTACGTAGGAAAAGCTATTAAAGACACGTTTGCCTTCCATGTCGACAACGGCAATCATGTCCGCGGCATTTTCGGAGATGAGGCGAAAAAGCTCCTCTCCACGGATCAGCCTGCGACGCATTCGGTGGATTTGCAGTTGCTGAAACAGGGTATAGATGTCAAAGATGAGAACCAGGCCGATAAGCCCGCGCACGGCTTGCGGAAGCTCCGAAAGGGAGTCGTTCTCGCGCAGTAAAAAGGATGCCAGCGCAAGGGTCAATAGCAAGGTGACGGTGACCGCGGCGGACCACAGAAACCATTCGCGTCTTTCGATGCGGCCGATACTCTTTCCGATGGCCTCGGTTGGCATGGCGGTCTTCATCTCAGGTGGCGACCTTATGCAACGGTTGGACCGGGGAAGTGAGTGCCCGAGCTGAGGCCAGATTCAAGCTGTCCGCGCGGATAATCTTCGTGACGGATGCCATTTTCGAGTCCGTCCTGATTCGTTTCCAATCGTCTTCGCCGATGGCAAAGAAGGCATCCACGATCTCTGGATCGAAGAGGCTTCCACGTCCGGCGTCGATTACATTCCGCGCTGTGTGAAGAGGCAGAGCGGAACGGTACGGGCGATCCGAGGTCATGGCATCGAAGCTGTCCGCCACACCGAAGATCCGCGCAGATATGGGAATATTTTCGCGACGCAGGCCTTTCGGATAGCCGCTTCCGTTGTGGCGCTCATGGTGGGCCAGAATTATTTCCGCGGCGTCGACGAGGAAGGGTATTCCTTTCACCAAGTCGTATCCGAGCTCAACATGCCGCTCCATGATTTGGCGCTCTTGTCCGTTCAGAGCGCCAGGTTTTAAGAGAATGCTGTCAGGAATGGCCAGTTTTCCAATATCGTGCAACCACGCGCCCATCCCCAAAGTTTGGAACTGGTCCTCCAGGCCACCGATCTCTTCCGCTATCTTGACGGAGTACAAGAGTACGCGCCTGGAATGGCCAGCCGTTGGGCCGTCGCGTAAATCGATGGCGCTCCCGAGGGCTTCGAGCGTGGCGGAATTGCTATGCTCGAGTTCCGTCATGGCTGCTTGTAATTGTTGTGTGCGTTGGGAAACCATCTCCTCGAGATGGCGTCGATAATTTTCGACTTCACGCTCCAGTTGTCTGCGTCGAAGAGCGCGTTGCAGGCTAGCCAAGACAACATCGATGTCAAACGGTTTCAGGAAATAGTCGTCGGCGCCCTGCTTCATGGCTTGCACTCCCACGCGGACATCGTCCACACCGGTGGCCATCAAGAAGGCGACATTTGGAAATTGTGCGCGCACTTCGCGTAAGAGCTCAAATCCGGAGGTTGCGCCCATTCGCAGGTCAGAAATGACTGCTTCAAAACTGGTTTTTTCGAGTAAGGTCAATGCTTCTTGAGGATTAGCCGCGGCGCTGCAGGAAAGGCCGGCCTGCAAGAGTAAGGTTGCTAACACTTTTCGGGCGGAAGGCTCATCGTCCACGATCAATACGCGCGTCGCGGCAAAATCGACCGAGGAGTTCTGTTCGCACCGTGTGTGCATGGGCCGCGAGACTTGGTTGCAATATGAAGGCCAGGGCTGGCCTCAGCTTTTTGGCAAGAGGGGCAGATTCAGCGACTTAGGAAGTCGGCCGGACTGAGATCAGCGGGAGAACGCGGGCTGCGTTCCAAACGGGCACAGTATCGTCGCGTAAGTTTCGTAGTGGAACTCGGCTTGCCTCGTTATATCGACTGTTCCGTTTAGTGCAGATGGCGCAGAGCTGCTGGGTTGTATGTCCGCGCCGACTGCTGGGGACTGCGCGGGACTCTCGGATTACTGCTTCTTGCGCTCTTTCAGCAGAGCCACCGAGCGCTTCTCGTCGATGAGGTGGCGTCTGCCGTCCTCGCTTGCGGTTGCGCCGCGTTTTATGAGATCGACTACTTGCACGGGAGTGAGAGAAGGGTCTAGCGCAAAAAGTTTGGCCGCTAGATTGACAACGTTGGGAGTGGCCATAGAGGTTCCAGAAAGCTTCAGGCGTGCGCCGCCAGGAACATAGCTTTCGACCCAGTAGCCGTCGGCATCAACTAGTACAGTGTCGCCGTAACTGGTGAAAGAAGTTTCGTCACCGGCCTGGTTCACGGCCCCGACGGCTATGAGGTTGGGGAGATGCAGGGAAGCGGGGACTGCCTCACCAAAACCGGCGTTGCTGTCGCTATTGCCAGCAGCGGCGATGAACAGGGTATTGGGCGAGTTTTGGATCGCAGATTTTACGGCGTCGTGCCAGAGCGCGAAGAGTTGGGCAGCATGCTTTTTGCGTTCGGCGGGATCGGCACCGCCCCCGGTCTTGGACAACCAGGTTTCAAACTCGGGGACATCGTCAGACCAGCTCATGTTCACCACGCGAACGTTTCGCGTCTTGAAATAGTCGGACATTTGCTGGAAGGCAGCGCCCAGATGATGGGCCCAGTCCTCTGTGGGAGGGAAAGGAAGATCGGGCAACTGGTCATTGAAGCGGGCGACCACGAGGCGCGCGGCGGGATTTCCGCGCACGGCGATGCCGGCACAATGCGTTCCGTGAATGTAGAAGCCGATGACCTTTTGTAGTTCGAAAAGCTGATGGATTTGGTCGGCAGATAACGTGCTGAATGTTTTCTGGACCTGGTCCGCTTCGGGCGAGTCCGCGCCGCTCTCGAGGTCTAAGAACCCTTTGAGCTGATCACGAAATTCCGGATAGGCTTTCTGCTGCTCGGCGGTGAGCGGGTACAGCCAGGAGGTCGAGGGACCTCCCATGTGATCAAAGGCGAGCCCGTGTGTGCCGCTGGGCGTAGGGTGAGGGTCGGTGAACAGCTGGTCGGGGAACAAAGAGACATCGATGCCGGAGTCCCAGATGGCCACCAACACGGGAGTTAATTTTTGATCTTTGGCGAGCGTGACCTCGCGGGCGGCCCAGATGTCCGGTTTAACGACGTTGTGGGCCGAAATGTACTCTTTCAGAATCACTCCCAGGGCGGGTTCCAGCGGAATAGAAAAATTCAGGTCACTTCTGTACGAGATCAATTGCCAAGCATCGAGGTTATCGAGGGTCCCGGAAGTTTGGACTGAGGGATCAAGATCGGTCTTTACCTCGCCGAGCGCCATAGCCTTTGTGTAGATTCGGGCACCAACGTACCTGTGCCTGACGTTGTCTTGCACGACGTCCCAGGGAAGGGAATTAATCGCCTCGCGCGCATGCTTTTTGAAGGATTCCTCAAAAGCGGAGCCGCTGGTGCTGCTCGTGTCGATGGCAGCCTGTGAGATCGCCCGCTGGATTATTCCAGCCATGAGTTTCGCGGAGGGCTTCTCCTCCTGCGCGCGGAGCAAATCGATGGTTGCGAGCGCGGCCTGGTATTCTCCGGCGAGGAACTGAAGATCGATCTTGGCGTGGAGCAGGGAGCGCATTGTGGCCTTATCGGCAATGTCGTAATCGCGAAGGATGCTATCCAGGTCGGTTCGAACCTTCGAGGCGAAGGCGTTGAAGACGGAGTCGTCCGCTTGAACCAGTTCGGAAGCAGAGCTCTTTACGGGATATGTGAAGCGCGGTAAATCGTCCTGACTGTTGACTTTTTTCTTGGTGCTCGTTTGCGCGTAAGAACAGGGGGCGAGTAGCGCAAGGATTAACGCAAGAAGGAAGCCGCTGGAGGTGCGGGGTTTTCGCATTGAGCTACCTCGGAGTGACGTTCGAGCTGCGGGGTTGTACACCTAGACTGGGAGGAGTCTATGTATCAAAGCAAAAGGCGTCAAGCCTCGGTGGGTGTCGCTCCTGCTTGGTCGAACATTTTCGAGGGCTGGTTGAAGGTTCTGTTTCAATTTCCCGGATTTGGAGCCGGCTGAGCTGACTCGATCAATACGTTCTTGATCGCGTGAGCGACAGCATCCTGAACGGGGACGTCATTGCGGCCGTGGTCGGTGATGGCGTCGTAGAGCAGTTGCGTCGGTCCGGGATTTAGTTCTCTGTTGTACTCATGGGTGATCTCGCTGGCCATCTCCAGGAGGATTTTGTTGGACTCGGTATTCAGATCGATGCCACTAACCTCCACTCGTTTGCCCAGGTAGCTCGCTGCGATTTTCTCCGCCAGTTTGTCGGCGCTTTGGTAGTAATACTCCGATATTTGGCGATGGCCATCCTCATGTTCGACCACGCGCTGGCTTACGTCGGTCGGCACCCAAATGTTGATGCTGAGCTGCAGTGTAACCTTGACTTGCGTGATAGTGACGGTCGCGTGTGTGGCATCCGTTTGTCGGGACTCGCCGCGGACGCTGGCGTTGGACAGGAAATCGGAGCCGCACTCTGCGTTTTCCCCCGGGTTCAGCGGCGGCATATCACTGGGCGGCGCGGCTGAGTCGAACGTGTGATTGGCGAAAGTAGCCGGCTGCTTGATAATTGCCGGCACAGGGAGTTCACTGAGCTGGCGACGTGACGAGAAGTCCCGCCGCGTGAGCCAGCCCAAGACAAGCACTCCTAGCAACGCGCAAAGCACAAGTAAGCCACGCGAGCGCAAGGCAACCCCCGCGTTCCATTGTCCGGATAATACAGCGCGCGAACCATAAGTTCGCGGCCGGCGAATGACGCGAAAGGTACTTCTCGTGGGGCGGCGAACAACTGCCGATACCTGGGGGAAAAAAGTGCTTGACATATTCCCATATAGGAATGTATTATTCCTTCATGGCACGAGCTGCTACCACTTCTGACGCTTTCAATGCTGTGGCGGAGCCGCGGCGGCGCGACATTCTCAACTATCTGGCGCTGCAGGAACGGCCGGTGGGCGACATTGTGGCGGCGTTGGATCTGGAGCAGCCTTCCGTTTCCAAGCACCTGCGCGTCTTAAAGGATGTGGGCCTGGTGCGCGTGCGGAGGGAAGGGCGCAACATGCTTTATCGCACGAATGCGGAGGCGATTCGGCCGCTGCATGACTGGGCCAGCACGTTCGAGCAATTGTGGCGCCATCAGTTGCAGCGCGTGAAGGAACGTGCCGAGGAAAAGATGAAGAAGAAGTGACCGCGTTTTAGTTTTCAATTCGTTTTGGTTTTCAATTCAAGGAGGAACGATGATTTCGACAGCACCCGCAATTGAGAAAATGACCCTGAGTATTACGGAAGAGATCCGCGTGCAGGCGCCGATCGATGTGACGTTTGCGACTCTGCTGGAACAGTTGGGGCCGTTTAGCGAAACGATGGAAGGGCAGTCCATGAATATGAAGATCGAGGCGTGGCCCGGCGGACGGTGGTACCGAGACCTGGGCGACGGTAACGGGCACTTCTGGGGAAATGTGCAGGCGATTAAGAAGCCGACTCTGCTGGAGATCACCGGGCCATTGTTCATGTCCTATCCGGTCATCTCGAATGTGCAGTACCGTTTGAGCGAAGTGGATGGCGGGACGCTGATCAAATTTCATCATTCGGCGCTTGGACTGATCGAGGATCAGCATCGCGAGGGAGTGGGTAAGGGCTGGGGATCTATACACGCCAATCTTCGGAAGCGCGCGGAAGCCGCCGTGCGCGGTGGGAAAGCGGCGGCCCGGTGAATTCTAGTGCTGTAAACGGTGAACTATAAGAGGGAAGGAGAATCGCTATGTCACTCGCAGAATCCATGTTAGCGGAGTTTGAAGCACAAGCGCCTATCACCCGAAAATTCCTGGAACGTTTGCCCGGGGATCGATTGGCTTGGAAGCCGCACGAGAAATCGATGTCAGCGGGACAACTGGGTTTGCATATTGCCCGCGTGCCCGGCGGCAGCGTTAGGTTCGTGCAGCAGAACCCGGCGCAAGCGCCCAACTTCAATAGTGTGCCCCAACCCTCCAGCGTGGGAGAGATCCTCGCTGCGTTCGACGAGAGTATTGCCACAGTCAGAACCCTGTTGCCTCAGTTCAGCGATGCCGCAATGCAAGAAACCTGGCGGATGGTCCAGGGCAATCAGGAGTTGCTGACAATTCCTCGGGCACAGTTTCTGAGAGACATCATGCTCAACCACTGGTTTCAGCATCGAGGCCAGCTCTGCGTGTACCTCCGTCTGCTCAACGTGGCTGTGCCGGCGAGCTGGGGCCCCAGCGGCGACGAGCAGCCGGTTTTCCTGCAGAAAGGGCAAGCCGCCTAGCACGGCACAGGCGGCTTGCCAGCTCGAAAGGAAGATCGCAAAGGATGAACTATGTGTCCGGCATGCTTGGCAACTTTGGCAATGATTGTAGCGGGTGCAACCTCGACGGGTGGTTTAGCTGCGGTGGCGGTAAGCAAATTTCGCACCGGCACCGGCGCGAAGTTGCGTGTTGCGATTAGCAAAATGAAGGGAAAGCAAACAAAGGAGAAAGCGTCATGAGCAAAGGAACCACTAGTAAGAGGACAGTCGATAACCCGAGAGTTGTATCGCGGGAGGAGTGGATTGCGGCCCGCAAGGAGTTGCTCGCCAAGGAAAAGAGCCTGACTCGGCAAAAGGATGCGGTCAGCGCGGAGCGACGGCAACTGCCTTGGGTGAAAGTTGATAAGCAATATGTTTTCGACGCACCCGGGAGGAAGAAGACGCTGGCCGATCTGTTCGAGGGGCGAAGCCAACTTATCGTGTACCACTTCATGTTCGGTCCGGATTGGAAAGAGGGTTGCCCGAGCTGCTCGTTTAATATGGATCACACGGACGCGGCGCTGGTGCACCTTGCGCAGCGCGATGTGTCCTTCGCCGCGATTTCCCGGGCGACGTTGCCGCAGATCGAAGCGTTCAAGAACCGCATGGGCTGGCGGTTTCCTTGGGTGTCGTCGAACGGGAACGACTTCAATCACGACTATAACGTTTCGTTCAAGAAAGAGGAAAAAGCCAGCGGAAAGATGTATTACAACTACGAAATCCAGGCTTTCCCGAGCGAGGAGGGTCCCGGCATCAGCGTGTTCTACAAGGATAAGCAGGGAAACATCTTCCACACTTATTCGGCGTACGCGCGCGGCACGGAAACGACGATGAGCACCTACAACTATCTTGACTATGTGCCGAAAGGGCGTGACGAGGATTCGCTACCGTTTACGATGGCTTGGGTTCGGCACCACGATCGCTATACGGACGGGCAACTGGCGGACAAAGACAGGCCGTATTGGCCCGCCAATGCTGCATCTGCTTCGTAGTGGGTCGAATCCTAAAGAAGAAACGGAAGCCTCAACAAAAACGGCGCGAGCCTCGGAAGAGGCTCGCACCGTTTTTTGTTTGGTTGCTATCGCGCGGACTTACTTCACGTTCATGGCGACGAGGATCTGCTCTCGCGTTACCTGAGCAAGTTCGACGTCCTTGGGGGCCTTTGGCACTGCATAGCGCAAGCTGCGGCCGATGCCGGCAAGGCGCAGTTCGCTGATGGCGGAGCTGCTGCCGCGATTTTCGACGATCAGCATGCTTTGCTCGCTGGCTTTTTCATTGACGACAATGGCCGTGACGAACTGAGAGCCGTTGGGGCCCTTGACGGTCATGGTCGCCGGCAAGGAAAGGGACTTTATTTCAAAGGTATAGTCGCCGGCGGGGAGTGTGGCGTTCTGCCAGCGAACTGCATGGGTCAGAGTAAAACTGCCCTGGTAGGCTTGAGCCGAGGCGGGGATTGCGCTTGCGCAAACGGCCGCCAATGCAAACACTGTGATGGCCAATACACGATTCCCAAGCGATTTCATAACGACCTCCTTAAAATTTTCAGATTCGATTGCGGCCTTTACGTTTGAATCTTGGGTCGCACGCCAGTAGGGATTGCATTCGGCTGGCCAAGAGAAAGGGGCACTGACAAGGCCGCTTGTAATATCCGGCAAGCAATTGTCAGGGAGGGAGATAGCCGAAAAGGGCTGCGGAGAAAGACGGCCGTTACGTCCGGAACGCACCGCGAAGTGCTATCTAAACGGATAGAGCCGCTATCCAATCGGATAGCGGCTCTTGAACGGTACTCTCGGAGGAGTTCGACGAACTGCGCTTGCTAGGCGGTGGCGGACGCGGCTCGATTCTTTGTGGTGGCAACAAACCCAGCAGAAGTGTGCTCCTCGCGGCGAGCTTGGACGATGGCCCAGAGCACATCGGTGGGTTGGCAGGGTGAACTGATTAGGTCGAAGGCGCCGTGATGAAGGGCTTCGAGGTATTCGTCCCAATCGGCAAGGCGAGAGGTAACGACCACAGGAGCAGGCTGATTGGACGCGCGAAGGGTGGATATAATGTCACGATAATTGCCATCGGAGAGACGGCGGTCGCAGAAGATGAGCGAAATGTTCTGGGTTTTCAGAGCATCCTCGCATTCGCTCACCCGCGACGCGCAAACGGTCTCGTAACCTTCCTTGTGGAGCATGTCATTGAGCTTACGGCGATGCTCCAATTCCGACGAGACGACCAGAATTTGGGGGGTGGCTTCCATGAGGCCTCCGGACCTTAGTTCGCGCGTGACAGGCGCCGATGGTGGACGGAGAAACGGGCGACTTTCCGTCCGAGTTGCGCAGCCTAAGCTGGGATCAGGTTGCTTCCCATCCATGAATATACTGAGGTGAGTCGGGGAATTCTTGTATGTGCCCTTAGATGAGGCGATATGTCTTCATGCCGCAGCGCTGGCGTCACCCTCCCAGTGCGGCAATTCCCGCTTGCCGAGCATGGCCTCAGCCGCCCACGCGCCCAGATACACGGAAAGCGCCACGCCATGCCCGCTGTAAGCCCCCAGCACAATCACGGTATTGTGCTCCGGGTGCCTCCGGAAAACCGGTTCCCACTTATCCGCAATCAAAATCGGACCGCCCCAGCGATGGATCAGACGCACACCGCGCAAGGCCGGATGCAATTCGTTGATGCGTTTTTCGAGATGGGCGAGAAGCTCCGCGGGCTGACCCTCCGACACGTTCAACGTCAGAAGTTCTCGCCAGTCCTCCAAATGCACCAATCCGCTCCCAAAAATCACGCGATTCCCGTCGAAAACTCGTCCCCAGAGATAGGGCAGATCGCTTGTGTAAAATGGCTTGCCTTCGGCGAGCCCTAAGGAGGACATCTGTTCGGATGATAGCGGCTCCGTGGCCACCGCCAAGGTGAATTTCGGTTGCGCAATTCCAGCCAGGCCGCTCAACTCCAGCGATTCCGCATTTGTCGCCAGCAGAACACCGCGAGCGCGCACAGATTTTCCCTGGATACTCAGGACCGGCAGCTCATCGAAGTGCAACTCGTCGACGGGCGCATTTTCAAAAATCAATGCACCGTTTTTTGCCGCCGCCTGCGCCAAGCCACTGAGCATCTTGCCGGGATCGATCGTGCCGCCGGGGATCTCCCGCGTGACACCCACTGCGCCGGAGTCGTTCCAATGGATCGGGGAATTCGGCAAAATTCCATGCCGGCCGATTTCCAGCGCTCCCGGGAGTTTCAAATCGCACTCGACCTGTAGCTTGCGCAAAATGCCAGAGAACCCCGCGAGAACATCTCCTAAACCCGGCAGGTCGCCTGCGGCTGTTTCCGGCAGAGTCATGCCTCCGGTATGGCCACTGGAGCAAGCCCCGATGCGCGTGGCTTCGAAGACCGCAATGCGCTTATCCGGCCCCAAATGCCGCAGCCAAGCTGCCGCGGCCAAGCCAGTAAAGCCTCCACCCACAACTGCAAAATCAACTTCTTCGGGTAGCGCCAGTTGCTCGGAGTGGAACTCAATTGTCCATGGCGGTAGACCCCATCGCGGTATTCCCGCCGCCTTGGATAGTGTCACGCCCATCTCTCACACCCACGTATGTTAGATACCTCAAAACACGCGCGGTTGCGACGGATCGGTACTAGCCCATGTGAGTGATTTCGTTCGAAGACGGTCCGTGCAGCAAACGCTCGATTGCACCCTAGGCAACAAACATGCCACGGTGGGTGCATGGCCGGTTCATGAAACGAATACTTATTGCCGACGATAGTGCAGTCGTACGGCGCGGACTCCGCGAACTTATTGAACGCACGTTGGATTGGGACGTGTGCGGCGAGGCGGTAAACGGGCGCGACGCGATCAAGGCAGCTCGCGAACTGCATCCCGACATGTTGTTATTGGATTTGGCGATGCCTGGCATGAATGGCTTCGACACCGCTCGCGAATTGGCCAAGATTGAGCCGAATCTGCCCATTTTATTGTGTACCGTTCAACTCTCCACTTACGTGGTGAGAGAAGCCGAGAAGATAGGCATCCAAGGCGCCGTGTCCAAGTCAAGAGTTTCGCAGATCACCGAAGGCATTGCCGCTGTGCTGCGGCACGAGACGTTCTATTGCTGGCCGGCCGATTGAAATTCTCCAGGCAACGCGCGGCGCGGCCCGGGCAGGTTATTTTCCCCTTGCAGCCTGTATGGGGACACAAACATTCGATATCGAGTGTCTCTCCATCGCGTCACACTCTGCGCTGCAGTATTTGCCGTCAGAGGCTTCACAACTGCACGGTGGATGTGCGGACTTTAAGTGCCGTTAGGCGCTCGTGAAGAGAACCTTAGAGACATTCGTGTATGGACGGCGCATGGTCCAGCTTCTAACGTCGCAAGAGGCCCGCGAAACGCGAGTGTCTAATCCGGAGATTGAGAGTCCAGAGCTTCGAAAAAAAGGAGAGCATGCCATGCAGCACAACGCATTGATGGAACTGTACATCGACGAACTGAAGGATTTGTACGACGCGGAGAACCGTTTGGTGAAGGCGCTGCCAAAAGTTGCCAAGGCCGCGACCTCAAAGAAACTACGCTCCGCGGTTGAGGAACATTTGGAGCAGACCAAGGGCCACGTGGTCCGCTTGAAGGAAATCTTCGACAACATGAGCGAAAAAGCAACCGGGAAAAAGTGCGCCGGCATGATGGGTATCCTCAAAGAAGGCGAGGAAATCATGGACGAGGATTTCGAGGGTGAGGTGATGGACGCAGCGCTGATTTCAGCGGCGCAGCGCGTCGAGCACTACGAAATCGCGGCCTACGGATGCGTTCGGACTTGGGCGGACTTGCTGGGAGAAAGCGAAGCGAGCTCTCTTCTGGACAAAACCCTCGAGGAAGAGAAAGAGACGGACGAAAAGCTTACGCAACTAGCCGAAGAAATCAATGTGCAAGCGAAGGAGCAGGGCGGGGAAGAAGAAGGGGAGCAAGAGCAGCCACGCGGCAAGGCGCGCGGCGCGAGAGCCTGAGAATTCACTGCATTTTCTTGTTTTGATTGCCGGCGGCTGGACTGCTTACTCGTCCAGCCGCCGCTCTTATTCTCGACCTACTTCTTCCGTTTTTCTCCGGAAAGACGGTGACTCAGGGCTTCGAGCGCCGTGTCCAGCGTTTGGCGTTTACTCCAAAAATCCTTCCAGAGATCACCAGCAGTTTTTAGCCTCGGCTCTAGCGTTTTGATCGTCCACGCGTCAGGGTCGATGCTGCCGCTCATAAGTTCCTCCGCGGTCACCGGCGTCGACACCGTGGCGCCCGGGTGCGCTCTCGCTGAATAGACCGCTGCCAAAGGTTTCCCTTTTGCGTTTTGCAACGCGTCGAGTAGCACACGTCCCGGCGGGCGCTTGCGAATGCTGCGCTCCAGCGTGGTGTCCCGCGGCAGCTCGGTAGCTACGATTTGGCTGATGATCTCCGCGAACGTGCGGGTCTGCGCATATTTGTAAATCGGCTCCAGCGGAACGTAAATGTGAAACCCGGTGGCGCCCGAGGTCTTCAAAAAACAAACCAGCCGCGTGGAGAGCAGCACTTTGTAAATCGAGCGAGCCACGCGAAGCACGGTGGTGAAGGGTGTGTCCGGCGTGGGGTCAAGATCGAAAAAAACATAATCGGGATAGTCCTGATTGTCGTAGCGGCTGGACCACGGATTATGGTCGATGCACCCGAGGTTTGTGAGGAAGAGGAGGGAAGGACGATCTTGGGCCATTATGTAGTCCATTTCTCCGCCGCGTTCATCGGAATAGACTCTCGCCCGCTTGACCCAATCCGGTATGGATTCGGGCGCCTCCTTTTGAAAAAAGCCCTTCTCCTGAATTCCGTTTGGATAGCGCCGCATGACCAAGGGCCGGTCTTTGAGGAAGGGCAGAATGTAATCGGCAATGCGGTAGTAATAAGCGATGAGGTCGCGTTTTCGGATGCCCGACTCCGGAAAATAAATCTTGTTCAAGTGTGTTAGAACAAGGGTCCTGCCATCGACCTGCAGGCGTAGACTTTCCGCCGTACCGTGCGCCAATTCCTCAAAGCCCGCATCGTGCGCTTGCGCTTTTGATCGCGAGGGCTTGGCCTCCACCGCGACAGTTGATGTTTTTTTCGCAGATGCTTTTTCCGTTTTTTCGGCGCGCTCCGGCCGCGCCGCGTCAAAGGTGCATTCTTCCGGCGTTCGATCTTTGCGAATGCCCATAAAAACGGGCGCGCGTAAGTGATTGTCTTCCGTCCAGTTCGCAAATTTAATGCGCGCGACCATTGCGGGCCGCACCCAGTCAACGTGTTCGCGCAGCTTGGGAGGATCGCGCAAGGGTGAGCGCGCAACACGAAGTTTTTCCAATTGGGTCAGCAGCTCCTTTTGCGTCTTCTGGTCGAAGCCCGTACCGGCGCTTCCTATAAATTGCAGTTGCTTTTTGTCGTCGTAGAGTGCGAGAACCAAGGCCCCAAAGTACTGCCGAGTGCGCCGCGGAGCGGTCCAGCCGACGACCACGGCATCGAGCTCGTTAACAATTTTGAACTTGAGCCAGAAGCCGGTGCGGTTCCCGGTGTAGGGACTTTCGATTTGCTTCCCGACAATCCCTTCCAACGCTTGTTCCTTCGCTACGGCGTACAGCTCTTTGCCCTTTTCGAGCTGGTGTTGCGAATAGCGCACGCGGTCGTCGCCGCGAAGTATCTCGCGCAGTAATTCCTTGCGCTGCAACAGCGGAGTTTTTCGCACGTCAAAGCCGTTGCAATAGAGCAGGTCGAAAAAATAGTAGGTGAGGGGAACTTCTTGTATCAGTCTCTGTGAAGGCTGGCTCACGCCGAAACGATTTTGCAACTTCTGAAAGTTACTGCGTCCGTTTTCATCCAGGGTGACGATTTCACCGTCGAGGATTGCGGTCCCGGCACGCAGATACCTGGCTAGGTCTTGAAACTCTGGGAACTCCGCCGTGACTTCGCGCTTGGAGCGCGAAAATAGTCGTACCTTCTCATTCTCGACGTAGGCGACAGTACGAATGCCGTCCCACTTAATCTCGAAAAGCCAGTTCGGATCGGAGAATGGTTTGTCCGCAAGCTTGGCCAGCGTTACGGAAACATCGCGGGGCATCGGTGCGGAACGGACGCCGAGCAAGTTCGCCGGGTTCGGTGCGGCGAAATCCCGGCCTGCTCTTTTTTCTTTTTGCGTTTTGGGCAGTGGCCGGCCGCTTACCACCGACTCGCCGTGCTCCTCCACATTCCACATGGGGTCTGCGTGATCGTCGCGATGCTTGATCAGCAGCCATTCATTCTTGCCTCGGCCGTGCTTGAGCTTTACCAGCACGAAGCTTCCAGTCAGTTTGTGGCCGTGTAGGCGAAATTTCAGCTCGCCGCGCTCGAGCTGTTCAGCGGCGCTGAGCGGCCCTTCCGGCTCGTACGTACCCTGGTCCCAGATAATGACTTCACCCGCGCCGTAATTTCCCTCGGGAATGGTTCCTTCAAACTTGCGATACTCAAATGGATGATCTTCTACCTGGATGGCCAGCCGCTTGTCGCCCGGATTGAGCGAGGGCCCTTTGGGAACAGCCCAGGACTTGAGCACGCCGCCGACTTCGAGGCGCAAATCGTAGTGGAGTCTTGTTGCCGCATGCTTTTGGATAACAAATACTTTGTCGTCCTTGGGAGCTTTCTTCCCGCGAGGTTCCGGGGTCTCCGCAAAGCGGCGCTTTCGACGGTATTCCGCAAGTTCAACCATTTACCGCATTATAGACAAAGCGCCAACAGAAACTTCCTATGTGTCGAATCAAATTTACGTGGTGGTCGAAAAAGGGGGAACGGGTGCCTGTGTTCGGTGTGAGGAGGCAGGCACCCGTCCGTCAGCGAGGGTCGGTCTCGCCATGAGCGTTTTCACGCATGGTGTTGATTCAAAACATAAACCACGGATGATAGACCGCAATCAGGTGTTTCCTGTAGCGCAGACCAATAAGAGCCTGAGGCTTATAGCGCACCGGGAAATAGCCAGTACGCGTCGTTCTTGATGTCCGAGTTCGACCGCATCTGTTGAGTGTTCGTGCACCGACATCTAACATTCCGGTTTTCAGTTACTTGCGCTCTCGCAGGGAAGTTCCCGCCCACCTTACCAACTCCGCTGTATTGCGGGACCCTGTCAGTCTTACCTACACTCAGCACGTGGGTAGCTGTCCTTTTTTCATGCAAGCTGTGACGTTGCGTCCCTCCGGTGCCCAGCCAGCATCCCCAGGAGTGAACAGCAGGTGGATGCTAGCAGCCAATAGGTGCATTTACAGCGCAGATGGTTGGAGCGCCATTCCAATCAGTATCCGCAGATAGCGACTTTCAGCCGCATTTTTAAGTTTTTGCTACCGCCCAAGCCCCGGGGAGAACCGTGTGCATCATGAGAGTGCCGCAGAAGAAGTGTGCCTGTCGTCCATTCGCCTCTCAACTCTCGTGGGGTTTCTATTGCTGTGTGTGTCCACGACGCTCGCGCAAAATGTCACCACGCAGCACAATGACATTTCGCGCACCGGCGCCAACACCAATGAAACCATTCTTACTCCCGGGAATGTGAACGCCACTAATTTCGGAAAATTGTTCTACTACACGGTTGACGGTTACGTGTATGCGCAGCCGCTGTACGTGGCCAATGTCACCATGGGACAAACCACGCGCAACGTTGTATTCGTGGCCACGCAGCACGACAGCGTGTACGCGTTCGATGCAGACTCCAACCTGGGCGCTAACGCCCAGCCGCTCTGGAAGATTACGTTGCTTGACGCCGCGCATGGCGCGGGACCTAACGCCACTCCAGAGCTGAGCTCCGCCTTCGGCTACACAGACATCGTGCCGGAGGTCGGCATCACCAGCACTCCCGTGATTGATCCCTCGACGAGCACGATCTATGTCGTCGGCAAAACAAAAGAGAGCGGCAAGTATTTCTACAGATTGCATGCGCTGGACATCACAACGGGCCTGGAGAAATTCGGCGGACCTATTACCGTGTCGGGCTCCCTGTCTGGAACCGGGAGCGGCAGTTCCTCTGGGACGCTGACCTTCGATCCGACATACCAGCTGCAACGGCCCGGCCTTTTGCTGTTGAACGGCATTGTGTATCTCGCCTTCGGCGCAACATACGACGTCACACCGACATGGCATGGCTGGATCTTCGGGTATAAATACAACGCCACAACGAAGCAGCTACAGCAGAGCGGCGTGTGGTGCGGCAGCCGGAATGGCAATGGATCGAGTCTCTGGCTATCAGGAGCGGGTCTGGCTGCTGACGTTCCGGCAAATCAGCCTTTCGGACGCTTGTTCACCGGAACGGGCAACGGCTCATTTAACGCCGCGCTCCCATACCAAGACACCATGAATTACGGCATTTCGGTTATTCGGCTGGGCTTGGCGAACGGCTTGCCCACAATGAATGCCAACGGCGTCCAGGTGGGCGACATGTTCGCGCCTTTTGATCAAGCCAACCTTGACAACAATGACCAAGACCAGGCATCCGGGGGCACGCTGCTACTTCCCGACGTCGTGATCAACGGCAAGACCTCTCACTTCATGGTGCACGCGGGTAAGTCGGGCCGCGTATATCTTTTGGATCGAGACAATCTCGGTGGATTCAATCCCAACAACACGTCCGATCCGCAACAAAAGGCCGCGGTGGGTGGATCCATATACGGAGCGCCGGCTTATTGGAACGGGCACGTATATTTCTGGCCTGCGGCCACGAATGGTCACCTGAAAGCATTTTCATTCTCGACCTTGAACGGAGTTCTTTCCTCGAATCCTACGTCGACTTCCTCGGAATCAACATCTTTCCCGGGCGCGGTGCCGGCGGTTTCCGCCAACGGCACGAAGGACGGGATTGTCTGGAGTATTCGAACGGACGCATACGCGTCGCAAGGGCCGGCGATTCTCTATGCGCACGACGCAAGTAGTGCTCCCACCCTGAACCTGCTGTACTCCAGTGCTCAGAATGCCGCACGGGACACCGCGGGACCGGCTGTAAAATTCGCCACACCCACCATCACGAACGGAAAAGTTTACGTCGGTACCGAAAATGAATTGTCCGTTTACGGCTTGCTTAACGGCAAGACGCAGGCTCCCGCGCCAGTGTTCAGCCCCTCCGGTCAGGAGTTCCATCCGTCCATCCAAATTACGCTCACGGACTCCGACCCGAACGCACAGATCTTTTACACCACGGACGGAAGCACCCCGTCGACCGCGTCCACTCTGTATATGCAGCCGTTCACTATCTCCAGCACGTCGACCGTGCGTGCCATCGCTGCGGGCGCTGGCTTTGTTGCCAGCACCGTTTCGAGCGAGACATACACCTTGGTTAATCAGGTTGCCACCCCAACATATAGTCCCGTCCCAGGCGACTACACCTCGGCTCAGTCCGTGACCATCACCACCACTTGGCCCGGCGCCCAAACGATTTACTACACTACGGACGGTTCAACTCCCACGAGCTCCAGCAACGTTTACTCCGGACCGGTGTCCATCACCGCTACCTCGACGCTCAAAGCCATTGCCACCGCTCCGAATCTCACCGCTAGCTCTATGGCCAGCGGTCTCTACACGATCGCTCCCAACGCGCCAAACTCTATTAATTTCAGCGGAGGCTTTAGTTCTTCGGGAATCGCACTCGTAGGGAGATCTCGACTGAGCGGCACGCGTCTGCGTCTTACCGACGGCGGCCAAACGGAAGCATCGACCGCTTGGTACAACACGCAGGTTAATGTTCAAACTTTTTCGACGGATTTTATGTTCCAGCAGACACCCGGAACGATTCCTCGCGCCGACGGTCTGACTTTTGCCATCCAACGCGTCGGCACTTCCGCCATCGGACCGTACGGCGGCGGATTAGCGTACGGCCCGAGCCAAGTCGGGGGAACACCAGGTATCCCTAACAGCTTGGCGGTGAAGTTCGCCCTCTTCAATAACGGCAAATGCAAAAACTGTACGGGACTCTATACCAACGGCGCGGCGCCCATCACTCCCGAAGTTGTGCTAGGCGGCGGCGTCGACCTACAAAGTGGCGATATTTTCGCCGTGCACATCTCGTACGACGGCACGACGCTCACCATGACCATCACTGATACCGTCGACAACAGCCAGACCTTTACGTCCTCCTGGACCATCGACATTCCCACCACGATAGGAGGAAACACAGCCTACGTCGGCTTCACCGCGGGCACCGGGCACTATACGCTTGTGCAGGATATTCTGAATTGGACCTACGTATCGAATGGCAGCGCCCCGCCAACGGCAGCTACTCCCGTTATATCTCCGGCCACTGGTACGTTTACATCCCCTCAGACAGTGACCGTCACGGACGCGACTTCCAACCCGTCGATCTTCTACACGCTCGACGGCAGCCAGCCGACTACTTCCTCCACGCTGTACACAAATCCTTTCACGGTGAGTAGCACTACGGCCGTGAAAGCCATCGCCATCGCGTCTGGTTTTAGCCAAAGCAACACAGCAACTTCGGTCATCACGATCAACTCGCAGCCTCAGGCCGCTACGCCCGCGATTTCGCCCGCCACTGGTACGTTTACATCCCCGCAGACAGTGACCATCATGGACGCGACTTCCAACCCGTCCATCTTCTACACGCTCGACGGCAGTCAGCCGACGACTTCCTCCGCGCTGTACACAAATCCTTTCACGGTGAGTAGCACTGCGACCGTGAAAGCCATCGCTACGGCCTCAGGCTTTACCCAGAGCAACACCGCAACTGCGGTCATAACCATTCAGAGCAGCGGTTCGCCGACCATCAACTTTTCCCCCGGCTTCACCGCAACAGGTTTGCAGTTCAATGGACGCACCACACTGAACGGAAATCGCTTGCAATTGACCGACGGCGGGCAGGCGGAAGCCAGCAGCGCCTGGTTCACCGCGCCGGTCAACGTGCAAAGCTTCACCAATGACTTCACCTTCCAATTTATCAACCCCGCTGCGGATGGAATGACCTTCACGATTCAGAACGCCGGAACGACCGCACTCGGTCCTAACGGTGGTGGGCTGGGCTATGGCGCAACTTTGCCTGGGGGAACGCCAGGAATTCCTACCAGCGTCGCGGTGAAGTTCGATCTTTTCCAGAATGTCCACGAAGGCACCAATTCCACGGGTCTGTACATCAATGGCGCGTCTCCGACTAGTCCATCCGTGACCGTCGTCAATGGTGTAGACCTGCACAGCGGCGATGTGTTGCAGGTGCACATGACCTATGACGGCACAACACTGACGATGACCATCACCGATACGGTGACCAACGCGGTGTTCACCACGTCTTTTCCCATCAACATTCCCGCAACGGTAGGCGCAAACACAGCGCTGGTGGGCTTCACCGGCAGCACCGGACTCAAGACCGTGACACAGATCATTTCCTGGGCTTACGGTCCGTAAAAATCCGTCAGTAACCTGATTTGACCGCGCCTCGCCCATTCGCTATAGTCATGAAGCGGGGTGGAGCAGCCTGGTAGCTCGTCGGGCTCATAACCCGAAGGTCGTCAGTTCAAATCTGACCCCCGCAACCATTTCGTAATCGAC
>Ga0210408_10000388_pt1 | contig 59160 bp, 50 predicted proteins | sample IncBWH4MmetaG_FD_155471 | JGI IMG/M metagenome (GOLD analysis project Ga0210408, IMG submission 155471) | Forest soil microbial communities from Barre Woods Harvard Forest LTER site, Petersham, Massachusetts, United States - Inc-BW-H-4-M | ecosystem: Environmental > Terrestrial > Soil >... | reverse complement strand
GGAGCGTCTGCATACCCTGCATCGGGCCGGAAGTTTTTTCGTCATTCGTGCCAAGTCTAACCTGGACTTTCATCGCCTGTATTCGGCTTCCGTCGATCGCTCCACCGGAGTGATCTGTGACCAGACCATCGCTCTGGATGGCTTCTATACCCGCCAGTTCTACCCCGATCATCTGCGCCGTGTCCGCTTCCGCGATCCCCAAACCCAGAAGACCCTGATCTTTCTCAGTAATCAAATGATCCTCCCAGCTTTGACCCTCTGCACACTGTACAAGAACCGCTGGGAAATCGAGTTGTTCTTCAAATGGATCAAACAGCACCTGCGCATCAAACGTTTCTACGGCACCTCGGAGAACGCAGTGAAATCACAAATCTGGATTGCGGTCTCTGTTTATGTACTGGTGGCCATCATCAAAAAGCGCCTCGTCTTGGAAGCCTCCCTTTACACTTTGCTACAGATCTTGTCGGTCACCCTATTTGAGAAAATGCCCATTCAGCAAGCCTTTGCTCACATCGATTACAATTCTGACTCGGCTATCCCCGATAACCAGTTGAATCTATTCACCTTTTAACCGGACACTACTGTATCAAATTAAGAAACGGAAGTATGCACTTTACGCAACCCCTGAATCGTAGCACAAAATTTTCAGACTTTCGCTATTTTTTCGTTGCGTCCATTTGCTGAGTGTGCGTATAAGGGAAAAGCGGAATGCGCCAGTGCTTCTAACACTGACGCACTCCTAATCAAAATTCACCTGACTAGAGGCGAACCTTGACTACACCCAATGATAATCCCAAACTGCTGATCTATCAGAAGCTGTTTGCGCTCAATAGGGCCTTCGTCCACGCTGAAAGAAATCTCAATTCCTTGCTTGCTGTGGGAGTCCTGAAAGAAGAACTCACGAGAGTCTGGCAGAACAGATTGCGCGATATTCAGTCCGAAATAAATCAGGAACTCACAACTACTCTGCGGGATCGGGAGTACAAAGATGCCAGACGGCCCGAAACGAGCAAGAAAACCAAACGTTCATAATCACAAGAAGTCAAACTTTACCCGCCAGAGATGGCGGGTTTTTATTTGACAAAAATTTTTGAATGTAGCAAAGTAAAAGCCGCGATGCCAGTCGCGGCTTTTGATTTTCTCCTACTCCAAATAAATCATCGCATGGAGTGTTCTTAAATGCAACGTCAAACGACTACTGAACTGGCCCTTCGTATTCTCGCAATAGCTTTTCAAGGTCTGCGTGCTCCGTGGGCTTACTTAGCTTGTCAAGAGAAGAACGAAGTTTCTGAAACTCAGGGAGAGCCTCTAATTTCTCACGCTCACGATGAAACGTTTTCTCATTAAATGCGTGACTGTTTACGCAGACATTAAACATAGCAGTGAAACCAACCTGTAGCTCATAAATTTTGTTGCCGAATACGCGCAGAACAAGCAGTAATAATTTTTCGTCCATCTTATTTGGGCCATCCTTCAGAGGGTTTTTTCTTTTGCAAAGATTTTTTGATTGCGTCCTGCCAATCTTCATCAATCTTGAGCACATCTGGTTTAGGGCCAGGAGTGAGTTTTTTCTTCTTGCTGCTCTTTTGCTTTGACGGTTTCTCTTTGGCCATATCTACCACACTTCCGTTTCTGTCTCTGCCAATGGTTCCTTGTACATCAACCTTTTTCCTTCGGCTGATTTAACTGCAAGAATTGTGCGCTCACCGTCATTCATCTTGCGATTGTTCCAAACAAAATCAAACTGCCACATGTACCGATGTAAATATTTCTTGCTCACGTTGTGATAGATTCCGACGATTCCACGTTTCACTAGAGCAAAAGAACTCTCAGCCGTATTCGTATAAACGTCATCGCGGACGTACTCTTTCGCGGCATGGTTCACGGTGTCATGTCCAGCGTATTCAGTTCCAATGCCGGTATAAGCTGAGAACTCATCTGTAATGAGGCGCGATTTAGTATCAACCATTTCGCGGATTGCTTCTTTTAGTGTTTCGCCAGTCACGTTTGCAATTACTCTCCGGCGAATGTTCCCGTTGCGTTCTACAGCAGCGAATACCGGAGTCTTACTGGTTCCCCGTCCTCGTTTGCTGATTCCCTTGTAGCGGGGCTTGCGCGGCCCTACATAGGTTTCATCACACTCAACCGTGCCGAATAATTTCGGCTCGCTACCATCGGGAGCCATTGCGAAACGAATACGATTCATGAGGAACAGAGCAGACCTGTAGCTAATCTGGCAATGACGGCAAATCTCAAGAGCAGCCACGCCCTTTTTAGAAGTAGATGCGCGCCAGAACGCATACGCCCAATGGCGAAGGTCAAGGCGGGACTCTTCATATACAGTACCGATGCGGACGGTGTACTGCTCTTTGCAGTCACGGCAGCGCCACAAGAAACGCTTATTCCGCTCACCTGTTTTCGCGTCCGTCATCTTGTACACGTTGACGCTACCACAATGAACGCAGCAAGGATCGTTCCCCCAGCGTTGCTTCTCGAAAAACTCAACGGCTGCAAGTTCGTTGCTGCAAGCAAGTGGAATTTCTGCAATCAGTTCCGACTTCGAGAGATTGTGGTTTTTGTCTTCCATGTAAGTAATTTTATACTTAGCGCAATAGTTGTGTCAAGTATAAAATTACGTGGATTTTCACAAGGGGAACGCGGTAAACTAAAGGATTTTGGTTGTTTTTGCTTGCTAAGTTGTTGAAAATCAAGAGTTTAAAAATACTATGCACTCTAATAGAATGAACAAGGCCCAGTGGCTCGAATGGCTAGGCGCATTCTTTGCAAGGATTGCCATGTCGGTTCGATTCCGATCTGGGCCTATTCACATAACGGAGGAGTGGGTGAGTGGTCGAAACCGCCAGCCTTGGGAGCTGGTAATGCCTCTAGGGACTCGCCTCACAGTGAAGCCCGTATGCATTCAGGAGTTCGAATCTCCTCTCCTCCGTCAATTTGTCAAAGATCGTTTGTAGAAAAACCTAACGAAATACAATACTATCCCGTTAGTAATGAAATTATCTTCTCTATTTAGTACATGTACTTGTGGACATGTACTTATGGACAACGAACAAAAGGTGAAAACATAATCTCACTCATTCCGTTTCATCCCGCGATCTCCCGCCACTTCCCGCGACATCCCGCCATTGACCGGGGAAACCGGGTTGCGTAAAGTGCATACTTCCGTTAAGAAATTACACAATCCTAAGAGATTCCCATCTCAATCCTCATGCCTGCTTTGCGCAGACGTTCCGCTAAAATGTCTCCCAGACCAGTAGCGGGAGTCAATACACCGCCACGATGGGGGCCACCGGGAAGTTCGTTGGCGTTAAGCGCCAGGCTCAACGCCGACTCGCATACAAACTTGACCGTGGCACGATTGCCTGGATCCCCTTTATCACTGATGATTCCCCGGACCTTGCGTCCATCCTCGGCAGTTCCCACGAGTTCACAGCGGAACCAACCGTTGTCCATGGTCTTTTTCGAAGGCCCACTGCCTGGTTTTGGCGCCAGCGATTTCAACAGACGGCGCGTGAAAGAACGCTGCATTGCGGCCTCAAAAGTCCCAAGGACCCCGGTAAGAATCTTAGCCTTGATTCGCGTCCCCAGTTTTTGGAATTCCTGGTAGCGGAAGCCCCGGCTATAGGGCGCTTGCCACTGCTCAAACAAGGCTGCACTGCGACGGACAATCCGCATATTGGTCACACCCATGATGAAGGGCGCAGTCCAAGCGTCGATGTCGGCATCGTAGCGCGATGCTTTTGGATCGCGATTGAGCTCAATTTCCTCCAAAGAATGCTGGCCTTGCGGGTTAAGAAGGAAAGGATCGCGTGCGCGGGCCGCCTGTCTTGATTCATACAGGTTGAACCCCGTTGCCAGCGTGCCTCCATTCACGCCGCCCGCAAACTGATAGTACGCTTTTACTTCCTTGCAAGGTGCGCCAAGGTTTTTATGGATGTAGCGGGTCATGAGATAAGCGCCCAGGTCGGATGGAACCGAATCAAATCCACAGCAAGGAATAATGCGAGTGCCGTTGGAAGCTGCCTGCTGGTCATAGCGATCAATCAGGTCTTTGACCCAAGGAGTCTCACCCGTGATATCTACATAGTGTGTCCCGAATCGTACGCAGGCATCGACAACCTTGTTGCCATAGAGAGCAAATGGTCCGGCGGTGCTTAGCAGAATGCGTGTCTGCGAAATGATTTTATCCAAGGCTTCCTGGTCTTGGCTGTCAGCTACCAGCACATCGATCGACTTGGCGTTAGCGCCGGCCTGCTCTCTGGCTGCTTCAAGGGACTGCTGATTGCGTCCCGCAATGGCCCAACGCAGTTCGGAAGGATGAACATTCCCGGCAAAATACTGCACTGTTTGCTTGCCGGTAAAACCGCTGGCCCCGTAAAGCACAACGTCATATTTTCGGTCGGTCATGGGTTTGAAAGTGAACACCAGCCTACCATCTAGCCTACGCTATGAATAGACGGCATTTTTGGATCCAGTTAAAAAGAGAAAGCGGGACAATTTGAGTCCCGCCTTTCTCGCTATGGTCATGTATCTAACGTTGAGTTGTTTAAGAAAATCAGTCTAACAAAAGATCTCTATCCGCCAATTGCCATTTGCTGTCTTATCTAGTGACTCGGCAATCCGTGGATCCCGTTAAAAACTGCATTGAGCAGGTTGCCGTCCGGTAGTTCGTCCGGCTCTTCAAAAATAAAAGCTCCCCGAAGGTGGTTCTCTCGCGCAAACCTGGTCTTCACGGCAATCGATTGAGCATCCTCATAGGTCCAGAAATTGAGTCCATCGAAGGTATAGGGTGTTTGTGCTCTGGGCTCATGGAAGATCTGGCCGAAGGGTATAACATGCAGATCGATGAAGGTGTGGGTCTCAGTGGCGGCTACACCGGCAAGGGCCGGATCGAGTTGAATGGCTACTGTCCCAGAGTAATTGGGCGGGTTGCCGGACGACGGCGCATTGGGGTTGACTGCCGCCACGAATTGACCATGTTGGCCCGGGGCTGATGTCCCGGTAATGGCCCAGCCATAAGAGTAGAAAGGAATGCCCATCAAGATCTTGTCGGCTGGCACACCGGCGTTGAGATAGCTTTGGACGGTGAAGGTGACATTGAATTTTGTAGAGGGATCGAACTGCGTCTGCACCAGCGGGGACACAAAGCCGGTGTGGTTGTTGAACGGGCCACTGTAGTCAAATGTCAGAAGGTTTACAAAGTCGACCTGCTCGGCAGCTCCCGGCAGATCGATCAAAGAAAAGTCCTGCTCGCCCGCGGGCAGGGCTGCGGTAAGAATGTGTCCCGGGCCAGCAGCATGCAGTTGCTTACGAAACTCCTTAAGGAGAGCAACGAAATTTACCTTGTCCTGTGGCTGGATTGGAAATTCCCAGTCGATGTCGAAACCGTCAAAGATGCCGGGGACTGCGTTGATGCTGGTTGCGGGCTGTTCAAAGAAACCGGAATCAAAAATAGGGGCCAAGCCGGTGGTATTGCCGAAGTTGCCATTGATGTAAGAGTTGATGCAGTCGGCAACAAAAGCCTGGCGGCTGGCTGGAGTCGCAGCCGCAGCCTCGAATCCTCGGGTTCCCGCTGAAAATCCGCCGATCGAAGCCAGGACCTTTAGTTTAGGAAAGAGTTTTTTCAACTCACGGAGCTGGTTGACCTGTCCCCGCAAAGCTCCGGGGGCAAAGGAGTCAACCGAGCCATCCACACTGCGGGTCTGGTCGAAGAAGAACTGATAATCTGCGAATTCATCAAAAGCCGCGCAGTGAGGGTTGCCGTTTTGATCGGCCCGAATATCAACAAAAGCGTGGATCAGAAGGTTGAGTTTGGCAGCCGCGCCATTGTCGACCAGCCGCCGAGGAAAAATACCGCCAAACACATGGAAGTTTTGATAATAGGAGGCGACGACCTTTGCATCTCGGTCATCATCGCGGTCCTGGGCCAGTGCAGTCGTACTGTAGGTGACAAGTGCCAGCAGGCCCGCAAACAGCGCAAAAGACAAAACATGTGACAGACGAGTGGAGAATCTCTGCGTCATAGGGGAGGTCCTTTCAATGATGCTTGCATGGGGCAGGGCATGCAGATGTCCGGATATGGCCCACCCGGTTTTTCATGCAGCCAGCAGATTCTACACCTATTTGTTTAATAAAAACATTAAATCGTTTTATAAAAGATTAAGACCCCCAATTCGGATGTAACTCTCTGCTTTCCGGCCAGCCCGGCTGTCCAGCTACTTTCTTAAAACCTGGCTTCTGTCTTAATCTATGGCAAGTGCGGGTGTGGATTTTGGCTCCTTGAAAGGGCCGCTTTTCCACCGTTTCTTGCTCAAATGTAGAAACATTCTATGATGTATACATGATGAGACGGAACCAGCTTTACTTGGACGATGATCTTTGGAACGCCCTTCACACACGCGCGCGCAGTCAGGGAACAAGCGTCTCCGAGTTGGTGCGGCAAGCTGTTCGCGAGCGATATCTTGGCAAACTGGATGAGCGGCGGGAGGCCATGTAGAGCTTCGTCGGAATATGGAAAGATCGCTCCGAATTGCTTGACTCTGTCAAATACGTGCGCAGCCTGCGGCGCGGCCGTCTGGTCAGCTTTGGACCCGCAATCGGAAGCATTATCCGATGAAGGAGCTGTCGTTCTATTGAAGATCGAGCCATTGGCCGAAAATTGAATTGCTGAGAAATCACATTCATGGACGTTCTTAAAAAGCTGTTTGAGCAGCATTTTCACTCGCCGGTGGTGCGCGCTCAGCCGTTGCAAGGCGAGCTGGGTGGCTCGGGGCGTACGATTATCCGGCTGGCCGGCGAAGAATTCAGCGCGATTGGCATTTTGCATGACGTGCGCGAAGAGAACGTCGCTTTCCTCGAATTTTCCCGGCATTTTGGCCGGTACGGTCTGCCGGTACCGAAGATTTATGCTGAAGATCTGAGCCGGGGCGCTTATCTCGAAGAAGACCTGGGGGACACGACGCTTTTCGAGTTTCTCGGTAAAAATCGTGCCGGCGAGACCATTGCTCCCCCAGTGATTGAAGCATATCGCAAAGTTGTGGCTGTGCTGCCCCGCTTTCAAATCGAAGCAGGCAGCGATTTAAATTACAAAAAAAGCTATCCGCGCTCCAGCTTCGATCGCCAGTCCATCGCCTGGGACCTGAATTATTTCAAGTACTATTTTCTCAGGCTTGCCGGCATCCCTTTCAACGAACAAGACCTTGAAGACGACTTCGGCCGCTTGACAAGGTTTTTGTTGAGCGCCGGACGCGATTATTTTCTCTATCGCGATTTCCAGTCGCGCAACATCATGTTGCGCGACGGCCATCCATTTTTTCTGGATTATCAAGGCGGCCGCAAAGGCGCCCTGCAATACGATATCGCTTCGCTTTTGTATGATGCCAAGGCCGACCTGCCGCCGGAGTTGCGCCAGCAATTGCTCGATCACTATATCGATGGTCTTGCCGGTTTCATCGCGCTTGAACGCGAAGCATTCATGCGGCACTACTACGCCTACGTCTATGTCCGCATCATGCAGGCGTTGGGCGCTTATGGTTTTCGCGGCTTTTATGAGCGCAAAACCCATTTTCTGCAAAGCGTGCCGTACGCGCTGAAAAACCTGCGCTGGCTGCTTCATAACGTCGAATTACCCATTGCGCTGCCGGCGTTGATGGAGGCGTTTAAAAGCATTCTCGCCTCGGAGAAATTACGGAACCTGGCTTCTGAAGCGGAAAATCTGGTTGTGCGGGTTTTCAGTTTTTCATTTCACCGGGGATTGCCCAAAGACGAGAGCGGCCATGGCGGCGGATTTGTTTTCGATGGCCGCAGTCTCCCAAATCCTGGACGCGAAGAGCGCTTTAAACCTCTCACAGGCAAAGACGCCCCGGTGATCAATTATCTCAATCAACAAGAGAGCGTGCATCAATTTCTCGCGACTGTCATGTCGCTGGTCGATGCCAGCGTGAGCAATTATCAGAGTCGCGGCTTCAAGAGTCTGATGGTTTCATTCGGCTGCACCGGCGGCCAGCATCGCTCGGTGTATCTGGCGGAGCAACTGGCGAAACACTTGCGCGGCCGGAACGGGCTGGAGGTAGTGGTGCGTCATCTTGGGCTGGAGAGTTTGGGGAAATGAAGGCGATGGTCCTGGCAGCCGGCCTTGGCACACGCTTGCGTCCGCTCACCGACAATCGTCCCAAGGCGCTGGTAGAAGTCGACGGCCGTACGTTGTTGGAGATCACGCTCTCTCGCTTGCGCGTCTTTGGGGTTCGTGAGGTGGTGATCAACGTGCATCACTTTGCCGATATGGTCCTCGAGTATCTGAAAGCGAACGATAACTTCGGCATGAAAATTGAAGTCTCGCGCGAGGAGGTCTTGCTGGATACTGGCGGCGGCTTGAAAAAGGCGGGCCATTTTTTTCTGGAGGATTCCAGCAATCTTGAAGAGCCATTCATTTTGCACAATGTCGATGTAATCAGCACGATTGATCTCCGACGCATGGTGCAATTTCATAGTGAAACCCACGCCCTCGCCACGCTGGCGGTGCAAGACCGGGAGACTTCGCGATATTTGCTCTTCGACGAGCATCTGCAACTTTGTGGCTGGCGGTCCGTACGCGACCAAAGAACTGAAATCGTTCGGCCGTCACAGCAGGCGCAGGAGTTGGCTTTTTCGGGTATCCACGTTATTTCTCCGCGTCTTATAAAAAAGATGATGGAAGACGGCGTTTTCTCCATCATCACCTCTTATCTGCATCTCGCCGGCCAGGGAGAAAAAATCCTCGCCTTTCGCGCCGATGAATATTATTGGCGCGATCTGGGAAGTCCGGACAATGTGGCGCAAGCCGCTCAAGATCATTTACAGTGGAAGAACGGCCCTTGAGGAGCTTGCCCTGAGCAGTCGACGATTCGAGGGTCGTCAGCAATGTCAAAAACTTCTGACCATTGTGGGGCCAGCGCGGAATAGCCGCAACCAGACCCTTACCGCGGATCTACGCGGATCTACGCGGATGTTCGCGGATTTTGTACGATTTACCACAACAGATTTTGTCAAAAATACTACGGCGTCAAACTAATGTAGGCAGAGAGAAAATCGATGTCGTCCTGAGCGGCTGTGGGTGAAGGATCAGAGAGCAACTCCGAGCGTGCTACATTTCCTCCCAAAAGCTGTCAATGCAACCCTTCTACTTCCGCCCTTTGGTTTTTAACAGCGTATCGAGATCATCGGGATGGACGGCATAGAGCAGCGCATCTTCACGATTGATGTGGCCCTGTACTAATAAATCGGTCAGAGATTCCTCCAGGCTGAATGAGCCCATTTTTTTAGTGATGGTGATCTCCTGGTTCAGGTGTTGAAGTGCGTTGCGCCGGATGTGTTGCCGTGCGCCGTATCCCACCATCAGCAGTTCAGCGGCCGGGACCCGTCCGCCAATCTTACTGGGCAGCAGAATCTGAGTATGAACGGCGGCCAGAGCCATCGCTAATTCCTGGCGTATGGTGTTTTGGCGCTCCAGCGGGAAGGAATCAGAGATGCGCGAGATGGTGGAAGCCACGTCCGTGGTATGGAGCGTGGAAAACACCAGATGGCCGGTTTCCGCCGCAGCCACGGCGATGCGCATGGTCTCCGGGTCGCGCATCTCGCCTACTACCATGATGTCAGGCGCCTGTCGCAACGCAGCCCGCAGCGCTGTAGGAAAGTCGGGAGCGTCCACGCCAATCTCCACCTGCTCGACCACACTTCGAATATGAGGATGCTCGTATTCGATCGGGTCCTCAATGGTAAGAATGTGGCGGGCATCACGCCGGTTGATCTCATGGACCAAAGCCGCAAGCGTAGTGGATTTTCCGGAACCAGCCGGCCCGCCAATCAACACCAGTCCACGAGGCAAGCGGGCCAGGGCTTCTACTGACGAAGGAAGGTGGAGGTCCCGCAAAGTCGGCACCTTGGCTGGTAAGGCACGAATTGCGGCCGCCGCGCGACCGCGTTCACGATGCAGGTTAATTCGAAACCGTCCCAGTCCTGCCAGGCGGTAAGAAGAATCTGCAATCTGTGTTTCCTTATAGAGCCGCAAAGCATGAGGAGTGAGAGCAGGAAGCACCGCGGCCTCTATCTCCGGGCCGTTCAACGGACGGCTCTCGATGTTGAGTACCTCGCCTTCCAGCCGGATGCACGCCGGAACGCCGGGAACAAGCAGCAAGTCGCTGCCGCCCCGCTCGACCAGGGTTGCAAGCCAGTGGTCGAGACGCGCCTTGGCGGACGTGTCAGTTACCTTGGTCTCACGATCGTCCGACTCGCGGACCAGTTCTATTTTGGGACCATCATCCATCAGGGAAGCCTTATTGTTCCTTGGTTATTTTGAGAGTAACACGCCAATCGTGGTCCGCGGACGCTGCGACTATTTTCCTACAACTTTCGGTGCGGCTACTTTACAGATCGCAGAAGCGCCATTTTCTTGCGAAGTATCGGTGATTATTTTCAAGCATACTTCACATTGGTTTATCCGCGAGCATCCGCGCAAATCCGCGGTAAGGTTTGGTCGCCGCCGGTTGCTTGCATTTAGAATGCACTGCGGAGATTAGGCCCATGAAAAAAGTTGTCGAACGTGAACGCAACAAAAACTACTATCGGGTGCTGCATGTTCCTCTCTGGATCTGGGCCTTTTGGGTCCTTCCCGGCAACCTTACCGCCGACCTGTACGCCCACGGGCCCGATCGTCGCCATTGGATCTGGCTGGCGATTGTGACTGTGATTTGCGCGTGGCGGGGTTTTGTAGGACGGTTGCCCGGCGTTGAGCCTCGCCCATATATAACCCACTATGGGGAAGACAAGCCGAATCTCTGGTATCGCGTAGTCTGCTATACCACTGCCTGGATCTGCCTGCTCGTCCCGTTCGCCATCAACCTGGCGGGCTTGATGATTAATTTCTTCACCGGCAAGTGGATGATCAATGATCTCTTTGTAAGAATTTATTACGTGCTGGCGGCAGTCATTGTAATGGCTACGGTGCTTGACTTCACTCCGCGAGCACGCCGTTCAACCCGAGGCGAAGGCGCAGAAAAAGCCTGGTTCTATGTGACTGTGTGGATGGTAGTTCCCACCCAGCTTGCCGGCTGGGCCATGTGGCGTATGGGACGGCATTTTAAGCTCTCCGGCCCAAGTCTCGATCATCTCCGCCTGACCACTTTTCTGGTTGTAGCGGGAATTTTGTTGATATTAGGACTGCTGGGCAAGTTGCCGCGTACCCAGCGTTATCACATCCCCGAAGGCATGATTTCTGACATGCCGGTATCAGCGGGAGCGTAGCCTGTCGGTTGCCTTGACACGCCGCTCCGTGCCGCCTTAGACTCCGTTGCCACGCTTCCGCTTGAGTTGATGTCTGCACGGGAGCCATGCAGTCACCTTGGAAGTCAGAGGAGCCATCATGTTAGCTCAGTCGTTGAAGTTCCTGTTTGCAGCGATGTTTGTTCTGTGCGCGCTGAGTGCAATTGCCCAAGCGCCGTCCTATGGTCCACCGATTAGCCTGGAGGACGCCAGGAAAGCGGCTGCCCAGGCGCTGGCTGAGGCCCGCAAAAACAACTGGACTATGGCAGTTGCCATTGTCGATCCCAATGGCACCCTGGTCTACTACGAGAAGATGGACAATACCCAGATCGGTAGCGCCGACGTGTCCATTAGCAAGGCGCGCTCCGCCGCCCGGTTTAAGCGTCCAACCAAGGCGTTCCAGGACGCGCTGGCAGCCGGTGGTCCAGGTCTTCGCGTACTGGGTATCGAGGGCGCCGTCCCGGTTGAAGGTGGCCTTCCGCTCATCGTGAATGGCAAAATCGTGGGAGGCATAGGCCTCTCGGGAGACTCCAGCGAACACGATGGACAATGCGCCAAAGCCGGCGCTGATGCTTTGAATCCACCTGCTCCGAAATAACTGTGCCATGGAAACCAATCGCAGAAGTGTTCTAAAAGGAGCAGGCGCAGTTATGGCCATTGCAGCAACAGGTGGATTGACCGCAGGCGATGCCCAGGCCAAGCCTGAACGCAAACACGAGCACGGAATGGCGCGTGGGTTGACTTTGCTGACCCTGCGCCATAGCGGTGAGTATCGTCTGGGCGCAAGGACCGAAAAAGGGATTCTGGATGTGCCGGAGGCGGCGAAGCTGTTGCAAATGTTCGCTCCCGCCACCATCGATGATCTGCTTCAGAACCAGGATGGCCCCAGCTTGAATGCCCTGGTGGATGCAGTTCTTCAATCCACAGCGGCGCAAAAGGCCTTTCTCAAAGAAGACAGCATTGAATACGGGCCGGTGGTGACTCGTCCGGAAAAGATTGTGTGTGTAGGCCTCAATTATCGCAAGCATGCCCAGGAAACCGGCGCACAAATCCCGAAACAGCCGATACTCTTCAACAAATTCAACAATGCCCTCAGCCATCACAAGGGCGCTCTCAAACTGCCGGTGGGGTTGGCAAGCAAGTTTGATTACGAAGTTGAGCTGGTGATGGTGATCGGTAGGGAAGCGAAGAACGTCAGCGAGGCGGATGCGCTCTCCTATGTGGCCGGCTACTGCACCGGCAACGACTTTACCGCCAGGGACTTGCAATCGGAGAACGGTGGACAGTGGATGCTGGGCAAAACTCCAGACCAATTTGCCCCCTTGGGCCCGTATCTGGTTACCGCTGAGCAGGTCAATCCGGACAACTTGAAGATCGAGTGCCGGGTGAACGGTGAAACACGGCAGTCTTCCAACACCAGCGATTTTATTTTCAACAGCCGGCAAATGATCAGCTACATCTCTCGTTACATCACCCTTAAACCAGGTGACATTATTTTTACTGGTACCCCCGAAGGCGTGATTCTGGGTCATCCCAAGGAAAGACAGGTGTGGCTTAAGCCCGGCGATAAGGTCGCATGCAGCCTGGAAAAGCTGGGTGAATTGAAATTTGATCTGGTGTGAAGAAGCACGCCAGCCATCAGCACTCAGCATTCGCCAAAAAGGATCGGTGAAGACTACCAGTTCCAAAGCTATTCACCGCCGGCGACGCGAGACTGTGAAGGAACAAGATGCGGATGGAAGCCGACTACATTTTGGAGACCAGGAACCTCAGTAAAGAATTTAAGGGGTTCGTCGCGGTGACCGATGTGAGCCTGAAGGTCCGCAGAGGAACAATTCATGCTTTGATTGGTCCGAATGGAGCGGGCAAGACCACGGTTTTTAATCTGCTGACGAAGTTTCTCGTTCCTACTCGTGGGACGATCCAATTCGACGGCCATGACATCACGCGGGAAAAATCGGCGCAGATCGCGCGGCGTGGCGTAGGGCGGTCATTTCAGATATCCGCTGTCTTTCCCCATCTCACGGTGCTGGAAAACGTTCGTATTGCTCTCCAGCGCAAGTTAAATACGTCGTTTCATTTCTGGCGGAGTGAATCTTCGCTGGCCGCGTTGAACGATCGCGCCATGGAATTGCTTTCCGATGTGGGACTTGATTCCTATGCCAACATAGTTGCCGTAGAGTTGCCCTATGGACGCAAGCGGGCGCTGGAGATTGCCACTACGCTGGCGCTCGATCCGGAATTACTGCTGCTCGATGAGCCGACCCAGGGCATGGGGCACGAGGATGTGGACCGAGTCAAGGCCCTAATTCGCAAGGTTGCATCCAATCGTACGGTTTTGATGGTGGAGCACAACATGGGTGTGGTTTCGGACCTCTGTAACATCATAACCGTGCTCCAGCGCGGTTCAGTTCTGGCCGAAGGCAGCTACGCTGAAGTGTCGGCCAACCCGCAAGTGATGGAAGCTTACATAGGATCGGGTGATCGCCAGAGCCAGTGATCAGAAGATCGAACGAGACGCGAATAGCAAATAGTTAAGTTAGCCTTTTAGTACTTAGCCTTTAGTACTTAGTCTTTAGCCGCAGAGGGTCAGGATATTTACCAAATGAATTTTTAACTTACAAGCTAAGGGCTAAGAACTAAGGGCTAAGTACTAAAAGCCAGTAGCCAGTAGCCACAAGCTATCATGCCACCCGCCGCCACAGAATATCTTCGAGTCACCGACTTGCATGCCTTTTACGGCGAGTCGCACATCTTGCATGGTATGGATTTCACTGTGAATCGTGGAGAGCTTGTGACCCTGCTGGGCCGCAACGGCGCTGGGCGCACCACAACCCTGAAAACAATTCTAGGGCTTGTGGGGAGGCGTAGCGGTTCGGTCATGGTCAATGGCCAGGAAACCATCCGCTGGCCGGCACATCGCATCGCCCGTCTCGGGGTGGGCTATTGTCCGGAAGAGCGTGGCATCTTCTCCAGCCTCTCGGCCGAAGAGAACCTGATGTTGCCACCAATACTCTCCAGCCAGGGCTTAGGGCTGGATGAAATTTACACCATGTTTCCCAATCTCAAAGAAAGGCGGCGCAGCCAGGGAACGCGTCTCTCCGGCGGAGAACAGCAGATGCTTGCCATTGCGCGCATCCTTCGTACCGGCGCCAGTCTGCTGCTTCTTGACGAGGTTTCTGAAGGCTTGGCGCCGGTCATTGTTCAAAAATTGACTGAGGTGGTTCTCCAGCTTAAGCAGCGTGGGTTCACCATTATTCTGGTGGAGCAGAACTTCCGCTTCGCCGCTCCGTTGGCCGATCGCATGTACGTAGTCGAGCGGGGGCGTATAGTTCTGGAGGTCGCAAAAAGCGAGATAGAACAGAAGCATGACTTGTTAGAGGAATTGCTTGCGGTGTGAATTCGAGCTGCTAGCTGTTGGCCAAATACTGTCCACTTAAGGGAGTCTGACGGACCTGTAAATGCAACAGCCCCGAAGGGGGCGGGTGATAGTAGCCCAGGATAAAATCCTGGGTGATGTATTCAAGATAGCGACCGAGTTCCATAGGGACGGCAGAGATTTTGGGGTCACGGTTTCCATCTGCAGATGAACGAGAATGGTTCAACGTCTCCTTAAGAACAATATTGGTGTTTAGATGGAATGAGACTGCGGGCCCCTGGTGGTTCGAAGGCAGAGATAATTTTCTGGGAGGAGAGTCAGATGAAATCTAAGACAATCAACGCGCTTATGGGGTGTCTTTTGTTGTTTGCAACTCACCGGGTCTCAGCACAGGCCAAACCTGGGAACGTAAAGATTTCAGGCGATGTGGTGAAGATCGGCGTGCTCAGCGATATGTCTGGCTTGTATTCGGACATCGGCGGACAGGGATCGGTGGTTGCCGCCCAGATGGCCGTGGATACCTTTGGTGGCAAGGTCCTGGGGAAACCTGTTCAGGTAGTCTCCGCCGATCACCAGAACAAGGCAGACATAGGGGCCAACAAGGCGCGCGAATGGTTTGACACTCAGGGAGTCGACCTGATTGTGGATGTTCCAAACTCCGGTGTGGCGATTGCCGTCAGCAAGGTGGCGAATGAAAAGCATCGGGCATTCATTGTTTCCGGCGCTGGATCCTCCCGGCTTACCAATGAAGATTGCAACCCCTATACCATCCACTACGTTTATGACACCTACGCAACCGGTGGCGTAACCGGCCGGGCAGTGGTGCAGCACGGTGGCAATAGCTGGTTCTTCATTACTGCGGATTACGCCTTTGGCCATTCCTTGCAGGACGATACCACCAGGGCAGTCAAGGCTGCCGGAGGACAGGTGCTGGGCTCTGTCCTGCATCCTCTGAGCGCTTCTGATTTCTCCTCGTATCTATTGCAGGCCCAGGCCTCCAAGGCCAAGGTGATTGGGCTGGCCAATGCCGGAGGCGATACCATCAACACCATCAAGACAGCTTCAGAATTTGGGATCAACAAAAAGCAGACCCTGGCAGGCCTGCTGGTCTACATTACAGACATCAATTCGCTAGGCCTTCAGGCCACGCAAGGTATGTATGTAGCCGAATCGTTCTACTGGGACATGAATGATGAGACACGCAAGTTCAGCAAGGCCTTCCAGGCCAAAATGGGCAAAATGCCCAACATGTCCCAGGCAGGCGTCTATTCATCCGTGATCCAGTACCTTAAAGCCATCCAGGCCACCGGCTCCGATGACGCGGATGTCGTCATTAAGAAGCTCAAAGAGACGACCCTCAATGATGCGTTCGTGAAGAACGGCAAGATCCGCGCGGACGGGCGCATGGTGCACGACTTCTATTTGTTCCAGGTGAAATCGCCGGCCGAGTCGAAATATCCGTGGGATTACTACAAGCTCGTCAGTACGATTACCGCCGATCAGGCGTTTCAGCCTCTATCGGAGTCGCGTTGCCCGTTGATGAAGAGCAAATAGCAATTAGTACTGAGCCATTAGCCTTTAGCCAAAGTCAAATCCTAGCCGCAGAAGACTCTAGCTAAGGGCTAATGACTAACGGCTAACTACTACTCATGACAGAGATATTCGGCATATCGCTGGCGGCGCTTTTGGGACAACTCGTGCTGGGCCTGGTCAACGGATGTTTCTATGCCATGCTCAGCCTGGGGTTGTCCCTTATCTTTGGCATGCTCAACATTACGAATTTTGCCCACGGCGCTTTCTACATGATGGGCGCAGTCTTTACCTGGATCGCACTCAACCAGTTTGGTCTAGGGTATTGGTGGGCGCTGCTGCTGGTGCCGATAGTAGTTGCTATCCTGGGAGTCATTGTCGAGCGGAGCATGCTCCAGTGGCTCTACAAAATCGACCCTCTCTATGGATTGCTCCTGACCTTCGGCCTGACTCTGGTGATCGAAGGGCTGTTTCGCTACCGCTATGGTGTTTCAGGGTTGCCATATTCGATTCCGGAGAGTTTTCAGGGCGCCCTGGATCTGGGCTTCATGTTTTTGCCTGAGTACCGTGCCTGGGTGGTATGCGCATCTTTGCTGGTCTGTTTTGCGACCTGGGTCATCATCGAGTGGACACCCCTCGGGGCCTACCTGCGAGCAGCTACCGAGAATCCCCGCTTGGTGCAGGCTTTTGGAATCAATGTTCCGGTGATGATCACGATTACCTACGCGGTCGGTGTAGGGCTGGCGGGACTGGCCGGTGTTCTGGCGGCCCCTGTGATCCAGATCAGTCCGCAGATGGGATCGAATCTGATCATCGTTGTCTTTGCCGTGGTGGTGATCGGAGGCATGGGTTCAATCCTAGGGTCCATTGTGACCGGGCTGAGTCTTGGCCTGATTGAAGGTATGACCAAGGTGTTCTATCCGCAAGCCTCCGACACAGTTGTATTTTTCATTATGGCAATTGTTCTGCTGATACGCCCAGCCGGGCTCTTCGGCAGGGAGAGATAACGTGAAAGAGCGCACCGCCAAGCTGCAAGGCGCCAAATTCAGGATTGTGGGATACAGCCTGTTGCTTGTTTTGGGTTTGGTCGCGCCCTTTGTCGGCTATCCGGTATTTCTGATGAAGGCTTTGTGCTTTGCCCTGTTTGCATGCGCCTTCAATCTCCTGCTCGGATACACCGGGCTGCTCTCGTTCGGTCATGCAGCTTTCTTCGCTACAGCCGCGTATGTGACCGGGTACATGGTCAAGGTCAAAGGCATGCCGCCGGGACTTGGAATCCTGACAGGCACGCTGGTGGCAGTCCTGCTGGGCATTATCATTGGCAGCCTGGTGATTCGCAGGCAGGGAATTTACTTCGCCATGATCACGCTGGCGCTGGCCCAACTGGTGTATTTCATCTTTTGGCAAGCTAAATTCACAGGTCGTGACGACGGACTCCAGGGAATCCCCCGGGGCCACCTGCTGTGGGTGATCAACCTGCAAAATGATTGGACCCTCTATTACGTGGTTTTTGCCATTTTTGTGTTTGGCTTTTTCCTGATCAGGCGTACCATTCATTCTCCTTTTGGCCAAGTGCTCAAGGCCATTCGCGAGAATGAGCCTCGGGCGATCTCCCTTGGTTACGATGTAAACAAATACAAAACACTGGCATTTGTTTTATCGGCGGGATTGGCCGGGCTTGCCGGGGCGACCAAAGCTATCGTCTTTACCTTCGTCACCCTCACGGACGCGGAGTGGCAGACTTCAGGGGAGGTGGTTCTGATGACTTTACTTGGTGGCATGGGAACAGTATTTGGACCGATTGTGGGGGCTTTTTCTATCGTTACATTGCAGAATGAATTGGCCGACAAAGTCGGCTCCCTGGTGAACGTGATTATGGGGGCCATATTCATTGTCTGTGTGCTCCTGTTTCGGCGAGGAATCGTAGGCGAGGTGATTGCTCTCTATGAGCGCGTGGTGGGGAAGCGACGAAGCTGATGCGGCGGTTGTAAGCATCCTTATACCTGTAGGACGCAACATATCTATTAAAGAAGCGAGTTCAATGAAACGAAATTCCCTCTCCATGATAGTGGCAGCGCTTGTATTGTGCATGCTCTTTTTGCCCGCATTCGGCGTGGCGGCGGACCTCCAGCAAAAGACAGTCCTTGCTTTCAATCGATATGTTGCAGCCACCGAGGCACGATTTGCTAATGAACTGCGTCCCGGTGGGCCCTTTCTTTACATCGACAGCTTGCCTGCCGATGCCATGAAAAGCTCTTACGAGCAGCTCAAGCGGGGTGACATCCTGGTTGAGAAGGTTGAGACGAAGCTGCCGGGCACCGATTCTGAGGTCCCCGATGCACTGCTCCATCATTGGAGAGGCTTGGTCTTTATTCCAGGCGTCACCTTAGCCAAGGCGATTCCCAGCGTGCAGGACTATGGCCACCGAAATGAGCTTTATAAGCCCGATGTAATCGCTTCCCGCGTGCTCTGGCACCAGGGCAGTGACTACAAGATCTTTCTTCGTTTGTACCAAAAGAGATTTACAACGGTGGTGTTTAATACAGAATATGACATTCATTGGGGACAGGTGGATGTGAAAAAAGTTTATTCCAACTCTTACAGCACTCGGATTGCCCAAGTTAAAAATAGTGATCATCCGGACGGTGAAGAATTACCAGTTGGCAAAGATAGCGGCTATTTGTGGCGGCTGAACACCTATTGGAGATTTCAAGAGAAAGATGGAGGGATCTATCTGCAATGTGAAGCGGTATCACTTACGCGTGATATACCCTTTGGTCTGGGATGGTTGCTGCGTCCGTTGGTAACGAAGATTCCCAAGGAATCATTGGACCGAGTGCTGGGCCGCACTCGGGATGTGGTAGTGCAACAGGTCAAGCACAATTAATGCCGCTATTCTTCCAGGAACTCTCCCGTTTCTTTCAGAAACAGCTCTAGCTGGTCATGGTGGACCCAATGTCCTGCTTTGGGCACAGGTACCAGGCGGCAATTGCGGATGGCCTGGACGCGTGGATCGGTCTCGGGTACCGGCGCAAAACTCTCCAGCCCCCAGAACAACAGAGTGGGCGAGGTAATCTGGCCGTACAGCTCGATTGCATCCTGGATGTGGTGTCCGTAGGGAGAAAAGGCGCGTACGTAATTGTCGAACTTCCACACCAGCGATCCATCCGCCTCCCAGTTTGTGCCATGCAGGGTCAAATGGCGAGCGACCTCGTCGGAGAGGCGCTGGTTCTTCTCTTTCATCCGCCCCATGGCAGTGTCAAGGCTAGGATAACTTTTTGGCTGGCGTTTTTCGAGATTGCGCACCGCTTCGATCCAGCTCCGCAGGCGCTCAGGCGCAGGGCCGTGCACGCGGTGCTTCGGCGGAAATCCCAACCCCTCAATGGAGACCGCCTTGCGAACGCGGTCCGGGTATACGCCGGAATAATGCAGCACAATGGCCCCTCCCAGGGAGTGCCCGACGAGCCGGATGGGAAAATCATGAATGATATCAAGCAACGCTGATAGATCAAGGACGTGTTCGGCGATGCTGTACATGGCGCCCGGGGCCCAGGCGCTGTTTCCGTGTCCACGAAGATCGAGCGCATAGACGTGATAGCGCTCACGCAAGGAGCGCGCCACCCAATCCCAGTTGCGTGCGTGGTCCAGCCCACCGTGGACCAGCACCAGCGACGGCTTGCCGTCTTGTCCGTAATCCCAGAACTGCAGTTTTAACCGGTCTGAATAAAAGTAGTGAGAGATTGGTTCCATGGCCTCAAAGCATTCTACCGCGTCGGGACGGTCTGAATCTCTTTCGGACACGATTACCGGCTTTCGGTTCGCACCGCGTGCGCCGCCCACTCGGGCATTCGTGCTACCATAAAACGCTCACTCGGTTTTTTCGTTAAGGAGTAAAAATGAAAAAAGTCATCGCGGCATTGGTTCTTTTTCTTACTGTTGCTCCAGCATTCGCGCAGAAGCCATGTGAGGAACTGAAATCCGAAATTGCCAAGAAGCTGGAAGCCAAGGGTGTAAAGAATTATCAGTTGGAGGTTGTAGCGACCGAAGAGGTAAAAGATCAGAAGATCATCGGGAGTTGTGAAGGTGGCAAGAAGAAAATCATATACAAGAAAGGAAATTCTGGTCCCACAGGCAAGCCCGGTACATCGTCCGCCGTCTCCACTCCCTCCTTTATACCGTGGCTCCTCTCTCGCGATTCCCTAGCTGAAGTGGTTTAGCTGATTACGGCGCATGCGGGTCGTGGCGAACGACAAGGCTGTTGGGCGGCTTCATAGAGGCGTGGCGCGACAGCACGCAAGAAACGACCCATGAAAGAACATTCTAAAGTTCGCAAGATTGCTTTTGTGGGCGATTATTTGCCTCGTAAGTGCGGCATTGCCACGTTCACGTCGGATCTCCTTACATCCGTGGCCGCTGCGCATCCCCAGAGCCAGTGTCTCGCAGTTGCGGTTACCGACATCAAAGGCGGCTACGGGTACCCGGAAGTAGTTCGCTTCGAGATTGAGGAGCAGGACTTGCCCTCATATCTGCGGGCCGCGGACTTCCTCAACATCAGCAATGTCGACATCGTCTGCCTGCAGCACGAATTCGGCATTTTCGGTGGGCCCGCAGGTGGGCACATCCTGGCTCTGCTGCGTGAATTGAGAATGCCGATTATCACCACGCTGCATACCGTTTTGCGTGAGCCAAAAATCGAGCAGCGGCGCGTGATGCAGGAGTTGATCTCGCTCTCGACGCGCTTGGTGGTCATGGTGGAGCGCGGACGCCAGATGTTGCAGGAGATTTACCAGGCGCTCCCGTCCAAGATCGATCTGATCCCGCATGGCATTCCCGATGTCGGATTCGTCGATCCGACTTATTTCAAAGACCAGTTCGGGGTGGAAGGCAAAGTGGTACTGCTCACGTTTGGGCTGCTCTCGCCCAACAAGGGAATCGAGTTTGTGCTCAACGCTTTACCCGAAATATTGGCGGAGTTTCCCGAGGTGGTTTACATTGTCCTGGGCGCCACCCACCCCAATGAATTGCTCGAGCATGGCGAAGCGTATCGGCTCAGCCTGGAAATTCTCGCCAAAAAAAACAAACTCGAGAAGAACGTCATCTTCTACAATCGCTTCGTCGATCTTGAAAATCTGAAGGAGTTCATCGGCGCCGCCGACCTTTACATCACGCCTTACCTGAACGAAGCGCAGATCACCTCGGGCACGCTGGCCTATACGTTTGGCGCCGGCAAGGCGGTTGTTTCCACGCCGTACTGGCACGCTACAGAGTTATTGGCCGGCGACCAGGGCGTACTAGTCCCTTTCGCCAACGCCGCCGTTATAGCGCGCGAAGTGATTGCCTTGCTGCGTGACGATCCCCGCCGTCATGCCATGCGCAAAAACGCCTACAGGCTCGGCCGGGAGATGGTCTGGAGCAACGTGGCGCAAATGTACATGCGCTCCTTTGAGCTGTCGCGGATTGAAGGGTCGGAGCGGTCGCGAAAATCTCTGGCCACCAAGATGCTTGACCAGAAACCGCGGGAACTGCCGGAGTTGAAATTGAGCCATCTCTCACGCATGACCGATTCGACCGGAATTTTCCAGCATGCCATTTTCAGCGTTCCGAATTTTGCGGAGGGCTATTGCACGGATGACAATGCACGCGCGTTCATCCTGGGAGTGTTGCTCAGTGAATTGGGAGAAGACCCGGAGCAAGTGCGGACACTGGCCACTACGTACGCAGCTTTTCTCTATCACGCGTTCGATCTAAAAACAAAACGTTTTCACAACCACATGAGTTTCGATCGGCGTTGGCTCGATGCACAAGGGTCAGAGGATTGCCAAGCGCGGGCGCTCTGGGCCCTGGGCGTGGGAGTTGGGCGGTCCCCCTATCGCAGCTTCCAGATCATGGCTGGACAACTGTTTACGCTGGCGCTACCGGCGCTGACGGAGTTCACTTCGCCGCGGGCCTGGGCCTTCGGGCTCATCGGCATTAATGAATACCTGCGCCGCTTGCGCGGTGACAGTCTGGTGAACCAGACCCGCGAGACGCTTACTGCCCGCCTCCTGGAACTTTTCGAAAAAAATGCCCGGCCCGGGTGGCGCTGGTTCGAAGACAGCCTGTCGTACGACAACGCCAAACTCCCGCACGCCCTGATTCTGAGCGGACGTGTCACCGGACAACCAACAATGGTGGAACAAGGGCTGGAGGCTCTGCGCTGGCTGACGGAATTGCAGATCTCCGAGCAGGGTCACTTCCGATCCATTGGCACCAACGGGTTCTATCATCGCGGTGGGGCGCGCGCAGACTTTGACCAGCAGCCCATCGAGGCGCAAGCCATGGCCTCAGCATGTCTTGAAGCCTATCGCGCCACATCGGATGTGTGGTGGTACGAACAGGCGCAGTGCGCCTTCGACTGGTTCCTCGGCTGGAATGATCTGGGCTTGGAACTCTACTCTCCCAAAACCGGCGGCTGCCGCGATGGCTTGCACGTGGACCGGGTCAACCGCAACCAGGGGGCGGAATCCACTCTGGCCTTCTTACTCGCATTGGCGGAAATGCGCCTGGCGCAGAATATGCGTACCAGCTTTAAGGAACCGATTGTCATCGAAGAAGAATAGTCGCGTCCTGTCCTGGGTTTTTCCGGAACAACCAAACTATGTCAATACAACTTAAACGTACCTCCATCGTTCTCAGGCCCGACCAGTCTCGCGTTCTTTTGCGGCCATTCAGTCCGGGTGACGCTCAGCGGGTACGTGGCATCGTAGTCAGGATCTTGTCGCTCCCGGATGACCAGGTCGGCCTCCTTCTAGACGAACTCTCCGCTGAATTTTCAAAGCGGCACCAAGAGATACACAAACTCTTTCAGCAACGCTTTGAACAGGTCCGTGAACTGCTGCCGAAGGACAAGGAACTTTCCCAGCAAAGACAACTGTTGATCGGCTCCTATTTCCTGGCCGAATACTCGTTAGAATCTGCGGCCTTGTTCAACCCCTCCATCGTTCCGCACCCTGACCAGACGGACCTGCCGGCTGGCGCTCTGCGTTTTGTTCTCAGCTTGCGCGCCACCGGGGAAGGGCACATTTCTTCCATCACTTTTCGGACTGGTGTCATCCACTCCGATCATCGGATCGAAGTGCTGACGCCAACGGGCTTCCTCATCGAGCCGCGACAAACCCCCAACTTACAGTACGAGAAGGCGCTGTTCGCGCGGAAACTCGTTGAGCTGGGATTAACCAGCGAATTCAGCCAGCGGGTGATGAACAAACTCGGGGAGTCGTTTGGGCTGGAAGAGTTGCGCGCCAATCTGGAAGCCGAAGTGAACCAGTTTCGCCTGAAGGAGTTCCGCCTGTCCGATGAAATGGTGCACTACGATCAGGACGTCGCACAGGGAATTTGGATGCTGGCTCGCTCCAACTATGAAGTGCAGTTCCAGCCAGACCAGCAGTTGTCGGAGCGCATTATTTTTCCGGCTACTCCCTCGCAGCGGAACGGTATTGAGGACGCACGGTTTGTTTGTTTCAAGAACGATGACGGCACTCACATTTACTACGCCACCTTCACTGCCTTCGATGGCAAAGTGATCATGCCGGAACTGGTAGAAACTTCTGATTTCCTCCTTTTTCGATTCATCACCTTGAATGGTCCGGCCGCCGAAAACAAGGGCATGGCCCTCTTCCCCCGGAAAATCAACGGCTCCTATGTCATGCTCTCCCGCCAGGACAACGAGAACATCTACATCATGTTTTCCGACAACGTCCACTTCTGGAATGAACGCAAATTGATCCTTAAACCTGTTTTCTCATGGGAACTGGTACAGCTTGGGAACTGCGGGTCCCCCATTGAGACCGGCGCTGGCTGGCTGGTTATGAGCCACGGAGTTGGCCCCATGCGCAAGTACTGCATCGGCGCGTTCCTGCTGGATCGCAATGATCCGAGCAAAGTTATCGGACGACTGCGGGAACCCCTGATCAAACCCAACGAGAGCGAACGCGAAGGCTACGTGCCTAATGTTGTTTATACCTGTGGCGCTCTCGTCCACAACCATGAACTGATCATCCCTTATGCTATGGCCGATCATGCTACTGGTTTCGCTACTGTCCCGCTCGCTGAGGTTCTGGCGGCCATGCATCCTGAAGGTTGCTGAACAGCATGACGGTTACCAGCAAGAAAAGAAGAGTGGCGGTGTTGTCGCCGGTAGCCTGGCGAACACCTCCCCGGCACTATGGCGCCTGGGAGACCGTGGCCAGCAACATTACCGAAGGACTGATCGCACGGGGCTGGGATGTGACCTTGTTCGCCACCAGGGATTCTGTGACCCGCGCTCATCTGCATGCCGTGGTGGACCGGGGATATGAAGAGGATCCCTCTGGCGATCCCAAAGTGGCTGAATACCTCCACATCTCTGAAGTGTTCGAGCATGCGGCTGAATTTGACCTCATCCACAGCCACTACGACTTCATGGCGTTGGCTTACACCCGGTTGGTCAAGACGCCGGTGCTCACGACCGTCCATGGGTTCTCGTCGCCCAAAATCATGCCTGTCTATGAGAAATATGGTGACGGATATTTCGTTTCCATCAGCGATTCCGATCGCGCGCCGGGACTGAATTACTTGGCAACCGTCTACAACGGGATCGACCTCGCACTGTACCCGTTGCAGGAAGCCGGCGGTGATGATCTGATCTTTCTAGGCCGAATTCACCCGGATAAGGGCGTTCATCTGGCCATTGAGGTTGCGCGCCTGAGCGGCCGGCGTTTGATCATCGCAGGAATCATCCAGGACGAGGTCTATTACCGGGAAAAGCTCAAGCCACACATGGATGGTCAAAACATCTGCTACATAGGGCCGGTGGGGATAGCGGAAAAGAATGAATTGTTTGCGCGGGCCTGTGCGTTACTTCACCTGAACACCATCCCGGAACGGTTCGGCCTGGTCCTGGCGGAAGCCAACGCAGCCGGCGTGCCTGTAATTGCCATGGATCTGGGCTCGTGCCGTGAGGTAATTAAAGAGGGGCAGACCGGCTTTCTGGTCAACAACGTCCATGAAGCAGTGCTCGCGCTGCAACGCCTTTCTGTAATTGATCGTCGCGCCTGCCGCCAACGCGTCCAGCAATACTTTTCCATTGAAACTATGGTGGAGGGGTATGAAAAGGTTTACGAGACGATTTTTGACTTGAGAGAAAAGAGACAGTCATGAAGGCGGACATTGTCAGACGCTATAGCCACAACCCCATCCTGACCAAGACGGATGTCCCATACCCGGTGGAAACCGTTCACAACGCAGCGGTGGTGAAACATGAGAACGAATACATTATGCTTTTCCGTTCCCATTTACGCACCGGCCGGTCCATCCTTGGTTTGGCCCGCAGTCGCAACGGATACCACTTCACCGCCGATCCACAGCCATTTCTCACTCCCGCGCCGGACGGCCCATTTGCCGCCTACGAAGAGTTCGGCGTTGAAGACCCGCGCGTGACCAGGCTGGAAGGGGAATACATCATCACCTATAGCGCTTACTCGCGCAATGGAGTGCGAATCGCCCTGGCCAAAACGAAGGACTTCAGTAAGGTGGAAAGGGTATCCCTTATTACCCAGGCAGATTATCGGAATGTGGTCATCTTTCCCGAAAAGTTTGATGGACTCTATGCCCGGTTGGACCGTCCTCATTCTGAAATCGCTCCTTGGTCAATCTGGATTTCCTATTCTCCTGATTTACGTTTCTGGGGCGAATCTCAGCTCATTATGAGGCCGGTGCAGTATCACTGGGACGAAATGAAGATCGGTCCGGGTGCGCCGCCGATCAAAACGGACCAAGGATGGCTTTCCATCTATCACGGAGTTTTCAAGACGATGGATGGATCGGTCTATCGTTTAGGGGTTGCCCTGCACGAACTGCAAAACCCGGCCAAGATCGTCGGGGTGGGCGACTCTTGGATTTTGCAGCCGGAAGATCCATGGGAAATAACTGGATATGTCCACAACGTAGTTTTCACCTGTGGGGCCGTTCCTGAGTCCGATGGAACCGTGAAGATTTACTGGGGTGCCGCAGATACGGTCATGTGCGTAGGCGAGGCGAACATATCGGATCTGATCGCCCTCTGCCAGGACCACGGCAGACAAGCCAAGTAGATACCTAGGCTGTCCCCCTCGCCAAAATCGAAAGCGGTTCACAGCGATCCTTGCTCACACTTGGCTGCGTTCAATCATAGATGAAGCAGGAAAGCGAATATCGATTGCGTGAAGTTCACGTTCGTAGCGTTTGCAACCTAGCTGTGATTGCGATCGCCTTTTCCAGCATCTTGTCTACTTCGTTCAGGTAGAGATTGCTGAGCACGGGCAAGACTCATCGGCGGGAACGGCTTGAGTGCGACAGTTCTCGAACAAGATGCTTGAAATCGCGAGGCAATCCACAGTCAATCGAGACGCTCTCTCCCGAGCGTGGATGCACAAACTGGAGAGCCGTGGCATGAAGAGCGACGCGAGCAATGAGCGGTTCCGACGCTTCCTCCCGGTGGTGTTTTCTATCGCCGATGACTGGGTGGCCCATTGCCGAAAACTGCGCCCGGATCTGATTCTGCAATCCTGTGACCAGCTCCACCCGGACGAGCGATGCACCTGCAAAAACACGTTCGATGGAATATCGAAGTTCGGCACGAGCCGCCTGGGGGTCTCGCGCCGTCCGCAACTGTTGAAACATTCCTTCCCGCCGAAAATAGTGAACCAGCGTCCCGGCCTTAGCGCTGAGGCGGCCGCGCAGCACGGCGAGATACCGTCTCACGGGAGTGTGCGCAAGAAACTGTCGCACGAGCGCGTCGCGATCCGGATCAGTCTTCGCAAACAGCAGAATCCCGGAGGCAAAACGATCGATGCGATGCACGACCAAAGCGCGTTCTCTCTTCGCCTTCAGTCTTGCGGAAAGCAGAGACAAAGCGGACGGAGTATCTAAGCCCTTGATCGGCACAGCCAGAAGTCCGGCAGGTTTGTCGAGAGCAACGACGGCGTCGTCTTCATAGAGCACGGAAAGATCCTGCGAGAAACGCGGTCGGCGATCTTCGCGGGTCGAAAGCCGGTTCAGCTTTCCCTTACGGCGGCGAGCGTTTCGCGAAGGTTTCTTCATCGGCCGGGTCCCTCACATCGGCCTATTATCAAACCATTCCGTTGACATCGCAAATGCGAGAATCGCTCAGGTTCTGTTAACTTGAATGGAAATGATCTCTTTTTCCAATATTAACAAGCAATACGGTAAGCAGTTGGTTTTTGTTGATGCGTCGTTTCAGCTCAATCCGAAGGAGAAGGTCGGCCTAGTGGGGCCGAATGGAGCGGGCAAGACGACTCTGTTTCGCATGATTGTGGGAGAAGAAGTTCCTGATGAGGGCGATGTCTCCGTCCCGAAGCGGCTGACCATCGGTTATTTCCGCCAGGATGTTGGAGAGATGACTGGGCGATCGGTATTGGATGAAGCGATCGCCGGCAGCGGGCGCGTAGGCGATCTCCACCACGAACTGGAAGCCTTGCAGCATGCAATGGCGGATCCAGACAAGGCCGACGAGATGGAAAAGGTCCTTGAGCGCTTCGGCGAGGTTCAGGAAGAGTATGAGCATCTCGGCGGGTATGCCCTGGAGGCGCAGGCACGAGAGGTGCTCCACGGCCTGGGTTTTCAAGATGACCAGATTGAAGGTGATGTTGGATCGCTCTCAGGCGGCTGGAAGATGCGTGTAGCACTGGCCCGTGTCCTCTTGGGACGCCCGGATGTATTGCTGATGGATGAGCCTACCAATCACCTTGATCTTGAGTCGATCATCTGGCTCGAGCAGTTCCTTAAGATTTTTCCAGGCGCTCTGCTGATGACGTCGCACGACCGCGAGTTTATGAACCGGCTTGTATCCAGGATCGCGGAGATCGATGCCGGCGAGATCATCACTTACTCCGGCAACTATGATTTCTACGAGCGCGAACGCAACATTCGCGCCGCCAATCAGCAGGCCGCCTTCGCCCGGCAGCAGTCAATGCTGGCCAAGGAGCAGCGGTTCATCGACCGCTTTCGCACGCACGCCGCCAAAGCCGCACAAGTCCAGAGCCGAATTAAGGCACTGGACAAGATCGACAAGATTGAACTGCCAAAGAAACGCCAGATCGTGAAATTTGAGTTCCGCACCCCGCCGCGCTCAGGCGAGCAGGTCGCCGTGCTCGAGGACCTGCACAAGCACTATGGCCCGCGCGTGATCTATGAAGGCTTCAACCTCACCATCCGGCGCGGAGAACGATGGGCAGTGATGGGCAGAAACGGCGCCGGCAAGACCACTTTGCTCAAGATGATTGCCGGCGCCACCTCGCCAGACTCCGGGCACGTGCGTCTGGGAGCCACCCTGATCATGGGGTATTTCTCACAACAGTCCCTGGACGTCCTTGATCCTGATCTCACCATCATCAAGCAGTTGCAGAAAGAATTTCCCCAGGATAGCCTCGGAGCATTGCGGACTCTGGCGGGTGCTTTCCAGTTTTCCGGAGATGACGTTGACAAGAAGATACGCGCTCTTTCAGGCGGAGAAAAGTCGCGGTTGGTAATCGCGCTGATGCTGTATAACCCGCCCAACTTTCTTGTGCTTGACGAGCCGACGAACCACCTCGATCTGGCAACCAAGGAAATGCTTGTTGAGGCGCTGAAGGAATTTGAAGGCACAATGATTTTCGTGTCCCACGATCGCATGTTCTTGCGAGGGCTGGGCTCACGCGTCCTGGAACTGGGCGGAGAGAGCGGAACCGATCGCCGCCCGCAAGTGTATCCTGGCTCGTATATTGAGTATGTGCAGAAGATGGGGCATGAAGCGCCGGGAATCTACGGGTAGCAAAGGCTCAATCGAACCAGGGAGAGCGTGCCGCTGCGATCTACAGCCTGATTGGTACGGCCAAGCTCAATGCTCTTGATCCAGAGGCCTACCTTCGTCATGTGGTTACGCACATCGCGGATCATCCCATCAATCGCATCCAGGAATTGCTCCCCTGGACACTTGACGGCGATCAAGATCTCTCAGCCCGTTCGTGAAATGTCTGTTTGAAGGTCGGGATTGGCCGATTCTGAGCGCTATCGCCTGTTTTTGCCAACTATACCCGCCCAGGGCTGACAGACGAACGAACGCTTGAATGGCTCGGCTATGAGAACCGGCGGTGCCAACCTGCCGAAATCCGTCAGCCTTCGATTCGTCAATCGTAAAGGCCACATTCAGCTTTGAGGAGCTTGATTGTTGCCAGCTTAGCCGGGGAATCGTTGCCAAAGCCCGCCCAGTAAATTGCGTCATTTCCGTCGTGATCTTTTGCACAGGGATCAACACCGAGCTGTATCAAAAGCTTTACCACCTCTTCGTCGTGATGACTTGCTGCAACAGAAACCAGATTACCTCCAAGCGAATCATGCAACTCAAAATTTGCGCCTGCTGCAATCAGCTCCTTAATTACGGGCATATAGCCGTTCTGTACTGCCAGTAGAAGCGGCGTTTCGTCGCCATAAACAGGGTCGACGGAGGCACCATATCGCAGCAGCAACTTCACTGCAGGAAGGTTGCCGATGGCAGCGGCCATGTGCAGTGGAGTGAAGCCGTCGAGGGGGAAGTTCGGTGAGGCTCCGTGATTAAGTAGGTATTCCAGCATCTGCATATGGCCTTCACCCGTGCGTGCTTGAAAGTTTGCCTGTACTGCATTTACCAGCGGAGTGGTTTCCGGCGTCTTTTCACCCTGCCGACCGCAGAATTGAAATTTGATGTCGAGGCTAGGGGTCGAGTTCAGAAGCTTGCTCACCGCCCCAATATCACCACGCCAGATGGCCACCATTAGAGGTGCATTGACAGGCCCGGTAAGGCCGGAAAAGTTGCAGGAAGCAAAGGTAGAACAAGTAACCGTAATGATCAGGAAGAGGACCAAGGCAGCTCTTCTCGGGTTCATACACTCTCCTTCAGCTTCTTAGGTGCAGCCATTCGCACCGGAGTTGTGGAACGTGCGAATCTGAATCGCGCTGAAGCCGCTGATCGAGCGGATGTTGGCGTAACATCGCCATAACACTTATAACCCAAGTTCAAGGCATCAGCACGGTGCCGACCGGACGCTTACGAAAAAAGGGCGATAGCGAACGATAAAGGACATTATCATTCACTATTGGGCCGCACCAAAAGAAACATGGTAAATTTCTGACGATGAGTTCGGAGTGGTGGAAACGCATTCGAATTGTGCTGGTCATAGCCCTGGTGGTCGCAGCCGTGCGGGTAGGCATCATTTTCTACGAGCGACACCAGCCGATAGAAGCGCGTAAGCCGCCGGAGCGAGAATCTTCCTACACCATGACAGACGATGATTATGTGGCCCCACCCAAGGTCTTTCCGTATGACCTGAAATCGGCGAACAAAGAGTTATCAGGGAAAACGGTCTGGGTACGGTCCGGCAATCGGCTCGCATATTATCCGTACTCGGGGGCAGCCCATCGCCTTAACTTAAGTCATAACGCCGGTGTGCTTGCTCCACTCGAAAAACTCAAGATCAAGGACTTCCTGCTTCAAAATAATCCGCGCTCGCCCAAGCAGAAACAGATCATGGCAATCTTTGTGAAGGCCGGAGACCCTATCGGATACGGTGCGCCGGCTGGCATTGCAGAGGAGGGTACGTACACCTTCTATGTGAATGAGATCTTTTTCCTCGAAGACCCTCATCAGTTATATAAGCATTGGCCGGCCGAGATCTGGAATGCCATTGATCACCATGAAGCAAAGCCGGGCATGAATGAGCTCCAGGTAGGTTTTGCTTTGGGGACCAGCGCCATCGTCGGAACGGGCGACTACGGCAACCGGCAGCTCGAATACACCAACGCCGGCAAGACGGTCACAGTCACATTTTCAAACAATAGAGCGGTCAAAGTTGAGCAGGGTACCGGACAATAAATCGGGCCCATGGGCTTTTTGTTATCCTGAATGGCCCTGATGTAAGGGTGTAAACCACCAAGGAGAACACGATGAGAGCAGTGGTGTGCAAGGAGTGGGGAGGACCGGAGAAGCTGGCCATTCAAGAGGCGCCTGCGCCGGCCTTGCGGCAGGGAGCGGTGCGGATCGCCATTCATGCAGCAGGAGTCAACTTCGCCGACATTCTATTGATCGCCGGGCAATATCAGACCAAGCCGGCCTTGCCGTTTTTACCTGGGAGTGAAGCCGGCGGCGTAGTCACTGAAGTTGGCGAAGGCGTCAATCACCTCAAAGTAGGTGATCGAGTGATGGCGTCCATGGAGGGCGGAGCTTTCGCCGAAGAGGCCGTCGCGGGGGCCGACCGCGTCTTTCGCATTCCCGACACCATGGATTTCATTACCGCCGCCGGCTTCCCTATTGCCTATGGCACTTCACACGGCGGGTTGGAGTGGCGGGGCCGACTTAAGCCCGGAGAGTGGCTTCTGGTGCATGGCGCTGCCGGTGGTGTCGGCCTTACTGCTGTGGAGATCGGCAAGGCCATGGGAGCCAAGGTCATTGCCACTGCGGGAACACCGGAGAAGCTGGCCATTGCCGGGCAGCACGGCGCAGACCATCTCATCGATTATTCGCGTGAAGACATCCGTGAGCGCGTCAAAGAAATTACAGGCGGACGCGGCGCTGATGTTATCTATGATCCAGTCGGCGGCGATGTCTTCGACGCCAGCCTGCGCTGTATCGCCTGGGAAGGCCGCATCATCATTATCGGTTTTGCCGGCGGACGGATACCACAAATCCCGGCCAATATTGCCCTGGTCAAAAATATTGACGCGATTGGCTTCTATTGGGGTTCGTATTACGCGCGCAAACCCGAATTAATACGACAGTCTTTTGCCCAACTCTTCCGTTGGTTTGAAGAAGGCAAGCTCAAACCGCATGTTTCCGAGCGCCTCGACATTCAAGATGCTCCCCGAGCGCTGGAAATGCTGCGGCAACGGAAGTCTACCGGCAAGGTGGTGCTTACTACCGGACGATGACGATGAAGCCAGAACCGCTCTAAGTCGGCGTACGCGTGTTTTCATTGGAAGGAGGTTGCAAGTCAGGAGGGATGTATTCCTCATATTTTCTTAGAATTTTGCCCATCGGGGCTGGTCTCAGAATATAGACATGTTCACGTGGAGGCATTCCGTTCTCCGCATTTTCGACCTCATACCATTGTCCGCCAATATCAATGGTGATCGTTGAATTCCATGTCGTTTTAGGTTGGGCGCTGGCAATGCGTAGCCGGTCGCCATCGAGGAGCATCTCAAAGGTGTCTGCAATCTGAGGCGCCGGTGCAGGACGACGATGGCCAAAGAGCTTAAACACCAGGAAAGCTGGGCCCGACGGCAGGACCTCCGCGAAAAACAAGCCGCTCAGAAATCGCAAGAAGCCCTCCAGGGTAAAGTAAATCAGCAGCATAGATACAGGATTGATCAGAAAATCCAGAGTGAGAATGATGTTAGCCCCGGCCTGCACTTCAGGCGCGGCGTGACTCATCACCTTTCCAAGTTGCTGGGAGCGCAACAGCATGAAACTCTTGAAGTGAACAACTATCAGGACTGCGAATATCAATGCCTGCAAAATGCCGGTCACAATGGTGGCGTCAACTACGCGCGCGGTGGATGCTGGCCGGCGAGTGCGCCTCACTTCGGCAGGGCAAAACGATAGCAACACATCTCTCAGCAGGCTGAGCACTTCACCTGAGAATGAGGATGGATTCACGGGCATGGTGGCTTTCATTGTTGCTCAAGCTGCGGTCTGCACATTGGAGATTTCTAACCAGGATACTGCCCCAATGGCCGTATAGGGTCATGCACTTAAGCAATGCTCCTTTACAGTTCTTGACCTGCTAAGAGATATCGCCCTCCGATAAATTTAGCATTGCTAAGGGCTCGTTCTAAGTTCTCTTTGGAGGTTTCAATTTTGCGTAGCGAGAAAGGCTTTTCGCTCATCGAGTTGCTGATTGTGGTAGCCATCATCCTGATCATCGCGGCGATTGCCATCCCGAACCTGATGCGGTCACGCATGACAGCCAACCAGGCTGCTGCGGCCAGCACAGTTCGCACACTGAATACGACGGAAGTAACTTATTCAACAACTTATCCAACCCAGGGCTATGCCGGCAGCTTGGTCGCATTGGGACCGGGTTCGTCAACCTGTTCCGGTGGTCCGACCTACACACAAGCCTGTCTGGTCGATGCCACTCTGGGCTGCACCGCTGGTACTAGCGGGAACTATTGCCAAAAAGATGCTTATCAGTACGCGATCACCGGCATTGGCAACCCGATTGCGACTGATTATGTGATCTTTGCCACTCCGCTGGGTGCAACCTCCGGCGGCAATGATTACTGCTCCGACGCAGATGCCGTAGTCCGGTTTGTGGCTGATAACTCTCCTCCAGGCACGTTGCTAAACACTGTGGCCGCGTGTCAGGCACTTGGATCGCTCTAATTCAATGGTCGGGCAAGCAGGATGTTTGCAGAATGAACAGTTCTTCTGGAAAGATCAGAAAACAAAAGAGAGACGTTGTACGCCACGTCTCTCTCGTTTTTATTTGTTGCATTATCTTCGCGCGGCGGCCCCAGCCAAAGCCGGTGACAGGGCCACAAGGGCTTCATCCATAATGCGTAGGGCCTCGTCCACATCGGTCTTGGAGATGTTCAAAGGCGGCGATGTCCGGATAACATTCCCGTAAAGTCCGCCTTTGCCAATCAGCAGACCGCGTTTGCGGCACTCTTCCATAAACTGGTTGGTCTCCTGCGGCGCCGGCTCTTTCGATGTGCGGTGCTTTACCAATTCGATCGCCTGCATCAGCCCCATTCCGCGGACGTCTCCGATAAGGTCATGCTTGTCTTTAAGGACTTCAAGTCCCTGGCGATAGTAGTTGCCAACAACATCGGCATTGTCCATCAACCGGTCTTCTTCAATCAGATCGATGGTTGCTTTCGCCGCGACCGAGGTGACAGGATTGCCCCCAAAGGTGGAGATTTGCAGCCCCTTAAAGCTGGCGGCAATCTCTGGGCGAGTCATGGTTACGCCTACCGGCACTCCGTTGGCCAGCCCCTTGGCTGAGGTAATGATGTCGGGTGTTACCTCCCATTGCTCGATGCCGAACCAGCGCTTGCCGGTGCGGCCCCAAGCGCTCTGCACTTCGTCGGAAATGAATAGCCCGCCGTAGTCTTTCACGATCTTGAAGACAATTTTGAAGTACTCCTTAGGAGGAGTGATGAATCCACCAACCCCCTGGATGGGCTCGGCAAGGAAAGCGGCAATCTGGCCTGACGTGGTGGTCTGGATCACAGCCTCCACATCTTTCGCGCAGGCCACCTCGCAACTTGGATAGGTCTTGCCTAGGGGACACCGGTAGCAGTAGGCGTTCATTGCGTGGACAATCCCTTGTACAGGGGTTGGAATTGATTTCCGCCAAGTATTGTGTCCGGTTAAGGACTGCGCCAGTTGTGAACGGCCGCTGTAACCATGGCGGAGCGCCACTACTTCATAGTGCCCCGTGTACATGCGGGCCAGTTGGACGGCAGTCTCATTGGCCTCAGTTCCGCTATTACTCAAAAAGCTCTGGCTGATCTCCCCTGGAGTGATCTGAGCCAGCTTCTCCGCCAACGCCACGACAGCCTCGTTGGGAAACACCGTCGAGGCATGTTGAAGCTTGTCAATTTGTGCTTTGATCTTGGAGGTGACCCGTGGATTAGTGTGTCCCACGGAAATGGTCACGATACCGCCAAAAAAATCGAGGTATTTCTTGCCGTCGGTGTCCCATACATACTGCATGCTGGCGTGGTCGGTCACCAAAGGATCGTTGTAATAGGTGGAGATGGAAGGAAAGAGGTATTGCTTGTGCTTTTTGAGGATCTCTTCTTTTGTCATAGCGGGAATCTCGTTAACATTTTACAGGGCAATTCATCTTTCTGCGAGAACCGTCCCCAAGGATAGATAAAATAGCTCAGTACTGTTCGATTGTGAACGCACCATGTTCGGCTTGGCAGTTCTGATCCACCGATCTCCCGATCATTTCTACTGTTTGTGAATGGCAGCGCTCTTGCCACGCAGAACGTATTTCTGGATCTTACCGGTGGCGGTTTTGGGGAGCTCCGGCAAGAAAACAAAGCTATGCGGTACCTTGAAGTGGGCCATTCGCTCCCGCGCGAATTCTTTTAGCTCGTCTTCTGTTACACCCCCGTCAGTCTTGCGAACGACAAACGCCCGGGCCGCCTCTCCCCATCGCTCATGGGGAACGCCCACGACGGCAACCTCTTGAACGCCCGGATGTCGCAGCAGTATGCCTTCGACCTCTACAGAAGAAATATTTTCGCCACCACTGATGATGACATCTTTGAGGCGATCGCGAATTTCGAAGTAACCATCGGGATGCACCACTGCGGCATCGCCGGTATAAAACCATCCATTGCGGATCACCTTTGCAGTCGCTTCGGGGTCCTTGTAGTAACCCTGCATGACTACGTTCCCAGCAACTGTGATTTCGCCCAGGGTCTCTCCGTTATGCGGGACTTCGCATCCGTGTTCGTCCACTATGCGCACCTCGCCCGAAGTCACCAGTTCGACTCCCTGCCGCGCCTTAATCGTGCACCGATCGCGGATAGAAAGGACCTGGTGTTCGGGGCGCGACTCACAGATCGAGATAAAAGGCGAGGTCTCCGTCAAGCCATAGACATGGTTGATGGTCCAGCCAAACTCGCTTTCGATGCGCTCGATGGTCGCGGCCGCTGGAGGGGCGCCGGCCGTCACCACCCGGATCCCCGGCCGCACTCCGCGTCGCAACTCCTCCGGCGCATTGGCCAGAAAGATCAAGACCGTAGGAGCGGCACACAGCGCAGTTACCTGCTCGCTGTTGATCTTTTCGAACACTGCCTTGGGCTCAACTTTCGGCAGGCAAATGTGGGTGGCACCCACTGCTGTAATCGTCCAAATGAAAGTCCATCCATTGGCATGGAACATGGGCAAGGTCCACAGATAGCGGTCTGCTGGGGTCATGTGAAAGTGGATTAAAGTGCCCACCACATTCATGTAAGCGTTGCGGTGGGTAATCATCACGCCCTTGGGCCTGGAGGTTGTTCCACTGGTGTAATTGATGGTCGCGAGGTCGTTCTCGCGGATGGTGGGACGTGTGAACTCGGTTGACGATGCTTTCAGAGTGGCTTCGTAATCCAGCCAGCCCTCGCGCGCGCCTTCCAGGGCCACAAAATGCTCGACCTCCGGGACATGCGAGCGTATGCGATCAACTGCTTCCAGGTAATCGGAGTGGGCGCAGACTACGCGCGCGCCGCTGTGCTGGATCATGTAGGCAAAATCATCCGCTGTAAGCCGGTAGTTGATGGGCACGAGCGTAGCGCCGATCTGCAATACCGAATAGAAAGACTCCAGTTGGGCATGGATGTTCGGGGCGATGTAGGCGACGCGATCTCCGGGCTGCACTCCGAGTTTTTGGAGGGCAGTGGACCAGCGGTCGCAGCGCTCAAGGAATTGACCATAGGTCAGTCGTAGATCATTGTCGATTACAGCTTCGCGGTCCGCATAGAGCCGGCGTGCACGACGGGCGAATTCCAGCGGAGTTAAAGCAATTTCCATTTGCGCCTCCAAATAAGCAAAACGCTTCAAGGTTGCAGATCTCGTTACACACCAAGACGGCCAAATCTGCAAATTGTGTGGCAGGCCGCCACGCCCCAGCCTCAATGAACTATCGGGCGGAGATTATAACGCTTGTTCCCTTGGTTTTGCGGTTATGCAGTGCCGGGATCTTGGCAGGTGAGCTGTTGACCTTGCTTTTTTGCGTTGTCTAACTTTTCATGTATAAAAGAACACTCACGGTTTCCACCTCCCCATGCGCTACGGATTCGTTATCGATCAAGATCGATGTATTGGCTGTCACGCCTGTACCGTGGCGTGCAAAGAGGAACACCAAGTGCCCGTTGGAGTCTTTCGCACCTGGGTGAAATACGTCGAAAAAGGCGAATTTCCTCACACCAGCCGCCACTTCGGCGTGATGCGATGTAACCACTGCGACGCTGCTCCCTGCATCGAGATTTGTCCCACCAACGCGCTCTACCACCGTTCTGATGGAATCGTAGACTTCGACAACCGGCGATGTATTGGCTGCAAAGGATGTATGCAGGCCTGCCCTTACGACGCCCTCTATATTGATCCCAATAACAATACCGCCGCCAAATGCAATTTCTGTGCTCATCGGGTCGAAAACAATCAGGAGCCGGCCTGCGTGATTGTCTGTCCGACTCAGGCGATCATCGCCGGCGATCTGGACAATCCGTCAAGCAAGGCCAGCCGCATGGTAGCGACTGAGAAGGTGTCTGTCCGCAAACCGCAGAAGGGCACCGAGCCAAAGCTTTACTACTTAGGGATTGAAGGCGATCTGCTCCAGCCCACGCGACTCTCTCACCAGAATACCTATATGTTTGCGGAGCAGCGCGATCAGCGGCCCAGCAGCAGCGGCTTTGATCCTGCGGTCACGCGCGAAGTGTATGACGTTGCCCATCCTGCTCCCTGGGGATGGAAGATTGCAGCTTATCTATGGACCAAATCAATTGCCGCCGGCGTGTTGTTGATGGCCGCCATTTATATGGGGTTGAGCACTACCGTGAATGGACAGTTGCTCAATGTTCTTAGCCCTCTTATCGCTTTGGCTGCGTTAGCTGTAACCAGCGCGCTGCTGATCTTTGATCTCAAGCGGCCGGATCGTTTCTTTTACCTTCTGACCAAGCCTAATTTTCGGTCATGGTTGGTCATTGGCGGCTACATCCTGATTGGCTACGGTGGCTTGAGTTCGACATGGCTATTGCTGGGTGTTCTGGGCCAGACAATCCCAGGTGCTCTGGTTTTTACGACCGCCCTTTTGGCCAGCGCCACGGCCTGCTATTCGGCTTTTCTGTTCGCACAGGCAAAGGGGCGCGACCTGTGGCAAAGCCCGATGTTTTTTTGGCACCTGCTGATGCATGCACTGATCGCCGGTTCGGCAACTCTGGCCCTCGTGGGCTTTGTCACCAACCATTTAATACTCATGAATGACTCAGTACAAATTTTGGTGCCTTTCCTGGTCATCAGCTTACTGATGGTTCTGGCGGAGGTGGCGCTTCCGCATGTGAGCATAGATTCCCAATTGGCCATGCGCGCTCTGATTCGTGGCCATCTGCGCATGCGTTTTTGGGGATTGGTAGTTGGCGCAGGATTGGTGTTGCCGATCGTTCTCGGAATATTCTCCGCCTGGGACTCTATCTGGACGATACCTGTGCCAGTGCTGGCTCTGGCGGGCGTTTGGTGGTTTCAAGATTTGTGGGTCAAGGCAGGGCAGTCAGTTCCGTTGAGCTAACTCGGGATCACATTGATTGCCAGAATTTTCCAAATCGGACCAGCGAACGGTTAAATTTTGACACTAGAACCAGTGAGAGCTCAAATTTTGGCAGTTATGGCAATCATGGCAATTTTGGCAATTCTTAAGGGGCGCTCGTGAAATCTCTCCTTCCACTAAATCCCGCCGCGCTAGAACTAGATCCTCCCCGCGAGGGACTCTCCAGCTTTCCACCCGCTGATCGCTGGGACAACTGGACTGAATTTGATCCAGGGCAATGGCCCCAAAAAGTTGAAAAGCATTACTCTCTCATTCCCACCATCTGCTTCAACTGCGAGGCCGCCTGCGGATTATTGGCCTACGTAGATACAGAGAAGATGCGGATACAGAAGTTTGAGGGGAACCCAGCGCATCCGGGCAGCCGTGGCCGCAACTGTGCCAAAGGCCCGGCGACCATCAACCAGGTGAACGATCCCGAGCGCATCCTTTACCCTCTGCGCCGAGCGGGGAAGCGCGGTGAGGGAAGATGGGAGCGCGTGACCTGGGATGAAGTGCTGGACGACATTGCCGGACGCATCCGCCGCGCACTGCAAGAAGGCCGCAAGGACGAGATCATGTATCACGTGGGCCGGCCCGGGCATGAGCTTGTCTACAACCAGCGTGTCCTGCACGCCTGGGGAATCGACGGCCATAACAGTCACACCAATGTCTGCTCTGCCGGTGCGAGGACAGGATATGCCTTCTGGCACGGACTCGACCGTCCTTCCCCGGATTATGCCAATGCGCGCTTCATCCTGCTGCTGAGTTCGCACCTGGAGGCGGGGCATTACTTCAATCCGCACGCCCAGCGAATCATCGATGGCAAAGCTAAAGGAGCCAAAATTTGCGTCGTCGATACGCGGCTCTCTAACACCGCTACCAAGGCTGACTATTGGCTATCACCCTGGCCCGGCAGTGAGGCAGCCATGCTGCTGGCCATGTGCCGGGTGCTGTTGGAAGAGAATCTCTATGACCGCGACTTTGTACGCCGGTGGGTCAATTGGGAAGAGTATCTGCGCAATGAATTTCCTGACCGTCCGCAGACCTTTGAAGTGTTTATTGAAATTCTTAAAAAGACATACTCAACGTACACGCCGGAGTTTGCTGCCCAGGAATCAGGAGTCGATCCACAGTTGATTGTTGAGGTGGCGCGTGAGGCCGGCCGGGCTGGCTCCGCCGTGGCCACCCATGTTTGGCGTAATGCGGCTGCCGGAAATCTCGGTGGATGGCAGGTCTCCCGGGCCCTGGAGTTCCTCACTGTGCTCGTGGGGGCGGTAGGAACGGTTGGCGGCACGTCGCCCAGCGGTTGGAATAAGTACATACCGCAGCCTCCCAAGATGCCGCCTGCGCCTAATGTCTGGAACGAGATGATGTGGGCGCGCGAATATCCGCTGGCTTTTTTTGAGATGAGTTTTCTTCTGCCTCATTTTCTTAAGGAAGGCCGTGGCAAACTGGCGATGTATTTTAGCCGCGTCTATAACCCGGTTTGGACCAATCCTGACGGTATGAGTTGGGTAGAGACTCTAACCGACGAAAGCAAAGTTGAGTGCCATGCCTGCTTGAGCCCCACATGGAGCGAGACTGCATGGTTTTCCGATTATGTTTTGCCCATGGGACACGCCTCGGAGCGCCACGACCTGATGAGCCAGGAAACCCACGCCGCCCGCTGGATCGGCTTTCGCCAGCCGGTTTTGCGCGTGGCGCTGGAGAAGCAAGGAAGACAATTCAACACCACCTACGAGGCGCATCGCGAAGCCGGCCTGGGTGAAGTCTGGGAAGAAGATGAATTCTGGATAGAGCTTTCCTGGCGGATTGATCCTGACGGCTCGCTCGGGATCCGAAAATATTTCGAGTCGCCTTACCGCGAGGGCGAGAAGCTCAAGATAGGAGAATACTATCGCTGGATTTTCGAGAACCGGGTGGAAGGGCTGCCCGAAGCCTCATCCAAAGAGGGCCTTACTCCTTATGAATATATGCGCAAGTACGGCGCATTTCTAGTTGAAGAAAATATTTATGAAACACATGCTACACAACTGAAATCATTGGAGTTGCAGGGCGCCTCAGTCGATCCGGCAACCCGGGTGATTTGTCGTAATGGCGTGGCGGTCGGCGTGGAGATTGATGGCCAGGCCCAAGCCGGCTTCCCAACTCCCTCCCGCAAGCTGGAGTTCTACTCCCGGACCCTGAAAGACTGGAAATGGCCGGAGTATGCCATCCCTACTTATATTAAGAGCCATGTTCATCGCGACAACATCGATGTAACCAAGGGAGAGATGTTGCTCCTGCCTACCTTCAGGCTCCCAACCCTTATCCATAGCCGTTCCGGCAATGCCAAGTGGCTGTATGAGATATCGCACAAAAATCCGGTATGGCTGCACCCGCAGGATGCCGAGCGGATGGGTGTAAAGACCGGCGAGATGGTGAGAGTGCAGTCGGCCATTGGTTACTTTGTAGACCGCGTCTGGGTCACGGAGGGAATTCGTCCCGGAGTTATTGCCTGTTCGCATCATCTCGGCCGGTGGCGGCTTCAGGAAGATTCAGGCGGTGAACGCTGGTCTACCGCCTTGGTGGACCTGAAGCAGATCAAAACGGGCCAATGGATGATGCGCCAGCTTCATGGTATTCGTCCGTTTTCGAGCAATGATCCGGACTCGTCCCGTATTCATTGGGAAGATGCAGGGGTACACCAGAACTTGATCTTCCCAGTCCAGCCCGATCCGGTCAGCGGCCAGCACTGCTGGCACCAGAAAGTTACTGTCTCCAGGGCCAGGGCAGAAGACCGCTATGGAGATATCTTTGTGGACACCAACAAGGCCCATGAGGAATATCGGCGCTGGCTGGAGATGACCCGCCCAGCCCCAGGTCCCGACAATCTGCGTCGTCCATTGTGGATGGCCAGAGTCTACCGCCCAGCTCCTGAAGCTTTTTATTTTCGGTAGGCCAGCAGGTGGAAGTCCCTCAGCTTTTCCCTGGAACTCTTCCGAAAGTGCCACGCTGCTTCGCGCCACCCCGGTGCAGAATAGTGTCTAAAGCGTGATTCGTACCTGGCTCACGCTCAGGCCGGGTGAACGTAGATGGCCGCCCGGCCTGAGAACTGGTTTCTTAGACACCTCATTTAAGATCTCTTTCCGTTGGGTTCTCTTCTGCTGAGACGGGGCTTCTCCCCGTCTCTTTTTTCTTTGGAATCTTCCAACTCTTCCGAAAGTGCCACGCTGCCCAGCCGGGCTGTGAGGCAGAATAGCTTCACGTCAGCTAGTTAGATCCGTACGTGGCTCAGGCCGCAACCGGGTGACAGGAGTGGCATCCGGTTGCGGCTTTTGCTTTTGCCCACCAGAAATCACTGGACGCTTCATTGCCAATCGCCGTCTTTGCCCATTTGCCCCGTCGCAATGTTTTGGGCGTCATATAAATTCGGCATAATGACTTTGGTCTATGCTCTTTCAATGTCATATAAGCTCACAATCAGCATTTTGGTTATGGCGCTAATCGCAGTGTGGATTTTTGCTCCCTGGCGACATCGCCGGAGTGTTTATAGTTATCGCCATCGCCGCAATTTGTCATGAGCTCAAAACGGAAGAAGTCACGACAACTGCTTTTTTTCTGGATAACCGCTCTTGATCATTCGATGACCCTGCCGACTGCCGCGTTATGTACCTAGTTGATAATGTCCCTCCTGCTCCTGTTGGAGCGTCAATTGCTCTTGTGAATTTCTTTTGGGGGCATGAACAGGAGTGATCTTCTTCAGGACGAAAAAACAGGTTACAAAAGAGCTAAAGAGGACTTATCAAACGCGCTGCCACAATGAACTCAAGAGGGTTGAAGCTGGCTTACTCTTTCATGATGCCCGGCGGACTGCTGCTGGCCTCGGCAGTGGCGCTCACGCGTTATCCAGTTTTGCCTCCTTCATCCTCGCAGGTGCTCCTCTGGCTTCCTTACGCAATATTTGCTATGGGAGCACTCCTGAGCTTGCGCTTTAATCGCAGCCGTGTGTTGCTGGCGATGGTTTCGCTTGCGGTGGTCTACGCGGCGGTCGTCTTTTATGTGTTTCAACAAAGCAGCGGCGCCGATACCGCGACCACGATCTTCGCCGCCATAGCCTTTTTCCTGCCTATCAATCTGGCGCTCGTTTCATTGATGCAGGAGCGCGGCATCACCACCTTCATGGGCGCGGGATGCCTGGCATTGATTGCCTTGCAGTTCGTTGTGGTTGCCTTGCTTTGCCGTCCTGAGCTGGCGGATGTGGCTGCTCTTTTGAGGCATTCATTTGTTCATTGGAAGGCCTTGAACTTCCTGCATGTTTCGCAGCCGGCGCTCATTGTCTTTATCGCGTCCTTGGTAATTCTTGTAGTGAGATTCATCTGGCATCCCAAACCGCTCGAAGGCGGGTTCTTTTGGGCCTTGATCACCGCATTTCTGGCGTTGAATGCAGTGTCTCAAGGACACGCTCCCGGCCTGTATTTCACCACTGCCGGTCTTATCCTAGTGGTTTCGTTGATCGAAATGTCCTATCGCATGGCCTTTGTGGATGAGCTGACCGGGCTGCCAGGCCGCAGGGCATTCAATGAAGCAGCTATGAAGTTGGGTGACAGTTACACAGTGGCCATGGTAGATGTGGACCACTTCAAGAAAGTCAACGATATGCATGGGCATGATTGCGGCGACGAGGTGCTGCGCATGGTGGCCTCCAGGTTGGCCGGGGTCACCGGTGGAGGACAGGTATTTCGCTACGGCGGCGAAGAATTCGCCGTGATTTTTCCCGGTAAGTCAGCAAAACAAGCTATTACTCACCTGGAAGATCTGCGGCTGGACGTTGCTGATGCGGAATTTTTCGTTCGCGGCCCCGAGCGCCGCAAGAGCAATAAGACCAGGAGAAGCAAGAACAGCACCATTGCCAGCAAGAAAAAAGTCCAAGTCACCGTAAGCGTGGGGATCGCAGGTCGCAATGGCCGTAACGCGTCGTTCGACCAGGTAGTGCGGGCAGCAGATCGGGCATTGTACCGGGCAAAAGACGCAGGCAGGAACCGAATTGAGTTGTGAATCGATTGTGAATCCCGATCCCGCAAAGCGGGAGAGAGATCCCTAACCCTGCCAAGAATCTTTGCTTAGTGAAAAAAATGGGCCGCACCAGCGGCCCACTTTTACATACACAGCTTTTTAGTGATGGTGATGTTGGCCCGTTCTATGGGCTCGGGCCCGTATGCGGCCGCAGCGCACGTGGGTGAGCGTGGAAGTATTGCCTTCCACCAACGAGGTGTCATCGCATTGCAGCGAGAACCTGCCGTTCCCGGTGGCTGTATCGGCGGCAAAGAAATGCGCGATGGCAAGGTCCTCAATGAGGAACCCATCACCGGCATTGTTGTTGACCGTGTTCCCGCCCAAGCTGGAGAGTACGGAACTTTCGTCAACAAAGATGCCGTTGCTGCTGTTGCCGGAGACGTCCATTGCACCGTCAATGAACATGTCGGAATTCTCGACCACTTCCATTCCGCCAGCCTCGCCAGAACCCAATTCCAAATTGTTGGTAGAAACCGCGGATCCATTGCCGTTGATCTTTACTGTGTCGAACTCGCCATGACTGGTCTCGCCGATGTGGACGCCGACGCCAAGATTGTTCAAAATCTCGCCGCCGGACATGATGACTGTACTGGTATGGACGACCGTGAGGCCTGTAAGTTTATTGTTATCGATGCGGTTATCACCGCTAATATCGGCCTCGGCTGTATCTTCAACTGCTATTCCGACTGCTGCATTATTGCTGATTACATTTTCAGTTCCGGGAGTGCCGTCTCCGCCGATCAATGTAAGGTGGCCCGTCAGCATAACAATGCCGCTGGCTGCGCCGCCGGTAATAGTAACTCCTCCATCCACGCCTACACTGCCTCCCAGGCCGGCAATGCCTGACCGGGTGCTATTGGTGATGGAGCTGTTGGAAACGTCCAGGATGGAGTTGATCGATCTGATGCCCTGGAGCGTGCTGTTCTGAATGGTAATGCTGTCGAATTGCGCCGTGGAGTTCTGATTGACCACAATGCCCGTGCCTCCATTGAAAACCAGAGGGCCTTCAATCAACACGTTGTGCGACTCAAAAATATTCAGCAGTCTGCGGTTCGGATTACCAGGATTGATAGTGACCGGCACACCCCCCGACTGAATCACGAGGTCATTGAATCCCCGGACCAGAACGTTGTCCGTGCAAGGACCGGCTGTCACAGTAATATTGTTGGGGCCAGCCTTAGGAAGACTTGCCAGCGCGGCAGTAATCGTGGTAAATGCGCCGGGTGTGGCGCCGGTACAATCAACGATTGCACCATTGGCATGAGCGGCAACCGGAAGCAAAAGCGAGCCCATTGCCCCCATCAGAAATTTAAGTCCGTAACGACAAACTTTCATATACTTCTCCTTCTCCGTGGAGTTATTTTTGAATGTAAATAGGTGTTTCTTAAGGGCTGGCCGCTGAATCCGATACCAACGCGCAAAGCCGGCCACCCTCAATTGGAATAGTGCAAACTGATGTGAAAACGTTTCGTTTCGGGAAGAAAAAATATCCTAAACAGGAACAAAGCGCCAGATTGGAAGTTAAGTTTTGTCTACTTTGTTCTTTACATATCGATTCTCAGATAGAGTAGGCGATATAGCAAAGAAAGGAGTCAGTGTGAGAGTGTTCGTCCCAGCCATATTTTTGCTGATGCTGTTAGGGCCATCGCAGGTCTTAGCGTCGACCACTCCGGAAGAACAATACCGCAAGGCCCTGGGATTTCTTCTGACTCCTAGTCCCACTCTGCAGGACCGTGATGAGGCCCTGAAGTTGCTTCGCACCGCCGGAGATCAAAAATATGTGCCGGCTGCGACCGCTCTAGGAACTATCTACGACCGGAGCAGTGTAGCTGTGAGAGATCTCCCACAGGCTGTGTCCTGGTATGAAAAGGCAGCCAAAGAGGGCGACTGGATTGCACAGTTGGCTTTAGGACGGATTTATTTTGTAGGTGATGGCGTGGCGCGTGATACCTCGCTGGCTAAAAAGTGGCTGCGAATGGCTGCTGACTCGGGAGATGCCGGCGCGGCTTTTTACATGGGATTACTGAATGATGCCGGACAAGGCACGGCCACAAATTATGAAGAAGCAGCCAAGTGGTATCGACAGGCGGCTGAATCAGGCAATTCGTTTGCCCAGCAGAAACTGGCACAGTTGTTGCTGAATGGCATAAGTGTTACGCGCGATCAACAGCAAGCCTACATGTGGCTGCTGGTGGCATCCGGCTTCGGCAACCACAGTGTCGATGGCCAACTTCGATCCATCGAAGCAGACCTGGGCATGAGTGGCGCCGATGCCGCCCGCCAGCAGGCGGTAAGCCTAAGGGAGCAGATTCTCCAAAGGGTGGGCCGGAATGCCTGCAACGGCTGGCAAGGACAGTTTGCTGAACTACCAGAGCCGCCGCCACTGCTGTTCCAGATGGCCTGTGAAAACCTCAAGCAGTCGACAACAGCTCCTAACTGACCGGTTTGGTTTTTCTTCAACGCTCTCCAAGTTACGTGTATTCATTTTTCTCGCGAAGATTGGATGTGCGCTTCCCCTGTATTGAAAATCTTAGCGATTGCAAAGCTCTTTCTGGCTCAAAATGTCCTTACGGTATCCTTGGGGTATCCGCAGGGGGTGGGGGGTGTTGACGAATTGGTAATTTTCAATTTGTAATTTCTAATTTGCTGGTAGCTCTGGTTTTTCATGGTGATTGGATAGAGATTGGCCCTGGAGGTGAATTGCCACGAAAGTTAGAGTCATCGCGGATGACGCAAATTGTCGAAGAGATCCTTCGCTAACGCTCAGGATTTCGGCAGGAGGCTCCCCCTCCGCTCACGCCTCCTCAACGCCTCAAGTTAGAGTCCTCGCGGATGACGTCAGGTTTCTATCTTTCTATTGTAAGAGCATTCCTCTCCAGGAGCGGAGAAAATTCACCCCCTAATACTCGGGTCTCCTGAGCATCTCCCGGAATCTAGGTTTTGGCAACCCCGCTCCACCGATCTCCCGATCTCCGATTCATAGAGTGCCCTCCGGGAAACCCAGAAACACCGGCTCCGGATTCAGCCGTATTCCCCACACATCCAACACGCGCTGCTGAACTTCATTCTTTAACGCGATGATGTCTGTGGCTCGCGCCCCGCCCCGGTTCACAATCGCCAGTGTGTGCTTGTGCGAGATGCCGACTGGGCCTCGGCTGTAGCCTTTCTGGATTCCAGCTTGCTCCACCAGCCACGCGGCGGAGAGTTTAACCTGCCCGTCTTCGGAGGAATACAGGGGAAAAGGATTTCCGGGGGCCCGCTGCTGAGCCAATGCTGTGATTCTGTTTGCTTCGGCCTGATTCACAATTGGGTTCTTGAAAAACGATCCGGCGCTACGGCAGTCATCGTCGCCTTCGACGATCAGCATGGCTTTGGATTGACGGATCGCGCGTACAGCATCACGGACTTGTTGCAAGGAAGGAATACCTGGAGATCCGGCAAAATGTCTTTTCAAGTCTGCATAATCGATTTTTGATATGCCGTTTTGTGTGAGACGATAGCCGACCCTCAGCACGATGTATCGGCCCCGCTGGGTGGTGTTGAAAATGCTGCTTCGGTAGGCAAAGCCGCAGTCACGGTTCCACAAGTCGTGTGTCTGGCTGGTTGCGATCTCCAAAGCCCGGACATGAATAATGGTATTCGCTACCTCTTGGCCGTAAGCGCCTACGTTTTGAATCGGAGTGCCGCCCACGGTGCCGGGAATGCCGCTCAGGCATTCGATCCCGGCGTAATTTTGTTCTACGCTATGGGCAACGAAGGAGTCCCAGTCTTGTCCGGCGCCCACCTGAAAAACTTCGTCGGCTGTCTCATGATGCTTATGGATTCCGGCGATCGATATCTTGAGCACCAGGCCGGGCCAGCCTTCATCGGCAACCACCAGGTTGCTGCCTCCGCCCAGTACGAATAGTGGCAGCCGGCGCTCCACAGCATGGGCCAGCGCTGTTTTAACCTCCAGTTCGCTAGTGGCATCAACGAAATAGCGCGCTGGGCCTCCCACCTTGAAGGTGGTTAAAGGCGCCAGCGGAATGTTTTCCTGTATCACCAATGCTTTTGCCTTCAGATTACAGCAAAGTTCGCCTCTTTTGGGATGTTGCCGCTACCTGATAGAATTCCTTTAACACCAATTGGGAGGATTTCATGTATCCAGAAATGATGGTTGCACCAATGCGCCAGGAGCTAACGTCCGTGGGGATCCAGGAGACCCGTACCGCAGACGAGGTAGAGCAGGCTGTGTCGCAAAAGGGAACGGTCATGGTCGTGGTGAATTCGATCTGCGGATGCGCCGCAGGCCGGATGCGTCCTGGGGTGCGTACGGCTCTTCAGCATGGGGTTCGCCCAGATCATGTAATCACGGTGTTTGCCGGCCAAGACAGGGAAGCAACCGATGCGGCCCGCCGCCATTTCACTGGATATCCACCCTCTTCGCCTTCCATTGGCTTGCTGCGCGATGGCCAATTGGTCTACATGATGCAACGCAGCCAGATCGAGCCCAGCCATCCCGACCAGATCGCTGCCGCCCTGAAGCAAGCGTTCGAGAAGTACTGCGCGAAAGCCGAAGCGAAGTAGAGTTTCAAAACCTTACCACTGATGACCCTGATTTGACTGATAAAGCAGCAAATGGCAATTGGCAAATAGAGATCTTTTGTAAAGGGTGCTTTTCTCCAACAACTCAAGCTTAGAATCTATGCGCTTGCCAACATCTAAGTCATAAGACCTTTACGGCTTTTTTTTGTGTCTAGCATAATTCGATGAGGCCTCACAAGAGCTTCGCGGCGGCTTTGTCCACTAACCACAACAACCTTCCATTGACCGGCTGGACCCTCTGGCACGGATAGGCATCGGTCTGCGGGCCTTGGAGAACATGTTTTAAGATTTCCGCCTTGTTTTCTCCCGAGACCAGGAAGATGATTTCTGCAGCGTGGTTCAGGACAGGGAAGGTGAAGGTGATCCTGTAGGTCTTAAATTTTTCGACCCAATTGGCTACCACCATCCTTGAGTTTTCATTCAGTGCTGCGCTTTCTGGAAACAAGGAGGCGGTATGGCCGTCCGGGCCTATTCCCAGCATGATCAGATCGAACTGCGGCCATTCGTTTGGACCAGTCTGAAAGAAGGCGCGCAATTTTTCTTCATATTGGGCAGCAGCAGTGCCTGCATCTAGCTCGGCCGCCACACGAAAAACATTTTCTGAGGGGATGGGGACCTTGGAGAGCAGCGATTCCTTTGCCATGCGGTAATTGCTCTCAGGATCATCGGGAGGAACGTGGCGTTCGTCGCCAAAAAAGACAAAGATCTTTTCCCAGGAGAGCGGTTTGTCAGAATTTCTTTGGTCGTCAGCCAGCAGGGAATAGACTCCACGGGGAGTTGACCCGCCTGCCAGGGCCACACAAAATCGTCCACGAGCAGAGATGCTGAGTTGTGCGCAGCGCGCGAATTCGTCCGCCGCAGCGCGATTTAACTCGTCGGTATCCCCAACGATTTTGATTTCGCGGATTGGAGTAGCAGGCGACATAGATTGGTGTCCTTTGCAGTTGAATCGTGGTCCTTATGGTTCTTTGTTGCTATAGGGTTCCCTCGCTTTGCGAGGGCTTAAGACAAAAGTCAGGTGCCAGTTAAAGACAAAGACACCGCATACCGCGCCGCCCCGATCAGTCCAACGGCATCATTGACGATGACCTGAACGGGAATGGTTTCCATCAGGGCTTGCAGACGGCCCTTGGCAACAAAAGCTTGCAAAAAGGCCGGACCTTTAAGTTTGGGCAGAATCTTACCCGCGATTCCTCCACTCAAAAATATTCCACCGGTGGCCAGGATTTTGAGCGCCAGATTGCCGGCCTCGGCGCCGTACACGCTGACGAAGATGTCGAGAACGCGCTCGCAAATGGCTGCTTTTCCTTCTAGACCATGTTTGGAAATTGTAGCGATAGGATCGACCGACTGGTCCAACTCCTTTTTCAACCAGCCAGGTTCCTGCTCTGTGCCAGTATCGCGCAGGAATTCATAGATGTTTTTGAGACCCGGACCGGAGAGCACGCGTTCATAACTTACCCGGCCAAATTTTTTCAGCAAGTATTGCAGCAGGTTGATTTCCAGATCGTTGCGCGGAGCAAAATCGGCGTGGCCGCCTTCGCAGGGGAAGGCGTGGCGTCGGACGCCGTCCCAGTAGATACCCGCTTCTCCCAGGCCGGTTCCGGCGGCAATGAGCGCGGCGTTGCCGGGCGCGGCCTCGCTTTGATTGAGATGAAGAAAGTCGCCAGGGCTGAGATCACCAATTCCTGAGGCATGCGCCTGAAGATCGTTGATGAGCCAAACGGTCTCGATACCAAGCTGCTTTGAGAGTTGAAGAGCGTCCACTTCCCAGGCCAGGTTGGGAGTGGAAACGTGTCCATGGAGAACTGGACCGGCAATTCCAAAGCAAGCCAGCTTGACCTTTACATCTTGGTTCCGCAGAAAGAGGCCAATGATTTCATCCAGACTCCGGTATTCCCGGCTGGGATAAACCTGCTCCACCACCAGCCGCAGGCGGCTTGCATCTTCGTTGAAGAGTGCGATTCTGGTGTGGGTGCCGCCGATGTCGCCGGCAAGAATCATCCGGGGATTTTTCTCCAATGGCGGTCATCGCGGCTCATGATCTCCTCCGCCTCTTTAGGACCCCACTCTCCTGCAGCATAGTTGGGGAAGTTACGAGGAGGCAAGGCATGCCAAACATCAAGGATGGGGTCCACAACGCTCCATCCGGCTTCAACCATATCAGCGCGCTGGAAGAGCGTCTGGTCTCCCATGATGCCGTCGTAGAGCAGAACTTCATAGCCGGTGTTGGGGGTGGTCCCAAAGTAGTCGGCATAGTTGAAATCCATCTCCACCGATCCAACTTTCACCTGCGGTCCCGGCACTTTCGCGCCAAAGCGCATGGAAATACCTTCGTCCGGCGCGATATGAATCACCAGTTGATTGGCTTTCAGGCTACTCACAGAGGTATCACGAAAAAGAACAAAAGGCGCGCGTTTGAATTGAACAGCAACTTCCGTATGGCGAGTGGCCATGCGCTTGCCGGTGCGAAGATAGAAGGGCACGCCTGCCCAGCGCCAGTTATCGATCATCAATTTGATCGCTACAAAAGTCTCGGTTTTCGAATCGTGCGGAACACCGGGCTCGGAGCGATAGGCAGGAACTTTTTCGCCATCGATCTGGCCTTCTCCATATTGCCCACGAACGGTATTGTGCAGAACATCTTCTGCGCTGAGTTGCTGAATGGCATGCAGAATTTTTGACTGCTCGTCGTGCACCGACTCGGAGCTGAAGGAAATAGGCGGCTCCATCGATGTCAGGGAGAGGAGCTGCAGGAGATGGTTGGGGACCATGTCCCGCAGAGTCCCGGCCATATCGAAATAGCCACCGCGTTTTTCGACTCCTACAGTTTCCGCCACCGTAATCTGGACGTGGTCAACATACCGGTGGTTCCATATAGGTTCGAAGATACCGTTGCTGAAGCGGAATACCAAAATGTTCTGGACAGTCTCCTTGCCCAGATAATGGTCGATCCGGAAAATCTGGTTTTCGGTGAGTACTTTGCTCAAATGACGGTTGAGCGCCCGGGCCGATTCCAGATCATTGCCAAAGGGTTTTTCAAAGACGATTCTGCGCCAGTGGCCGTCCTCTTCCGCAGCCAGGCCGGCGGCGCCAAGTTGCTCAACGATGTCGCCAAAAAACACAGGGCTGGTGGCCAGATAAAAGAAATAATTTCCGCGCGTGTCGTGTTTCTTGTCTGCTTCCGCCAGGGTTGCCGCGAGTTTAGTGTAGACCTGAGTATCTTTGAATTCTCCGGAAACGTAATACAGGCGGCTGAGCATCCAGTCGCGCAGGTCAGGGTCGACTTTTTCTGTAGCAAAATTCTGGAGTTGCTTGCCCATGAGTTCCCGAAACTGCTCAGTGCTCATCTGCTCGCGGGCCAAGCCAATAAAAGCAGACTCTTTTGAAAGCAGTTTGCTCTTGGCCAGGTTGTAGAGCGCGGGAAACAGCTTGCGCGCCGTGAGGTCGCCGGTAGCACCGAAGATGACCATAGCAAAGGGGCCGGTTTGGCGCGCTGGTTTTTCCGGTTCGGCCGTCTCCGCGGTGGAAATTTCTCTCTCAATCTGTGGCATAGGCCCTGCTCCAAATCAGGATGCACTCTCTTTTTTCTTGGTCAGTTCAACATGCCCGCCAAATTTCTGCCGCATGGCGCTCAAAACTTTTTCGGCAAAGGTATGCTCCTGGCGCGAGCGAAAACGCGTGTAAAGGGCGGCGGAGAGGACATCCACGGGTACGGCTTCATCCAGGGCGGCCTGAATTGTCCATCGTCCCTCGCCCGAATCTTGCACGTATCCGACATACTCGGAAAGCGTAGGGTTTTCCACCAGCGCCATGGCAGTGAGATCCAGCAGCCACGACGACACCACACTGCCGCGCCGCCATAGTTCGGCTATATCAGATACGTTGAGTTCATAGCGGTAATCCTTAGGCAACTGTTCAGAAGCAGCGTTGCGAAAAATATCAAAGCCCTCGGCATAAGCCTGCATCAATCCATACTCGATGCCGTTGTGCACCATCTTTACGAAATGACCTGAGCCGGAAGGTCCGCAGTAGAGGTATCCCAACTCGGCTGTGCCTGGAACTTTTTCTCGTCCCGGAGTGCGCGGTATATCTCCCAGGCCGGGAGCAAGCGTCCTGAAGATTGGATCAAGGTGCTCGACGGCCTCTTTGGGCCCGCCGATCATCATGCAGTACCCGCGCTCCAGACCCCACACACCGCCACTGGTGCCTACATCAATGTAATGGATTCCGCGTTCTTTCAGCTTTTGCGAACGGCGCACGTCATCCTTGAAATAGGAGTTGCCGCCATCGATGATGATGTCTCCAGCTTCAAACTTTTGCGCCAGCGCCAAGACCGTCTGTTCGGTTGGATCTCCGGCAGGAACCATGATCCAACTTGCCCGTGGCTTCTTCAATTTGGCGACAAAATCATCCAGCGAAGAAGATCCAGTCGCGCCCTCGCCGGCCAGTTCCTTGACGTTGTTGGGACTCAGGTCCGACACGACACATTCATGCCCCCCGTGCATCAGACGACGAACCATGTTTCCGCCCATGCGTCCCAAACCAATCATTCCAAGTTGCATAATGCCCAATTCCTCTCAGTGATCTTAGTTTCAGTGGTCCCTGATGGGACTCTCCTCCACGATGAACAAACTTCGACAAGCGCAGGGCAGGCTCTACGGCTCTGTAACATCAGAGCCCAAGAACATCAGAGCCCAAGAACATCCAAGCATCCGAATTTTTATGGATGAGACTGCAAAGCTTCTGTTATTGCCCTGCCTAACTTTTCCAAACCTGCCGCAACATCAGACGGCAGGTGTACACGCAACGCCCGGCGCTTGCGCTCGGCCAAAACGTGAAAATCGCCGCGTGCCTGCGCTGCCTTGACGATCCCAAAGGTATATTTCTGGCCGGGTACTGGCAGATCGGCTGCATCATCACAGGTGATCTGCAAGAAGACACCGGAATTGGGCCCGCCTTTATAGGCTTGTCCGGTGGAGTGCAGGAACCTCGGACCAAAACCCAGACAGGTGGCCACGCGCTTACGATCACGAATTGCGTGGCGAATCGCCTGCAAACTCTCTTCATGCTCACGATTCATCTGGATGTAGGCCAGCAATCCCAGATAATCGCCCGCCGAAAGCTGGTTCAGGTGCGCCCCAAGCAGAGCGACCAGAGAGTTCTGGCCCCCGGCAATCTTGTTCAAGTTCTCTGCATTGCGATCATCGGAAAACAGCTTGATCCCACCTTCTTCCCAGATGGGTTTCTCCTCGGGAAGTTTGCCATTCTTTTCATATTCGGCGGTGAGCTCCCGCGTGACCACTTTGCTGGCTTCAACGTCAGGCTGATTGAAAGGATTGATGCCTAGAATTGATCCAGCTACTGCCGTAGCAATCTCCCAGCGAAAGAACTCCTGGCCAATATCATAGATATCAGCAACCTCGATGCGAACCACCGGTTGGCCGGCCTTGGAGAGCGCCTCTATCTGTATGTCTTGGGTTGGATCGGGAGCAGTCTGGAGCCGCAGATAGGCGAAGATGCGGTCATTGCCATAAATCTCAGGTGGGCCTAGTCTTTCCCGATCGACTGGGATCAATCCTTTGCCCTGTTTACCTGTACTCTCAGCCAGCAACTGCTCCAGCCATGCGCCCAGGTCTCTTATACCGGGCGATGTGATGATGGTGACCTTATCGCGGCCACCATTACCAAGCGTGCCCAAGACTGCTCCCAGCATCGCGCCGGGGTTCTGCTCTGCGGGCACGGTTGCATCACAGGCATGGACCATCTGTTCTGTGGAATCAAGGAACTGCCGCAGATCAAGCCCCATGATCGCAGCCGGAACCAGGCCAAAGTTGGACAGGGCCGAGTAGCGTCCGCCGATGCTGGGGACACCGTGGAAGGTGTGCCAGAAACGATCGTTTTGTGCTACCTGTTCCATTTTTGAATCCGGATCGGTGATCTCGACAAAATGCCGTCCGGCATTTCCTTTGCCAACCACCGATTGGGCACGGTCATAGAAGTACTGTTTGAAGATGTTTGGCTCCAGTGTGCTGCCTGATTTGCTGGAGACAATGAATAGAGTTCGGGCAATGTCGATTTCTTTTTCCAGCGCACGAATCTGCGCTGGATCGGTTGAATCCAGCACATGCAACTCCGGATGTCCCGGTTGGGGTCCGAAGGTCGTCTTCAGCACCTCGGGGCAGAGACTGGAGCCGCCCATTCCCAGCAGCACAGCAGACCGGAATCCGCCCTTCGCTGCCTGCGAGGCGACCGCCGAAAGTTGTTGGAGGTGGGCGATCTGGTCCTCGGTTATATGCAGCCAGCCCAGCCATTTATCTTCGTCGTCTTTCGTCCATAAAGAGGTATCGCCCTTCCAAAGGCGATTCACTTTGCCATTGGCCTGCCAGTCTTTGATCGTGGCATCCACTGCCTGCTTCAGTGGTCCGGGAAGATTAAAGTTTTGCTTGTGGATGTTGGGTTTGGCTCGCTCCGGTGAAGTTTTTTTTTGCTCGACGGCGGAGATAAGCTTGTCAAAAGCCTCATCGAAGAGTTTTATTCCTTCATCCAACAGATTGCCGGTAACTTCCTGCATCGAGATGCCGGCTTTTTCCAGGCCGGCCATAGTTTTGTCAGCCGCTGGAAGGTCGGCGTCGAGGGTGCGGCTGGCCTGCCCGTGATCGCGAAAAGCATCTAGCGTCGCAGGAGGCACAGTGTTCACCGTGTCTGGGCCGATTAAATTCTCGATGTACATTACATCCCGGTACTGGGGATTCTTAGTGCTGGTGCTGGCCCACAGCAAGCGCTGCGTCTGTGCGCCCGCGCCTGACAGCTTTTTCCAGCGATCTCCCGAGAAGATTTCTCCGTACTTGCGGTACGCCTGCTTGGCATTGGCAATGGCCGCTTTTCCCAGAAGGGAGCTTAGCAACTGCTGCTGCTCCGGGCTGTCCGGAGTCTTGAGTTTTTCGATAAGCTGGGCATCAACAGCGGCATCAATGCGGCTGACAAAAAAACTGGCAACGCTGGCGATTCTGCTTAAATCCTTTCCTGATTTCTGGGCAGCCTCCAATCCATCAAGAAAGGCGTGCGCGACATTCACATAGGCGTCCTGGGAAAAGAGCAGGGTCACATTGATGTTGATACCTTCGCTGATCAACTGCCGAATGGCTGGAACACCCTCGATCGTGCCCGGAATCTTAATCATCACGTTGTTGCGGCCGACAGCGTTCCACAGCCGCCGCGCTTCTTCAATGGAACCTTGGGTCGACCGCGCCAGCTTCGGCGAGACCTCCAGGCTTACATATCCATCACGGCGGTTGGTCTCTTTGTATACGGGACGGAGAAGGTCAGCGGCATCCTGAATGTCGCGTATGGCAATGCGTTCGTAAATGTCGCCAGGTGATAAATTTTCTGAATGAAGTTGCTCAAGCATGTCCTCATAATCGGTGCTGCCGGCGATGGCCTTCTCAAAAATCGCAGGATTGGAGGTGATGCCGCGCAGGCCGTCTTCGTCGATCAACCGTTTTAGCTCACCGCTGGTGATCAGGCTGCGCCGGATATAGTCCAGCCAGATCGATTGGCCAAACGTTTGTAGCAGCCGGAGAGGATTCTCCTGGTTGGTTTTGCTTTTTGGACTTTCAGAGACACTCACAGTCGTCATGATCTCTTCTCCTTCGCAGTTGGGCCGGCTGCATAGCGTTGTTCAATCTTAAGGACTTTCGCCAGTCTTCGTTGGTGGCGTTCTTCGGCGGTAAAGCGAGCGTTCACGAAAGCGATGGACAGCTCTTTGGCAAGCTCAACACCAATCACCCGCGCTCCCAGCACCAGGACGTTGATGTCATCGTGCTCGACTCCTTGATGAGCGGAGTAGGTGTCGTGGCACAGGCCGGCGCGTATTCCCAATATTTTATTGGCCGCAACCGAAGCGCCCACACCGCTTCCGCAGATCAGGATGCCACGTTCAGAGTCGCCGCGCATAACGTTCAGGGCCACGGCCTCGGCATAGTCAGGATAATCCACGGGCTGGATGTTGTTGGTGCCCACGTCGAGAACTTGATGTCCGTTTTGCTCCAGGTGCTGGCCCAGGAGTTGCTTCAGTTCAAAGCCGGCATGGTCGGAGCCTATGGTGACCTTCATTCCTCACCCTTTTTGTTTTGCCAACAACTTTCTGGCTGCCTCGATGACGGCATCCGGGGTAAAACCAAATTTCTTCAACAATTCTTTCAGCGGGGCTGAAGCGCCAAAGGTCTTCATCCCTATTGTTACACCTTCATGGCCTACATATTGAGACCAGCCTAGGGTAGAGGCCTGCTCCACTGAGATCCTGGCTGTCACCTCGGGAGGCAGAACGCTGTTGCGGTATTCAACACTCTGTTTTTCAAAGATCTCCCAGGAGGGCATGCTCACCACACGCACCTTGTGGCCTTCTGCGCTGAGCTGTTCAAAGACTGAGATGCACAGAGACACTTCGCTTCCGGTGGCCATCAGAATCAGCTCTGGTTTTGCGCCAGGAGCGTCAGCAAGCACATACGCTCCCTTGGCCACTCCCGAAGCGGAAGCATATTTGTTGCGGTCAATCGTAGGAAGCGCTTGGCGGGAGAGGGCCAGGGCTGCCGGTCCATGTTTGAGCTGCATGATCACGCGCCAAGCCTCTGTTACCTCGTTGGCATCCGCGGGCCGCAATACGATAAACCCCGGCAGCGCCCGCAAAGAGGCAAGCTGCTCCACTGGCTGATGTGTTGGCCCATCCTCACCCACTCCGATTGAGTCGTGAGTAAAGATATAGATGACTGGAATCTCCATGATGGCCGCCAGCCGCATGGGAGGGCGCGAGTAGTCGCTGAAAATCAAAAAGCCAGAGCCAAAGGGGCGGACTTTGCTCAATGAGAGCCCGTTCAGAATGGAGCACATCGCGTGCTCACGTATGCCAAAGTGGAAGTTTCTTCCGCTGTATTGCCCAGCTTCAAAATCACCGGCGCCTTCAAAGGTGAGGCGCGTCTTGGTAGAGGGAGACAGATCGGCAGCGCCACCGATCAGCCAGGGGACGTTCCTGGCGACCGCATTCAGCACTTTCGCGGAAGACTCGCGACTGGCAATCCCCTTGGAATCGGCAGGGAAGGAGGGCAGGTCTTTGTCCCAGCCGTCGGGCAGTTCGCGGCGCTGCATGAGGTGCAGATGGCCGGCCAGCACCGGATAATCCTTCTTATATTTCTCGAAAAGAGCTTCCCATGCGGTACGCAGCTCTTTCCCGCGCTTGCCGACTCCATTGTTGAAGTTCTCGCGGACACCCTCCGGCACCAGGAATTTAGCATCTTCAGGCCAGCCGTAATTTCGCTTGGCCAGACGGATCTCATCTTCTCCGAGAGGTTCGCCATGAGCGGCCTCAGTATCCTGTTTGTGGGGAGCGCCATAGGCGATGTGGCTGTCGACAATGATGAGTGTCGGACGGTCATCGGAATGATGAAAGCTTTCAAAGGCACGCATCAGCATCTCAAGGTCATTGGCATCACCGACCCGCGTAACATTCCATCCGTAGCCAATGAAGCGGGTGGCCACATCTTCAGTAAAGGCCAGTGCCGTGTGGCCTTCAATGGTGATTCGGTTATTGTCGTAGATCCAGCAGAGGTTGGAGAGCTTGAGGTGTCCAGCCAGCGAAGCCGCCTCGCCGGAGATTCCTTCCATCATGTCGCCATCGCCGCACATCGCATAGATGTTGTAGTTGAACAACTCATATCCAGGCTTATTGAAATAAGCGGCCATCCAGCGCTCGGCAATGGCCATGCCCACGCTGTTGGCGACCCCTTGTCCCAGGGGCCCGGTGGTGGTCTCCACGCCAGAGGTCCAGCGATACTCAGGATGGCCGGGGCACTTGCTATCCAACTGGCGGAAGCGCTTGATGTCGTCCAGCTTGACTGCGAGTTCGCCCAGCGTCTCATAGTTCGGGTCTACGGCTTTTACTCCGGCCAAGTGCAGCATGGAGTAGAGCAGCATGGAGGCATGCCCAATGGAAAGGACAAAACGGTCACGGTCCGGCCAGATGGGATCTTCAGGATCAAAGCGCAGAAGACGCTGCCATATACAGTAGACCACCGGGGCCATGGCCATGGGCGTTCCCGGATGTCCTGAATTGGCCTGCTGGACTGCGTCCATCGCTAGAGTACGGATGGTATTGATGCTGAGCTGGTCAATGTTGTCGTTCATGCAGAGGGTCCTTCAACTGGGATCAATCGTGGAGACTTGGAGAGCTCGTTTGAGCAATCCATCATTTCGGAGCGATGAAATACAACATGCGTCATCCTTTAGCCTAAATCAAACTTGCTGGTTCATGCATCTGAACCGGACATTTTTCAGGTTATTCAGCCGTTAGACTTTGATCGTTAGTCCTCGATCGTGAGCCCTGCTTCTTAAATTAGGGGGTGAATGTTCAGCACCTATGCCGTCCGGAGACTGTAAAGACCACCTTCAGGCCGGCACATTTGGCGCAAGCGTTGAAAACATTGGAGATCTCTGTGCTGACCCGCCGATTTGGCGCCGACTTAAACCCTGTTTGCGCCGACTTGAGGGCCATTTGTGCCGACTTGAAGCCATGGGGTGCACCCCTAGAGTGAGACAGTTTTCAGTCGTCACACTTGCCGTTGGATGTAATTTGCTACTCAAATAAAATCTTCCTCTTCAGAATTGCTCCGACTGGTGAAGCGCAAGCGGGCTCTGCTGGAGAGCAACCTGCCCAGGAATAGCCAGTTGGAGACTCATCCAAGCAATGAGTCGGGGAGTAGCTTTCGGGCTGCTCCCCATTGCCTTGATAGATTTCCCCATGCCTAGGAAAACTCACCATCGCCGCCGTCGCGGCATTCGATCCAGGCGCGGCTGCCAGTTGGCGTTCAAACTCCTCGGGCGAATGATAGCCCAGGGCCGAGTGCAAGCGGGAGCGATTGTAGTACTGCTCAATGAACTCCGCCGCCTGGCTCCGCAGATGCTCTAAGTCCTGGT